>Ga0209712_10000398_pt1 | contig 39685 bp, 41 predicted proteins | sample ArcOceMetagenome_FD_187443 | JGI IMG/M metagenome (GOLD analysis project Ga0209712, IMG submission 187443) | Marine eukaryotic phytoplankton communities from Arctic Ocean - Arctic Ocean - Greenland ARC118M Metagenome (SPAdes) (version 2) | ecosystem: Environmental > Aquatic > Marine > Oceanic...
TTAAACCAATAAGATTCTTTTCTAAGAATACGGACTGTCGAACCACGATTCACCATAAATTTAATTGTTAGATAACGATATTTATAAGTTTAAACTATTCTAGTAGAATTTTTTCAATAAAAATTTAAAAAGAGTTGGTTTTAAGATACAACTTGTGTTACTATACTCATAAGAATAAATTTATATTTTAAATATTAATTAAAAAATTAAAAATGGATCGTAATACAGTACAGAAAATTCTTATTGGATTATTTATTTCAGCTTGTCTTTTTATCGGTCTTAGAACTTTTAATATTGCAGGCTTAAATGATAACCCATCACAGACAGAAATAAACACTAATGTTAGTAGTTCAAGAATGACTTATGGTCGATTCTTAGAATATTTAGAAATGGGTTGGGTAAAACAAGTAGATTTATACGATAATAGCCGAAATGCAATCGTACAAGCTTCTAGTCCAGAACTTGGAAATCGTCCTCAATCAATTCGTGTGGAAATACCAGTTGGTGCTTCACAATTAATTCAAAAATTAAAAGAATATAATATTGATTTTGATGCACATCCTATTCCACGAAAAGGTCTTTTAGTAAGTATTGCTAGTGATATACTTTTACCATTAGTTTTTATTGCTGGTTTAGCATTCTTTTTCCAAAATTCGGAGAGTTTTTCACAAAATTCTGGGTCGTCACCAATGAATTTAGGTAAATCACCAGCACGATTTGACCAACGACCAGATACAGGTATTACATTTGATGATATTGCCGGAATTGATGAAGCGAAAGCCGAATTTGAAGAGATTGTTTCTTTTTTAAAAGAACCAGAAAGATATACTTTGGTTGGAGCAAAAATTCCTAAAGGTGTTTTATTAGTGGGACCTCCCGGTACAGGTAAAACGTTACTAGCTAAAGCAATTGCAAATGAAGCAAATGTTCCATTTTATAGTGTGGCTGGTTCAGAATTTGTTGAAATGTTTATTGGTATTGGTGCAGCTCGTATTCGTGATCTTTTTAAGAAAGCTTCAGAAAATACACCATGTATCGTTTTTATTGATGAGATTGATGCTGTTGGACGAGAACGAGGATCTGGAATTGGTGGTGGAAACGACGAACGAGAGCAAACGTTAAACCAATTACTAACTGAAATGGATGGATTTAAAGAAAATAAAGGTGTAATTGTAGTAGGTGCAACTAACCGTGTCGACATTTTAGATGCTGCATTATTACGACCTGGACGTTTTGATCGTCAGATAACAGTAGGTTTACCAGATCGTTTAGGTCGAATTGGAATTTTAAAAGTTCATGCACGTAATAAACCATTCGCAGAGGACGTTTCATTAGTTCAATTAGCAAATCGAACACCAGGATTCTCTGGGGCTGATTTAGCAAATTTATTAAATGAATCAGCAATTTTAGCAACACGTTATAAAAAGCAAACAATTTCAAAAAATGAAGTTAATGAAGCCGCAGATCGTATTATAGGTGGAATTGCTGGAGCATCAATGGAAGATACAAAAAATAAAAAATTAATCGCGTATCATGAAGTTGGACATGCAATTGTAGGTTCAGTATTAGAAAATCATGATGATGTTGAAAAAGTAACCTTAATACCACGAGGAGGAGCGAAAGGTCTTACATGGTTTGCACCAGAAGAAGATCAAGGTTTAGTTTCTCGTTCTCAATTATTAGCACGTATTATAACTACTTTAGGTGGACGAGTAGTTGAAAAAGTTGTTTTCGGAGATCCCGAAATAACAACAGGTGCAAGTAATGATTTACAACAAGTTACAAATATTGCTCGACAAATGGTAACTAGATACGGGATGTCAAGTATTGGACCAATCTCACTTGAAGACAATAGTAATGAACAAATGTTCTTAGGTGGAGAATATAATGAAGGAATTGCGGACCGAATTGATGTCGAAGTTTGTAAAATTGTCAATCATTGTGAACAAATCGCGACTAAAATTATTTTAGATAATCGAGTTGTAATTGATTTAATTGTCGAAAAATTATTAGATGCGGAGACACTTAATGGTGATGAATTCCGTGAACTTGTGAAAGAATACACAGTTTTACCAAGTAAAAAATAATCTCTTATTAAATAATTATGCAAATAATATCAAATTTGCATAATTATTTAATAATAAAAATCGAATTTTTTTTAGATAGTCTTTAAATAATATAGTTTACACCTTATTTTAGAGAAATAAATTTTACTCAATTTTTGATGAAGAACTTATTAAGTTAACAAATTTAAGTTTTTTAGAAAATGGAAAAATTCAAGTATAAAAAAAATATTTAAATTTTGTTCTTAGTAAATAAGAACAAAATTTAAATTGCAATAGTTTATTAATTTTTTACAAAAATAGCCTTAGATTCAGCAATTGCTTCTTTTAATGCAGTTTCTGCTTCTTCTGTGAATTGATTTGTTGTAGTAACCGCGTCAATATATGATTTTTTCGAAGTTCCTAAGTATGAAAGTAAACTTGCACAATATTTCTTAACATCACCTACGGGTAACTCATCTAAATAACCATTAATTCCAGTATAAATTAACGCTACTTGTTCCGCAACAGATAATGGAGAATTTTGTGGTTGTTTTAAAACTTCACGTAATCGTGTTCCACGTGCTAATTGTTTTTGTGTTGCTTCATCTAAATCTGAAGCAAATTGAGAGAAAGCTTCTAGCTCAGCGAATTGTGCTAATTCTAGTTTTAACTTACCTGCAACTTTTTTCATTGCTTTAGTTTGAGCAGCCGAACCTACACGTGATACTGAAATACCAACGTTAATAGCTGGACGAATACCGGCGTTGAATAAATCATTCGATAAGAAGATTTGTCCATCCGTAATCGAAATTACGTTAGTCGGGATGTAAGCTGAAACATCACTTGCTTGTGTTTCAATAATTGGAAGTGCTGTCATACTTCCACCACCTAATTCATCGCTCAATTTGGCAGCACGTTCTAATAAACGTGAATGTAAATAGAATACATCACCAGGGTAAGCTTCACGTCCTGGAGGACGACGTAATAATAACGACATTTGACGATATGCCATTGCTTGTTTAGTTAAATCATCATAGATGATTAATGTTGCTTTTCCGTTGTACATGAAATATTCCGCTAAAGCTGCACCAGCATAAGGAGCGATATATTGTAATGTAGCAGGATCATTCGCACTTGCAGCTACAACAATTGTATATGGCATTGCACCTTTTTCTTCAAGTACATTTACAACTTGAGCAATTGTAGAAGCTTTTTGACCAATACCAACATAAACACAAACAACATCTTCTGTTTTTTGGTTAATGATTGTATCAACTGCAATTGCAGTTTTACCTGTTTGACGATCACCAATAATTAATTCTCGTTGACCACGACCAATTGGAATCATCGCATCAACAGATGTAATACCAGTTTGTAATGGTTCACAAACCGATTTACGACTAATAATACCAGGAGCCATAGCTTCAAGTAGTTGGCTTTGTGAACTTGGAATTTCACCTTTTCCATCAATTGGTGCACCTAAAGGATTAACAACTCGTCCTAAGAAAGCGTCTCCTACAGGAATTTGAGCAATTCTACCTGTTGCTTTAACAGTACCACCTTCTAAAATTTGACGGCCTGTACCCATTAATACAACACCAACATTGTCATTCTCTAAGTTTAAAGCAATGCCAATTGTTTTGTCTTCGAACTCTAAAAGTTCACCACTCATTACTTGGTCAAGACCATAAACTCGAGCAATACCATCACCCACTTGTAAGACAGTACCAATATTATCTACCTTAACATCTTGATCATATTGTTCAATTTGTTCGCGGATAATACTACTAATTTCGTCTGGACGAATATTTATCATTGTATTATTTTTTAAGATAAAAAGTTAATAAAAGATTTTTTATAATTAAATTTCTAAAACACTATCTAAATGTTTTGCTAATTGTTGTAATTGGTTTTTAATAGTAAAATCAATTACTTTTGAGTCAGTTTTAATTAAAAAACCACCAATTAAATTAGAATCTACAGTGATTACTAATCGAATTTCTCTCGCGTTTGTTAATTCTTTTAATTTTTGAATTAATGTAGTTTTCTGCGAATTACTAAATGCTGACGCAGTTGCAACTTCAATCATTTTGATTGAAGCGGTTTCATATACTAATTCTAAATACTTAGTAATGACAGCTTTTAAGACACTAATTCGATTACGATCTACTAAAACCATTAAAAATTTAAATGTTTCAGTATTTATTTGTGACTTTAAAACTTTAGCTAAAACGTCACGTTTTGCTTGTTTACCAACAACGGGACTATTTAAATAGTCTGTCAATTCAGCAGTTTCACTTAAAAAAGTATCTAAGTTTTGAAAATCTGCAGTAATTTGATGCATAATATTTTTCTCAACTGAGAAATCAAATAAAGCACGTGCATAAGGTGCTGCAATTCTTGATGTTAATGGATTTACACTCATAATAAATCTCCTTCTAATTTATTAATAGTCTCATTAATTAATGCAGTTGCACGTTCTTTTGGTAAAAATGTTTCTTTTGCACGAATCACTGTTCGTGTCAATACAAGAGAAATAATTTGTCGTTTGATTTCTAAAAATATCTGGCGTTCTTTCGATCTAAAAGTTGCTAATGCTCGTTCAAAACGGATTTTTAAATCTTTTTTAGCTTGAAATGCTTCAGATTCAAGTAATACTTTTTTTGTTGTTACAGTTTCATTTTTGATTTCACTAATAACAATGTTAGCTTGATTCAATTGCTTTTCAGCTTCACTTAAACGTTTTTTTGCTTCGTTTAATCGATCTTCCGCATCTTGAACACCTTTTACAATCGTTGTTTTTCGCTCTTCTAATAATGATCCTAAAAAGTCTTTACCAGTAGAGAATAAAATTGCAAGTAACGCAAGAATATTAATTAAGCCTGTTTCTAGAATATCTGTATTTAAACCAATACCTTCGTGTTCGGCAAGTAATGTAAAAATTTGATCAAAATTTTCCATGTTTTCGAGTTTTTATATAAACTGTTCACTTATAAAAAGGAAAATTACGTTTAACAAAAAATTTAGATTGATAATCTAGTTTCAATATTAACACATAAAGATTGAACGATCTCATCTAAACTATTAAGTGCTATGTCCTTTTTAGCAAGAAGATCTTTTGTAATAGTATCTAATAAATTATCAATATATTTTTGAGAAATATTTAATTCAACTTCTAAGATTTCTTTATGAATTTTTTGTGAGTTTGTAATTTCTAATTGGGCTTCTTTACGGACGCTATCTAATTCTTGTTCATATTGCGTTGTTAGTTTGTTGGCTTCGGATAATATCTCTGACGCTTTACCAAGATTAGTTAAGATATATTCTTTACGCTCTTCAATAATAGTTAATAAAGGGTTATATAAAATTGTATTTAAAATAACCATTAATAATAGAAATTGAATTGCTACTAAAGGTAAAGTTGCATTAATATCAAATAATCCACCAGGTCCACTAACTTCTGAACTTGAAATTAATATTGAAAGATTAATCATATAAAATCTATATGTTGTACTATAGAATTAAAATTTTTTAATAAAAACTCATTATTTATATTTAATGAGTTTTTATTTTTTGAGATAATTAGTACCTATTCTAAAAAAAATTCGAATAAGTTTGAATAAATAATATTAAACGTTGAATGGGTTAGCAAATAATAACGCTAAAGCTACTACTAAACCGTAAATAGTTAACGCTTCCATGAACGCTAAACTTAATAATAATGTACCACGAATTTTGCCTTCTGCTTCAGGTTGACGAGCAATACCTTCAACAGCTTGACCAGCAGCGTTACCTTGACCAATACCAGGTCCGATAGCAGCTAAACCAATTGCTAAACCGGCAGCAATAACAGAAGCAGCAGAAATGATAGAATCCATAATGAAGTTTAAGGTAAATGTATATATAATTTTTAAAAAATCTGATTGAATTAATAAGAAAGAATTATTCAAGAGCTTCTGCAATGTAAGCAGCCGCTAATGTCGAGAAAATTAAAGCCTGTACTGAACCAGCAAAAATTCCAAGTAACATAATTGGTAATGGAACTACTAATGGAACTAGTGAAGTTAGTACAGTAATTGTTAATTCATCAGCTAAAACGTTTCCGAATAATCGGAAACTTAGTGATAACGGTTTTGTAAAATCTTCTAAAATATTAATTGGTAAAAGAAGTGGAAGTGGTTGAATATATCGTTTGAAATATCCGAACCCTTTTTTACTTAAACCTGCATAGAAATAGGCAAATGAAGTTAATAAAGCTAATGCAACTGTGGTATTAATATCATTAGTTGGAGCAGCAAGCTCTCCTTCTGGTAATTCAATTAATTTCCAAGGGATAATTGCACCTGCCCAGTTACATCCAAAAATAAAGAAGAATATCGTTCCAATATACGGAATCCATTCTTTATAAAAACTTTCACCTAATTGGTCTCTAGCAATATCTGTAACAAATTCAACTGCCGCTTCCATAAAATTTTGCCAACCGTGTGGGATTCGGTCAGCATTACTAGTACCTAAAAATGAAAATACTAATAAAATTAGAAAAACAAACCAGATAACTAATAAGACTTGACCATGTACTAAGAACCCAGCAATACTCCAGTAAAAATGTTTTCCAACTTCTGCCTCCGCTAATAGTGTAAACGTATTTGAATAAAAAATTTCTGGGTACATAAAATCTAACTAATTTAGTAAATTACCCAATATTAAAAAATATACAGGAACAATTATGATTATAAACAGTTTCAGGTGATTTTCGGGTGATTTTTATAAAAAAGCTCTGTTTTTTTCTTGGTACGTCTAATCATCGAACCATTTGACAATTTCCCAATTGGGTATATAGAATGTGAGTTTGAAACATTTTAGTTCAATTTTTACACTAAAAATTTACATTACAATAAAATTAATCTAGAATTAAAAATGAATCGATTAATTTTAACGAATTTATGAATCATTTTCTAAATTTTCGATATAGTCTAGTGCACCTTGAAGAGTCTGAATTTGACTAGCGTATTGATCTTCAATGTCTATATCGAAATCATATTCAATTTTTAGGACTAATTCGACAACATCTAACGAGTCGGCTCCTAATTCTTTTGTAAAATTGGCATTAGGTTTAATTTTACTTGGTTCAATTCCTAATTGATCGCCTATAATTACTTGTAAACGTAAAAGATTTTCAGACATAAGTCTCCTATTTTAGTAGTGTGGTTTGTCACACAAAAATATATATAATGTATTATACTATACATTATATCATAAAACGAAAAGTATTTCAACTTTATTTTTTTAGCTGATAAATTGGATAAATTTTGTTACTTGATAAAGGCTCAATTGATTTAGGCTATAAATTGGAACGTTTTTTTGTTGCGCTAAATTTTTTAATTTAAAATTTTGTTTTAAGTGTTTTTTTAAACCAATAATTAAATTCGCTTTACGTATATCATTCGTTAAGACAAACTTAACACCCATTTTTAATAAAACTTCTCTAAGTAAATTGTTTGATAAAGAATATGGATAAATGACTAATTTTTTTGATTCGATCATCAAAACTTTTGGTTGATTTATTAAAATCCAATTTTTATAATTTATATTAGCGGACTCATTTACGCTATTTCTCCTTTTTACTAACGAATTTTGATAATTTTGAAATTTCTGACATTTTAATTTAATATTTTCTGTTGAAGAAAATTGTCGGACTTGACTAAGCATAAAATTATCACGTAAAAACAAATCAACGGAATTTTTAACATCTTCATGGATAGTCCAAGAATTTGGATGATTTATTTCTATGACAATTTCAAAAGCGGGATAGGCTTTTCGTTCTAGAATACTTTTTTGAGTACCTCGACGTTTCGCTTCCTCATCACTTAATGTAACATATTGAATCCCACCAATTAAATCTGCTAATGACGGATTTTTAATCAAATTTTCCAAACAATTACCATGAGTCGTTCCTACAAGTTGAACTCCTTTTTCTGCAATAGTTCTTGATGCTAAAACTTCTAAATCAGTTCCAATTTCATCAATAATAATAACTTGTGGCATATGATTTTCAACAGCTTCAATCATAACTTGATGTTGTAACTCAGTTTTTGCAACTTGCATTCGTCTTGCACGCCCAATTCCAGAATGTGGAATATCACTATCACCCGCAATTTCATTCGATGTATCAATGATAATAACTCGTTTTTCCATTTCATCAGCTAAAACTCTTGCGATTTCACGGATAATAGTTGTTTTACCTACGCCCGGCTTTCCAAGAATTAATATAGATTTTTCTGACTCCAGTAAATCACGAATTACGGAGATAGTTCCAAATACAGCCCGACCTACACGACATGTCAATCCATTTATTAAAAATTGGCGATTTCGAATACAACTTATTCTATGAAGTGTTCTTTCAATACCTGCTCGATTTTCATTACTAAATTTACTAATTCGTTTCGTCGTATAATCAATATCTTGCCACGAAATAATTTTTTGTGATAAATATTCGGGACCTTTAATAAAACGCGCTTCAGGCCGTCTTCCTAAATCTAATATAATTTCAATAAGTTGATCTCGAGAAGCGTGTTGATTTAACTGTTCTTGCAAAAAAAATGGTAAATTTTCAATCAATTTTTCTAAGTCGTCATTGGAATCCATTTGGTACACATTTATTATAAATTTCTAATTTAAACTATCCTAAATATTAAGGTCTAATTTAAATTAGATTCACTTTTTTAATTATTTATACTCATTAAAGATTTAAAAGTCGATGCATCTAAAACTGCAATTTGAGATAACATTTTACGATTTAAATCAATGTTTGATTTTTTAAAATTATTAATTAATCGACTATAAGAGATTCCATTTAATCTAGAAGCTGCATTGATTCGACTAATCCAAATTCTTCGGAAAATTCTTTTCTTTTGTTTTCGGCCCACATATGAATAGCGTAAAGCCTTCATTACTTGTTGGTTTGCCACTCTAAATAAAACTGAGTGCGCACCTCTATAACCACTTGCAAGAGATAAGATTTTTTTACGACGTTTCCGAGCTACATTACCACGTTTGACTCTAACCATTTTAATTTATATTAATAAGGTAACATTAATTTAATAGATTTTACATCTCTTGAATTTACACAAGTGACTTGAGATAATCTTCTTTTCTGTTTATTTGATTTTTTCATTAGAAGATGGCCTTTAAAAGCATGACGACGCAAAAAGTTATTATTACCTGTTCTTTTATATCTTTTTGCGGCTGCTTTGCGAGTTTTTAATTTTGGCATAAGCGTTTAGCTTTTTTTATTAGAATATAATGTTTTAAAATAAACTTTTGAGTTTAAAGGATAAGAATCTAAAATTTGATCACCGTATTTCTAATCAACAGGACAAGTACGACCTGGATTTGCTCTTATATATTAAATTGATTTTAAAATACGGGATAATTCCTTCACACTTCTACCACACAATAAGTTATTAACGATATAGTATTGAATTATTCTTTCTTTGTCAATAATAAATGAGGTAGGAAACGAAAGCCCATCATTCGTTAATAATTAATATTTATTTGTTATTCTATGGTCTAAACTAGAAACAAATTTGGGAATAAAAAAAGAAATTTGATACCATAGAATTCTTGAGCTCTATATATTTTTGTGAACCCTATTTCATAATTTTCTGATTAGGTATTTAATTTATATAAAGGATACTTCGGTCATATAGACTATGGTGTCAGTGACATATTAGGTCTAACATCGAAACCCAAATTGGCACCTATATCGACGTTTTCTCGAGTATGGTTTTTTTCACAATCGAACGTATCAATGAAAAGACTAGGACTTGCAAAAATACCGCCACCCATAAGACAGTGAGGTATCATAGATTATTTTTTAAAATAATCTATGATTCGTTCTATTTATTCTGATTTACCAGTAATAATATTATCAGTTAATGATTTTAATATTAACTTAATCGATCTTACTGCATCGTCATTACCTGGAATTGGAATATCAACCAAATCCGGATCACAATTTGTATCTAAAATCGAAATTACTGGAATTCCTAATTTTCGACATTCACGAATAGCTGTCATTTCTCGTTTTTGATCAATGATAATTGCAATATCAGGAACATCTTTCATGTTTTTGATCCCTTCTAAGTGCTTACGTAACTTTTGTAATTCTTTTCTACGTAAAGTTGCTTCTTTTTTTGTTAATAAATTAAAAGTATTATCAGCTTCTTGTTGTTCAAGATTTTTTAAACGTTGAATACGTTCTGTTAACGTTGTCCAATTTGTAAGCATACCTCCTAGCCAACGATGATTAACATAATATGAATCACAACGCTTCGCTTCGTGAGCAATTAAAGTACTTGCTTGACGCTTCGTGCCGACAAATAAAAATGTTTTTCCTTCACTTGATGCTGATTGTACATAACTATTTGCTTCTTTTAATAAAGTTGCAGATTGTACTAAATCTAAGATGTGAATATTATTTACTTCACTATAAATATAAGGGAACATTTTGGGGTTCCATCGGTAGGCTTTATGCCCAAAATGGACACCTGCTTCTAATAATTGAGATAAACTAATATCAGACATAAAATTTTTAAATTGCTTAATTAAATATATAAATTTATAATAAAAACTGTAACAAATATTAAAAAACTTGTCTAGGTTTTTGTTCGATACTATTTATGTTAACAAATGTTGTTTTAGTTTGAGTACTTTTTTCAGTGTATTTTTTAAAGGAATTTCGATAATTTTGAGAACCTGTTCCTGCTGGAATTAAATGACCAATGATAATATTTTCTTTTAAACCTCTTAACCAATCAATTCGACCTTCAATGGCTGCTTTTGTGAGTACACGAGTTGTCTCTTGAAAACTTGCAGCAGAAATGAAACTCGGATTATTTAATGCAGCTTTAGTAATACCTAATAACAATGGAACGTAACAGGCCGTTTGTTTGTTTTGAATATGAACAATTTCATTAATATATTGAATATGATATAAATCAATAACTTCTCGTCGTAATAATGGAGTATCTCCTTCATATGTTATTAAAACTTTTGTTGTCATTTGTTTAATAATAACTTCTAAATGTTTATCATTAATCGTTACACCTTGTGATTGATAAACAGATTGAACAGAATTTAGAATAAACGATTGAACTTTTTTAAAGCTTTTATAACTTCCTTCATAATTATTTATTAAACGATTGTATGTTGTTGATTTTTTACGGTCACATAAAAATAATTTGATTAATCCATAATAATTAAAATAAACTTTTAGTAGTTTATGCGGATTAATTTTTTCATTTTCTTTGATTGCTGTTCCTAACTTTTTGAATTCAAAATTTGGATCCAAACTTGTTTTCTGAATTAGTAAACCTTTCTTTTGACTAGTTGGAATTCGTTTAATTACTGAATTCTTTTTACGTGCTTCTAAAATTTCTTCAATTCTTGGTAAACCTTGCACAATATCACCAGTAATTTCTTTTTCAAGGTTTAGTAAACCAATGGTTTTTCCAGTTTCAATAAATTCGCTATTTCGACAAAATACACTATTAACTTCTTGTTCGAAAAAATCTTCAGTTATAGAATAAAGACCTATCGATTTTGTAGATTTTGTAAAAGGCTGCCCAACAAATTTTACTAATGTTAACTGATAGTTTATTTCATTAAAATCTTTAACTGTATTTGTAATCATTTCGGAACTTTGTAATAACAAAGTTGGGCCCATTTTTTTTACAATTGGTTTTTTAGAATCATTCGTTCTTAATAATTTATTAAATTTGAATTCTGATTGTTTATTAGTTATACTGAATTTTTTAAAAAATTGAGGGATTAAACAACTATAAAATTTACCATTATTTTTAAAAAAGAATTTTGAAAATTCTGATTTAATACTAATTTTAGAATTTGATGATTCATTAAAAGAAATTTTTCTTTTTACTGAAAGTTTTAAGATGTCATAATAATTTAAAGAAATTTTCCGGTTTGTTGTAAAGTCAGATTTAATTCGAGTTGGTGAAACAAATTTGTATTGTAAATTTGTCTTCGAAATTAAATCATCGTTCTTACAATTCGGAAAAAAGTAAGGACGACCTTTTTGAATTGTAAAGAACTCGTTGTTTTCAATAATAATTCGACCCGTTTGATTTATATTTGAACTATTAGTAATAAAATCATTTAATTTTTTATTAGGAATATCCTTTTTAAAAACGGTTAAACAATCATCATTTGAAATTAAAAGAATCTCTTTACTATCTTGTTTTTTAATTTTAAATTTAACAATTTCTAACGAATTCGGAGTAACTGATTCTAAATAACCCAAGGTCATATAGCTACTCACAAACTGATTTTCTTGAATAAGAAAACACGGTTGGATATCTTTATATTTCAAATGTGGAGGTATATAATTGTTTAAACAAAGTTTTTCAATTATTTTAAAATCAATTGCATTCTTTCGGTGATTATTGACTAATCTAATACTTATATTGTTATTTAAAGATTTATTTATTTTAAAAACTAATATATTTGAAATTAAATTTAAATTTTGTGTACCTTTAATACTTTGATTCGATTTGTATAAATATGAAGCGTTCGACTCTAGCTTAAAAATTGATTTATTATTAAAATTCGTTTGTGAATCTAATTGTAAAATATCTTGGTATGGAAATTCATACAGTTCAATTGATCTAACTAATAATTGATCGGTATTTTTACCAATAATATGCTCACAGAAAGATAAATTTTTAACCGTAATGTTTGAGAAAATAATCTCTCCAGGATAATATATTTTTTTAGCTGTATTTTTAAATTTTTTGCCTTCGTATACTAAGCCAGATTTGACTGAAATTGTTTTAACAAGAGTATTTTTTTGACGGATAACAATAAGTCCGGAAGTTTTTGAAAAAAGACCTGGAATAAGTTCAAACCCTTCTGAAATAAAATCACCAGGTTCAACAAATAAAATATTATTTTCACAATTTACTTTATGAATTTCTTCACCTAACCAAATTATTGTCCGATGAGAAACTACAGGTCTATACTTTTTTATCTTTGAGGTTTTTTTACAATAAAAAATGTTATTGTTTTTTTGGTTATTTCTAAACTTTTTTTTTAAATCGTAATATGATGTCCCCCCTGTTAACGTTTGAAATGAATTTGTTACTAAAGTTCCAAATTTTTCATTTCTTGTTGTCTGAAGATAATTTTTTGCATTTTTCCGTTGAATTTTTACAAGATATTTAGAATTTCCTAAATTTAATAAATAATTTTGAAGTTCAAAAGGAGATTCTAATCTTTGTAATTTTGATTGGGATAAGGTGTACTTATTACTAGTTATTTTAACAACCCTTTGATATAGACTATTTTTATTGTTAAGAAACTCAACAAATCCACTATAGTGATTTACAATTTTGGTTCTAAAAATATAACTATGACGATTAAGTTTATAATCAGGATAAAAATTTAAGAATGAATTTAATGGACTACTATATAGTTGTCCGGATAAGATCCATATTAATCTATTATTATTTAAAAGATTAATTTTCTGTTTTAATGGTGGTATAAAAATTTCACCAGATGTATCACTTAAAATGGGTTTGATTTCCGTTTTAATCTGTTTATTATTATTAATTAACTCTCCAATAACCGTATCTTTTAGAATATATTGATTATTTTTCGGAAATAAAATCGTATTTCGTAATACTTCAATTTGAACCAAGTCTTGATTTTCTCCATCAGGAATTAAAATTAATGAGCCTGAATTTTTTGTTACTAAAACATCCTCTCCTCGATTCGTTCTTAAAATAACCGTTTTTAAAATTTTGTAAAACTGGATAATTCCATTTAATGGACTAATAATTTGTTGTCTAGCTTCTGAAGTAAAAATTCCGCCAGTATGAAAAGTTCGCATTGTAAGTTGTGTACCAGGTTCTCCGATGGATTGTCCTGCTAAAATTCCAACAGCTTCTCCAATATCCACCAAATTCTCATTAGCTAAATCCCATCCATAACATTTTTGACAAATTGCACGATATAAACTACATGTTAAAGGTGAAGCTACATAAAATTTACTTATTTTTTTTTCTTTAAATTTTTTAATTAATTTTGGAGTTATTTGAGTATTACTTTTTGCGATTACAATATTTGTTTTTGGATCAAAAACAGATTTATTTAGGATTCTACCTAATATTTTTTCATAAATTAATTCTTCATTCGTTTCTATATTATTGGAAAATGTAAATAAAAATGAATGATTTGTTAAACAATCTTTTTCTCGAATTAATATATCTTGTGCTACATCAATAAGACGACGAGTTAAATAGCCTGAATTAGCTGTTTTTAATGCTGTATCTACAATACCTTTTCGAGCTCCGTATCCGGACATTAAATAATCAGTTATGGTCAAACCTTCTCTAAAATTCTTTTTAATGGGTAAATTCATAATTTCACCACTAGGATCTGACATTAGGCCTCTCATACCAACAAGTTGACGCACTTGAGATAAATTTCCACGTGCACCTGAGAAAGCCATAATGTAAACTGAATTTAAAGGATCATAATTTTTAAAATAATAAATAATTTGATCCTTTAATGATTCACTTGTAAGACTCCATGTATCAATTATTTTTTGAAATCTTTCAACGTCAGTAATTTTTCCTTTTAAGTAAATTTTTTCTGCATTGATAATTTCTTGATTTGCTTTTTCAAGCATCAAATTTTTAACAAAAGGAATTTTTAAATCTTCAATACTAATTGAGATTCCAGCTTGACTCGCGTATTTGAATCCTAAATATTTTAATTCGTCAGCTAAAGAACAAGCCTGCATTGAATCATAATTGGTAAAACTCCATGCCAATAATTGACGTAATTGTTTTTTACCTATTAGAGTGTTTTGATAAGTATAATTTTTCATAAAACTTATTTATTAGGTTACTTCCTTATTTATAGAAAATTTAAAGTTTTTTGAATTGTATAATTTAAGATGACACGTCCTGTTGTCGTTTGTAAGTATTGAACAATCGATTCACCATCTTGATCTTTTCTTATTTGTAAATTTTCATAATATTCAATACTTGTTCCATCATTTAAAATACTTTTTTTAATTAAATGAGATAAATCTTGAGTCTTATCTTTATATCGAACCCAGATCGAACTATGAATCTCAATTTTATTTTGATTGTAAGCTAAAAGAACATCTTCTAAATTTGCAAAATAGTGACTTGAACCAAGTAAACCTTTAATATTATTTACTGTTAAATAATAACAACCTAAAACCATATCTTGACTTGGCATAATAATCGGCTCACCATTCGCAGGTGAAAGAAAATTATAAGGTGCTAACATTAACATATAACATTCAGCTTGAGCTTCTAATGATAAAGGAATATGAACTGCCATTTGATCACCATCAAAATCGGCGTTAAAAGCGGAACAAACCAAAGGATGTAATTTAATAGCTCGACCTTGAACTAGAACTGGTTCAAATGCTTGAATTCCTAAACGATGTAAGGTGGGAGCTCGATTTAAAAAAATAGGATGACTTGTTAATATTTTTGCTAAAACTGGATCTACAACTGGTTCGTTTTGTTGAATTAAGTTCTTAGCAATTTTCATATTACTAGCTAACCCTTGATTAATTAATTCTCTTATAATAAAAGGCTGAAAAAGTTCAATTGCCATTTCATATGGCAGACCACATTGATTTAATTTTAGAGTTGGTCCAACTACAATAACTGAACGACCTGAATAATCTACTCGTTTCCCAAGTAAATTTTGACGAAAACGACCATGTTTTCCTTTAATAATATCTGATAATGATTTTAACGGTCTATTATTTGCACTTAAAGCTATTTTACCGCGCTTTCCATTATCAATTAATGTATCAACAGCTTCTTGTAATAATCTTTTTTCATTTCGAATAATTAGTTGAGGTGCATCAATTTCTAATAAACGTAATAAACGATTATTTCGTGTAATGATTCGTCGATATAATTCATTTAAATCTGAAGTTGCGAAACGACCTCCTTCTAATTGAATCATAGGTCTTAAAGCTGGCGGAATCACTGGTAAAATAGACAATATCATCCATGATGGACTTGAACCAGTTCCAATTAAATTTTCTAAAATTCGAATTCGCTTAATCGCTTGTTCACGTATTTTATAAATTCTTTGTTGTTCCCATTTTCGAGACCATCTTGATTCACGATAAAGAGGTTTTTCTTTGTTTAATACTTTAGTACAAATTAAAACAAAGTATCTTGTTCGGAAAGTTTCTGGTCTTAAATCTAATTTTTCCAATTCTCGTTTAATTAATGGCGCTCCAATTAAAAAATTTGGTGTTGCCCTTAATAGATATTTCGGTGTATTATATCGACGATTTTGAGGTTTCGGATAAGGTTTTAATGGATAACCACTATAACCTAATTCTCGACTTCTTCGATATTGTTGTAAATCCCAATGTAATCCATAGAATGAAATTTCATCTTCCGCAATAAAATATGCTAATGAAGCAAGTTTAATACGCTTAATTCTTTCATCCCATAGCTCGACAATAGTTGATGTCGTTAATTTTAAACGTTCACATTTTTTACAATTTTCAGAACGTTCTGTATAACTAGTATTTAATTGTTTTTCAGACTCTTCGACTTCTAATAATAAAGCCATGAAATTCGGTCGACTATTAATATACCAAACATGAGTTACAGGATAAATCAAGTTAATATAGCCCATTCTATGACGTCTTACTCGAGATTCTGTTAATTCAACCCCACATCTTTCACAAATTAACCCCTCATATCTAACTCTTTTATATTTTCCACATACACATTCTAAACTTTTACTGGGACCGAAAATTCGTTCACAAAATAAACCATCCATTTCTGGTTTAAAAGTTCGGTAATTTATTGTTTCGGATTTCTGTACTTCACCAACAAATTGACCATTTGGTAATTTTCGATTTGCCCATTGTAAAATTCGAAAAGGAGATGCTAATTTAATTTTTATATAATCAAATTCTTTTGCAAATTGTACCATTATTCTTAAAATGAAATATCGTTTATATTTGAAGTAGGTGAAAATGTTTTTGATAATGGGTTATATTTTTCAATCAAATTCACTTCAACTTCATATCGTTTGTGTGAGCTAAATTTTTCAATTTTATATGTACTCATATCTAAACCAATTGATCGTAATTCTTGTAATAAAACTTTAAATGATTCAGGTATACCAAATTTCGGAATTTGTTGACCTTTAACAATCGCACTTAATGTTTCATTTCGACCTTCCATATCATCTGATTTTATTGTTAAAAGTTCTTTTAGTGTAAAAGCGGCCCCGAATCCTTCTAAAGCCCAAACTTCCATTTCTCCGAATCTTTGTCCACCATGTTGCGCTTTTCCTCTTAATGGTTGTTGCGTAATTAGAGAATATGGACCTGTTGCTCTTGCATGCATTTTATCATCAACTAAATGAATAAGTTTCAACATATATGCATTTCCAACAGTAATCGGATTTTCAAATTCTTTTCCTGTTCGGCCGTCAATTAAAACCATTTTACCTGGTGCGTATGGATTAAATAACCAACTTTCATTTTTTTGAATCGACGCTTGTCTTAATTTTTTATTTATTAAAATACGAGACATTTCTAAACCATACATTTCATCAAATGGTAAAATCTTAAATCGGGAATTTAATTTATCACCTGCTAATCCTAATAAACACTCATAAAGTTGTCCGACATTCATTCGTGATGGCACACCTAAAGGATTTAAAATAATATCAATAGGGGTACCGTCTGGTAAAAATGGCATATCTTGACGCGCTAGAATACGTGAAATAATTCCTTTGTTACCATGACGACCTGCAATTTTATCACCAACTTGAATTTTTCGAATCTGAGCAATAAAAACGTAAATTTTTTCAAATTTGTAAGTTAATTTTGTCCGACGATTAAATGTAACTGTTTCAATTACTCGACCATATTCACCATCTGGCATTCGATATGAGTTATCTTTTACACCTTTGGCTTTAGCTCCAAAAATCGCACGTAATAATTTCGATTCTGGTAATTGTTCTAATGTATTATTTGAAATGACTTTTCCAACTAAAATATCACCTGGTTTTACAAATGTACCTACAGTTACGATCCCATCATCGTTTAAATGTTTAATTTCAGATAAACTTAGATTTGGAATATTTTTGGTTGTTTGTTCTGACCTCTCTGAATTTCGATCAATCTCAATTTTATAACGTTCAATATGAATCGATGTAAAAATATCATCGTATACTAATCGTTCACTTATTAAAATTGCATCTTCGAAATTATAACCTTGCCAAGGCATGTAAGCTACTAAAACATTTTGACCTAATGCTAATTCATTATTTATTATTGCTGGTCCATCTGTCAGAATTTGTCCTGATTTAATGTTTTCACCTTTCCAAACAACAGGACGATGATTAATACAGGTTTGCTGATTTGAGCGCAAATATTTTTGTAATTTATACGTTACTTTTTTTCCACTTTCGTTTTTAATAATAATTTTATTAGCAGTTACTGAATTTACAATACCTGAGGCTCTGGCATTTAAAGTCATACCAGAATCAATCGCGATTTGATTTTCTAATCCTGTTCCAACAATTGGTTTTTGAGGTAAAATTAGAGGCACAGATTGACGTTGCATATTTGAACCCATTAATGCACGGTTTGCATCATCATGTTCGAAAAAAGGTATTAAAGATGCGGCTACAGAAACTACTTGAATAGTCGAAATAGCAATAAAATCAATTTCAGATGGTGTCACATTAATAAAATCTTGTTTATATCTAACTGGAATAACATTTTTGAGTAAATAATTCTCTTTGTTAGTTGCAAGATCAGCCGGAGCAATTTTATATAAATCTTCTATATCAGCTGTTAAATATATAGGATTACCAGTTTTAATAACTTTTCCGTTTATAACTCGCCAAAAAGGTGTCTCTAAAAATCCGGATTTATTTACTCGTGCACATGTTGTTAATGAAGCAATTAAACCTACGTTTTGTCCTTCGGGCGTTTCAATCGGACAAATTCGACCATAATGACTTGGATGAATATCACGAACGGCAAAACTAATTCTATCACGATCAAATCCACCAGGCCCTAATCCACTAATACGACGTCTGTGAGTAAGAGAAGATAATGGATTAGTTTGATCTAAATATTGAGATAATTGACTAGATCCAAAAAACTCTCTAACAGTTGCATTAACTATATTAAAACTTAGTAAATGACCCGAATCCATTTTATTTGTTTGATTTCTTAATTTTCGCACTAAACGCTGAAAACCGATTCTAAATAAATTCTGTAATAATTCTCCAACAGATCGAACTCGTCTATTTTTTAAATGATCAATATCATCTTGAACTGCTTTTGAAATCGTTAAACTAATTAATTTATCAGTAATGGCAAATATATCTTCATATGTTATACTCTGTAATCTTTCACTGATTCGTAAATTTAAACGATTATTTACCTTTAATCGACCAACTCTTCCTAAACGATAATAATTAGGATCGAAAATTCTTGAAAACTCTGAAATATTTTTAAAATAATCTAAATTTAAATCAAATCGTGGTATGGGTTGTTTCAAGTGTTTTGAATTTATTAAAAAAGGTTTTTCAAAATAGAAAAAGTCGGAATATTGTAAGTTTTGATGAATTTCTAAATTTGTCAATCCCATTTCTTTTAATAAATAAAGAACGGGTTTTTGATTTATTTTATCTAATTGAATTATAACTTCATCTTCTTGATTTTTTATGGGATATTTATAGGGATTAATTTTTGTATTTTTTTGAAACCCGAAACGGATCCAAGAACCATATTCAGGAATTAGAGTGGCTGTATATAAATCTTTTTCATCATATTTTTTATGATAATTCGTTCTAATTTCGTGATCTTTTCTGTAAAGAAGTAATTGAGTTTTTGTTTTTAAATATTTATGGCGTTTTGGACTATACGTCAATTTCTTGTTTCCAAATATATATTTTAATTGATCCTTCAAGCTAGTTGAAAAAAAAATTGTTGGACGTAAATTTGAAAATTTAATAAGTTGAGTAAAATCACGTATTTTTGATAGTTTTTGGTCAAGATTTGTTTTTAGAAATGAAAAATTTTCCATTTCTGTAAGCCAATCATTTGAATGCTTAGTTATTAATAATAATTGTGAATTTAATTTGATTTGAGTAGATCTTTGTGAATTAATTATTGTTTTATCATAGCTAGAAATTAGTTTTGTTGTTCGATCTTCCGATAATTTCAAATTATTTTTTAAAACTGAAAATTCATTCAATTTTTTTTCAATGAAAGTAGATTCATTGTTCTGTAAAATCTGAGATTTAAGTAACAGTTTTAATAAAAATTGAAAATATTTTAATATATAAAGAACTTTATTTTCATTTAAATTTACTTTCAGATTTAATGTAGTATTCTTTAATTGTAACCACTTTAACAATAATGGAATTAACTGAGTTTTTGATTTTAATTTCGAAGTTTTTGAAATCAATCTATAGTATTTAAAACATTGTAAAAAATAAAATGAAGGTGTTATTTTTGTTTGTTGCAAATACTTTATAGAATAATAATAAATAGAATTATTATCCCAATGTGGAACAATTTTTTTTTTCTTTTTTACTTCGTCATAAATTGTGGTTGGAACAGAAAAGAAAAGATCAAATTCGGAAATAAAGGCCTCACCGGATGGTAAAAAAGAACGTAATTTATTTATATCAGTAGATAATTTCCGTTTAAATTGTTTTCGTGTTTTTTGATTTTTGTTTTTTTCAAAATAAACGCCAGGACTTCGGATAATTTGGCTAACAATAACTCGTTCACAACCATTAATAATAAATGTTGCATAAGTAGTCATTAAGGGTAAGGTAATAATAGGAAATTGATTATGGTAACGAACACTATTAATTATTTTATTTCGTACTTCAATTGGAATAACTAATTGTGCTCTATAATTTCCACTATATTTTCGTGCAATTAATAAGCTATAGGGTGGTTTTATTAAACTATATTCTTCTCCAAACATTAGATATTCAGTATTTTGACTAAAATCGTGAATTCTAGAGAATAAAGCTAATTCTTCGTTTAAACCCTGAGTAATAAACCAACAAAAACTTACTCTTTGCATTGCCAGAAAATCTGGAAGAGCATTGATATAATTCATATTTTGTTTCATAATCTTTGTTAATCACTCAAATAATTAAGTATAGTTATTGTTTTTATTTACTAAATTTTAGGATAAATAACTATAGTTACGAAAATTTTAAATTTTCGTAACTGTAGTTAAAGTTTAAAGGTATTTGTAAAAATTTGGAAATCAATTAAACTATTCAAAATAGTTTAATTAAGCTACTTTTAAATAAGCAGCCAATTTTGACTTCTTTCTTGCTGCAGCATTTTTATGAAATATATGTTTTTTTGTTCCTTTATCTAAAAGGCTATATACTGAACTTAAAATTTTATTTAATTTTTCTTTATCTTGAGGATTTTGAGAAACTTTATAAGATTCAAGATCTATGAAAAAAAGTTTTACTAACGTTCGAACGGAAGTTTTATAGTATCGATTTCTTAAACGATTTCGTTTATTGATTTCAATACGTTTTTCTGCTGATTTACTATTAGCCATGTTATTTAAATAGTTATTTTATAAATTAGGGTTTAATGTAATATAGTATATTTGAGGAAAAATTAAAAGTTTTTCGAAGAAAAAATTTTTATCGTAATAATGATTCTTAACCCTTGATAAGATACAAATTTTTAGGCAATATAGTATCTAAAATTATTAGTTCAAATTTCTATGGCAAAATCAAAAGGTACTCGGATTTTAATTACTTTAGAATGTACTGAATGTCGTTCGAATTTAAATAAACGTTCGGCTGGTGTTTCAAGATATACGACACAAAAAAATCGTCGTAATAATCCGGAACGATTAGAATTAAAAAAATACTGCCCACACTGTAACAAACCAACTATACATAAAGAAATTAAATAAATTATGGCATCAAAAAAACAAAAAACATCACCAATTAGTTTAAATCAAAAGATTGACTATAAAGACATTGATTTATTAACATTATTTGTAACAGAGCAAGGAAAAATTATGCCACGTCGAGCTACGGGTGTAACAGTTCAACAACAACGTAAATTAGCAAAAGCAATAAAACGTGCACGAATTTTATCATTATTCCCTTTCGTTGCATCGAATTCTGTTTAAAAATTTTTAGAGTTATTATTTTTAATATATAATAACTCTAAGTCTTTAATATTTAAGTTATAAGGAGAAATTTTATGGGGAATTTTATCGATAAAACATTCACAGTGATCGCTGATATTCTTTTAAAAGTTTTACCTGCGAGTAAACAAGAAAAGCAAGCTTTTTCTTATTATCGTGCAGGAATGGCTGCTCAAGGAAAAGGTCGTTATGCTGAAGCATTACAAAATTATTACGAAGCTCTTCAAATTGAAGAAGATCCGTATGATCGTAGTTATACCTTATATAATATCGGATTGATTTATGGAAATACTGGTAAATACACTCAAGCTTTAGAATTTTATCATCAAGCTCTAGCATTAAATTCAAATCTTCCACAAGCTTTAAATAATATTGCTGTTATTTATCATTCACAAGCACTTCGAGCTCAAACTTTAGAAGAAGATGAATATGTTGAGTTATCAAAAGAATTATTTGATAAAGCTGCGGAGTATTGGATCCAAGCTCTTAAATTAGCACCTGATAACTATCCAGGAGCTCGAAATTGGTTAAAAGTAACAGGAAGATTAAGTGATAGTAATTAAGTATGAATTTAATTAAATGTAATCGAAATATGATTAGATTCAAGAATTCACCCAATTTTGTTGTACAATAATAATTAATTAGTAAATTTAAAATTTATTAGTTTTTAAAATGGCAGGTAAGATTGCGAAAGTATATTTATTCTCAAGTATTTTAATATGTTAAATCAAAATGGTAAAAACTAATTTAAACAAAGGTTTCGTTACTCAGATTATCGGTCCTGTATTAGATATTCAATTCTCTGAAGGAAACTTACCACCTATTTATAGTGCAGTTAGAATCGATTTAGACGATGGCACATCGACAATTGTTGAAGTACAACAATTATTAGGTGATAACCGAGTAAGAGCAGTATCAATGCGCTCAACAGATGGTTTAAGACGTGGTATTGAAGCTATTGATTTAGGTAGTCCAATTACTGTACCAGTTGGAACTCCAACATTAGGTCGAATTTTTAATGTAATCGGTGAGCCTGTAGATGAACAAGGTGAAGTTTCATGTGATGAGACTTTACCAATTCATCGTGATGCTCCAGCATTTACTGAATTAGAAACAAAACCTTCAATCTTCGAAACTGGTATCAAAGTAGTAGATTTATTAGCACCATATCGTCGTGGTGGTAAAATTGGTTTATTCGGCGGAGCCGGTGTAGGTAAAACAGTTTTAATTATGGAATTAATTAATAACATTGCTAAAGCTCATGGTGGAGTATCTGTGTTTGGTGGTGTAGGTGAACGTACACGTGAAGGGAATGATTTATACGAAGAAATGAAAGAATCTGGCGTAATTAATGAGAAAAATTTCCCAGAATCTAAAGTGGCTTTAGTGTATGGTCAAATGAATGAACCTCCTGGTGCTCGTATGCGTGTTGGTTTAACAGCTTTAACAATGGCAGAATATTTCCGTGATGTAAACAAGCAGGATGTATTATTATTTATTGATAATATTTTCCGTTTCACACAAGCGGGTTCAGAAGTATCTGCATTATTAGGTCGTATGCCATCAGCTGTAGGTTACCAACCTACTTTAGCTACAGAAATGGGTGCGTTACAAGAACGTATTACATCAACAACACAAGGTTCAATTACATCAATTCAAGCTGTATATGTACCTGCTGATGATTTAACAGATCCAGCTCCAGCAACGACATTTGCACATTTAGATGCAACAACTGTATTATCACGTAATTTAGCTGCTAAAGGTATTTACCCTGCGGTAGATCCATTAGATTCAACTTCAACAATGTTACAACCAGGCATTGTTAGTGAAATACATTATGAAATGGCTGAAATTGTAAAAGAAACTTTACAACGTTACAAAGAATTACAAGATATTATTGCAATTCTAGGTATTGATGAATTATCAGAAGAAGATCGTTTAACAGTTGCTCGCGCACGTAAAGTTGAAAGATTCTTATCACAACCATTCTTCGTTGCGGAAATCTTTACAGGTTCACCTGGAAAATACGTAAGTTTAGAACAAACTATTAAAGGTTTTACCATGATTTTTGCTGGTGAATTAGATGACTTACCTGAACAAGCGTTCTATCTTGTAGGTGATATTGATGAAGCAATTGCAAAAGCAGAAACTCTAAAATAAGGAGTAAGATATATGGTTATGAACATTCGAGTTCTTACCCCAGACAGAGTAATTTGTTCAACAACGGCTGATGAAGTTGTATTACCTGGTCTAACTGGCCAGGTAGGGGTATTAGAAGGTCATGCAGCATTAATCACAGCTTTAGACACTGGATTATTACGTATAAAGCTGAATGAAAAATGGACCCCTATTATTCTATGTGGTGGTTTAGCAGAGATTGATCAAAATCGAGTAACGGTTTTAGTAAATGATGTAGAAGAACTTACTAATGTAGAATTAAGTGAAGCTACAAAAGAATTGGAAAAAGCAACTTCAGCATTAGAAAAAGCGGAAACGAGTAAAGCTCGATTAGACGCTTCTGTTGAGTTAAAAAAAGCAACAGCTCGTTTAGAAGCTATTAATTATTTATCATAAATAATTAAAAACTAAAATTAATTTCTGAAATAATTGTTGCATATACTATAGGCGAATTATAATTTTTATAATTCGCCAGAAATTTAGATTACTAGAATAGTACGAATTTTTTTTTTTTCTAGATGACGACTAATTCTAATTTTAATTTTACAAATAATACAATCGTAACATTAGAATTACCTTTTTCAGAACATATTGAAGAGTTACGTCAACGAATTTTTCTTGTGTTTGGGATAATTTTATTGTTAACTTGTGCAGCGTTTATTGAAGTCAAAACTCTAGTTAAAATTTTAGAACTTCCAATTAGTAATGTAAAATTTTTTCAATTATCTCCTGGTGAATATTTTATTTCAACTATAAAAATATCTTTCTATACAGGACTACTTTTTTCAAGTCCGTTTGTAATAGGACAATTAATTTTGTTTTTATTACCTGGCTTAACCAAGAAAGAAACTAAAATTATTTTACCGTTATTATTAAGTTCATTAATTTTATTTGGATTAGGACTAGCTTTTTCCTACTATACTCTAATACCTGCTGCTTTGAACTTTTTTTTAAGTTATAGTGAAGAAGTGCTTGAACCATTTTGGTCGTTTGATCAATACTTTGAGTTCATTCTTGTTCTATTTTATAGTACAGGACTAGCTTTTCAAATTCCTATTCTTCAAATTTTAATAGGGGTCTTAAATATTGTATCCCCTCAACAAATGTTAGGTGCATGGCGCTATGTCATCCTAGCTTCAACGATTCTTGGAGCTATTTTAACACCTTCAACTGATCCTTTAACCCAGTTATTATTATCTTTAGCAATATTACTGTTATATTTTTCAGGATTAGGTATCTTGTTTTTAATAAAGAATTAATTTATATAATAGAATCTCCATACTTAAAAAGTATTTAAACTATGGCAACTAACAAGTTTTTTAAAAGTCTTTTATTTGCTTTAACGATTGCTTTTGGTTTTTGCGTTCAAGACTCTTCAGCATATCCAGTTTTTGCACAACAGAACTATTCAAATCCTCGTGCAGCGAACGGAAAATTAGCTTGTGCAAATTGTCATTTAAATCAAAAAGCAATTGAAATTGAAGCACCACAATCTGTACTTCCAAATTCAGTTTTTGAAATAGAGATCAAAGTACCTTATGATGTAAGCAAACAACAAATTGGTGCAAATGGAAAAAAAGCTGACTTAAATGTTGGTGGTATTTTAATTTTACCAAAAGGTTTTAAACTAGCTTCTAAAACTCAAATTCCAGAAGAAGTTAAAATCAAAAATAAAGGCGTTTTCATCTCACCTTACAGTACTGAATTAGATAACATCTTTGTTGTTGGTCCTATTGCTGGAAAAACACACCAAGAATTAATTTTTCCTGTAGTTGCTCCTGATCCGGAAAAAGACTCTGATGTTAAATATTTATCTTACCCATTCTATGCAGGTGGTAACCGTGGACGTGGACAAGTTTATCCTACCGGTGAGAAGAGTAACATGAATGCATTTGGAGCTACACAATCTGGTCAAATTACAGAAATTAACGTATCTGAAAAAGGTGAAGCAAATATCGTTATTGTAAATTCAACTGGTTCGAAAACTTCACAAGTTGTGCCAACTGGATTAACACTACTTGTTAAACAAGGCGATGTTGTTCAGACTGACCAAGCATTAAATATTGATCCAAATGTGGGTGGATACGGTCAAGAAGACTCAGAAATCGTATTACAAAATCCTGTCCGAATTGTTGGTTATCTTGCTTTCTGTTTCTGTGCTTTATTAACACAGGTATTATTAGTTTTAAAGAAAAAACAATTTGAAAAAGTACAAGCTGCAGAGCTTAACTTTTAATCTTTGTAAAAAAATAACAAGGAATGACTTAAAATATGTGTCATTCCTCAGTTTTTAATTAGTATAACTCATCTTCTTGATGTACTGAAATTGTACAGTCTGATTTTGGATATGCAATACAAGTTAAAACGAAACCAGCTTCAACTTGATCATCATCTAAGAAAGTTTGTTCTGATTGATCAATTTCACCCGCTGTTACTTTACCTGCACAAGTTGAACAAGCACCTGCACGACACGAGTATGGTAATTCAATTCCTTGTTCTTCAGCTGCGTCTAAAACAAATACATCATCATTACAATCAATTGTTGAATTGATATCATGTTCTTCGCTTATTAATGTCACTTTGTAAGTAACCATATAACTCCTTATTTTAAATAATTATAAAGTAAACTTTGAAAACAATTTTCAATATTACTTTACTACTTTATATTATACCACGTAAATTTACTACAAAGAAATTATTTTTTTATTCCCTTAATAAGTTCTTTATTACGCCAGTTTGTGAAAACTATTTTTGCTCTTTTTTTTATAATAAAATCTTAAAAATTGTCTCCATTTTTTCTATTATACCTTTTCATGGCACGTTTTTTAACGTGTCTTTTAAAAAAATATTTAACGAAGCTTTTAGCGGAACGTTTGCTTTAAACGACTTGCTTTTCCACGTAAATTTCTTAAATAGTATAATTTAGAACGTCTAACTTTTGATGATCTTAATACAGTAATTGAGTCTAGTTTTGGAGAATGCACTAAAAAAATTCTTTCAATACCAATTCCCTGTAATGATTTTCTAACCATTATAGTTGTATTAATTGAGCTATTTTTTTTAGCGATAATTGTTCCTTCATAAAATTGAACTCGTTCTTTATTTCCTTCAATGATTTTAACACCAATTTTAACACTGTCACCAATTTTAAGTGTAGGAAGATCGGTTTTTAGGTATTTTTGTTCTACACTATTAATTATTTGTTGAGTATTTAATTTAACCATTAGTTCTAACTATTAAATGTAATTATTTCTTATTAACAATTTTACAATTAAATCTTGAAAAAAACAATATTAAAATATTTAAACATGCATTCGACTGGGTTCGAACCAGTGATGTTCCATAGGAAAACGGATTATGAGTCCGGTGCCTTCAACCACTCGGCCACGAATGCGGATAGAAAATTCTAGAATCATTACGCTTAAGTCTGTATTTATCAGTTGTAGCATAAATAACATTAATGCGCTCTCGAATTAAATTAAGACGATCAACTTTACTTGGTTTTTTAATTAGTTCCTTCGTAAGACTAGTATTTGCATACTGATGTATTGCTTTATTCACAGCACAAGGGATTACTTCAATGTTAAGAAGTTCCGTCTCAATTAGATAATTATAATAGTAATTCGTAACCCTAATTTTGTCAAGCGTTAGTTTAGACGCAGTAAATGAGGCAAATATATTAATCATAGCTAATACAAGTTTTAGACGTTTATTAAGTAACTACTGGAATACTCTAGAATTAGCGACCTTAAAAGCTGGGGCACGTTTTTCTTTCTCAATAACCGCAACAGTTGGAGATTGCTGCTTTTTAGAAGTTTAATTAAACAATACCTTGCTAGTAAGAGATTTGGAAAAAAAATTCTCAATTACTTCTTTATTTTAAACATACATTTATCCTAAAGATTTGGTGGACCGCCACGGAATCGAACCATCAAGCCGTAACCTCACACACGTGCGATCCAATAAAAAAAAATGAAAGCGTTATTACTAATATAATCGTACGCTGTAAAGTAATGGCAGTTAAAATATTCTGGAGCTGATGGGAATTGAACCCACGTCCATTTAAAATTAGTTAAAGTATTCGTTCACAGGCATAGTTCATCAAATGAACAGATTAGTAGTGATTTAATTCTAAACTATATTCCAACGATTGTCAGACGATAGTGAAAAAGCGTTTAAATTAGTTTTCGTTCTTTAAACAGCAAATTGTAATAAGTTTGAAAAATTTTCTTTCTTCTTAAAATTTAGTGCGTTAAAGATAAATGAAGTTAAATAAGTAGCATTTAGTTGAATTTTGTATGTTTTTACGAAGAATACAAACTTCGACCTGAATCATATTTTAATCAATTTTAAATGTCGAAACCAAAACAGCCCCAAATTTTTAGATATTTTTCTAAAAGTATCCATCTAAGCATGAAGGGAATTGAACCCTTGACTTTCAGAATCGGAATCTGATGCTCTATCCACTGAGCTACACGCTTTTGGTGTATGAGTACTTTAAATTTATTTTAAAAAAATATAATGTATTCAAAAAGTAAAAAGTATTTTACTTTTTGAATATATTATAATTAATAGTAAATTTTACCGCCGCCCCATTTTTCTGTAAGAATTTTGGGTGATAATAAAATATGACCAGCCATTGCGTATAAGTCATCATCAGTTACTGAACGCATACGTGGGTAAAGATCAGCACTTTTAATACTTGGATGTACTTCTGCAATTGATTCTAAACCATCATATGAAGTCGGATTTTTTAAATAATCAACTAATGAATCGATATTATCACGACGTGGCGTTGCTAAACTTAGAGCTTCAGGCTCTAACCCAACGTTTGGGTTTGTTTTGGTAACTCCACCTACGTGACATGCTCCACAAGTTGCATTGAATAATCGTTTACCACGTTTAACTTGTTCAGGACTTAATACAACAGTAGTACCTGAAGAATCTTTAACAACTGTTCGTGTTGCTTCATCTAAATCAATAGCTGATGCAGATGTTACAAAAATACTAAAAAGACATACAAATATTACCGAAAAAAGTTGCGAATACTTTTTAAACATAATTTAAAAAAATTATTTACAAATTTGAAACCAAGATTGTTTAAAAATTAAATGATTAATTTTTTTTTTTATTTTTTAATTTTGCTATGTTTGCAATTAAACCTCTTAATCTAATGTTTTCCCATCCTGCTGCTAAAACTGTTATAATTATAAGAACTTGGCTAAATAAAAGAATTGGATCTAATCGCCAACCATGAACCATTAAAATACAACTATAAAGTAAACCAATTGTTACAAAAAAGATATCTTCGTCTCTTGCAACTTCGGGTTTAACGTTTCTGAGAAAATACAGTATTAATACTCCAATACTTACGATGATACTTAAAAAAATATTTAGACCAAAACTAAAGTTTATCATAAGGTATTTAATTTTAATTTAATATATTCTATATTAGTTTAACTAAGAACACTCGAAACTAATAATTCAAAAATTTTGCGAATATTAAGAGTTTCGTGTAACTCGATCGCTTTTACTAATAACAATCAAAACAATACCAATGGCAAGTACAACAATACCACCTGCGACTAAACTAGATAAAAAATTTCCTAATGAAGCTGTCATTTATAATTTCCTGTTATTTTAAATAATAAAGTTAAAAATAGTAAGATTGACTACAATAATTATTGTATCAGCTTTTACAAAAAAATATAACTAATATTAATATTTTAATAATTTACATTTTTCTTTAAAATAAATTTTAAGCCTAAATCCATAACTAAAATATAAAATATTACAGATATAGTTTTAATACTAACTTCAAATTTGGATTTTATGCTGCTATCTTAAGATTCTGGCACGATAAATACCATTTAAAATTATATTAAATACTATACCCACAATAACTATACTAAACTTTTACTTAATAATCAACCTATAATTTTAAAAAGATTAAATAAAAACTCAGAAAGTTTTCATTGTTATTCAAATATAATTATGCTATACTAATAATTAAGCCCGGATAGCTCAGTTGGTAGAGCAGTGGATTGAAGATCCTCGTGTCTCCAGTTCGAATCTGGATCTGGGCATTATTCGAAATTTAAAAACTTTGTTTGCTTTTCATTAAATTTTAATTTTACTGTACCAATCGGTCCATTTCGTTGTTTTGCAATAATTAATTCAGTTAATTGAGGAATTTGATCATTAATAGATGAAGAAGTTTTTGATTTAGTTCTATACAACATCAGAACTAAATCTGCATCTTGTTCAATAGATCCGCTTTCACGTAAATCAGATAAAATAGGTTTTTGATCTAACCGGTTTTCCACATTTCGACTTAATTGTGATAAAGCAATAATCGGTGTATTAAATTCTCGTGCAATCGTTTTTAAAGATCTAGTAATCTGCGAAAGTTCTTGAGCACGATTTCCATTCTTAAAGTTTGAATTTTGCATCAATTGCAGATAATCAATAATAACTAATCCAATTTGACCTTGCTCTAAAACTATGGTTTTTATTTTCACTCTAATATCTTGAATAGATAAATCAGGAGTATCATCTATAAAGAAAGGTAGTTTAGATAAAATCTTAATTATTTTATTTAATTTTATCCAATCATTTTGGTATAATCTACCATTTTTTAATCTTGTTTGATTAATACTTGTTTCAATTGCTAACAGACGATACATTATTTGTTCTTTAGACATTTCAAGACTAAAAAATAAAACTGGTAATCGTGAACTTTTAATTACATTTAAAGTTATATTTAAGCTTAAAGCAGTTTTACCCATAGAAGGTCGGCCCGCAATAATAATTAAATCTGACTTTTGAAAACCTTGAGTTAATAAATCGAGGCTATGAAATCCAGAAGTTAAACCTGGTAATGTTGGATTTAAAAATTTTTCTTTTAGCTCATAAAAAATATTATTTAATAATTGTGCGTTATTAGAGACTTTGTGTGTCTTAATTTTATTTGTTAAATTAAACAATTCGTTTTCTAAATTATTTAAAATATTTTCGACTGGCATATTACTGATATAACCAGAGTTAATGGTTTCATACCCTAACTTAATTAGTAAACGTTTTAAAAATTTATCTTTAACTAGACGAATATATTCTTCGAGATAAATTAAATTAGGAATTTGATTAATTAGTTCTAATAAAACTTTTATACCACCAATTTTTTGTAACAATCCTTTTTCTTGTAAAAACGTCGTTAGAGTTAAAACGTCTATGGATAATTTATTTTCATACATAAAAATAATCGCTTTATAAATTTCTTGATGATTCTTGAAATAAAAAGCGTCAGGAGGAATAGTCCGTGTAGTAAGTTCAATAGCTTCTGAATTTATTAATAGACAACTTAATATAGTTTTTTCTGCTAAAAAATTATGAGGTAAATAATTTTCAACTAGAATCTGTCTTTTTTTCATTTGGAGTTGGTTCCTTTTAAATACCTTAAAAGATTAATTAGAGTTTATAAATCTTGTAATTTTCATTTGTTACGATTATAATAATTTATGCGCGTCCTTAGTTCAGTTGGTAGAACGCTAGTCTCCAAAATTAGATGTCGAGGGTTCAAGTCCTTCAGGACGCGGTTCTCTTTTTTAAGAGGTTATCATTTTTTTAATAGAATTTAAATAATTAAAAGATTTCATAATTAATTTATTTGTAAACTAAACTCATTTATTTATGCTCAATTCTAAGAGATAGAGAAGTAAATTGAACGAGAGTTTTTTTTAACCATCTTTTAACAAACTATATTATTAAATTTTTATGCCTAAAAAAATTACTGCATTAATCAAACTTGCTTTACCAGCTGGTAAAGCAACACCAGCTCCACCGGTTGGACCTGCCTTAGGTCAACATGGTGTTAATATTGCGGCATTTTGTAAGGAATATAATGCTCGTACTGATGATAAAGCAGGGTTAATTATTCCTGTTGAAATCTCAGTTTATGAAGATAGAAGTTATACCTTCATTCTTAAAACACCGCCTGCGTCTGTTTTATTAGCTAACGCAGCAAAAATTAAAAAAGGTTCTGCAACCCCGAATAGGGTAAGTGTTGGGTCAATAACAAAAACTCAATTAGAAGAAATTGCAAATATAAAATTACCAGATTTAAATACTACAAAACTTAGTAGTGCTATGAAAATTGTTGAAGGAACTGCCAGAAATATGGGTATTTCCATTGTAGATTAAATCAAAATTAAACAAGTTTTTAGTGGAGAAATTTATGCGAAAATTATCGCGTCGTCACAAAGAAAATATAGAAAAAACTAAAAATAAGATTTATTCAAATTTAGAAGAAGCTATCAACGTTTTACAAGAAACAGCAACAACAAAATTTGTTGAAACCGTTGAATTACATGCAAATCTAAATATAGATCCGAAATATGCAGATCAACAATTACGAACTACTGTTACATTACCACATGGAGTAGGGAAAGAGTTAACGATTGCTGTTTTAACAAATGATGAGAATTTTGAAGAAGCAAAAAATGCTGGGGCGCAAATTGTTGGCAATGATGATCTAATTGAAAATATTACTAAAGGAAATATTGAGTTTGATCTGTTAGTTGCAACACCTAATATGATGCCAAAGTTAGCAAAACTTGGTCGTGTATTAGGTCCAAAAGGATTAATGCCATCTCCAAAATCAGGAACTGTTACTAGTACGTTAGAAACAACCTTGACGGAATTCAAAAAAGGAAAATTTGAATATAAAGCTGATAAAACTGGCGTTGTACATGTTAGTTTTGGAAAAACGAACTTTACTGAGATTCAGTTAAGTGAAAATTTAGAAGCTCTATATAGATCTATAGAACAAAATCGTCCATCAGGAGTAAAAGGTAAATATTTTAAAAGTTTATTTATCTGTTCAACTATGGGTTCATCTATTAAATTAGATTTAAATACTTTTGTTTAAATTTTTAGAACCAAGCAAAACACTATATTATTTTATAAGATAACCAATATTTATTATGTCAGAAAAAATTGATCAAATCGTTGAAGATTTAAAGACTTTAACTTTATTAGAAGCTTCAGAATTAGTAACAAAAATTGAAGAAACATTTGGTGTAGACGCTTCAGCTGCAGCAGGTGGTGGAATGGTAATGGCAGCTTCTGCTCCAGCAGAAGAAGTAGAAGAAAAAACAGCCTTTAATTTAATGCTTGACGAAGTTCCAGCAGATAAGAAAATCGCTGTATTAAAAGTTGTGCGTGGTATGACTGGATTAGGCTTAAAAGAAGCAAAAGAATTAGTAGAATCAGCACCAAAACAGGTTCAAGAAGGTCTTGCTAAAGATGCAGCTGAAGCAGCAAAAAAACAAATCGAAGAAGCTGGTGGTAAAGCATCACTTACATAATTAATTTTGTTTTTTAGAACAATCAAAGTAGAATAATAATTATTATTTTACTTTGATTGACAGATTTAATTGAAATATGTTATATATTATATCACAGTTAAGAAGTAAAAATATCTAGTATGTTTTAGGTTTATAGAACTACATAATATGTTCAGAAACCAAAGTATTTAGTCTCTCGCGGAGTAGAGCAGCCTGGTAGCTCGTTGGGCTCATAACCCGAAGGTCAATGGTTCAAATCCATTCTCCGCTAGAAATTTTGACAATTTTAATAAAAAAACCTTTTTTTTATTAAAATTATATATTGAACGTTAAACATTTATAAAGTTTTACAAATGACATTAAATTTACAAACACCTTTTCCTACTTTTGGTGGAAGTACTGGAGGCTGGTTACGTGCAGCTGAAGTAGAAGAGAAATATGCTATTACTTGGACTAGCTCTAAGGAGCAAATATTTGAAATGCCTACTGGTGGTGCAGCAATAATGCGTAATGGAGAAAACTTATTATATTTAGCTCGTAAAGAACAATGCTTAGCATTAGGTACTCAACTACGAACAGTTAAAATTAATAATTACAAAATTTATCGAATTTTCCCAAGTGGTGAAGTTCAATATTTACACCCGAAAGATGGTGTTTTCCCAGAAAAAGTTAATCCGGGACGAACTGCTGTTGGTAGTCGTGATTTTTCTATTGGAAAAAACCCAGATCCGGCGTCGATTAAATTTAGTGGAACAACAACATATGAAAGTTAATGTATTTTTAAGATTAGTTAAAAACTAATCTTTTGGCGAGATGGCAGAGTTGGTCGATTGCGTCTGATTTGAAATCAGATGAACCTTTGCGGGTTCCGTGGGTTCGAATCCCACTCTCGCCTTTATAAGATTCCGAGTTTGCTTAATCGTGTTAAAATATTGTAAGAATTATTTTATGAGTAAAGTTTACGATTGGTTTGAAGAACGACTAGAAGTTCAAGCAATTGCTGATGATATTTCTAGTAAGTATGTACCACCGCATGTAAATATTTTTTATTGTTTTGGTGGATTAGTTTTAACATGTTTCTTAATACAAGTTGCAACAGGATTTGCAATGACTTTCTATTACAGACCAAGTGTTGTTGATGCATTCGCTTCTGTTGAATACATTATGACAAGTGTTAATTTTGGTTGGTTGATTAGATCAATTCATAGATGGTCTGCTAGTATGATGGTTTTAATGTTAGTTTTACATGTATTCCGTGTTTATTTAACAGGTGGATTCAAAAAACCACGTGAGTTAACATGGGTAACAGGTGTAATTTTATCTGTTGTTACTGTTTCATTTGGTGTAACAGGTTATTCATTACCATGGGATCAAGTTGGATTCTGGGCTTGTAAAATTGTAACAGGTGTACCAGCAGCTGTTCCGATCGTTGGACCACCATTAGTTTTAATTTTACGTGGTGGAGAAAGTGTTGGTCAAAGTACCTTAACACGATTCTATAGTGCACATACCTTTGTTTTACCATTAGCTGCGGCAGTATTAATGTTAACTCATTTCTTAATGATTCGTAAGCAAGGTATCTCAGGACCGTTATAATTAAAAAATAAAATAATATAAACATTAACAAACTTTATTATGTCAGTAATTAAAAAACCAGATTTAACTGATCCAAAATTAAGAGCTAAATTAGCTAAGGGAATGGGCCATAATTATTATGGTGAGCCTGCATGGCCAAATGATATTTTATATATTTTCCCTGTAACTATGTTAGGTATGTTAGCATGTTGTGTTGGTTTAGCTGTTTTAGCACCTACTCAAATGGGTGAACCAGCAGATCCATTTAATACACCATTAGAAATTTTACCTGAATGGTATTTCTTCCCTACATTTAATTTATTACGTGTATTACCTAATAAATTATTAGGTGTATTAGCTATGGCGGCGGTTCCATTAGGTTTAATAACTGTGCCATTTATTGAAAACGTAAATAAATTTCAAAATCCATTCCGTCGACCACTTGCAAGTTTCACATTTATTCTTGGATTCTTTGTGGCAGTTTGGTTAGGAATTGGAGCATGTTTACCGATTGATAAAGCTATTTCATTAGGATTTTGGTAAAAAGTTTCTTTACCAATAAGTTTAGACTCATAAAACAAATCTGAACTTATTAATAAAGAAACGTTTTACCTTCAAATGACGATACAATTTAACTCTTTAATTTAATTATTTAATAAGTTAAATTGTATTGCTGTTCCCAAATAGACTAATATACCCAGACCAGTTAGAATATTAAGAAATCGTTGTGCTGAACTTGGTGAACCTAATATGTTACTTTTAGTCGCAAAACTAGCTAATCCAGCACTTTCTTGTGGCATTCGCAAAAAAATAATTACAATTAAGAAAAGATTTGTAATTATTGCTATTAGTTTTAACATATATTCAACTTATTTAATAAATGTAAACTGTTCAATTAATTAATTAATTTTATAGGATAAGAGAAAAGTAGTTAATAAGAATATTATTAATCTTCAATTTCAAAAACTTCTTTGAAAACTTTACTTACTTTATCACCTGAATCGATTGCTTCTAAAGGATCTTTTCTTAAACGATGACGTAAACATAACGTTATAATTTTCGAAATATCTTCAATAGTTACTTTGGTTTCTCCATTATACGCGGCATAGGCCTTAGCAGCACGGTTTGTTACAATATCACCACGTAAACCATCTACATCTAATTGACTACATACTTCAGAAATTTTTACTCTTAAGTCATATTCAAGTTCAACAGTTGGTAATAATTTTTGAGCAGAAACAATCTTATCTCTTAATTCTTGTTGTTGCGCTTCATAGTTTTCAATCCAAACCATTGGAGTTTGATCAAATGATGTACGCTCTTCTACAACCTTAACTCTTAAGATAGGATCTTTTACTGTTCGAATTTCAGCGTGCATTCCAAATCGATCTAATAATTGTGGACGCAGTTCACCTTCTTCAGGATTTCCTGACCCAACTAATACAAAACGAGCCGGGTGGCGAATCGAAATTCCTTCTCGTTCTACCGTATTCCAACCAGAAGCAGCCGAATCTAATAAAATATCTACTAAATGATCATCTAATAAATTTACCTCATCAACATAAAGAAGACCTCTGTTTGCTTTTGCTAACAAACCTGGTTCAAAAGCTTTTATGCCTTCTGTTAAGGCTTTTTCAATATCAATAGTTCCACAAACACGATCTTCAGTTGCTCCAAGAGGTAAATCCACCATTGGAATTTTGATGAATTCTGTTTCAAGTATTTCACCTTTTTGAATAGCTAGTTTTACTTCATTTCCCATTAAATCTAAATCAGATTTATGTGAATTGAATGGATCATCTTTAACGATTTCAATCTCTGGTAATAAATCTGCAATTGCTCGAATTGTCGTCGATTTACCTGTTCCTCGATCACCCATAATCATTACTCCCCCAATTTTAGGGTCGATAACATTTAATTGTAGGGCTAATTTCATTTCTTCTTGTCCAACAATTGCTGTGAATGGGAATACGGGAGTATTAAATTTTTTTAAATTTTCTGTTACCATAGCTTATTATCGATTATAAATATATAGAAATTTTTTAGTTACAAATTTGTATTTTTGTTTACAGGTTTAAGTTCGTTATTCATAAAGTGTTGTCCCTAATTTAATAGCTAAAACTGCTGCTAATAAACTAATACATAATGCTGTATAAACTTGTGAATCATAAATCATAATAAACTCCTTGTCTTAAATTAAAACTGTTTTGATTCTAAAGAATATAATATGCTAAATTGTAACAAAAACGTTTCATAAATCGTTGAAAATCTACACATTTATAATTGTAAATTAAATTAATAAAAATCATTTAATTTAATTTAAATATATTTTTTATTACCAACTTGATTTCGTTACTCCTGGTAACAAACATTGATGTGCCATTTCTCGGAAAACATGACGTGATAGACCAAAATCGCGAAAAACACCACGTGGACGGCCAGTTTTCCAACATCTATTGCGAATTCTAGTTTTTGCACTATTTCGAGGAAGTTGTTGAATTTTTGAATGAATTTCTAGTTTTTCATTAAAACTTTTTTCATTTCGATATTTTTCTAATAAACTAGCTCGTTTTAAAGAATATTTTTTCTCTAACTTAATGCGCTTTTTTTCGCGCTCAATCATACTTTTTTTTGCCATAAAAGTAATTAATTTTTTATTATTTGAATATAAAAATTTTGTAAAGTACATCAAAATACAGGAAGAAATAACTATATTTAATCTTTCTCACTTTACAGTATTTTCAAATTTTAGACAAGTCGGGTTAGATATTAAACATTTTGTTTTACATAGAGAAATTAAAATTAAAAATACTTAATTCATTATTAAATTAATTAATTTTTTCGATCTTTGCTTATAATAATATATTAGCTAACTTTTCTGTAGTTTAGTTGTAAGAAAGTCAAAAACCATTATTTATATTGAGGAATGTATTACTATGGCATTACCATGGTATCGTGTTCACACTGTTGTTTTAAATGATCCTGGAAGATTAATTGCAGTGCATTTAATGCATACGGCTTTAGTTGCAGGATGGGCTGGATCGATGGCATTATACGAATTAGCTGTTTATGATCCGTCAGATCCTGTTTTAAATCCAATGTGGCGTCAAGGTATGTTCGTTATGCCTTTTATGACTCGCTTAGGTATTACAGATTCTTGGGGTGGATGGAGTATCACCGGTGAAAGTGTTTCAAATCCTGGTATTTGGAGTTTTGAAGGTGTAGCGTTATCACATATTATTTTATCAGGTATGTGTTTCTTAGCAGCTATCTGGCATTGGGTTTACTGGGATTTAGAATTATTCCGTGATCCACGAACAGGTGAACCCGCATTAGATTTACCAAAAATCTTTGGTATTCATTTATTATTATCAGGTTTAGCTTGTTTTGGCTTTGGAGCATTCCATGTTACAGGATTATTTGGTCCTGGTATTTGGGTTTCAGATGCATATGGTATTACAGGAAAAGTTCAACCAGTAGCACCATCTTGGGGTCCTGATGGATTTAACCCATTTAATCCAGGTGGTATCGCAGCTCATCATATTGCAGCTGGTATCTTTGGTATTTTTGCAGGTATTTTCCATTTAACAGTACGTCCCCCGCAACGTTTATACCGTGCGTTAAGAATGGGTAATATTGAAACAGTTTTATCAAGTAGTATTTCAGCAGTATTTTTTGCTGCTTTTGTAACATCAGGTACAATGTGGTATGGTGCTGCAGCTACTCCAATTGAATTATTTGGTCCAACTCGTTACCAATGGGATAGTGGATACTTCCAACAAGAAATTGAGCGACAAGTTGAAGCATCAGTAAGTGAAGGATTATCTGAAAGTCAAGCATGGTCAAGAATTCCTGATAAATTAGCGTTCTATGATTACATTGGAAATAACCCAGCTAAGGGTGGTTTATTCCGTGCAGGGCCAATGGATAAGGGAGATGGTATTGCTGAAGCTTGGTTAGGTCATCCGATTTTCCGTGATAAAGAAGGTCGTGAATTAACAGTACGTCGTATGCCAGCGTTCTTTGAAACATTCCCAGTTATTTTAGTTGATAAAGATGGTATTATCCGTGCTGATATCCCATTCCGTCGAGCTGAGTCAAAATATAGTATTGAACAAGTTGGCGTATCGGTTGATTTTTATGGTGGTAAATTAAATGGTCAAACATTTAAAGATGCGCCTACTGTTAAAAAATTCGCTCGTAAAGCACAATTAGGAGAAGTTTTTGAATTTGATAGAACAAGTTTAGAATCAGATGGTGTATTTAGAAG
>Ga0209712_10000399_pt1 | contig 39678 bp, 40 predicted proteins | sample ArcOceMetagenome_FD_187443 | JGI IMG/M metagenome (GOLD analysis project Ga0209712, IMG submission 187443) | Marine eukaryotic phytoplankton communities from Arctic Ocean - Arctic Ocean - Greenland ARC118M Metagenome (SPAdes) (version 2) | ecosystem: Environmental > Aquatic > Marine > Oceanic...
AACCTTGAGTACAGCCACGGATCATTTCAATGCTAGTGGGTACGAAAAGTTTGTTGTCGAATTTCATCAAAGCAAGTTCTATGATTTAGTCGACGGTGAACATGCCTTCATTGTCCAAAGAATTGGCAGCACCGCCATGGCAAGAACAGTCCTGAAAAATGATCTCAGATGCGATTGTTCCACATTCGTGGCCTCAGATTTTGTGCACTGTCGACATATTCTTCGCATATTTCAAAACATTGATTTCTCTAAAGTAACCCGAAGGTGGAGGTTAAGGAAAAGCGTGCAGTCCGTTACCACAGAATTTCAGAACCTCATGTATGCTCACATGTCTTCGAGTATTCCCGGAACTAACGGTAAGTATTCCTGTGTTCCGCTCACTCCTCTAATCCACACCGATGTTTCTCACCGTATTTTACTCCAATGAAAGAGATTGGAAATTCTCCTACACTCACAGATACTGAGATGGTACCTGGCACCAATGCCAATACACATATTGTGGAAGAATTTGGACCTGGCATTCAGGACCCTAATCAAATTGATCGAGCAAGGAAACGTCAGCTATCGTTTGATGCAGATGCCATTGATCGGAACGTTACCAAACCAAGTCCGGGTGTTGGTTACAAGAAAATGTTAGAGCTTGCCACCGATCTATGTGCCAGTATCACAATTCAAGATACTAAGACTCAAGAGTATTTTGCAGGTCTCCTAATCAACATGAACGAAACTCTTTCCGTCAAGAACCCCGGGGTTACGCGACTGTTCTCGAAATACAGAATGTGTGGAAAAACTTTTCTGTAGGCTTTGAACCATCGAAAGTGTCAGAAACATTCACAACTGTGCAGTTCCCAAACAAACAGAGAACCAATCATGTTTCCACAGAAAGATTCAAACCCCATTATGAGATTATTACAAATCAAGCACGGAAGGTATCGCAGAAATCTGGTGCAGTGAAAAGAGTGAAGGCACCTATGAAATGCTCCTTTTGCCAGTCAACAGATCACAAGAACACAATCAACGGATGTCCAAAGAAGTCGAGCTATGGTATCATTGTTCCACCTCATGATATCAACACTTTCAGTACATACCTATGCAGTAAAGCCCCACGGGGTCCAATGGTCTCATCCGCTGACTTGAATAGAGTTGAAGTTGATGCTCATTCTGGGAAAAAACGCCATATGCAGATCAGAACAGTCCATCCTATTAGGCAGCTTCAGCCGGGTAGCACTGTTAGAATTGAAGAACTGGCGTTTCATGTTCAACTTATTGGAGGCTTGGCAAATGACGTAACCTTCAATGGTAAGATCAGTGGAGCGGATCTATCTAAATTTCTCACGAATGCGAGAGACAACAGGCATATCTTCCAAGATATCGATAGCCTCAGCACTGGGCCAGGTTTTGTTTCTCCCCCTGACCCACGATCTGCATTTGAAAATAACGAAATGTACCCCAATATAAATGGGGTTCCTTTTGGAAGGTATCCTCTTAACCAACCCCTGCATGGACAACCTCAGCTTATCTACCCAATGAATAATTCCAACGGGAATAACGCCATGACGGTGGGAGGTACGAGTATCAACCAGACAGTTCAAGGTTTTCATCCTGGTTATTTTATCGGGAATAGATCACACTCACAATTCGCTCGGGGAATGGATGCAACCATGTTAGGTGGTACCGGTATCAACCAGTCGATTCCAGGTACTATGTTGGGAGGTACCAGTATCAACCAGTCGATTCAAGGTATCCAAACCAGTCATTCCAGAATGCGTGCGTCACAATACGCTCAGGGAAACGAAGCATCTGTGGAAAATGACGATTTTTTTAAAGGTAGTACATCTCTGTAATAAGTTATTAACAAAATTATGTGTTAGACATGTATTATTATGTAATAGATTGGTTGATGTTGATATATAACTCACTTTTAATTATATCTAATGTCATTCATCGCATTAAATCAGTGAGTTCAGCAGAACATTTCAGAACAGAGTCACCAAGTATATCGTTTGAAGGACCTTCCCACAAGGCCAGAGCCTTGTCACTCGAGCATATCCCCTTTCCATTAAATAAAAAAATAACATATTTGTGCAATCGCCCAGATCGGTTTGGTACAGATTTTGGACTTCGCATCTCCAAACCCATGCAACTTGGAGATTCAATTTCCATCCGAAATAAACTCTGTGCACCAGATGGGTTCTCTTCTGTCTTTCGAAAATTGTAACCGTAGAAACAATCAACCTTCTTGTTCTTCTTTCCATCCACCACCCTCCACAACTCACAAAGTAGATTCTCTACTATGGGTTTCGTAACCCTCGGACCGTATATGCCCTGACAGGTCTGCACGCATTTGTTAAAATACTCCTGGACGGTTGCCATGGACAGAGTGTTACCATATAGGTGCTGGATGAACTGGTAACCACCTGATTTAGTATTCTCAATGCTGGACCAGGTGATAATCGGGGTGGAGATGAAGCCAAAGGCTGAAGCCAATTGCACAAAGTTTAGGGCAAACATGTGACCAACGCCCGAGCCTCCCAAGTCCTTGACTCTATCGAGGAAAGAGTTTGCGTGTTCGTCCAATGGGGATCTGACCTGTTGCTTGCCCCCTCGCTTTCTCTTCTTCCCTGGTGTATTCAACTCTTTATACGTACGGCAAAGGTCCACGAAGTCCTGTTCTCTTTTTGCACAAACACTTGGAAGTTTCTCAAGGAGTATTTCCAATTCCTTTAAATCACGAGGTGTGGGAAGGCTTGCATCACCAAGAACCGGAATCTTGTTACCTCCACGATTATTGGCTATATGTCTGGGATGCATGGAAGCACTGTACTGTCCTTTACCATTTTTCAACATCAGGCGCAGATTCTTAGCAACAAGAGTACTGTACATTCCGTGTTCCAAGACAGAAGTTTTGAAGCTCTCACGTTGTGTAGGACCACGGAGTGCCTTATGGATCCTGCCAACGGGTAAGAAGGTCCCATTGTTTTCGTGAGAACAATACAGAATATAACCCATCACCATCGAACCCGTGAGAACCATCACATTTGAGGCAATATACAGTAGCAGGTCCACAAGCGCTGACCAGTAAGCCTTAAATGGTACCGCAATTGAATTTGATGTGAGGTATGGAATTCATTATCGTAAAGTCATTTGAGCATAGATGTCCTTACCATTTTATCGTACGAAGGAACCGTTGTATGACATCGTGCTTTACATTGTGGCAAGATTCCATTCTCAGCAACGAGAGCAGTCGCATTGCCTAGTGCAGCAATCAATTCTTCCCAGCAGACATCCTTATCCCATAGACTTGAGTAGTGTGTTGGTGCTTCAATGTCGTGAAGGGCATCTAATACAGCTTTGGTAACCAAATTCGAAGGATGGCAAACATCGGGATCCTCAGTTCCATATGACATACGTTTTGAATACTTCCTGCAGTAATCAATAACACACTTTCTCCGGTACAACATCAAAGAAACTGGGAGTTGCTGACCGATTTTGAGTCCAAAGCGCTTCATCATAACCTTCACAGTTGGTATGGCTGCAAGTGAAGCAGTTATTAGAACAGAAGACTTGATAGAATAAGTCAAATCACTCATGGGAGCAGAATCGTTGCTAGTATCGCAGTGAAAGTTGATCATAAACTCCGAAATGAAGGAGAAGCCTTCTATCTGGAAGAACTTGTAATTGGGATCGTCAACTTCCATTCCAAGGGAGATCCAGAACTTGACCCTCATGGACTCCCTTTCGCTTGTGCAATAATGGTCTTCACCTTTTAGATCGGGAGGTACACCAAACAATTCGATGGTTTTACAGACCAATATGGCAATCCTCTTCTTTATGTGGGCAGGAATTCCATCAAGGGACTTCAAAAGAAATGGTTTGTAGGAACCAACAATGTTTACTCTATTCTTCCGATACTCCTGCGCATTACTCTTGCTATAGCCACCGGATACAGCAGGTATATTCCTCTTCTTCGAAACACTAACATCCATCAGAGGTGCGAGGAAGGGAAACAGCACACTGTGATCATTCGTATTAAACGGTTTAGTTATTTCAAAATAATAAATATAGAAAATACAAGTGAGCGAAGATTCAATCTTACCTCAATTCGGCTGAAAGATGATCAATATCAGAAGTGCCATCACCCGTCTTCAGAGATACATCGATCTCTTCCAATTCAACAGGACCTTCATCTAGACTGAGATGGGAGATGGGAATGTAATCAAAGATCTTATGGAATAGAATCTCTTCTTCGCTACCCATGGTGAGGCATCCATGAATCATGGAATGAAGACCCCCGATTTTATAAGCAAGGGCGGCTTGCGTCCGAGGGATACAAATCCATGAGTTTATCATGGTAAAAAGACGTGTTTCTTTCTTACAATTCCGAGGAAGATCCTCTTCAATGGAATGAGGAATACATTCATCAGAAACAGCAATGAGGAGGTATTGATCGGTATACTTTGGTTTCAAAGTATGCTTTCCGTTGAGAGTATGACGATTATTTTCCTCATTTGATTCCAGGAAAGTAACAAATTGCTGGTGTTTCAACAAGTAGGCTTCGGCTGACAAGGACATCCGAGCGTGAATGGCAGAGACTGTGATAGGCTGAGATGAGAGATGGACCCGCCGACCTCCATGAATGTCAGATGTCGTGGATAGCAAAGGTCGAGGATTAACTTCCTTGCATTCTGGTATGATCTTCTTACAAACATTGTCGGAGGCTGTGGTGTGGTCGATAACTGGGCATGAAAGAGATATAATTTCTGTCCCAGACTTCAACAATGTTGGGGCAGGACGGTCTGAAGGAAGTGGGAGCGTAGTCAAATCTATATGATTGGAAGGTGACAAAGAAGCATTAGAATGACAAATCGTAGTGCTAATTTTTAAAAGCATCTACATTGTTTCAATACATGATCCACGATTCTCCAGGTGATGTTGCACCGGTTACCATCGTGAATCAGTACGGATTGCTGACTTCGAATTCGCGAAGTGATGATGCACTTGCTACCATCGAAGATTGCGTTTTGTTCGAGATCATTTCCCGTGGTGGACATTCACAATTCGCCAGGTGATAGTGCACCGGCTACCATTACAAATGAACAACAGAAAACAGACACAGAACTCATCTCGTTGCTAAACATATTCATATTCGAATATCGATGAAAAAGGAAATAACTTACAGTCGGGCGCTTCTGACATGGGTGGAATCAGGAGTTCTTTCGCGAGGTCTATGACTGTTTGGGTAACATTGGGGAACTCTGAACAGCATGAGGCAAGGCTCCTTAGACCAATGGCATAAAATGCAGCGGCAGATGTTGGTTTATCAGAAGTACTCATTATTACAAAATGTACCGGATTCCTAAATAATGAAAGAAGGCAATCAACCTAAATTGAAAAAGGAAAGAACAGTTCTCTAACAAGTTGATGAAGAGACATCAGTCGAACTTCAACAAGAATCTCAGCCTTCCTTTTGGTCCTGTCAAATGCAAATGACGAATAATTTTATATACTATCATTGGAGTACGCGCTACTTGTACGATTTGATAGAAGAAGGTGTTGAAGTAGGGACAGCTTAAAGAAGAATCTTAAAAACAAGAGGGACTAACTCCAGTCTTTTCAAATATTAAGGAACTGCACAAGACTAATATTGAAGTAAAAAAGGGAAAGTAACTTCAACAAGAATCTTGCAAAGGGAAGAACCTTCGAGTCTGTCGTGTTCAATACAGAATACGAATAAAATTGAGAACACCATTCATGATACGCGCGACTTGATTTGGTTCATAAGAGAAGACTTGTGTGAAGGGTGACACCTTGAAGATGCGATAAAATACAAGAAATGTTGGTATAAAGATTCATTTCACGCTTCTCGTTTTCTCTTGTCACCTTTTTCCGAGTAGCATTCAGCGAACTGTTATTTCTTCTTCCGGCCATAAAAACACAATCAAAATATGAATGAAGAAGAGTTCGTAGCTCTACAGGAGGAACGGGTTGCCGCACTGGGTCTTACACGGGATGATGTTGAGTTTCCTACTTTAAAGGAGGTAAATCATGGGTATACACAGCCAGAGTTAAATGAAACTATTAATTTCAATACAAAACTTGAGGCTTTGCAATGCGAATACAGAAGATGCTTTCCTGGATGCAAGATGCCGAAGTATCATATTCCCCTATTCTTCATTGAGAATCTTGTAAGTGGAGAAACTCGTCCTAATCACCTGATGGATGTACCGCGAATCAGTTTGGACGGAAAGAAGAGAAACAAATCATCAAATTGGAACAAGACGTGGAATCAAGAGCGCATTAATTATGTTTGAAAGAACCACCTGCATTACAAAGCGATGTGGGAATGAACTTATTTGCATAATTATATTAGCATGCATTCAATCAAAATGTTAAACAAAAATTACAACAAATGAAGTCTTTTTTTTAGCTTTATATCGAATCATATTTGATAATGTAAAATGAAATCGATTATTAATTTAACAACAGATATTATGTATTGGTATATTTCTTGCTAATGATGTTGTGCTCCTGGCGGTCTAGATCCGACATTACTTCAAACGCTAACAACTCATTCTGGGAATTCCAAGATTGATAATTCCTGGGATCGTCCAAGGCAAAGAATAGATCACGAACAAATTTTGATGAGCGATAACTCATCAGAGATTCCATGCGATTCATGTGTTTCTCGTTATCGATAACAGATGAGTCATATTTCTTTTTGATAAAGTAGCAGGCTAGAAGACTTTCTGTATGAGATGTTGGCACTACTTGCTGTGATTCACCATAGACGGATTGTAGGAGTAGAAGTTTGTTGATTTCGTTAGGGCACCAGTTCCTGCAGAATTGGCGAAAGTGCCAGTTGTCGAGCATTTCAAATATTTCTTCAGGTTTCGAAGTTTCGTAGGACATCGTTTTCCATTCGTCGAATGGATCGACGTTTTCCTGATCAGTACGCTCACGGAATTCAGGGATGATAATTTCGGAGGATGGCAATAGCTGGAGGACAAGAGGGCCGCAATTGTTCACCTTTGTACCATTGACGACATTGATATTGATTTGTGGGAGGATATGAGGTTCCCACTCGTCATCACGATAATATTCTTTTAAATATATAGAGAAGGTATGCTCTTGGTACATTTTGATTTGGTGTGATGGTTGAGTTGAATGTATCGAAGAGAGGCGACGAATATGAGAGAATAGGAATCCATGATATCCCAGCTAAGTAGGGACTGAAAGAGAACTAATAACTTCATTTCACTCTGATTGGCTAACAAAAAATCTCAAAATAATGACTGGTGTACGAAAGCCACAAGGTTTTGGCAGCGCGGCATTGCAAAACAGTCAAATCAGGAGCGACAAGCTACTACTACTACGAGCTTCTCCTCCCATTTTTGTTTCAGGATCAAGTGAAGTACCAAACAGTGCTTACCAGCTCTGGCCATGTGAAACATGGTTGTATGATAGGGTAGCGGCCGCGCATGAGAACACTTTGTTTTTTCCTGATGTTTTGTGATTGGCTAAATTTGGAATATTGCTGTCACGATTGGATATCTAATTGTTACGAAGATTATATATTTTAGACTTGTAGACAGAGGCATAAAGTTTTTATAAAGCAATGGCCGTAAAGCAGCTAAGACTCCTCTCTGTAACTACTCTAGAATACCCCATATTATTGCCACATCCGATATATCCATGCACTGATTACGTGGTTCTGGAAAATTGAGTAAAATACCTTCCATGCCTATCCTGCCCTGCCGCCCTCATGTCTCATTTTGTGATTGAATTATAGTAACCATGCCTACGCTCATTGGGCTTCTGTGTTGACACATGTTTTTACTGTACGTACAAGAAGAAAGAGCACTATTATTTTGTATTTTGCCATAGATTAATGATATTAAAAAATAATAAACAGTCAATCCAACATTTTACCTTCCTTTTAAATCATTTCTATCGAAAGTACTGCGAATAGGTTTGTCAATACGGTTTGATAGCAAATGGTAAAAGCAAGTCATAGTTATGGTTCGTAAGAGTTTTCACGACTTCGAGATTCAAAAATCTCGACCAAAAAGTTAGCACCCGAGGCGGGGATCGAACCCGCGACCACACGATTAAAAGTCGTGCGCTCTACCGACTGAGCTACCCGGGCTCGCTTATCAGTTGAGTGGAACTATAGAATGTGAAATTAAAAGTTTTAATCTAAGCTTAGCAATAGAGATGATGATAAGAAGTATTAATCACGAAGAAAAGGTCGGCATAATATAAACCTTTGGATGAATAATAGCAGACGCACTCTTGATCAGTCTTAGACATTGTACCCCTGCTCATTGAAGGATCTGTCATTGCCGTGTTTGCATATGCACTGAACTTGCTCCTCCAGTTACCTAATGGATAAAGCCCATAAAAACAATGCTTCCGCCGAGGATAACTGTCGAAATGAATTTGAGTGCGTAGTAGGATAAATTGAAACAGAAGAAAAAGTTTCCACCTACAATTTATGGTTTGAAAGCATGTCAGCCATTACGTGAACTACGTGTAGTGCCCAACGCATGGAAAGGGCGCCGTTTTTCGTCGTTGAACCGCGACGATGATGCTGAGTATGACATTGCAGCGATGCTGTCTCTTAAAAATGTCGATGCACAAAACAACACTGGTAGCCAATGCTCTTCGCTCGAGAGAAGTTCACTCTGAATATTCTACTACTACGTGTAGTTGCCTTTATACAATTCATATTTCATTTTACCAGGAGCGCACTGGACTATTTATTTTATGTACCATGTACTATAATGATCGACGAGGCAAGGCATTTCAGCAACAACCCATTAATAACAAGAAATACCAAAACATGCGATATAACAACCTTATCGAGCTATTATTTGCTTGATGCATCCTGTACATGGTTAGAACACGATTGTGATCTAAGTTTAATGGAGGCTTTAGTTCAATTCATTTTATTAATAGGAAGGGCGACGGTAGCGAGGATAATGTTTGACTGTGGTAAGTGAGTGCCCACAGATCTACTAACCAATGCACTCACGATCGACTATCGATACTTGAAGCTGCTCAACACCAAGGGAAATCGAATTCCTAAAGAGGGCCTCGTTCATCGCTTGCATACGCACGCTCGATACCTTTCGTCTTCTTGGATCCAAGTAAAATGCATACTAAACACCTCGAATCGTCTCCTTCGCCGCTTTCCTTCGTCCCACCTCTCTTCCTCGCCTTCGTGCGCTCATAAAACGTCTTCAAGCTTGATGGCAGTCTCATCAGATTCCACCTCAATTTGCCCATTACCAGCAAGACACTTTTTCTTGGGGATCGTACCTTCTGTATAATCCTCCATCGTATCAAGAAAGTCGATGCACTTGCACTTACGCTGACGCCACTGGATACACATGAAATACTCCTGTTTTTTAATATTCTTGCGACGAGAAGTGTTTCTACTGCATTGTTTAGCTCCCCCCAAGGCCTGATGGTATCTAACGCTCTGTTCGTGGGAATAAGAGATGAGTATGTTGTGGTTAGTATAGAACCTTCTCGCACAATCCAAAATAAAGCAACATCTGAATCAACCACGATTGGGATTTCAGTGCATACTTACCAAGTTAATGTCGTCGACACAGTGCCCGCACGAACAAACACAACACTATTATTGCCAGTTGTAGTCAACTTTCTCCAATGATCGTCGCCAATGCTGCTGACTGTGACAGCGCCCGGAGCCCTGCTCTGCAACATTTTGCTCTTTCACGGACTTTGAATGAAGTTTAATAATGATTGACTTGATGTTATTATAAATCTACAGAACCACGAGAAACTCAGTTGTGTAAAATATCTAAAGAGGATGATTGCTTTTTTGGATTATATATGTTTAAGAGTCATTTTATCTATTGGTGAAGGTGCCTAAGGAAGATATTCAGGCAACCTATGATGGTACTCTCGCGGTCATCAATGCGGTCAAGGAAGGTACTATCAGCAGGACAGGATGTCGTACTCAAGATTTCCAGACCGATTTGCATGTCATGTTAAATCACAAAGCTGGAGCAAACGACGAGGTTCCTGAATATGGAGACCAAGTAGTGATCACTGACCAAGCTGTGGAAACAAGGACAACAAGTTCCTGGTTGGCAGGTCTGTCTGAAGCTGGGGAGACTACCTATACTCAAAGCTGGTCTGACTCTGGAACTCTTAGCGTCGAGGCCTGTTCTCTGGATACAGGCTCTCCTGGTACTGCGCGTATTATGGTGTATGCAACTGGACACGTAACGCTGAGCTGTGATGCTTCAACTCCTGCGCCTACAAAGGCAACCGTCACATCTCCTCCTAGTGGTAAACCCATTGCTCCTGTGCCTACAGAGGCAACCGTCACATCTCCTCCTACTGGTAAACCCATTACTCCTGCGCCTACAGAGGCAACCGTCACATCACCTCCTACAAAGCACCAGTCACTTCTCCAACCACTGGCGGAGCTTATACTGCCAAGACAACGATGAGTTATTTGTGTTCAACGGAAGATCAAGGACTTGCTGATTTATCAGTAAGAGTGCTGATAGACGTTGTTCTAAAGCTGGGGCTGCTGTAAACTGCCCCGTCACATGTATGAATGCACTTGTTCTGATACTGCAGATACCTTTTTGACAAAGAGGATAGAAAAAAACTGTGTGGAGGGCTGCCAATAGATTAAATGGATGCAACCGGAATGATGTTCGTACTAACTGCCCACTTACTTGTGGAGTCTGTTAAGTGGAAGGGCAAGGATCGTCGTCCGCGTCATCTCACCGCATGAATATATTTTCACATTTAACAAAAGAATTTGAACTTCATTTTGAATTTAACGATCATTCGTCGATCATTTGGCATAATAGTAGAAGTGAAAGGCGAGATGACTTTCTTACTCGTGGGACGTGGGAAGACTGTTTCGACGATGCGTCTTTAAGTAATGTGCGTGAAGATCCACTGCAGTTGAACTTACTTTCATTTGCGTACAATAGCAAATTAGAGAAAACAATCAATCTTGAATTGAAGAAGAGTCGAAAGGGAGGGGGGAACTCACACCAAGGATGAAAGAATTTCAAATACATGTCACTAACATTATTAACTAGTCCTCTGTATTGAAAGCCAGAAAGATTGCAAGCCAGGACCATTATGCTGATTCGAAATGCTTCCAAGAAACGCTAACACCAATGCCCCGAACAGCAAGAAACCACTCTGAAGCCAACCAACCCATCGGTCGCCTTGGTACTAATCCACTTCCTGCAAAAGGAGAGAAGTGATAACACGCACGTTGTTTCTTTAAAGTGACATCTGTTTAGATGCTATGCAATGGCGCATATATACATTACACTGAGACTCAAGTGAGCTGGACAACCTTCCAGACCAGCTTGAAAAGAATTCATGACAGGTAGACATGCTATGCAATTCACATTCAATATACACATAACAATGAGACTCAAGTGATCAGCTCGAGTATTGGACAGGTTTCAAGGCCAGCTTGAATCATGTTCTTTTTGATTGAAAGCCCCCGACTGATGAACATTTAACTAATTTGCGATGTTAGATCATCACAAGGTTCAGGTTAAAAAAGGGTTGTATGAATTAATTTTTGATGTATTTGTGCCAAGATATTTGTGTTCACCTCACATCAAGAATCCCACAATTTTCATAGCAAGTACTTGTACCACAACCAAGGAGGCTTTTTCATTAGTCTACGCGTACGCGTAAGTGTGACCATTGAACCTGAGGATTCAACTGATTTTGCATCGATTTTTGAATGAGTGCTCGTCCCATTTTCATTTGTTTAAAATCTTTCATGACAAAGCCTTTCTTCTTTACGGAGTTTTTAAGTTTAATAAAATTGTTATTGTAATCTTTCAGTTGTTATTATTATTATAACGTTCGCTTGATGATTTTTGACATCTGCTCTCCATGTGTGCCACTTGGCTTATGTATTGTTGTGCAATTGTATCATTCAGTTTCTTCTCGAAGGCATCATGCTTGACCTTTAATAACAAATGACCTGAGCTAAAACAATCGCCGCAGAGGAAAGAGACTATTGTAGTCGGAACAGCAAGTCTATGCAATTACAATATCTATAGAAATGAAAGCTTTATATGAAATACGTACAATAATGCGTACGCATATATACTTTGGGGCTTCGACCTACGGGTACGCATATATACTTTGGGGCTTCGACCTACTCCGTATCATCACGGATGCGTCCATACTGTTCCAGCATCCACGCAGAAAATCTTTCCGGGTCTGGAACTGCACGTCCGTCACAATTCAGACCGAAGCTCATATCTCCTGCGTAGCTCGCGATAACACATCCAACTGGCACACCTGGTGGCAGAGGGAGGAAGGCGGACACAAATTTAACTCGTCGGCCAAGCCAATGGATAGGAATCGGAAACCCTCTCACATTGGATACTATGGCGCACGAGTTTGCACTGAACTGACGAAGAGCCCATTTCGTAAAACGCACGGGCAAATAATTTGTAAAAATTCTGGCCAAATGCCAAGAAATCTTCGGGGACGGTAACATTTTCTCCCTTCGAAGGACTTTCGAAATAGCCCGTAAACGATCGCGAGCTGAGATTTGGTCTCCAATAGGGATGGTACATACAAACCCTCCAATTTTGTTTCCTAAACTTTCTCCAGGTCGAAGTATGCCTCCCAATAGATGGACAGGAACTGTGATATTTACATTTTGTGGCACACTAACTTTACCACCGCCAGTCTTTGAATGCTCCTCCAGTTGTTTTTGCACTGCATAGGTTACCATTGCACAGGCTACATCATTGATAGTTGTATACCGAGAAATGCTCTTTGCAACTGCCTTCATCTCATTTATTGATGCGATTGGCTTCCAGTCAACCGACCTTTTGAAAGGTTCACTTGACACGACTAGAACGGGATCAAACGGACTGCTAGAGTTAATCATCTTCCAGGCTTGCAAAAGTAATGCGAATACGCTCGCTACCACAATCCAAAGCATGTTGAGAAATGCAGTAACAAACGACACAGCAAAAACAAAACCTTCATAATGAGTTTCCCTCAACTTCTGATCTTCCATGACCTTTAGCTTCAGTTGTGCAGCTTCATCAGCTAGGTCTCCAATCGCACCAGCAATTGAAACGCCATCACACAGAGAATGGTGAACTCTAAATGCTATAACAGTTTCTTTTTCGAATTTTATTGATTCAGCCATCGAGGCAGGAATTGCTCCTGAAGTGCCAAGGGGCCCACAAGAAAGATTGGCCTGCCATAATCTATCTGTCACTTCAATAGGAGAAAGTAGCATCGACTCTATTCGCTTTGAAAATTCTTCTGGGGTTTTCCCATCTGGATGTTCAACCTCAGAAATGTAATGATCGAGAGGTTTTGTCACAACCTGGTAAAATGAAAGGTGGAGGAGTGTTTCAGGTTTTTGTTAACACATTCACTTCAATAGGTAACATGGCTCTCAAACACATACCTCGAAAAAGTGGTCATCGTCTTCAGATATTTGACACCTGAATCTCTCGTGGTTCTCCATGACTCTCTTCTGCCAAATACTTTGGAAATCATGCAGACTCAGCCCCTTGTCAGAGTCATGAACGAGAGCCAAAAAGAAGGTTATGATGCTTGGATTTTCATCTGTTTGAGATAGTAGAGTGAATCTTCCTAGCGAGGTCAGTTGTCTTTGGATGACACCTGGCTTCTTCTTCTCGCTTTCACCAGCTTTCGCAATTATCTCAGGTACTGGCCTCTCGTAACTATGCCCGCCTGTCACAAAAGACTGCATGATACTTTCATAGATAGAGTAGATTGTGCTAGATATAGTCATGTAAGATACAGTAGGTAGTAGTGCGGCGTTGTGTGATGTTGATAATATTATTTGTACTTCAAAACATATCATCTTTCGTTCTCACCAGATTGATCTTGTGTTAGCCTTCTCATAAGAACAAGCAAGATGCAGGCAGAAGAACCTCAAGAAAGAGGCTTCTGATTATTCAAAACAATTTAATCTTGCTGCTCCCACGCGGATAAAATATGAGAACGCAAGTTTTGACAGCCAGTCCCACCACAACAGTGTCCCACCAGATGACGAGCTGATGGTTGAAGAAATGAAACGAACAGAGAAACGTCAAGACTGACACTTCGGAAGCCTGATGCCAACATGGAATCAACAGAATGCCAATCGGAGGAGAAGATTCATTCCGGTAACATCAACTTGAAGCTCTCTACCGATTCATTTTATGTTTTCAAATGAGGCAGAATGGAGTCTAATAGTCTTTTTTCTCAATCTCTCGCTCGGTCTAAATGTTATTTTTTTATTTTCGATCGCAGTTTTAGTTTAGTAGTTATCATATACGCAATTTCAAATTATATAAACATATTATACATGGAAGTACAACCTCTATCAATAAAGCTAGTACAGGCATGAACTCCCTTTTCCCACTCATCAAATTCCATTACTTGTTTGGCACATAGATCATGGATTTATTGGTTGCATTTCGTGACATTTCCTCCTTTGAGATCAACCCTGCTTTCTTGGCTGCATAGCCGCACACAATGCCTCGTTTCTTCAAGCTCTGCACGTAGGATTTATAGTAACATCGAATCCTATCACGCACCGTGACGAAACTAAATTCATCCTGATCGAAGACATATCCATGCTGTGATGCCAGCTGGATCATTTGCTCCGTTAACATGTTATTGTATTTCTTTTGCTGGAGAGTATAGTTGAGCGTAGAATGACGAAGGTATTCTTCACGATTGGCAATGAGGAAATCTTCAAGAGGAGGATAATGCTTCCAAGAGAACTTCTTTCGCAGAATTGTCCTAGGTGTGCGCCGATTGCCGAAAGATTCAGCTTGTTGTGGTTTCACAACCAGAGGAGGAGACTGTTGACCTTGTGGAAGGAGCAGAGAGGCTGTTTTCGCTGCTGCGGAGACAATGTTTGCATTTAGCCTTGTGACCTCATTAGGAGCGTACGAAATAGCTCTTGGCCTTGTACCGAAAACAGAACTTGGAATAAGAGGATTTTGATGATCAATTCTCAAACTTGGTAAAGAAGGAAACCTTTTTGGGAGAATTGGAGTGCTGCCAGTACTGTTAATACTAGCCATAGGAGAAACAGAGGTCGGTCCAATACTTTCCGAGGACTTGGTAGCTTTCTTCGATGTAACCAGTGAAGATGCAACGTCTGCAAAGGAAGCTAGGAGCAGTGCATCATCACGTGTTGAAGTTGCAGATTGATTGGAGGCATCAACATTGTGATCATTGGGATTCGCATTAAAAATGAACGACGATGAAGGATTCCCTGTTCTACGTACGTGTACATTGCCCTTGAGTTCCATTATTTCCTGCATAGCTAATTTAAGGCGATTATTTCTGCAGTTAGATCTATGTGTCGTCGAACGCGACTCTGCTATCGTATATTAATAGGCTAGTAGTTGAATCCTCCAAAATCCAAATTTTCATTGGAGGCGTCCACCAGCAGGTGGTACGGTACCATACAGATATCATCGATAGATCGTGTAGATCGAAGATATTTTTTGCAAAGAGTTGACACGTTTGTGATGGCCACCTTTGACAACTACAAGAATTCTACTTTCAAATAGCCTAGAGGCGTCTATGGGCAATGATAAAAAAATTCAAGGGGCAGTAATATAATGTCACAACAGGAATTCAACCTGGATCCGATACTTTTATTTTAAAGGTGTTAAGTACGATATGTATGTTAGTGTTGTAGAACAAAGCAACTAATGTTGAATAATTAGCACAGTATTGCTCTGCTTCTTTGTTATTAGATAATCGTTGTGCAGCGTTTTCCCCTGTGAGATTGAATAGGAATTGATTAGTTGGTCCCTATTACCTGACAACAAAAGTTCCGAAAAAGAAGCCAAACGTCAGTTTTTTAAGAAAAAAAAACAGTTCTTTTGCTCTTTCGGTTCTTTCTCGGATTGGGCATTTTCTCTCCTTGTGAGAAACAGAATAAGACGCTCAACAAGGTTCAAGACATTGTAAACACTGTATCGAATCCCAATCATATCTCTGCAACATCGTCCATTGCACTCATTCAAGACATAGTAACCATGGTTCCCGTAAGAGCCCTTTCTCCCCCAAAGTTAAGATTCAAGAAACATAACATTGACGTGTATGAGTCAATCTTTCGGAACAATTTCAACGCTTCCATCAAACCTTTGAAACCCCCTCCGTTCTTACTGACGAAAGCAAGGAATCTAAGGAATGCTACAGGATCAAGCCTCGATCCCTCTCCTACGCAACATACTATCACACCCAATCCAGTTACACAGATGGACGATATCAAGGTTGCTAACAAAGAAGAAACTCTTGACGCTGCTGTTCTTCTTACATCTATAAAGAATTTGACAGCTAAAGAGTTGCACCTTGGTACGAAGCCAAAGGGCAGCGTACTTCCAAGTCTCCCCGATCTTGAAAAGCACTTCAAGAGAGATGTAATCGTGAGCACCGCCGTTACTGCTGTTGGGACTGAAACGAATTCCTTCGTTAATATTCCTAATTCTCTATTTCTCTCTAAAGCATCGCCGAAGGATTATTCTCGAGCACGCACAGTCTCTATGGACTCACATCACCCGGCAGCTTCAAAGAAAGATGTCGTTGAAGAAGGCGCCGAAGACCAGATCAAGATTGTCCGCCAAGCGGTCTGCATATCACCTACAATCAAAATAGTGCACACAATTCCTACAGAGCCAAATATATCTGCCCCAAAGAGTCCAAGGGGGATCGATCGGAGGAAGCGATACCTCGATGACCACACTCAAGACCTTAGTTCAAACAAAGAAGAGGTAATTGCTGCTGTTGATACACTCAAATCAAAAGCCAAGAAAGCCAAGATTAGCAAAGCATCTCGTCCTCTGACCGAGACGAAAGGAACTAAGAAAAGCCCCAAACGCACCAAGGCCATCCTTCGGAAGAAATTCAGCTGGAAGAACTATCCCGAACTTGAGAATTTTCTGATTGAAAATCGTGAAGATTACTTAAGCCACTCTGCTCTCAACTACACCATGCAACAGAAGCAGTACAATAACCGTCTCACCGAACGATTAATTGAACTAGCTGCTGACTGTGGGTACGTCTTTGACGAGGAAGCTTTCACTTTTGTATCCATTCGTGATCGGATCCGCTGCTATTTCAAGAGCTATGTGCAGTCAAGGAAAAAGAGGGGAGTTATTATTGGTTACGCAGCAAGGAAGGCAGGTCTTCTATCTGAAAAGGAAGTCGAGAAAAGTGCTCCTGCCAAAGGCAAACATTCCTCCTGCTCCAAGCGCAGCAGAAAGTAAGCTGCTGTGTCCAAGTTCGGCACAACCGAGCAGAATTGCCTCTGATCAGCCGATCACCTCTTCATGTTTTATACTACGCTTCGATACGCTTCTTTAACCCGCTTTCGTGCACCTCATCCACTGACCCATTGTATACCTACATGCATCCACTCATTTGTATAAATAACCTCGACGATTACATCCCTATGTGGTCTCATATATGTATCTAACAACCGAGAGACTTGAGAGAGAAAACTATAATGTTCTTCGAATAGTCAATTATATTTACTTTTACAACTAGTTTATAAAGGTTTATATTGATCTAGTTTTTGTGAATCATGGTAACAGCGTGAATCCCGAACACGCTCATATGAATTTCCTTGCTGACTTGGAAACTGTTTCATTATAATACGACTGCGTCATCAATGCCAGAATGGGATATTGATACAGTCTCTGCTTAGGTAGTCTCATCAAATGTGCTCAGTATGTTGGTACTTTCTAACTCTTCCGATCTACACAACTCTTCCAAAGAATTGATAATCTTTTGTAGTAGACTGTCCCTGGTTGAACCCCCATTTTGAAACTGTAGAGTCTTGAGGCGGGTCAATAATTCAAACAGTTTTCTCTGCCTTTCACCTTGACACACCTGTAGATAACCTCTCGTTTGCTCAAAACGCTGGCGATGGACAAGGCTAGGCAACGACATGCTTCCGGCACTATTAGCTTTGTCCAGTTCCTGTGTAAGCCTTAGGACCTCTTTCTTCAATTTCCTGACCCCAGCCTCTCTGGTAGAGTGTGCACTTTGAAGAGCGCCCATTATCTTCTTATTGTAGTCATCACTCTTCTCCTGAGCATTGCGAAGCTTGGCTTTGAGGTTATGAATTTCCAACAGCAAGGTTTCTCGCTCTTGCTGCATTTTCTTATCTACACTTTGTGCAAATCTTTCGCGTCCACGAAGTGCATCAGCCAGTAGCTCTTTAAGCTCGATGATCTCTGTTTCACGGTCGTATACCATGCGCTCATATTTCGCCGTTGACGGATGGCTGCGATCCTCTTTGTGAACAGTTGCTGAATTCAAATCCCGCCGGATTTTTGCATTCTCTATTTTCAGCTTACTCATCTCAGCAAGAAGAGTCTTGTTTGTATCAAGCAGGGATTGCGTCCTATTTGTTGCAGATTTGCTTGCCGTCATCAGAGATTGAATATGACTCACGAGGTCGATCTTATTGGCCTCGAGTTCTTCAAATTCACGCCTCATCGAAGAATTCTGCTCCAGTGCTATTTCTAGCTGTTCACGAAGAGATTCAACTTCTTCATCTCGGTCCTCCCTTATTGCATCGAGCTCTTCGCGTAGAAGGTCATTGTTTCCTCGAAGATTGGCAATTTCAGCAGTCATATCACTGGATTGCGTTTCGTATGTTTCAACAGTTCTCTTCAATGTCTCAACTAGATCTCCGAGAAGATCAATTTCTGCTTCAGCAGCGTTTGTTTCCTCTCGTGCCTGCGCAAGCTCCTTTCCCAATCGATCTTTTTGAGCAACAGTTTCATTTTCGCTAGCTTCAATATCTTGCTTCAGAATAGATAATTCATCCGTATAGCTAGCAAGTCGTTCATCACGATCTGCGAGTTGACTTTGTAAGGCTTGCACTTCTTCCTTGTAATGATTAATGCCATCTTGCGATGATTCCAAATTCATTTCACTCTTCTTTTTCTGTTGCATGAGATCCCCTACTTCTGACTGCAAAACCTCTGATGCAGTATTACTCGAGGAAAGATCTTGGAGCAGAGAAGAAACTTGCTTGTTGAGGTCCTCCACTCTGTCATCGAAAGTCTTCTTATCCTTGCTAAGAGTCTCGTGAAGATCCTCTAATTCCTCGTGGAACTTGTTGGCCTCGGAACCGAGTTCATCGCGCTGAATGACGAGAGTTTCTACATCTTTATTGAGTCCCTCAACCTTTGATGCGGACAGCTCAATCTTCTCATAAAGTGATTTCTTTTCCATCACCAAAGAGTTCAGCTGTTTAGTTAAATCGCCACCTTCTCCCTCGAGCGCACTAATGGTCTTCATTAATGAACTATTCCGATCTTTAAGATCTTGAAGTTTGCTATCACGATCCTCTACTTCTCGAGATAGCGAAGATACTTTCTTTTCAGCATCTACGCTCCGCACAGAATTTGCCTGTAAACTTACTGACATCTCCTTTGTTTCCTCCTCAAGACCCGATATATTACGTCGAAACACAGCAGCAGCTTCTTCGTGGGACTGTATCTCTTGTTCAAGCGCATGCACTCGCTCCTCCAAGAATTGTCGTTCCATCTCTCCGGATAGTTTTGCGTCTTCAAATATTACAATTGCGTTCTTTTGATTCTCATTGATTTCTTCTAACGTTGATATATGCGCCTCAAAGGATCGGCTGCTTGTTTCAATCCTTGTTTCTGCGTCTTCAAAGTCGAGCCTGAGTTTTGAGTTCATCTCTTCCAGGGAATTGATACAACTTCGAGAAGATTTCAGTTGATTATCCCTGACCTCGATTTCTTGCAGCAGAGCAAGAACCTGGGTCTTGAAACTGTTTACTTCACCGTGCGCAGTTTCCAATTCACTATTAATTTCTTCCCCCTTGGTCTCAAGAAGGCCGACGCGGGACTCTAAAATATTCACTTCACCATAACTCTTTTCCAGCTCTTTATTCATTTCTTCCGCCTCTGTTTCAAGGTCCGTGAAGCGACCACGAAGATTGTTGATTTCGTCGTAACTCTGTTTGAGTTCTACATCCATTTCACCATTCTCTATTTCTAGATTGGCAACACGATCCATTATTGCAACGCATTGAGAATCCTTTTCATGAATCTCATTCTTCATCGATTTTGATAAATAATCCAATTCTTCAATTTTGGTATCGCGGACGTCGACCTCTTCTTCCAGAGACAAATTACGAGCTGCGTAGTCTTTGAGATTGTCATTGGCGACATCATATGTATACTCCAGCGACTTTATAATGCCTTCCAAGTCAGCAATCTCGGACTCTTTTCCTATCTTTTCTTGTGAAACTTTGGCAAATTGATCTCGAATCGATGCGAGAGCAGCATCCTGATTTTGTTTCTGCTCCTCAACGAGGAGCTTCTCCTCTTTCAACGAGTCGGCCGTTTGTTCTAACAAATTTAGTTGCACTATATACGTATCAGTGCGCCTCTCTTGGTCCTCTTGAACAGCAGCGTTTCTTTCCGAAATTACCTTGATGTCTTCGTTACCCTTTTCTACGTCTGCTCTAAGCTCAATATTTTCATTCCTAAGCTTGGTAACTTCGTCCTTTAAACGATACAGCTCATTAGCATCGATGCCATTCTGGGCACTATCTATCCCAGCAATCAAATCAGGTTCGGCTCGGTTGAAGGTATCACAAGGAATGTGATCAGCCGACGGAGAGGATAATTCAAGTTCTTGATTCCTATTTGTAGAATTGCTCACACCAGGCCTGTTACGGGCAACCCGCTTTGCGTTTATCCGAGAACGGTACCACAATTGAATTTTTGCCGCGCATTCATTATCTTCTATTCTTATTTTCATCAGTTCCACAGTAGCTTCGCGAGCAATACTTCCTCTCCAATGTGACTGAATCTTCATCGCAGAAGTCTGCATTCCCGAGTATCGCACCATTGCTATCGTTGCTCTGAAATTTGACTGAAGTAAGACGACCGATACCAATGCAGCCTTAAATTTTCGTTTAGAAGAAACCATTCTTTGCATTGCCTGGATTTTAATGACAGATTTTCTCGATAAAACAAAAGACCTTCTTCCAAGAAACATGCGACAATTAGACTGGGTAGTCAACACTGCCTCACGCATTGATTTGTAACTATTTTGAGCGATCAATTTTCTTGCTCGCGCCTGTAACGCTGTAGCCATGTTTTTGATCTTCACAAACTTTACCCTAGCGATCATACACCTGTACCAGTTGCCTATTCTTGCAGCGTAGAATGAATAATATTCCATTCTATCACTCTCAAGATGTTCGAGAGCACCCGTCCTAAAATATACCCTTGTCCGCCCACAGGCAAACGAAGGAACACGAGCTCCGTCTGCTCTTGTAAACGGTTTGATGAGCAGAGACTTCAAAAGCCTTTCTACGCTATTTTTTAGTTCGTCTTCCGGCATTTGACCCGAAGAAGGCCTGTTCGCACTGTCCTGGTCCAAGCACTCGAATCGTTCCCAAATAACTTCGTAAGGCAGCCTATTTGGAAATGTTTCTCGGCTTATTGTGATTGCTGTGACAAGACCAGCACTCTCCAATTGGTTCATTGTTTCCCAATGATTCAGTTTTCGAGGGGTCATTTCTGAATTGGGTTTGATACAGCGGATGTACCTGGTTTTTGTCTTTTCTATACACTCCATAAGCGTATTGAGCTGAGAACGAAATTTCGCAATCACAGTCTTTGAACTTGCTCGTCGTGGAGGTCCTCTCGCAGCGCCGTCTAAATTTGACAAAATGGATTCAAATTCTTCCCGTATCAGCGAATTGCTACTTCTACTGGCACATAGCACCAAATCTTTAGGAGTCAAGTCTGCATTGCTCTGCACTCACGTGGAAATCACATATTTCAAATGAGAGACAATTGGGTACGAGGAGAGAAAATTCTAGTTATGGTCCAACTTACCTTCAAAAATTCGCTGGCGTCATAAGTTACTGCGCCAGCAAAATGTTTTATACCAAACTCGCACTCCCCTTGGAGTTTATCAACAAGAAGGTATTTCGAGTCATTATGCAACATCTTCATTTTATAGACAAATGAACTTGCTTTTCCTTGCGGTCTGACACACTCTTCATTCAGGGCAGTGATCAAGCCAAGCTTAGATTCCATCAGCTCAAGGACACCAGAATTGTCAACCATACTAAAGTCAAAAATATCTATACCTTCTGCAGTGTACTCCTCTTTTACAGCTCTATAAAAGTCAAGATTAGCCTTGATCTTCAGGATTCAAATATAAAAGAAAATTGTAATATTGACATATAGACACAATTGGACTCACCTGAAGTTATCTAGAACGTAACGATGCTGAAGTCTTTCATTAGAAAAGTTGATGCATAGCTGCTCAAATCTATTCACATCAAAGCGTTCAAACCCAAATATATCCAAGAGACTGATGGTTCCTATGCTACCTTTTGAAGAATGCTGTTCAGAACTGACCGACGTATGATCGTTGATTTGCTGCACAAGCCTATCGAAAATACACGCATACACAGATTTGGCTAACGCATCACAACCTTCCTTGGCTTCTTTCGGATTCGGTCGTGAAACAACCTCCTCCCCACGGATGTGATTGATTCTTGTTGTCATCGCCTTCGCGAGATCATTCTCTGAAATTCCAATCAATTTTGATAGTTTTGTCAATTCGGCAGGAGAAGCAATAGTTGATCCTTCCTCGGATGACTGCGAAGCAGCAAATGTTAGATTACCCAGCTGTAATATCACACAGAGCGCTCGAAGTAATTGCCGGACAGACTGTCCTGAAAATCCAAAAGATTTCAGCGCTTTCATTGTATTTTGCCAACTCTCACTATCTGATTTCCCCTCGATGGCATTTGTTGACGTGCGTCCTATGTACGCAAAGCTGCTGACATCCGTCCCAGCCAGACCATCCCATATCAGAGCCTTTTCATTTTCCGGCGCAGACACCAATTGATAAAATATATGATAAGTTCGTTCGCCTTCTGTATGCCCTACCACCCGACTCTTCTCTAAGAGATAAGTGGCACAGTAGCTCCCACGCAGAAGGCAATGCGGTAATAATGATCTGGAATGAAACTCTGCTTCTCGTCGGCTCTCAACTTCATATTGTAACTGCGTGAATCTTCCAAAACGACTCGAGTTGTCATTTCGAACGGTTTTTGCGCAGCCGAATGCTTCAAAGACAGGATTTGACTCCAACACTTGCTTCACGACACTATTCATTTGTTCTCCATGGTTGAAATTCCCTTTCCCCGGCTTGTGATAAAACGGCCGCGTTTGCTCAACCGTGGCTAAATTTGACATGACTATTTTGACTGTTTCTGTTTTCCCTGCGCCGCTTTCCCCGCTCACAAGTATCGTTTGATTCTCCCTATCACTCGCAAGACCGCGATATGCAAGCGATGCGGTTTCATATACATGGGGTTCAAGCCCTAATTTTGAATAAAGTGAACCATGCGACATGGGCTCATGTCGTTCAGATTGTGGGGCATCGTTGCTCTTTGCATCTGAATTCACCTTTCGAAACTTGATCATTTTCCCGCTTGGAGTCAATGGCGGCATTGCTCCCAAGACGCCAAAGCTATCATTTTCATCATTTGCGATCTCGCTAATGTTGCCTAAATCACTGACATCTTCCTGACGAAACGCTATCAGACCATCGTCATCGCCTTCATCTTGTTTATAGTCTACTGCGTCCCAAATCAAGTGCTTTGCGTATATCGCCTGCTTCTCCGAACTGTACAAGCCATCAATCCACTCAAAGGGATTGACTGCAACGACAATATCACCAACTCTCGTGTATGGTAGATTTTGACCATGTCGTTGCTTCAAATTATATAAAATTGCTGCTTCGTGCAAAAAATGCAAATCAGCCATATCTCGTGCTTTCACGACACAAAATAACACGTGATGAAAGGTGAGCAAAATTTCAAATTTGCCAAATAAAAAACTGAAGCACGACTCAGCTCACCATTGACGAGAGGATGATAAATAGTGTTCCTTTGAACTCGTTTCTTGGTAGATAACAATCTATGTGCATGCCTGTCAGTATTTTGCAGCGGAAATTCAGAATTATTATAATCCATCAACAACAGTGTTCTTTGAGTACCCTTTGGTATCGACCCATCCATATCAGATGGATCTCTTTCGTATGAATAATATTTCCGTTTCCGCAAATTGCCCTTTAAATTTCCCGACTCCCCAGACTTGGGAGATGCGTAGCTACCAAAACCAGACGACGTTGTCTGGATTTCTAATTCTGTGATACTGCTGTTCTCGCTCAGTACGGTTGTCTGTGCCCAGTCATCGGGTAACACAATTTTCACCACAGCTTTTTCATCCGTCGATGACTGTATTTGTGCCGGTAACCAGACATAAACTGCGTCTTTTACATACACGGCTGTATTGGAATGATGATCGGAAGACACACTTGATGCCACGCTGTAACTAGACGACTGCTTTTGCATCAATCCAGGCCGTTTGCTCGTGGCCGTAGAACGATGCTGTTGCGTTCGTCGGACTGCATCCAATCCCGAGGGCAGTCTATAATCGTGCATCAGGGAGGTATTCCGCCCTGGAGAGGATTGGTGCAGAATTGTGTGAGGTGGGGGTGAAGTTGGCATAAGTGTGTTATGTCCCACCAACAGACTGGTACGGCGCTTGCGATTTGCAATCCAGGTTCAACAAATGACCAAGGTCTGAAGAAGGCGTTTGTCAGAGACAGCAAGCGGAGACTGATGAGACAGAGAACCTGTCGGAACCGTTACTTTGATTGTTGGTCTTGGTGATTCGTTGGATGTCGGTCCAACGAAATTGTATGTGTAATTTGTTTTAGGAGCTGGTAAAAAGACTGAAATGACTTCGAAAAATTGAAATAATTAGATATTCCAGGAAACCGCAACGGATTTTGAACTTCAGGAAATTGATTTTCGAATTTTGTATTCGTTCACTTAACGGTCTTCAATCAGGAAACCGAATCGCGTTCATTGCGATCTATTCCAATATTTCACATATTGCAAGCCTGTTCTATCATATTACCACGGTTATTCACTATTCTTTACATAAAAGGTAACATTGCCGTCAATATGATGGAAAGAAAATTAATCGAAAAACATTGAACATGGTAAATTTCTATTTGACTAGTTCTCTAGTGCCTCCTCGAGATGCCAGCACCCCATGGTCCGTTGAGGCCCCATGGGGTGCTGGCATCTCGAGGAGGCACTAGTATTAGTTTCGAAAGACTTTTTATCGTTGGGTCATCCATGTTCGAATGTTGGCTCAAGAATGTTGCACATGTATTGATTATGACCTCACATACACGTTCATGTAAAAAAAAAGTGGTGCTCATGAGGTTATTGATCTTGCGGATAAAGTTCGTTCCCGGACAGGGTGTAAAACCAGAAAATAAGTTGCCTGCGCCCACTTTCTTTCTGAACTGCTAGTTTCAGGTTTTATCAACCTTCCTTTTTTGTTGCCGTACATCGTTCTGACGAGTGTGTATGTAGGTACATAGTAGTCAAATAGTTCTGATGTGACTACTATCATACCGACATTTCTCCAGATTGCTACGAAGTAATCCGAGCATATTATGATATAACAGAGTGAGGTTATGAGAAATCGTTAGTTCTGACTTCTATTCTATCTTCTATCTCTTAAAAGGGCCACAAATGGCTCCTCATATACCTACGGTACAGTGAAGGGGTTTGTGGTCGTCTGTCATTTTAGAAAAATCCATTCGGGCATGCTGCGTCGCGCGTTTTGCGCGCTGAATGGAACCTCATTTTTCCACCTTCTACCTTTTTGAACATAAAGTGGGCTCCATAAAGTGAAAGTGAACCATAACTACGAACTCCCCACTGCGCATTGCGACAAGTTCCCAAGAACACATCCTGAATCTTGAATCTTGATTCACTGAGGCAAACCCGCAACCCTTCACTGCATTCATACAAGCATGGACTTTTCAACTACCGAAAGAGCTCTTCAGTCTCTTCAAAGGAGAACTCCAAAACTATCTTCAAAAGTAGTATCGCTTGCTACAACTCTTCTCACATCGCGCTTTTCCGATCCCGCATTTCTCAAATGTACCAAGGGACTCCTTGAAATAGGAACCAACGGAGAGGAAGGAAATGAGCATGCGAAGCCAAGGTGGGAACCTCTTGCTGTAGGAGTTCACCTGACTGCCTCCTTCCTTCAGCATGCAACGGCACTCTATCGAAGTGACGACTCCAGTACATCCGATGTCTACATGGAAGGACCTCGTGTTCCCACTGTCGACCAAGAGAGCAAGGCGGACGAAGATGGTACAAAAGATATGGCGGGGGAAAGTATTGACGAAGCTGAAATCGTCCCGTTCTGCGAGTTTGTCATGGCCATGTGTCAGAGGCATCTAGAGCATAATGAACCAAGAGTTCGCACCCTCGTTGCAAAGGTAGTAGGGCAGCATGCGAAACTTGGAACCACTCTTCAATCCCAAAATGATACGGGAACAGCAATCATTGCACAGTCTGTCCGCTTGTATAACACAGTCTTGCTCTCCTTGTACGAACACTTGGACTCAGGTCGGGACACCGACAATAAGTCAAAATCCACCGAGGGAGCTTTGGATGATACGACCGGATGGAGGGCTCTGGAGACAAACTTGTATGGCATTGGAAGTTTCATTCAGGCATCGGGGGCGAGATATTTTGAGTTTAGCGGACATGACAATGAAAATTGCATTAGTGGCGGTGGGGTCGATGAGAAACTATTAAAGAATGTTGAGCATTGCTGTGTGACGCATGTGAACCGCCACGTTCGTGCAGCTGGTATTAATGTTTTGGAACAAATGATTCATGCTTGCACTGCATCCTTTCACAAGTTAGATGAGGCATCAGGGGCTAACATGGTCGGTAGAGGGGCAATGGATATGTTACTTTTACCAGATTCTAAGCTTCGTCAAACGATAGTCGAGGTGCTCAAGACAGCGTTGGCAGACAATTGGAGTCAAGTCAGAATGGCAGGAAGTGTGCTTTGTAGGGTGTTCTTTGTTGCCATGTTAGAATACGCAGAAAAGTTTCCAAATAAAGTGGAGGATCGTGAGGTATGGTTGACACCCGTATACCCCATTCTTTTGCCGCGCATGTGTTTGAACCGTTTCTACCTTGCCCAGGGCGTCAAGTTATATTCTCATGAAACTTGGAGGATTCTATTTGATCGTTCCAAAGGTGATGCTGGAGCTGGAATAGAGAGTGTCGCTATGAATGCAGGGGCAGTGTGCAGGTACTACGTTAAGATGGCAGATGCTGATAATCATGTGGTTCGCGAAGCTGCATGTCAAGCTGTTGCCGAATTAGCAAACAAAGTCGGAAGAAGCAAAGAATACTCTGATTACTTGGCACCTTACGTGATCACCTTGCTTCAGGTCAGTCCATCCGTGAATTATCATTTATTACTTACATATTTCTCATGGATTATCGACTGCGTATAGAACCATTGCTGACATAAACATGCCACCGTTTTCTTTTACTCCACTGCAGGCTCTCTTGATGTGCTTCCACGATGAGTCCTGGCCTGTCAGAGACGAGGCTTGCCTCGCATGTGGTACTTTCTGCCTTGCATACCCAACAGAATGCGAACCAGAGCTTCCAACTCTCTTTTCTCGTTGGACTGAGCAGCTTACAGATCAAATTTGGTCTGTGCGCGAGGATGCCGCTGTAGCTCTTGGTGATGCAATTGAGGCCTATGGCGGCTCCATGTTTGACAAAGTGATGGATATTCTCAAGAGAGATCTACCCAGTGCCAAAAAACAACCAGCCATGTCAAGGGAAGAATACAAACGCCGTCAAAACGACATCGATAGCCATACAGATAGCCAGCTGTACAGTTGTGGAAGTCTTGCTCCGAAGCTAAGGAAGGGAGGGGCTGGCAGAATCGGGTGTTCAGATTGTTTGATCACACGCGAAAAAGCCCCTTGGGAAGCAACGGATGGGTGCATCTATCTGATCAGAGAATTATGCAGCAGACTTTGCTGTCCTAATTCATCTGGTATTGAACTATCAGATGCTGTTCTCCTGCCCATCATGACCGAATTGGTGGACGCTTGCAGAGTGAAGCATTTTCCACAAAGTGATGACTTGAGGACCACTCTTTGGAAACAGTTGCCCATCATCGGAAATGCTCTTGGAAAGCAACGTTTCAAAAGAATTTATCTACAGATGTTCCTTGACATTCTCATGGATAACCTCGATGAAAAATCTCATGCTTCGCAACTATCAGTCCATGCTGCAGGTCAGTGCGCAGAAGAACTCGCAAATTTGGTAGGCCACGGTATATTCAGAGGCAGACTCGAGGAAGACTGGCAACGTGATAACTTTGACAAGGCTATGGAAGAAAGACGCCTCGTAGCAAAGGCTACCCCACCTGTGGGATTCAGCCCTTTTGGACCTGCTGAAGCTATGCTGGCTTTTAATCCAGTTGGCGGTCCTGTGGGCAGTTCCAACCCTATGCCTGTTGCGAAGCCCCAACCCGCTGGCTTTGGAATGATGGAGACATTTTAATAAAATAATCGAACTAAAAGCCATTTGAAGAACTTGAATATCTATGTAAAAAGTTAGGCTATAATGCGCTGCCACATGATACTTGACCTTGTAGTAGGTCTGGTTGTATGATACCGTAATTATGATACTTCTGTACCATGGGATTTCTGGTGTTTTTTAAAACTTTTTAAAACCTTAAATCCCATCCGAACATAGGAAAAAAATGGCGAAGCCATACGAAAAAGTGCCGAAAGGATCCTCTCAGCTCCCAGCCGCAAACACAAAGGAAGATTTGAAGATACAAATAAAACTGCTAACCAAACAACCATGTCGCTTCCTGTCCCATCAGCTGCAATGCGCCCAGTACTGCCAAGCCGCGGTCTCGCCACTGTTAAATCTGTTCTCAGCGGAGATACTGTAATTCTTACTGGACGCCCTATGGCTCCAGGTCAGAAAGCACCAGTTGTCATTTTCACATTTGAACGTGTCACTGCTCCAAGGTGTGTAGGAATACATTTTCACAAACGATATATTGTTTGTTTCTTTTTCGCTGGAAATATTTCCGCTTGAAGGAGTTGCCTCCTTCTTGTTTTGTTTCCTTCTCATTAGTAACTACTTCTAATAATTTCATCGACGGATCGTTCTATTTTTAGGATGGCATCGAAGGCAAACGGAAACATTGACGACCCTGGTGCATTTCCCTCTCGCGAATGGCTTCGTAATCTATGCGTTGGAAAGCAAGTAGCTTTTGAGACTCGGTAAGTATCATACGTTTCCTGAATTCCTTCCGAGCGGTATCGGTATATCATGGCACCGTCATCAAATTGAAAAGTGTCTGACACTTGGTATTCTCATTTTTACTGCAGTAAACAAGGAGCTACTGCAGGAGATCGCGTTTACGGTCTACTCTTCATGCCCAAATCTCCCGGTGATGACGAACAGATCAATATCGCTGTTGAAGCTGTAAGGGCAGGCCATGCTACACCAAAGGTATTTGGAGCTGGAGCTGGAGCTGACGCTGATGATGCTGTTGTGGATGAGAATGATCCCGTTGCTCTTTACGAGAGTGCTCTTCAAAGCGCTCTCCAAGAAGCTAAATCAAATGGAGTTTGCATTCATTCTGCGTCCCCCCTAGCTCGTGCGATTAAGAATGCCGGTGAAGATTTTCAAACTCTTGAATTGATTGAAAAGGTAAAGAAGTTTTGCACTGGTAACACTGTAACCTGTGTCATTGAATACGTTTTCGATGGATCAAGATTTAGAGTTCATGTTACCGACCCTGATTTAGCTGATGCTGGTCTTCAATATGCAAACTTTACATTGATTTTGGGAGGAGTAGCAAGTCCCCGTGTTGGAAATCCTAGATCTGAACCTCCTTCTCAGAGCGAACCATTTGCGGACGAAGCTAAGAATTTTGTAGAGGCTAGACTGTTGCATCGTGAATTGAAAATTTCTCTCCACGGAACCGATAAATCTGGTATTTGCGCTGTCGGAACTATTCATCATCCACGTGGAAATATCGGAGTGGAGGTTTTGAAGGCTGGACTTGCTCGTGTTTCAGATTGGAGTGCAAGAATGATGAACCCTCTTGATGTTCCTGCATTCCGCGTCGCCGAGAATAATGCGAAGGTGCGTATCTAGTCCTACTATTGCGATTATATTTTTGTGATGTAAAGCTAATTTTGCTTTATCTTTTTGGACGCAGCGTTCGAATCTCGGAGTTTGGCATTCATATGCACCTCCCCAGATCTCTGGTGCTGCCGAAATCCTAGGAACCGTGGTTGAAGTACTAACTGGAGACACAATCGCAATTCTACCCGCCGGAGAGGCATATGACAGTGCAAGTAAGTTGAAGAAGGTGTCATTAGCATCCGTTAGATCTCCTCGTGTCGGTAACGAGAGGCTAGGAAAGCCTGACGAAGACTATGCGTTGGAATGCAAAGACCGCTTGAGAATATTGTGTACCGGAAAGACCGTCAAAGTCACTATTCACTACGAGCGTGATATCCCTATGGGCGATGTAAGTCTTTGTGTTTGCCAATTTGATCTTTATAATCATTTATAGGAATGCTATCTAACCGGCATGCACCAAAGTCGAACGAGAAGCGTCAATTTGGTACAATTGCAGTTGGCAAGCGTCCTGACGTTGGTGAAGTTCTTGTCACCGAGGGACTAGCCGTCACTCAGCACCACCGCGACGACGAAGAGAAATCCCCAAGATACGACGCATTGGTAGCTGCTGAACTTACCGCCAAGATCGCCAAAAAGGGAGTTCATTCCGAGAAGGAGTATAAACCTAAGACTGTAAACGACTTGAGCGAACCCAGAAAGGCAAAATCTTATTCTGGATCTCTCATGCGTGCGGGAAGAGTCAAGGCCATCGTAGAATATGTTTTCAATGGAAGCAGATATAAGCTCATCGTTCCATCTGAAAACTGCCACATTGTCTTCGCTCTCGAAAATTTGAAGTCCCCCCAGCCCAGTGCCCCAGCTAGTGTCGTGAGTCGTGGACAAGGTATGTTTTCCTTCGAATCTTACTTTTCACTTTGGGAAACAATCGGCGTGTACCCATTTCTCACATTTGAATTTGAACCCAATAGCGAGGCCCGCTGAACCTTTTGGAGACTTATCTAAGAGACATGCTCGTTTGAATGTCTTGCAGCGTTCTGTTGAGATTATTTGCAAGGGTGTCACAAATGGAGGAGTCATTACTGGTGACATGTTTGTTGGTGGCGGCGATAAAGTGAGGGACTTCAGTCTCGAGATGGTTGGAGCTGGGCTCGCAGCTGTGGATCAGAGAAAAATTGACTACGGCGAAGCCTCACAGAATCTTGTCAATGCTCAAAATCGTGCCCTCGCAAACAAAGTTGGAATCTGGTCATTGCATCAGGAGAAGAGAGAGGTACGTAATGCGGCGAGTTCGCATAGATTTCCAATCGAACTAGGGCTCTACCTAACTTTGTTCTCATTTCTTTGTCATTTTAGACTGTAGTCAGACCTCTTTCCAAAGCAAAGGAAGAGACCGCAACCATCAGACTTAGTGAAATTTGTTCCGGAAGCCATTTCTTCTTCCATGTTGTGGGTGACGAGGCTGCCAATGTCATTGCAGAGAGTATGCGTATCTTTACAGCAGAAAATGGAGCAAGTGGTGCTCCTTGTGATGTGAAGGTTGGAAAGGTAGTTGCCGCACTATTCAATGATGGCAATGGAAAGAGTTGGTATAGAGCTAGAGTTATTGAGAGGAATCCTGGAAAAGCTAAAGTTTTATTTGTTGATCATGGAAATGTTGCAACACTTCCTGTCGCCACCCATTTGAGACCATTGGATGTTACTCTTGGCACTGATCGCATACCTCCTGTTGCAAAGGAAGCAGTACTCGCAGCCATTAAAACTAGAGGTTTAGATGACGACGATGGTTGTGATGCTGCCCGATTGCTTCAAGGTGCCGCTTGGGGAAAAGATATCTCGTCCAGAATTTTTTGCGAAAATGAAGGAAAGCTTGTCATATCTTTGTATCAACCGGGCAATCCCGTCAGCATCAATGAGCAAATTGTTTCCGGAGGATTAGCTCGAGTTTCAAAGCAAACTGAAGTTGAAGCATTATGTGTGAAGATGATCAACAGCGACAATCTTTCTGCATTAGCAAATGATTTGAGGCTATCAGAGAGTGCAGCGAGAAAGTCTCATACTGGAATGTGGAGATATGGTGATGTTGGTGATGACGACGAGGAGGAATACTAAATTGATTAACTAAATTTGGCTCCTACAATTAGTGGTTGCCCGCTATTTATAAACCTTACTTTTGCGCGATGTTCAGAGCTGCCATCTCAAACTGGAAAAATCACTCCTAATTCTATCATGGACACTTTGACCAAACATTGCTGTGTGAATGGTGTCCTCCTGGCAAGGCTCTGATTTGGATTTCGAGTGCAACTTTGCAAAACTTTTCTAAGGTCCGAGAAACTAGAAGCACCTCTATAGATCAATGAATCCTCCTGTAGCGATTGGATCTTACAAAAATGATCCAACCCTAAGCCTGTGAGAATTTGTAGATTTACAGTACACTCATTGCAAATCACAACCAACAAGCATACCGGTACTACTATCAAAACAACCATATTCGAATTGTGTACTGGTGTCTTGCTAAATTAAACGTTTAGGCCATTATTAATACGACCATATATATGTGATCAGCTTTTTGCACAGCCTTTTTTGCTGATCAAAAGGCTGCATTAACAATAAAATAGCCTTGCTTCTGTCCAATTAGGGCAATAGTCAAAATTCATCCCGGTGGGAATGTAAAAAAAAATGGTTTTCCAACTGAAGAAGAAGAATGGATTATGGGGTGATCCGAGACCTGAGACTCCTCCTGAGCAGTGTACATACTGGGTATCCAAACATCAAACATAAAGCACAAGTGGAAGGTCAAGGTTATGGAAGGTGGTAAACGTGGAAATTCAGGCTTCGTAGCCAGGAAGCTGACGCAGGCCCTGTCTTCGTTCCTCCAGGTTGACGAGTCAATGGTAGAGTCTCGTCTGCTCAATCCGAAAAAGTCACGCATTTCACTCAATAATGTCCGTTTGAAGCCTCGTATAATTAGGGAAGATCATGATTGTGCTATTGAAATTACTGGTGGTATTGAGTCTGTAGTCTTCAAGTGGAAATGGAATTATTTTCAAAAAAGCAAGACGTACAAAGGCTTGATGAAGAGAACCGCTCTTATCCTTAAGGGTGTTACAATCGTGATGAAACCCGTATCTGGAACTGATGCCGCCGTGTTGGAGGCCAGAGATCGCCTGTCACAATCTAGCCTGAAAGAGGCATTCAAAGAAGAGACCGAAGCCGAAAAGAAGCAACCAAAATTTATCCGGAATGTTATGGAGGAGTTTTCTATCAACATAGAGGATATTGAGGTACATTTGGAACTGCCAACGGATCCAAGTGACCCTCTCACTCTTTCAAAGAAAGAAATAGTTTTATCTTTAAAAGGAGTAAATCTTGAACCAATAGGTTTGAAGAAGCATGGGTTAAAGAGGAAACAGAAGAATCCACTTTTGCAAGAGCTAAGGGTAGAGTCAATAGTTGCTAAAGTTATCAACTTCGATGAAAATGGAAAAAAAACTATCTTGCCCCTCATCGATCACTTTCGATACTCGGCGACAGCAAAGAGATTCCACGGAGAAAGATTTTCTGGATTCAATATGGGATTAGAGGTAACAGGAAATGCCATTACCAATTCATTTAGAAGACTGTCAGTCATTCCCATTTTATCTGCGACCGACGACGAACGAGATGGTGCAGACACGCACACGACCTTGTCATCAGCAACCGGCGAAATTGAAATCTCCATAGACAATGAAGAGATCGAAACCTCACTTTGTAGTGTAATGTCGGTAAGCTGGGATTTGGGGATCGGGGATGAAACTCGAGATCCAGATCGGACAGCATATGATGGCATCGGAAAGATTTCGGTAGGAGATAGCGTGAATGTACATCTCGAAGATTTGCAAACAGTTGCATTATTCAGTGCAATCAAAATGTTTTCAGGCGATTCGGATATCCGCTTTGATGTAGGAGACATAAATAGACGAATTTTTTTGAAGTCGGTCATCCGTCCTGGAGGGCTTGGCGCTCTCTCTTCAATGTCTCCACGAACATATGCGAAGAGCACAAAAGAGCTTAACAAATCAAGTCTCTTCAATTTTCCTTTCCCTTCCGTGACGGCAATTCTTCCAAACAAAACAAAAGTTGTGGCGAGAGATTGCAACTTCACAATGAGAACAGATGGATCGCGATGCGTTTTTGAAGGAGGCGGGGGAGTCACAATAAATGATGAGCGCCTGCTTGAAGATGGATCCCCTTTCATAGTAGACATGATACACAAGGATATCACTCTGAAACCCAACAATGTCCTAAAATCATTAGGAGAGGAAGATTTCGAACTTAATTTAAAGGGGGTCAAACTTGTAGCAGGAGGTGTAGGCGAGCTTGTGAGACTGAGAAGTCTTGTAATTCCGCAACCACCGACGCAAACTGATCAGAGGCCATTCCATGAAGAGGGACCCGATTGGTCTTTGAAGGTTCGAGGGACGACAGAAATAAAATTTTGATTGACTTGAGTAAAATTGTTTGTCAACCTAAAATTGTAATATTGTGTTATAGATTCCAGCAATCACCACTATTGGAGTTGGAGCAGCCAGTTTTTCGGATTCACAATGAAGTAGAAATATCAGTCTCGTCCCAATCCCAAGCAAGAATCTCGTCCACAATTTCTTTCGCTAATCCATCCATCACTGGTCTTCCGGCCTTGAATACCGAATTTGATAACCCATGCTTCTCAACTGCGACTAGCGTGTTGTGACCAAGTGGGAAGGGTAGGACATCGGAAGCGCTTGAGTAAAAATTTGCTATGGATCTTGACTCTACGAAGCCTAAGCCAGCTGTGGACGTTTCAGACGCACGCGAGTCTGCACTTGAGTTATCTCCATCAATTGGAAGTGAATGCAGACTACTGCTTTTCCTCTTCACCATGTTTGGTATTCTAATGGAGACAGGCATGTGCTCCCGAACATCCACAATGACCTTCTTCCAACCCAACTCATCCATACCAGTGCTCATTTCGAGAAGTTCATCCCTTTTTGATTTATTTTTCTTGAAAGATAAAGTGAGAAAAGTGACAACAAAGGTTATTATCAATATTCAATATGCAAGAGAAATCACATACCTCGGAGAAACTAGCCGTCCCTGAGTTTTCAATTTTGTCATTGGGTCCATTCTTTGATATTTGATTTATAATTGCACTTTGTGGCGTGTGAAATGTCGCGACGACCATGCCATTCGTTTCTCCCCCATCAACAGTCTCGCTATCATCTTTGATTTCCTCTGATACGTGGTGAGGATATGTGCTGTCGGGATTCAGAAACGCTGCAGTATTGGTAGGAACGACAAAATCTGTCTTGTAGGCATTTGCATACGCTATTCTCTTCCTGAAAGACCTCAGTGGATCAAGATAGGTTGGACACGTGCACATAGTATGTATCAAGGTAGACATTCTAAAGATATCTTCTCCGGTCAGCCCCATCGCTTTACCAATGCCAATTTCAGCCGATCGTGGGAGTGGAAAGTATGTGTGTCCCGATACTCCTAAATGCGGTGTAGCTATTCAATTTGGGCGCAAGAAGAAGAAGAAGAAGGTGATGAGACAGACATTTCAAGCCATAAGTTTGGCACACACAAGAAGCCTTTTTGCTCCTATTCAAACTATATTACTCACCAGTAGTGCAAAATATATTGAAATGAGCTTTGATCTTGCCCCCCAGTAGCAACAATTCTTCATCCAATACCTCAGATTCTTCCGCCATTTTTGCAATAGCATATCTGCTGTAAAGACCTCCTAAACTATTCCCAATAAGAGAGATAGTGATGTTAGTATGCTCATCACCTTCGTCTATTTGAATATGGCTGTCAATGACAGAGCGAATCTCATTCAAAATTCTTTCACCTCCCTTCTCAATACCGTCACTTGTCCGGCCCCAATTCGTCTGGCAACTGTGGAACACTATTTCTTTTGTATGGCTTCCGTTTGATAAAGTTGCATCACTGTTTTGTGCATTTGAAGCCAGTCTCCTCTCTGCTTCTCCTGCCATTGCAGTCCTAAGATAAAGCAAATCATCTGGTTTCCCATTATATCCATGCACAAGAAAGACAAAATGCGCTATTCCTTCTTTTGGCACATTGGGATTCTTCACGACTACTGTATGTTGCTCCTCTTCCTCCCCCAGTAAATTATTTTCATTCGTATTCATTATGCCATCCAAAAACGGTTGAGAAAACTCGTCAAGGAATCTTTTGACAACTTCTTTTCGGTCTTCAAACCTCACTGATAAAGAATCTAGCTTCTTCTTGACCGACCGTAGCGATTCGTCCCGCATTATAGATAGGGAAGGGCTGGGCTCCTTGGATAGCGGAATGGAGCTGGTTCTTGTAATGGCAGTCTTGATTGGACTTTGCCGAAAGGCATAGATTGACAGCGGCGATAGCAGCAGCACCGTGATGAGGAAGAATGCGATGGCAAATCCAGCTTTGGAACTAATCAGAGATATCCCCATTTGGAATACAGACTCACTATTTTCATCACCAAGGCTGAATATGTTGTCAATCATGTGCGTGTAATAGCTAGCTCTCGGAGAATATAAGGTTTCCCTTTGTAAGATAAATCTAATGATGAGTGTCTGATGCTGCACTTCTCTTCACAATAAGGGATGGGTTGTTGATTAGCCTGATAGTCTGATGATTTTAATCACTGCAATTACGCTTACTGCAATACAACAATGGTGAAGGAGTAAGGGTCACGTTCAGATAGAATAGTTGAAAGTTGGCACGTAAAAAGGGCTGGATGCTGGATAGATTGAAGATGGAAGGCAATCCCAAAAATAATGTTCAGTTTTTAGTTGCGCGACTGAGCGTTGGATGTATTAATACAAAACGATGACGTCGTCCAAAGATAACGCTCAGAGATGTTCTTCGCACAGTCAAAGTAGCGTCCCACGTATCACTTGGTCTAAGCCAATGCAGGCATTTTCAAACCACAGTGAAATAAAAAGACATCAGATTATAATTTGATCGAACTATCCTTAAAACCGCTGCTTTATCTCTGAATAGTCGCGTGTTTTTGGAAGTTCAAAATTGCTTCCTTCGAAAAATCAGACAAGTACTTCTAGTCAGCAGAAGAGTAAAGGACACAATATGCTATGTCAGGTGGATCAAAGCCATTAAAGGCGGTGCCAAGTCCAAGACCACGAGCGAACCCGCCACATCCCAAGTTCGAAAAGACAAGCCAGTCGCGATTTGCCTTCAAATCAACGGGCAGCATAACCTTGTCACAGACCTTATCCAAACCATCGCAAGTTGGTCCCCAAACTGTGCTCAAGACAAGATTGGATGAATTCTCTGCATTTGGTGGTGCTTCTGTATTTTTGGAGGCCTTCTTATGGAGGACGAGGGGTGTCTTTCGTGCGATTTGTTCACCGTACAAAGGTACTGGAATATGCTTATTTGCTGCAACCGTAGCATCTTTGTCAGCGTCGCAGGCAATAGGACAAGAACTCTCAGACCCGCCTGTGTTAGATCCTAGCGAACCATAGCAACCATCGTCAATGTAGAAGTGCTTTACAACTGCTCCTTCTACTGCCTGATCCACTTTGTCCACTTGCACAAAGCCTTTGCCATCCTTGACACCAATAACCCGACAGCAAAGTGCACCAGCACGCTGGACAAGATGATCACTCACGTCTGCAGTGAAGAAGAGGCTGCATGTGGATGGATCATTCGCCAGATTTATTATAAGTTCCAGTTCTTCAAGATTCACGGTATTTTTGTTTGCATCCGAGATATGCAAGTGCTTTAGTTCTTCAAGCTCCACATTCCTGCAAATCAAAATTTTCAGCGCAGCAGTGAGCATGCCAGACTTTTCACGGGTAAATGGATGAGGAAGGCCAGTCAAGTCGATTCTAATACTATATTGGCCAACAGAGAGCAACAACAATCGAAAGAGGCGTAGATGCGTGCAAATGTTCACAAGAATCTTCTCAGACTCGTCGCTACTTTTGGAAGACAGGCTATCGGACCAGGGAGAAAGATTCACACTAACTCCTACTAGCTCACCATTCTCTTCCATGGCAGCGGCATGCACAGCAAGGACTAGTTTTTCCCAGGTTCCTTCTCCCATTTCATCGTCGGTACCAACATTTCCCATCACTGGAAGGCGAAGAATGAAGCGGCATCCATCTGCATTCTTGTTCAGGCCGTGTCTGCTGGCCAAGGTACTGACAGTGTGCGAAATGCGGTGTACTTCATCAACAGCATCTACAGCAACCTCCACATGATTGATAGCGTTCCCTGAGTGCTGCGCCTTTAGAAGTCGACGAAAGTATCCATTTGGCTTTCGTGTTTTTGAGACATCGTCCACAAGTATCATCGCTTCTTCCCCAATCTGAATTGCTGCGTTCGCTGCGTCCTCATCAATGTCTCCTTCTCTCTCGCTCCTCTCTTCAATCACAGCTTGATTTGCCGCTATCACATCGTCACAAGAGTTGCATCTTAGATCAACTCCAAGTCTGGTCAATAATTTGAGTAGCTCCAAGCTTGGATTCTTCATGACTCTAAACTGAGGCTGGATGTATACGCCTTTGCGTTTACGTCCGACATTATTGACGTTTTGTCCCATCCTCCTTAGTTTGTGGGTAGGAGGTAATCCCCCCGCATTGATATCTCCAAATCCACCGCATGCAACAGTAATGAATTGCGCATGAGCTCGAATCACTCGCCCAAAATCCAGTAGCATGAACGCACGCTTTCTGTTTTGGATGGATGAAGTCAGCGCAGACGTTTCATCAAATCCAGCAGGAAGGATGCTAAGGACGCTCTTCAGATAATTCTTTGATTCTCCCTTTGTGATTTCCGCGAGCCGGTTCTGCAATGCTGTAGAGACGCGCATATTAGTAAGACTTTTTGTGAGTTGTTCCTTGTTCTTCTCAACTTTCTCTTTCTCCGGTTCTTTCTTAGTACGAGTACGAGCACGAGGAGCAGGAATAGACTTTGGCTTGTGAAGCTTTTGCTCATGAGCAAGATGCCCGAGAAGCTGGAAGCCAACGGCTTCTTGCACTTGTTTCCATGTTTGGCAAAGTAGGTTTGTGGGCTGGGGGTTAGAGATCTGGTGAGTTGTCTTCTGGTTCGGAGGTTTTCGATTTGATTGCTGCGCTCTTGTTGCCCATCTCGAAGATACAGCTTCTTTGGCACTAGTGCGAGTCTTACTTGAGCTCTTTACATCTTCATCGACATTGTTCATAGTCTCTTTGAAGGAGTCTTTTTTTATGAGAGATCGGGGTGCGTTCGAAGTCGGACCGCATGAAGTGCATTATGATGTGCAGTGCAGTACTGGCAAAGTGCAACCTTCTCACTTTGCTAGCGCTCTTCTTTTCTCAGATCCAATCAGTTTGAGTGAGATACCGGACTTGTACTAGAAAAATATGCAACAGGAAATTCCACCGTATGATAACCTATGAATCAAAGTTAACCTATGAAGCATAGTTGTCAACACCTATCATCATCCATCATCCATCATCCATCCATCGATCATCATTAGGGTTCTTGCAGGT
>Ga0209712_10000400_pt1 | contig 39598 bp, 39 predicted proteins | sample ArcOceMetagenome_FD_187443 | JGI IMG/M metagenome (GOLD analysis project Ga0209712, IMG submission 187443) | Marine eukaryotic phytoplankton communities from Arctic Ocean - Arctic Ocean - Greenland ARC118M Metagenome (SPAdes) (version 2) | ecosystem: Environmental > Aquatic > Marine > Oceanic...
AACACTCTATAAATAAAGTAATTACGGATTCTTATCGTACTGAAGACGGGACTTGAACCCGTACGTCCCAAGGGACATTGGATTTTAAGTCCAACGTGTCTACCAATTCCACCACTTCAGCATCTTGGTATGTTTTAAAAAAGTATCAGAGCGAAAGACGAGATTTGAACTCGCGACCCCCACCTTGGCAAGGTGATGCTCTACCCCTGAGCTACTTTCGCAATTTTTTAATGAACATTCTTTTTACGTTTGTAAAGAGAGGTGCAAATTTAACACAATTCTTAGAATAGCAAAGTTTTTTTAAACTTTTTATCCTCTTTTATTTTTTGTTAGCATGCGCTTTATTTCATTCAATTTCATCAAGGCCTCAACAGGTGTTAACGTGTCAATATCAATGGCTTCAATATCAGATTTTAAAGCTTCTAGCATAGGGTCGTCTAAATTAAAAAAGCTAAGCTGCATCTCGCTGCCCAAGTCTTTAACCTTTTCTGTAAGCGCATCGCTAGAATGAGATTTTTCGAGTTGTTTCAGTATTTTTTCAGCGCGGTGTAATACTTGTGGGGGCATTCCTGCCATTTTAGCCACGTGAATTCCAAAACTGTGGTGGCTACCGCCCTTAACTAAAGTCCGTAAAAATAAGACTGTATCTTTTAATTCTTTGACCGCTACATTGTAGTTTTTAATGCGGTCAAATGTTTCTGTCATTTCGTTTAACTCGTGGTAGTGAGTAGCAAATAAGGTTTTGGCATGCGACGGATGCTCGTGCAAGTATTCGCTAATCGCCCACGCAATTGAAATCCCATCATACGTGCTGGTGCCCCGCCCTATTTCATCTAATAAAATCAAGCTGCGTTCCGATACATTGTTTAGTATAGAGGCCGTTTCATTCATCTCCACCATGTAGGTCGATTCGCCCATCGAAATATTATCGCTGGCACCTACCCGTGTAAAAAGTTTATCTATCAAACCAATTCGCGCGCGTGTTGCAGGCACAAAACTTCCTATTTGAGCCAATAGTACAATCAAAGCGGTTTGGCGTAAAATGGCCGACTTACCAGACATATTAGGCCCTGTAATCATGATAATTTGCTGAGTGTCGCGATCCAAAAACAAGTCGTTGGCGACATAACTTTCCCCCAAGGGTAATTGTTTTTCAATCACAGGGTGTCGCCCTTGTTTTATCTCTAAATCAAAAGAATTGTCAAGCTCAGGATAGGTATAATTATTTTGTTTTGCCAGATGTGCAAACGCCCCCAGACAGTCAAGCTGAGCGATGAGTTGTGCGTTTTGTTGTACGTGTAAAATATATGAATGCATCCAAGAAACAAGCTCAGAAAAAAGGGTTTGCTCTATCACTAAGATGCGGTCTTCAGCCCCTAGTATTTTACCTTCGTATTCTTTTAATTCTTCTGTGATGTACCGTTCGGCATTGACCAACGTTTGCTTGCGGATCCAAGTTTCTGGAACCTTATCTTTATGGGAGTTTCGGACTTCAATATAATACCCAAACACATTGTTTGAGGCTATTTTTAAAGACGTAATCCCTGTGGCTGCACTTTCGCGGGCCAGCATTTTATCTAAATAGTCTTTCCCAGAAAACGCAATGGCGCGTAAACTTTCTAATTCTTCAGAAGCTGAAGACGCAATGCTATTTCCTTTTAAAATATTGACTGGTGCCTCCTCGTTTAGGGTGGCTTTAATTTTTTCTCTTAGAGGTTCGCAGCTTTTAATCTGCTCGCCAATGCGTTTTAAATCGGCATTTTTACAATTCGTCGCCAAGGCTTTGATAGGCACAATTGCTTCCAACGAATTTTTTAATTGAACCACTTCGCGCGGATTGACTTTGGCCGTTGCCACCTTGGAGATTAAACGCTCCAAATCCCCAACTTGTTTGATGTAGTTTTGAATTTTATGATGCGTGTCTTCCTGGTCCAAAAAGTACTGCACAACCTCATGACGGGCTTTAATTTTTTCTAGTGATTTGAGGGGCAGTGCTAGCCAGCGCTTTAAGAGACGTCCGCCCATAGGAGATATCGTGTGATCAATCACATCTATCAAAGTAACTGCATTGGCATTGTTGGAATTGTAAAGCTCTAAATTACGAATGGTAAATTTGTCCATCCATACGTAGTCGCCTTCCAAAATACGTTCAATGGCCGTAATGTGTTTTAGCTTGTGGTGCTGCGTTTCTGCCAAGTAATGCATCACTGCTCCTGAGGCGACAATTCCCTGGGCTAAGCCATCAATTCCAAACCCTTTCAATGTTTTACTTTGAAAATGCTTACAAAGGGTTTCGTTGGCATAATCGTCCTGAAACACCCAGTCTTCTAAGTAGAACGTGTGAAAGTTTGCGCCAAAAGCATCCTTAAAAGTCGTTCGTTTTTGTTTCTCAATCAGAACTTCACTTGGATTGAAGTTTTGAAGTAGCTTCCCTATATATTCAGTAGAGCCTTGGGCTGTTAAAAACTCACCCGTAGAGACGTCTAAAAAGGCAATACCTATTGTTTTTCCAAAATAAACAGCTGCTAAAAAATTATTGGATTTGGAGCTTAGGACCTCATCATTTAAAGCCACTCCCGGCGTGACCAACTCCGTTACCCCACGCTTCACAATCGATTTGGTGAGTTTTGGGTCTTCTAGCTGGTCGCAAATCGCTACACGCTCACCTGCTTTTACTAATTTTGGCAAATAGGTGTTGAGTGAATGGTGTGGAAACCCTGCTAATTCGGTCTCGCTTTCACTTCCTGCGCCTCTTTTTGTTAAGATAATATCTAATATCTTAGACGCCTTAACCGCATCACTTCCAAAAGTTTCATAGAAGTCGCCCACACGAAATAACAACAATGCATCTGGGTACTTGACCTTGATCGCATTGTATTGCTTCATTAAAGGAGTGACTTTCTTAGTTTTGTTGGCCAATGGGTTTTTGATTTTTATGCCTTACTTTTGTGTGGAAGTAAGATTGCTAAAGTAATTAAATTTAGCCTTTTTATAAAACCTTAATTATTAAGATTTAAAAGTAAGATGCGAAAGTTAGAAAATAGCGAATTAGATCGCCTGTCAGTCGATGGGTTTAAGGCCGTTACCAAAACGCCCCTCATTGTGATTCTTGACAACATCCGAAGTTTAAATAACATTGGAAGTGTGTTTAGAACAAGTGATGCCTTTCGAATTGAAAAAATATACCTCTGCGGCATCACCGCAACACCCCCCCACAAAGACATTCAAAAAACAGCCTTGGGAAGTACGGAGTCTGTAGATTGGGACTATGCTGAAAGCACCCTCGAACTGGTAAAAAAATTGCAGTCAAAGGACATCCAAGTCCTGTCCATTGAACAAGCAGAAAACGCGACGATGCTTCATAAATTTACTCCCAAAGCAAACACAACTTATGCCTTGGTTTTTGGCAATGAGGTCAAAGGGGTTTCTCAAAAAGTGGTCAGTCTTAGCGATGAAGTTATTGAAATCCCTCAGTATGGCACCAAGCACTCTTTGAATATTTCTGTAAGTTGTGGAGTGGTCCTTTGGGATGTGTTTAGCAAATTAAGCTAAGAACAAATCTGCTCTAAAATCCAAAGATAGTCAATGCGGTTTTTTATAAAATCTCTGTTGGAGATGTCAATAATTTTGACGTTAAATTCAGGATGGTTTTTTATAAACTCTAAATACCCTGTGTTTATTTTTTCCAAATAACTAGACGCAATGGTTTGTTCGTAGTCACGCCCTCTAAGTTTGATGTTTTCCTGTAAACGTTCGGTGTTTTGATAGAGATAGATATACATGTCTGGCCTGGCAATGTCCTTGTAAACCTGATAAAATAGTTTTCTGTACAGCATAAACTCCTCTTCACTCAAAGTAATTTTTGAGAAAATAAGTGATTTAAACACGTCGTAATCACTCACAATAAAATCACTAAACAAATCTAATTGCGACAAGTCGTCCGAAATCTGTTGATACCGATCTGCCAAAAAAGACATTTCCAGCGTAAAAGCATAGCGGGTCGCATCTTCATAAAATTTTGGCAAAAAAGGATTATCAGCAAACCGCTCGAGAATTTTTTTAGCATTAAAGTCGTTAGACATCATATGAGCCAAACTTGTTTTTCCGGCGCCTATATTCCCCTCAACAGCGATGAAATTATAGTTTGAGAAATCAAAAGTCTCAATTGGATTGATCAGGCGGTCATTTAAAGGAGTTAAGACACTTTTATCTTCGCAGATAGCTAATAAAGCCGCTATGGTTTTGTTTAAAACAGGATGCACAAAATCAGGGGCAATGTCTACTAAAGGCTGAAGAACAAAAAGACGCTCATGGCCTCTAGGGTGTGGTAATTCTAGGTGCTCAGATTTTGAAATTAAAGACCCATAAAATAAAAGGTCTAGATCAATTGTTCTAGAGTGGTAGTGACCATCATTATGACGTACACGACCTAAGGTCGTTTCAATAGCCAATAATTTTGCTAATACTTGGGGCGCATCGAGCTGAGTCACCACTTTCAAGCACCCATTTATAAAGTCATTGCCTTCGAAACCCAAGGCAGGTGTTTGATAAAGCGTCGATATTTGATGAATACTACCGACTTGTGTATGAATGGCATCTATAGCTGCTTGCAGGTGATTTAGGGTATCGCCTGTGTTGCTTCCAATGCCTATTAAAACGGTTTGTCCTTGCGTCATATGAAGTAGCAAAATAAGTAAAAGAAAAATTAATATTATATCTTTACGTGAAAATTTATTGACAATTTTTATGACACTAAGAGACAAGGCTTTAGCCCAACGTATTTATTTACTCCTCGGCATTTTGTTTGTCACTTCTTTAGTAGTGTCAAATCTAATTTTTAAAAAATTCTTTTACTTCTACCCTATTGAAACGCCCGTTTTTGGCGTTAAATTATTTGAAATTTCTGTGGGAATTCTCCCCTATCCCATCACTTTTTTAATTACGGATTTGATCAGTGAAATTTACGGAAAACGCAAGGCAAATGAAGTCGTTGTTGGTGGCGTCATCGCCTCCTTCTTTGCCATGGGAATTATTTATGTCGCAGCAAGTGTCCCCGCAACCGATTGGTCGCCAGTATCTGATGGCGTATTTGCAACCGTATTTGGCAGTACGGGAGTGGCTGTATTAGCAAGTATGTTAGCCTATTTATTTGCGCAATTTATAGACATTCAGATTTATCATTATTGGAAACGTCTCACAAAAGGGAAACACCTTTGGTTGAGAAATAATTGTTCTACCTTTTTATCTCAACTTGTGGATACAGCAACAGTCCTTCTCCTCCTTTGTTTATTTGGAGAAATTTCATGGGAGTTGTTTTCAGGGTTGCTTGTGGCGGGCGTGGCCTTCAAAATTTTAATAGCAGCCTTTGACACGCCCTTTTTATACTTGGGGGTATTTCTATTTAGAAAACGATTTAAGTTAGGGGTTAATGAGGAAATTAAAATTGACTAAGATACGTCCAGCCCAATAACCAAGCCTTCATTACTTCGGACATTAAAAACGGTGTTGTCTTCAAAAATAAGATACTGCCCCTTGATGCCTTTAAGAACTCCCGAATAGACCGGTGTTTTACTAAGGTTTAAACTTTTGGGTTTCTCAGGGTGTTGGTGAACTGGAAATTCTATTGCAAGTGGTTTTTGATTTGCTAAAAAATAAGACTTTGTTTCTTCAGGGATATGCACCAACAAACGCTGTCTCCAGTCTTCTAAGCTTTCGTCCACAGCGGTGCCTTTGAGCATTTCTCGCCAATTGGTCTTATCACTCACGTATTTTTTAAGAGCCACTTCTGTGACGCCTGCCAAGTAGCGGTTAGGGACTTCCACAATTTCCAATGCTTCCTTAGCGCCTTGATCAATCCAGCGTGTAGGTACCTGCGTTTTTCGAGTCACTCCAACTTTTACATTACTGGAGTTTGCTAGGTACACAATATGGGGTTGTAACTGAACACGCTTTTCATAGTCCAAGTCACGGTCTTCTATATTAAGGTGTGCTTTGCTTAACTCTGGCCGCATGATCCAATCGGCTGCCTGAGGTAATTCGAAAAAACAAGATTTACAAAATCCTTGTCTAAAAATAGGTGCTTCAATGCTACAATTCAAACATTGGTATTTTATAAAAGTGACTGTCAGCGTTTTGTTCAACAACTGATTCATGTTTAGGACGTCATTTTCTAGCACTAAAAAATATTGAATAGGGGTGGAAAATTCCGTTTCCATTTTAGTTAAAACACCTTGGTACAGCATTAGCAGATTTTTATTACATTTATCATTGTAAATATATACAATTATATGGCAATCCCCTTAGTAAATTCCGTGGTGTCATGGTTTTTAAAGCAACGACTTCATCAAATTGATTTGTTTCTTAAACACCCGCATAAGGTTCAAAATGAGCTACTTATGAGCCTATTGACTGTATCTAAAGATACTGAAATTGGAAAAACTTACGATTTTAGGACAATCCGCACTTACTGCGAGTTTTCTCAACGTGTTCCTGTGTCAAGCTATGAAGATTATCAAAATTTAATTGAACGCTCTCAAAAAGGAGAGAAAAACATATTTTGGCCAAAGCCTATAAAATGGTTTGCAAAATCGAGTGGAACTACCAATGCCAAAAGCAAATTTATACCTGTCAGTAAAGACTCCCTAGAAGATTGTCATTATGCGGCAGGAAAAGATTTGCTTTGCATGTATTTAAACAACAATGAAAACTCGGCTCTATTTAACGGGAAAAACTTACGCCTTGGTGGAAGTAAAGAACTGTATGAAGAAAACGGAACTACTTTTGGCGATTTGTCGGCTATATTAATCGACAACATGCCCTTGTGGGCTGAGTTTAGTAGTACTCCAGGGAATAAAGTCTCGCTAATGAGTGACTGGGAATATAAAATGCAAGCGATCGTTAACGAAACTGTGAATGAAAATGTAACAAGCCTCGCAGGGGTTCCCTCATGGATGTTAGTGTTGCTAAATAATGTACTTGAAAGCACGGATAATAAAACCATTTTGGATGTTTGGCCCAACCTGGAAGTCTACTTCCATGGCGGGGTTAGCTTTCTTCCTTATGTGGATCAATACAAGTCTATCATTCCTTCAAAATCCTTTAAGTATTATGAAATTTATAATGCTTCAGAGGGCTTTTTTGCCATTCAAGATAGGAATCATTCCAATGAGCTTTTGCTCATGTTAGATTATGGGATATTTTATGAGTTTATCCCTATGCAAACACATGGAACACCAACCGAAACATTACTTCCTTTATCTGAAGTGAAAAAAGGGGTAAACTATGCTATTGTAATAACAACTAATGCGGGTCTTTGGCGCTATAAAATCGGAGACACTATAATGTTTACCTCCACCGCTCCGTACCGTATAAAAGTAACAGGAAGAACTAAACATTTTATCAATGTGTTTGGGGAAGAGCTTATTATTGAAAACACCGATAAAGCCTTAAAAATTGTGACGAAGAAAACCAACAGTGAAATTGTTGACTATACCGTAGCACCCATATTTATGGAGGGGAAATCTAAAGGAGCACACGAATGGATTATTGAATTTAAAACACCGCCAAAGGACCTTAACTATTTTGGAGCGCTTTTGGATAATTCATTGAAATCATTAAACTCTGATTACGAAGCAAAGCGCAATAACAACACCACCTTGGATAGACCTAAAATTCACGCTGCTAAACAGGGCTTATTTTATAAGTGGATGAAACGCAATAACAAGCTAGGTGGACAACATAAAATACCTAGGCTCTCTAACTCTCGTCAATTTCTGGAAGCGCTTTTAAAAATTGATTAAGAAACAGACTTAAGGCGTTTTAGCTCGGTTCTAATCAAGTGTTTTTGTGCGTAAGCTTTGTCGACAGTCAAGGCTGTATCGTCACTACTTGGCATTACAAACATGGCATCTGTTAAGATCTCTTCACACAACGACCGAAGTCCTCTTGCCCCTAATTTGTAATCAATTGCTTTTTTGACAATAAAATCCAATGCATCATCTTCAAACGAAAGGGCTATTTCATCCATTTCAAAGAGTTTTTTATACTGCTTAATAATGGCATTTTTTGGTTCGGTAAGAATCGCTCTTAGCGTTGCTTCATCTAAAGGGTTCATATAAGTCAAAACAGGTAATCGCCCTAAAATTTCAGGTATCAATCCAAAATCTTTTAGATCTTTTGGAATAATATATTGCAATAGATTCTCCTTATCAACCTGCTCCTCTTCGTGCGAGGCTTTATAGCCAATAGCAGACATGTTGAGTCTTTTTGATATATGTCGGTTGATCCCATCAAAGGCACCTCCAGCAATAAATAATATGTTTTCAGTATTGACTTCTATAAATTTCTGATCCGGATGCTTACGACCTCCTTTTGGCGGTACATTTACAACGGTTCCCTCAAGCAATTTTAAAAGTGCCTGCTGAACGCCTTCACCAGAAACATCTCTTGTAATAGAAGGGTTGTCACTTTTACGTGCAATTTTGTCTATTTCGTCAATAAACACAATTCCGCGTTCTGCTTTTTCTTGATCATAATCTGCTGCTTGAAGCAAACGAGTTAGCATGCTTTCAACGTCTTCACCTACATAGCCCGCTTCGGTTAGTACCGTCGCATCAACAATTGCTAGTGGCACGTTTAACATTTTTGCAATGGTTTTAGCCATAAGGGTCTTTCCTGTCCCTGTTTGCCCAACCATAATGATATTACTTTTTTGAATTTCAATATCGTCTTCAGTAGTGGTTTGTAACAATCGTTTGTAATGATTATAAACCGCCACAGACATTACTTTTTTGGTTTGTTCTTGGCCAATAATATAATCATCTAAAAAAGCTTTAATTTCTTGGGGCTTCTTAAGCATGACCTCGGAGGAAAAATCATCGCCTTTATTTTGCTTAGATTCTTCAACAACAATCCCGTTGGCTTGCTCTATACAGCGATCGCATATGTGTGCATCTATTCCTGCAATGAGTAAATTGGTGTCGGCTTTTTTCTTGCCACAAAATGAACAGTCTAATTCTTCTTTTGCCATAACTAATTTGGAGGGTGTTTAGCTTCGAGATAGTATTTCGTCAATCATACCGTATTCCAATGCTTTATCAGATTTCATCCAGTAGTCACGGTCACTATCTTTATACACTTTATCATAATCTTGACCTGAGTGCTTGCTTATAATTTTGTAAAGTTCTTCTTTGAGAATCAAAATTTCGCGAGCGGTAATTTCAATATCACTTGCTTGACCTTGCGCCCCACCCAATGGCTGGTGAATCATCACTCTTGAGTGAGTCAATCCACTACGCTTTCCTTTCGCGCCTGCGCACAAAAGTACAGCTCCCATTGAAGCAGCCATTCCGGTGCAAATTGTAGCAACATCAGGCTTAATAAGTTGCATGGTATCGTATATTCCTAGGCCAGCATACACACTACCTCCGGGAGAATTAATATATATCTGTATGTCTTTAGTCGCATCTGTACTTTCTAAAAACAATAATTGAGCTTGGATGATATTAGCAACTTGGTCGTTAATAGCGGTTCCCATGAAAATAATGCGATCCATCATTAGCCTAGAAAACACATCAAAAACAGCGACGTTCATCTGGCGCTCTTCAATAATATTTGGCGTCAATCCCATAGGGGTCATGCTGCTTACTATTTTGTCATAATAAAGGCTGCTAATCCCTTGATCATTAATGGCAAATTTTTTGAATTCATTTCCGTAATCCATGCTATTTTTTTTTGATTTTAATAATGTAAATATAAAACTATTTCTAGTTTAAAACTTTGCTTAAAGGTATAAAAAAAACACTTCCAAAGAAGTGTTTTTTTAGTTAATTATTTATAAGTATTACTTCCCGTAAACCTCTTTAACGAAGGCTTCGTAGGCTAGCTTTTTATCTTTATAGTTCACACTTTCTTTGTAAAAGTCTAGTAATTTTTGACTTGTTAATTGCTCAGAAATACGCTTCACTTCTTCTTGGTTTGAAAGTACACGTGCAACAATATCTTCAATTTCTTTTTCTGTTGGGTTCATCTGACCAAATTGAGCCATTTGAGTTTTTATCATTTCTGAAGTAAACGCTTTTAAATCTTCGAAATTTACTTGAAGATTGTTGTCCACTATAAGCTTGCTTTCGATTAATTGGTAGCGCATGCTTTTTTCAGACTTTTCATATTCATCGTTGGCTTGAGCGGCATCTAACTTTTCTTCTCCGGCCGTTTGAATCCACTTTTTAAGAAATTGAGCTGGCAAATCAAACTTGGTGTTTTCTACCAAGTGTTCTGTCACATCATTTAAAAATTTTTGATCTGCTTGTTGAACGAATTGTTTTTCAGCATCCTCAGTAATTTTTGCTCTTAACTCTGTTACTGATTTTACTGTTCCTTCACCAAATAACTTGTCAAAAAGCTCCTGATCTAGTTCAGCATTTTCTCTAGAATTAACTTCGCTTATCGTAAAGGTAACCTCAACGTCAAGCCCATGTGCTGTATCATGATCTACTTTTAGGAAGGTCGTCAAATCGTGTGAATCTTGAAATAAGCCTTTTGTGTTAAGCGTCAATACGTCATCGACTTTCGCTGCTGTAAAAGCACTAAGGTTAGACTTCCCTTTTAGCTTGTCTAATGTGAAGGTCGCTGTCGACTCAATCCCTTCTGAGTCGTTAAAAAAGACGCCCGTAACCTCATCGTCTTTCTCAATCACTGTTTTGGGAGTCAGTTTTCCGTATTGCTTTTGAATGTTGACCAATTGGTCATCAATCATTTTTTTATCAGCAGTAATCGTGTATTTGGTAAGTGCTTTTTTAGCCTTTAGTTTGATATCAAACTCTGGGCTTAATCCTATTTCAAACTCAAAAGAAAAATCTTCAGCATCCCAGTCCATCTCGTCCTGAAACTTTGGCAATGGAGACCCTAAAACATCTAGTTTCTCATCTGTTAAATACTTTCCTAAGGACTCCTGAAGCATTTTATTAACCTCATCAGACAAAATAGCTTTTCCATGCTGTTTTTTGACAAGGCCCATAGGAACTTGCCCTTTTCTAAAGCCAGGAATGTTGGCAGATTTACGGAAATCTGTTAAAATTTTCTCTACTTTTTCAGAATAATCAGCTTTCGTGATTTCTATCTTAACAACAGCGTTTAGCTTGTCAATACTTTCTCTTGTAATATTCATTGTAATGAAATAAAAATTGGGTGGCAAAAATACAATATTTTTAATGCCTTACAAACATTTTTAACCTTATGTGTTTCAAGCGATAAACGAACGAACGCATTCATAGAAATCTACAGGATTCTCGGCATGTAGCCAGTGCCCTGCATTTGCGATTGTTTCAATAGAAGCCTTTGGGAATTGAGACCTGATTAAACCCTCATCTTGAAGTGAAATATATTCAGATTTATCTCCTCTCAAAAACAAACACTCTTTGACATAACTTAACGAGGGAGATAAGGCTTCTCCAACCTCTGAAACATGAACTTTTAGGGCTGGTAAATTAATTCGCAGACCTAAAACTCCTGTAGATACCCAATATATATTTTTTAATAAAAATTGTCGTATTCCCGCTTCTTGAACATAATAAGAAAGCTGTGAATCCGCTTCTTTTCTTGTGTTTATTGTTTGAAAATCAAGGGAAGTTAAGCCCTCTAAAATTGCCTGATGATGAACAGGATAGAATTTTGGTGCAATATCAGCTATGATTAATTTTGAAACCAGTTGGGGGTAAAGTGCGGCAAAAAGCATGGCCGTTTTTCCACCCATAGAATGCCCCAAAAGAATACAGTCTTTTATCTCATAGTGTTGGCAATAGATCAAAAGATCTGAAGCTAATGCTTCATAATTAAATTCAGTATCATGAAAACTTCTTCCGTGGTTCCGTTGATCAACGAGGTGCAACTCAAAGCCTAAAACAGAAAATTGTTTGGCAAGGGTTTTCCAATTATCACCCATTCCTAAAAACCCGTGAAGTATTATAAACGGCTGACCTTCGCCAATTATGTTTGAGTGTAAGAGCATTATTTTAACTTATTCAAATACATGTTTATTACATTGTCTATTCCTAAATACAAACTTTCAGAAATAAGAGCATGTCCAATGGACACTTCTAATAACCCTGGTACATGTTGTTTAAAAAATTGAATGTTATCCAATGACAAGTCATGACCAGCATTAAGTCCAAGGTCTATTTGCATTGCATGTTCTGCACACTCAGAGTAAGGAATTACAGCTTTTTTATTGCCTAGAGAAAATTGATGCGCAAAAGATTCTGTGTAAAGTTCAATCCTGTCAGCTCCTATAGCTTTGGCCCCTTCAACTTGTTTGGCACTAGGATCTAAAAATACTGAAGTTCGTATGGCATTTTGCTTAAACTCTTGTATGATTTCTGTCAAAAAACCTTTGTGCTTTATAGTATCCCAGCCGGCGTTAGAGGTGATGGCATTTTCGGCATCTGGGACTAGAGTTACTTGAGTGGGTTTGATTTTTAAAACCATTTCAATAAACTCTGGAATTGGATTGCCTTCAATATTATACTCAGTATGAACTACTGACTTTAGATCATAGGCATCTTGATAACGAATATGTCTTTGGTCTGGTCGTGGATGGATTGTGACGCCTTGGGCTCCAAATTCCTGTACATCTTTTGCAAACTGCACCACATTAGGAGTGTCGCCGCCTCTAGAGTTTCTCAGGGTAGCAATCTTATTGATATTAACGCTTAACTTGGTCATTAAAAAATAAATTTGAAACAAAAATACAAAGTAGTTTACGCTTAAAGTATATTATTTTTGATTAATTTGCATCTAGATTATAAACGTGCTCATGTCTTTAAATCAATTTATAATAAACGACCTAACTCCCACAAGCCCAGACACGCTTATTGGGGAGCTTCAAGACGTTTTTAAACGCCTTACCTATTCGCATATTCCAGTTTTGAAAGAAGGAGTTTATTTGGGCTGTTTGTCCGAAACAGACGTGTTCTGTTTTGAGTCATCAGAAAAAGTTGCAGACGTTTTTTATACTATTGAAGGCTTTTATGTTCGAGATTCAAGCATATGGCTTACTGTTTTAGAAGTGTTTGCCGAAAATGACAGTAATATAATGCCCGTCCTGGATGCTGACAACAATTACCTAGGCTATTATCAACTAAATGATATTATTTCGATGTTTAACCATACGCCATTTTTTTCTGAACCTGGCGGAATTATAGTTATTGGAAAAAAATATAATGACTTTTCATTTAGCGAGTTAAGTCAGATTATAGAGTCTAACAATGCCAAGATGCTAGGAGCGTTCATCTCCAAAGTTGAAAATGATGTAACTCAAATTACCATTAAAATTGGTAAGTCTGGCTTGTCTAGTATTTTCGAAGCCTTCAGACGGTATGGCTACGCCATCGTGTCTGGGCACGAAGATGATGGGTTTTTGAAAACCCTTAAAGAACGTTCAGCTTATTTAGACACCTATTTAAAACTATAAGCGATGAAATCAACTCAAATGAAAATAGCTGTTTATGGGCCCTTGTGTAATGAGCGCTCAAAAAGCACAATCAGAGTTCTGATTAAGTATTTAAAAAATCGTAATGCCGATGTGTTTTTTGAAAAAAACTTTTATGAATCTATCATAACAGATTCTAATATAGAAATTGAATCGTTTCAGTTTAAAACTTTTCAAAGCTTAAATACTTCTTTTGATTTATTGATCAGTGTTGGAGGGGATGGTACCATTTTAAGAGCCATAACGTATGTGAAGAACTTAAACATTCCAATCGTAGGGATCAATACCGGCAGGCTAGGGTTTTTAGCTACTATTCCAATGAATACCGTAGAAAAGGCACTAGACGAAATTTTTGAAGGTAATTACAAAATTTCCAAACGGAGTTTGTTATCGATAACTATTGAAGGAGATCAAACTGAACCTGAGTTAAACTTTGCATTGAACGAAATATCCGTAAGCAGAAAAAACACAACCTCAATGATCTCTGTTGAAACTTGGTTAGATGATGAATATCTAACTTCCTACTGGGCAGATGGACTAATTGTCTCTACACCCACAGGGTCTACGGGGTACTCGTTAAGCTGTGGGGGGCCGGTAATTATGCCGGAATCGGATAGTTTGGTGTTAACCCCAATCGCTCCTCACAATTTAAACGCACGCCCCTTAGTGATTTCAAACAATAAAATTATAAAACTAAAAGTTAGTGGCCGGGAGGAAGAGCACTTGGTGTCTTTGGATTCAAGGATAAAAACACTTAAAAACAATACAACGATTACTATTCAAAAAGCGGCTTTCAACATACACATGGTCGAACTAAAGGATGAGCGTTTCATAGAAACATTAAGAAAAAAATTGCTTTGGGGTGCAGATCAAAGAAATTAAACAATATTTAGACAGAAATAGAGTTTACAAATTAGCCTAGGAACAAATTTTATGATAGATAGGTAATTTACTATATTTGCAAGCTTGAATGTCTCAATGAAAACAATTTTAACAACCATATGTGCTCTTTTTATTTCTGGTTTGGGGTTTTCTCAGATTTATGAAATAGGTGGCTTTTTTGGGGGAAGTAATTTCATTGGGGATGTAGGTTCTTCCAAATTCATAAATCCAAATAAATTAGCCTTGGGAGGCGTTTTCAAATGGAACCGAAGCCCCAGACATTCCTACAGAGCATCTTTAGTACACACAACACTGTTTGCAGAAGATAGGCTTTCTGATGACCCTAAAAGGATACAAAGAGACTATCATTTTAAAGCGACAGTATTAGAGGCTTCGATAGGGCTGGAATTTAATTTTTTTGATTTTGACTTACACTCAGGTACGCAAATAGGAACTCCCTACATATTCACAGGAATAAGTATGGCTTACCACCCTAACTTTTACTTTAACAACAACAAACTCGTTGATGAAAAAACAAGTAGTTATGCGATAGGAATTCCAATAGCTTTAGGATTCAAGGCAACCATTAATGAAAGTATTATTGTAGCTATTGAAGTGGGGGCTCGCTATACCTTTTCTGATGAAATAGATGGAAGTGAACCGGATGCAGAAGAGCTAAAAGAAATTGTTCGATTTGGAAATTTTAATAACAACGACTGGTATGTATTTAGTGGATTAACATTAACTTACACCTTTGGAAGAAAACCCTGCTATTGTAACTTTTAAATATGAGCTTAAAGGAAAGTATTGATTTAGAAAACTTACCCAGTCACGTTGCCATTATAATGGACGGAAACGGGCGCTGGGCAAAAGAAAAAGGGTTCATGAGAGTTTTTGGCCACGAAAATGGCACGAAGTCTGTGCGTACAACCGTAGAAACCTGTGTTGATTTGGGAGTGGAAAACTTAACGCTTTACGCTTTCTCCACTGAGAACTGGAATCGCCCCAAGCTGGAGGTTAAAACATTAATGCAACTTTTGATTTCTTCTTTAAAAAAGGAAATGGATACAATGCAAAAAAACTCAGTTAGGTTAAATGCAATTGGAAACTTGGAGCACTTGCCTAAAACGGTCCACGACGAACTCCTTCAAGTAATTGACGCTACCAAACAAAATAGCAGAATGACTTTAACGCTTGCATTAAGCTACGGTTCCAGAGATGAAATTGTAAACGCTACAAGACAAATATGCGAAAAAGTTAAAAATAATATAATTTCGATAGAAAAAATTGACGATGCGCTATTAAATCAGCATCTTTACACACAAAATTTACCAGATGTAGATTTATTAATAAGGACAAGCGGTGAAAAACGCATCAGTAATTTTCTGCTTTGGCAAATTGCCTATGCAGAATTATATTTTACAGATGTTTACTGGCCAGATTTTCAAAACGAGGATCTATACGAGGCCATTATAAATTATCAAAAAAGAGAAAGACGATTTGGAAAAACAAGTGATCAGCTTAAATAAAAAAGCTTCAAAATATATAAATAAACTCCTCTACTTATTCTTATTCATGAGTAGTCTTGCTGTTATTTCTCAAGAAAACAAACCTGTAATAACGGATTTTAAAATCGCTGACATTTCGGTAAGTGGAGAAACCGTTTATGGGGCTGAGACTATCATCACCTATTCAGGCTTAAAAAAGGGGGAAACCATTAAAACTGAAGGTGGTACAAAAGTAAGTGCCGCGATTAAAAAACTATGGGAGTCTAACCTTTTTAGCAGTATTGAAGTGTATGTCGGTAAAACAATAGGAAACGAAGTCTATTTGGAAATTGCGTTAAATGATTTACCAGAGTTGAAAGACATCAAAGTGGTTGGTGTTAAAAAAGGAAAGATCAAAGAGATCATTGAAGAAAATAAACTTAAAAAAGGAGTTAAGGTTACGGAAAACTTAATTACTACTACTAAAAACTATTTAGAAAACAAATACCGTAAGCTTGGATTTCTAAATGCAAAAACAATTATTACAACTACTAAAGTTAGCGATTCCGTTAAAAAAACAAGGGTTAACGTGCTTGTTAAGATTGACAAAGGGTCAAAAATAAAAGTCCAAAAGATTGAATTTACAGGGGCAGAAAAAATTAGTGATGTAAAGCTTCGTAGAACGATGAAAAACACGAAACAAAAAAACTTGTTCCGTATATTCAAGCGCTCCAAATACATAGAAGCTGATTACAGTGAAGACCTAGTGAAAATTATTGACAAGTACAAAGAGAAGGGCTACAGAGACGCAAGAATCGTTTCCGATACATTGGTTAAAAACAACAACAATACAATCTCTTTAAAAATTGATGTTGAGGAAGGTGAAAAATACTATTATGGAGCTGTAAGATTTTTAGGAAATACAATATACTCAGACGAACAACTTAACCAAGTTTTAAAAATTCAAAAAGGAGACACTTATAATGGCGTTGAATTAGAAAAAAGGATCGCAGATAATTCAGATCCAGATGCATTTGATTTGACAAATTTATATCAAAACAACGGCTACCTATTTTCAACAATTACACCAGTTGAAGTCAGTACTGACGGAAATATAATTGATATGGAGATCCGGGTAACGGAAGGAAAACCTGCATATTTTAAAAATATTACTGTTTCTGGAAATGATAAAACAAATGATCACGCTATTTACAGAAATCTAAGAACACGCCCTGGACAACTGTATAGTAAAAAGAATATTGTAAGAACCATCAGAGAATTAGGCCAACTTCCATTTTTTGATGCTCAACAAATTTCTCCAGACATTAAAAATGTAAATCCAACGGATGGGACTTTGGATGTGGAATATTCTGTTGTTGAAAAAGGATCAAGCCAAATAGAACTTCAAGGAGGATACGGAGGCGGAGGATTCATAGGAACTCTAGGGCTTTCATTTAATAATTTTGCTGTAAAAGATATATTAAAAAAAGAGGCTTATAAACCATTTCCGATGGGAGATGGACAGAGTTTAGCGCTTCGTGCCCAAGCTAGTCGGTTTTATCAAACCTTTAGTTTTTCATTTACTGAGCCTTGGTTAGGCGGAAAGAAGCCGGTGCAATTTTCATCTTCTATTTCTCAAACGAAACAATTTTTGTACAACCCTGCAACAAGAGACGCGGACAAGAGCAGGAACTTTAATATTACAGGACTGACCCTGGGAATCGCGAAAAAACTATCTGTTCCAGATGACTATTTTGTTCTCTCCCAAGCAATAAGTTTTCAATATTATGACCTTAACAATTACAACACGGGGTTATTTACATTTGGTAATGGAAACTCAAACAACTTAGCATACACCGTTGGATTGAGTAGAAATAATACATTTAATGATCCAATATATCCAATTGGTGGATCAAGCTTTAGCTTATCTGCAAAATTTAGTTTTCCTTATTCAGCAGTTAGCGATGTAGATTATACAGAACTAAAAAATGAAAGGGATGCTCAGTATGACATTCTTGCTCAATATGCTAACAGCACTAATCCGGTAGAAGTCGAATCACGTAATGCGGCTTCAGAACGAATTGGAGAAATTGACCAATTAAGATTTAAGTGGTTAGAGTTTTATAAAGTCAAATTTAAGGGTGAATGGTACACTAAGATTGTTGGAGATTTAGTTCTTAAGCCTACATTTGAATTTGGGTTCTTAGGTGCTTACAATAATGATCGTGGCGTCATTCCTTTTGAACGGTTTTTCTTAGGAGGGGATGGACTGGGCACGTACAGTTTAGATGGTAGGGAGGCTATTGCGTTGAGAGGCTATCCTAACCAATCACTGTCAAGCCAAGATGGAGGCTCCATATATAATAAATTCTCATTAGAACTAAGGCACCCTATAACACTAGCACAGCAGACTAAAATATTTGCACTTGCATTTTTGGAGGGTGGTAACTCATATAATGATTTTAAGAACTTTAACCCGTTTAATATCAAAAGATCCGCAGGAATAGGTTTGCGTATTTTTATGCCAGCATTTGGACTGCTAGGAATTGATTTTGGACATGGTTTTGATCCATTACCCGGCGAAACCAACAAAAGTGGATGGCAAACACACTTTATTATTGGTCAACAATTTTAATATTAGAGTAATAAATTCCAGAGTAAAATAAATGAAACGCATAGAGTTGAAATTTTTTAATATTTATTTCGTTAATTTGATAAATAGATGTCTATTTCAACCATTTGAAAACCATTTGAAAATGAATTCATTAGATTTAAAATCAAAAAATACGAGGCGTTTTGGCGGGTATGTGCTTATACTATTGATTTGCTTAATCAGCTCTTCTTTATATGCTCAAAAAAGTGTTAGAATAGGGTATATTGATACAGAATATGTTTTAGAAAATATTAATGAATATTCGATTGCAAATACACAATTAGATGCTAAAGTTAATGAATGGAAAGCAGAGATTGAACAACGCTTGACAGAACTAGAAGATGAGAAAAAAAAACTCACCAATGAGCGCATTTTACTAACAAATGAACTTATTTCTGAGCGTGAAGAAGACCTTCAGATAATAGAAAACGAAATTATAGATTATCAGCAAAAAAGGTTTGGTCCAGGAGGAGATCTTATGATTCAAAAGCAACAATTGATTCAGCCTATACAAGATCAAATTTTTGCAGCAGTTCAAGAAATAGCAAGTTCTAAAAAATATGACTTTATTTTTGACAAGTCAGCAGATGTCGTTATGCTGTATTCTGCAGACAGATATGACATAAGTGAACGAGTTTTAAAAACTATAAATAGAACTTCGAAAAGAATACAGGCTGAAACTAAAAAAGACCGTAAAGAAGCCAAAGAAGAAGAGACTATTGTTGAGGTAGATTCTGGTAAAAGTGATCGACAAAAAATCTTAGATAAGCGGAAATTAGAGCGAGAAGCACTACTAGAAAAAAAGCGTCAAGAGCAACTAGAAGCCAAAGAAGCTAGGAAAAAAGATTTGGAAACAAAAAAACAAAAAAAATTAGAAGACCGCGCTAAGGAAAAAGAAGAAAAAACTAAAGCTTCGTCAGGAATAACTGTTGAAGAAAATAATAAAGAATCCTTGCCAGAAAAAAAACTATCCGCAAAAGAGCAACGCAAAAAAGAGATAGCGGAACGAAAAGCAGAACGCGAAGCACTACTAGAAAAAAAGAGGCAAAAAGAGTTGGAGGCTAAAGAGGTAAGAAAAAAAGAACTTGAAGCTAAAGAACGAGAACCATTAGAAAAGAGCGATAATAAAAAAGAAAATAAATCTTTATCCGATACCACTTTAGATGAGGATGAGAAAGAAACCTCAACAGAAAAAAAATTAACGGCCAAAGAGCTGCGAAAAGAAAAGTTAGATGAACGAAAGAAAGCCTTGGAAGAAAAGAAAAAAAGACTACTAGAGGAACGTAAGGCGCGAGCAGAAGAACAAAAAAGAAAAAGAGACAGTATTAAGAATAATAAATAAATAATAAACACAATTCAAAATGAAACATTTAAAATCAATTCTATTTGCAACTACTTTATTTTTTGCAACTACTTTTACAACACAAGCACAAAGCAAAGTAGCACATATAAATACTCAGGAGTTAGTGATGGCTATGCCCGAAATGCAAAACGCATCATCAGAGTTAGAGAAACTTTCTAAAACTTACCAAGAAGAAATCAAGAGCCAGGTAAGTGCAATGGAGTCCGTTCGTGAGCAGTACGCAGCAGAAGCAGAGACAAAAACAGACGAAGAAAACGGTAAACGTATTCAGGAACTTCAAGAATTTGAGCAGAATATTCGTGAGTTTCAAACGCAGGCTCAACAAGAAATGCAAAAAAAGCAGCAAGAGTTAACAAGTCCTGTTTTTGAAAAAGCTCAAAATGCTATTCTTAAAGTTGGAAAAGCAAAAGGGTTTGATTATGTACTTGATTCTTCAGAAGGCCAAGGAGTTCTTTTTGCTGGAGGTACTGATTTAATGCAAGATGTAAAAGTTGAGCTCGGTTTCTAATAGCTAAGTGTCTCTTAAATAGTTTATAAAAAGCTGCTTCTATTAAAGCAGCTTTTTTATTTTTGTATAAAATGAGTTCAAAACCAATTGGCATATTTGATTCAGGAGTTGGAGGTCTTTCCATTTGGAAAGAAATTCGACAATTACTTCCTTTGGAGTCTACACTTTATCTCTCAGATTCTAAAAATGCTCCCTATGGGCCAAAAGGGCCAAAAGCTATCTTAGACCTGTCAATTAAAAATACGGAATATCTTATTGATCATGGAAGTAAGCTAATTGTAGTCGCTTGTAATACAGCGACGACCAATGCTGTGGAGTACTTAAGAGATAACTATTCTGTTCCATTTATTGGCATTGAGCCAGCTATTAAGCCGGCAGCTCTTCAATCAAAAACAAAAGCAATCGGGATTTTAGCAACTAAAGGAACCTTAAGTAGCAGCTTGTTTCACAAAACCTCACAGCTTTATTCAAATGATTTGATAGTTGTTGAACAAGTAGGAAATGGTATTGTAGAGTTAATAGAACAAGGAGGGTTACACTCAAAACAAATGAGGAGTCTATTAAATACTTATCTAAGCCCAATGATTAAAGCCAGGATAGACTTTTTGGTTTTAGGTTGTACACATTACCATTTTTTGACCCCAATGCTTAAAGAGCTATTACCTAATAATGTCAGTATTATTGACTCTGCAGAGGCTGTTGCAAGGCAAACAAAGTCAATCTTAGAACTAAATAAGCTATCTAATATCGGGCTAATAAAAGGTGAGAGTCAATTTTACACTAACGGAGAACATACGATAATCGAAGGCCTTTTAAAATCAGAGAATGTGAGGCTTGAAAAATTAGATTTTTAATTCACACTTGGGCAATTACAATCGTACTTTTCTCTTTTACAACCAAAATTAATTCCCAAAGTAATTTGGTGAAAACCTCCGTTATTAAAAACTACAGAGTTTGATTGATATGAGTAGGTGTATGCTAGCATGAAATTGTTATACTCCGCTCCTACTACAGGGGTGATGTATTGGAGTTTTTGACTGCTTATTCTGGAACCGTCCGTGAAATTGGCACCATCAAAGCTTCTTCGGTATGAAATACCCGCAAACATATTTCCAAAATCTAACTCTCTGTACGTCTTAAAATTTATGTCAATGAAAGATTCCTTTGTGGCATCTTTATAGGCATACATAAATGAGGGCTCATAGCTCCAGTCACTTCCAAGTTTAGAGAACACATTCCCGGCTGAGAATAAATAAGTTCTTAAGTTATCGTAAACAACGCCCTGTTCATTAATATTTATACCTTCATTTGCAAGAGCATTTTTTACAGTTGCATGTGCATAGAAATCAATAAAATGATAAGAGAATCCAAAGTCGACATTAAAGTCAGAAGAACTTTGTTCAATCCCTGCTATAATTGGGTCAAATTCTAAAAAGGCAGTTTCATCTAATTTATACTGTATCATTCCTGCACTTAAACCAAATGAAAGCATATTTAAATCAATTGTGTTTCGTGAAAACATGATGTGATGTGCATATGTCAAATAGGCCCCTGACTGAGAGTGATATCCGTTTTTATCATTAAAGAGAATTGCGCCAACTCCTGAAGAGGTTTCCCCAATCCGGCCGTTGATACTCATAGTTTGCAAGCTTGGAGCATCTTCATCTCCAAACCATTGTTGGCGGGTTGTGGCTCGTAATTTATTACAGTTAGAAATACCTGCCATAGAGGGGTGTAAAAGATAATAGTTATCGGTTAAATAGTCCGAGTATATTGGCAAGCCTTCTTGAGAATTAATAGTCTGCGCCACTAAAGCTAGTATTGCCGCAGACACAATTTTTTTTAATGCAGTCATAAATTATCTTTTAATCGTAAAGTGTGATTTTAATTGGTTAAGTTCTCCTATTAGTGGATCTGTATATTCTAAAGTAAACCAGTAAGCACTTGAGGGAGGTTGGTGCCCCGTTATAAGTACCATCCCATTCCGTTCCTGACGGACTGTTTTATTTAATGAATTTACGTAACAGTCAAAGATATAAATTTTTGCTTTAGCTTGGCTGGCAATTCCAACAATATTCCATGTGTCGTTTAACCATCTCCATTTGTAGTGAAGTATAATGGCTAAGTAACCATACAAAACACGACCTTGAGCATTTAAAGGGGAGTGACTAGAGGTGAAAAAAAATGAATAAAACACTTCAAAATAGGCCATTTGAAACAAATATAAAGAGCTATTATGTTTGATAGGACATACTATATTGATAGACAGAAGACATGTGAACTCTAAACGCGTTTAAAAAGACTTAATCTTATATTAAGTTTATTATCTTTACTAAAAATATTACAATGATACCATTTACTGTGTCTATTCATCAGACAGCTAATCCAAAAATTATAAAATTTGAAGCGAATTCATTTTTAACTAAATATGAAAGCTTTGAGTTCTCCAACATAGATGACGCTAAGAATTCGCCACTTGCCCAACAACTTTTTCATCTCCCTTTTGTTAAAAAAGTATATATATCTGGAAATTTTGTAGCTATCGAACGTTACGATATTATTGAGTGGAGCGATGTACAAACTGAAGTTGGCGAACAAATTGAAAACTATCTGAACCAGGGGGGGGCCATTGTGATTCACGAAGAAAAAAAGAAAAACCCTGTAACAGTTTATGCAGAAAGCACTCCTAACCCAGCGGTTCAAAAATTTGTAGCGAACAAGAAGTTAGTTGCTCAAACATTTGAATTCACATCTATTGAAGACGCTAAGCTATCTCCTTTTGCGACTGCCTTATTCCAGTTTCCATTTGTTAAAGCTATTTTTATTGATAAAAACTATGTCTCTATTACCAAATATGACATTGTTGAATGGGAATCTATTACGCTTGAATTAAGAGAGTTTATTAAATCGTTTATTGAAGATGGGAAAGAAATGGTTGCGGCGTCTGCAGCTAAAGTTTTAGAAAAAACAACAACTCAGCTTGATACAGCATATGAAGCACTAGATGACACCTCAAAAGAGATTATCAATATTTTAGAAGAGCACATTAAGCCTGCTGTGGCTAGCGATGGCGGAAATATTTTGTTTGAATCCTATGATTCTGCTACCAAAACAGTAAAAGTAATTTTACAAGGAGCCTGTAGTGGATGTCCATCTTCTACCTATACATTAAAGAGTGGTATCGAAGCGATGTTAAAAGAAATGCTCGCAGGAAGGGTAGAAATTGTAGAAGCAATTAACGGGTAATTACTTTTTTACTTTTTTGTTGTTACTATTGAACTAAAGACCGTAGAATTGGCGGAGTTAAATAGGTAACTTGTTTGAAACGGATAAACAGCTTTAATCTAAAAAAAATCTGATACTTCTTTTCCTATAAGGCTACCTATAGCAACACCCATACCTCCCATTCGAACTCCACAATATACATGGTTTGAAAGCTGTTTAACAATAGGCTTTTTCTGGGAGCCAACTCCCATAATGCCAGACCATCGGTGATCAATCTCATAATCTCTTTCTGGAAGTATTGTGTATTTCAATAGGTTTTCAAGTGACTGTTGGATTTTTTCGGTCTGAGCTAATTTGGTCGTTGTTTCTGTCTTAATGTCTAAATGTCTTCCACCTCCTAATAAAATCCGGTTGTCAATATTTCTGAAATAATAATACCCACAATCTAAATGAAATGTTCCTTTAATATCTAAGTTCTCTATGGGCTTAGTTATTAAAACCTGGGCTCTTGCTGGCTGTACATTTTCGTTTATTAACTGCTTAGCGAAGCCATTTGTAGTGAAAATTAATTTTTGAGATGAAAATTCAAAATGAGGGGTTTGAATTGACACTTTATTAAGATGTTCAATATATGCCTCGACTTTGGTATTATTTAAAATAATAACCCCTAGCGTTTGAACTTTTCTAATTAGCTCCTGCATCATATTTCCAGTGTCAATTTGGCCTTCAAATTGATTGCATATATACTGATTTTGGATTTTTGAAAACTTGAATTTATTTGAAACATTTGAAAACACATCTGCTTTAAAAATTGGCTTCAAAAGCTGATTTACCTCGCTCATCTTTTGGGAACATATTTCAAAAAGAGGTTTGTCTTTATCTAGAAATAACTCAAATCCCCCTAACTGTTGGTAAGATAATGCGGCGTCTCCAAGGGTAGTTCTCAAAAGCTGAAGTCCTTTATAGCGTTGATCCACAAGTTCCACAACATCGTTAGTTGTATGAGTCTCCAAGTCATTTAAAATTTCACTTAAGCTACCAAAGCAAGTAAATCCGGCGTTTTTAGTACTTGACCCTTGAGGAAATAGTCCTTTTTCAACAACTACTATTTTTGCATTTGGTTCTTTTATTTTAAGTTGAAGTGCTGTGCTTAGCCCCACAATACCACTGCCAACAACTGTATAATCCACGTTTGTAAGCCATGTTTTTATTTCCCAATAGGATAAATTCATGGCTTAAAACTACAATTTTTTATTGACGTAACTATTTATTCATTTTGAAGCTTTCAACTGATCACTTAAAATTAGTGATGCTTTTTAAGTAATAGTAAACCGTATTTTATTCTTTGGTTGTTTCTGAGCTAGGCTATTTATTGCAGTCTTTGTGAGCTGTAGAATTCGTGGATAGCCACCCGTTATTTGGCAGTCTTGCATCAAGATGATTAATTTCCCCCCTGGTGTAAGCTGTACGGTTCCCGGAAGCACTAGTGAGGTTATAATTGGATCTAATTCGTTACTAAAATTTTCTTCTAAAGGAAAAGCCATTCGGTTACTGTCCTTTGAAATGGTAAAAGATACAGAGCCCAGAGTTTCTATTTGATGTGGTTTGAGCTGATCAAACTCAGGACCTTTGTAGGCGTATAAAAATATGTTTTCATTCTTTTTTATAGTCCCTTTAATAACCGCATTGGACTTCAGTTTGCTTTCAGTCTCTTCAATAGCTAATTCGTCATCTTTTACAATTCTAAAACTTGCAGTAATCCCTTTGTACATACTTCGGCTATTCATTATTTTAGGAGTTTTAATCCCTCTGCTTACAGCCAAATAACAGCGACTCCCTTGGCTGGCTCTATGCAGTATTAATTCATCTCCAGCTTTGACAAAAATAGCCGTATACATTTTTACAGGTCTATTGTTAAGTCGTGGGCTCATATCTGCACCAGTAATGCATAAATTTGTACTCACCTTAAAGCGAAAATGTCCTCCTTTTAGTGTCATTTCTAACAAAGCACAATCGGAGTTATTATTTAATATCGCATTTGCAATACTAGCCGAAGTTTTATCCATACAACCAGAAACAGGAACACCATAATGAAGGGAATTAAAGCGACCTAGATCTTGAACACTTGTGTATAACCCTGGCTTAATTACTTGTATCATGTCGAATGTATTAAAAAATCGTTTGGTTCCAAGGTCTTTAGCTCAGCATGCTTGTTGGCGTCAATGGAGTAGAATTGCAACGTATCACCTGGTTCTGCAAAACAAGGTTTTTTGGAGTCACTATTAAATAACTGAACTGGGCTATTCCCAATAATATTCCAGCCACCAGGGCTGTCCTCAGGGTACACTCCTGTTTGCTGGCCTCCTATACAAACAGCACCTGCAGAAACATAATGTCGGGGGGTTGCTTTTCTTGGAAAGGCAAGTTTTGTGTCGAGACCTCCTAAATATAAAAACCCTGGAAGAAACCCAATAAAAAACACTGTATACTTTGGCGTACAATGCCGTTGAATTACCTCATCTTTGGAAAGTTTTAATTTATCACACAGCTCAGGTAAGTCTAAAGCAAATTGAGAATCGTAGCAAACGGGGATTTTCCAGTTTTTACTTTTTCTTTTTTTTATCAGAGCTTTACTGCTATAGATCGATTGGAGTTGGCGAACGTTTTGCTCAAAACTCATAATTGTAGTTTTATATTGAACTAACAAGGATTGGTAGGCGCTTACGGCCTGGTCAATATATGGGGAACTCTCACTTTTTTTTATTTTGGTCTTAAAATGAGTAAGGTCCTCTAAAATACTTTGGCTAATAGCTTCGGGCCATTCTATAAGTATAGAATTCTCGTTAAAGTGATGATATTTCAATGCATATCGATCTGATTTCATTCGATGACGATATTTAGTTTGAGGAGTCTTTCTTTTAAAGCGCTTAGAATTGCAACAGCATTAGGGTGGTCGCCATGAATACAATAGGTGTCAGGGGTTATATTAAGATCATTTCCTGAAATCGTTTTTATTTTCTGTTGGTGTATCATGCGTAAACTATGACTTATAATATCTTCAAAGTTTACAAGCAATGCGTTAGGTTGTTTTCTTGAAACCAGACTATAATCATCGTTATAAGCTCTATCGATAAAAACTTCATAACTAATGGGAATACCTTCTTGAATTGCGATAGCTTCAATTTTTGAGTTTGGAGGGACATATAAGCACAGAGGCTCTTTGAAGGATTTTATGATCTCAACCAGTAGTTTTGCTGTGGCTGTATTTTTGGCAGCTAAATTATATAAAGCTCCGTGAGGTTTCACGTGATGTAAATAAACATTCAAGCTTTTGGCAACCTTTAATACCTCATTTATTTGAAATTTTAAAGAGGCCGCTAATTCATTCGCAGGAAGATTAATGTGTTTTCTTCCAAAATTTTGAGAGTCAGGAAAAGAAGGGTGTGCCCCGATTTTTACGTCGTGTTTTTTCGCAAGTTGAATAACCGTTTTAATTAATTCTGGACTTCCTGCATGGCCACCACAAGCAATATTACATGAGGATAAATAGGGCATCAATTCTGCTTCATTGCCAATTCCCTCGCCTACATCCGCATTTATATCTATTCTGATTTGATTCATCTTTTACTTATTTAAAATAAATTAAAAACAGATAAAATACTCTTAAGTCCAATGAAAAGAGTAAAAAAAACAATGAGAAGCCCGAGCAGGTTTTGGGTAATAGAGTTTTTATATTTTCCAAAAACTGATGCCTTGTTCATGATCCAAAGTAAAATACCTGCGATAAGGGGGAGTATAATTCCATTTGTTATCTGGGCAAATTGGATGATTGTTATAAGTTTAATTCCCATTGATGAAACGAGTACTCCAAGTGTGAGAACACTAATCCAAACCGTTCGAAATTGAGATGATTTTAGTTTCGTGTTCCATCCAAAGCACTCGCTAGCAACATATGCTGCAGCTAAAGGGGCTGTGATCGCACTAGTTAACCCAGCAGCAAAAAGGCCTATCCCTAAGAAGTGCTTTGCAAAAGAACCAAAGATAGGCTCCAAACCTATAGCTAAGTCTGCTGCATTCTCTACCCTGTTCATTGGAGAGGCCGCTGCGGTAATAATAATACTCAAGGAAATAAGACCTCCAACAAACATGGCAATGACCATGTCTTTTACAGCAAATTTTAAATCTGACTTTTGACTCCATTTTTCTTTTACGAGCGAGGAGTGTAAGAAAAGGTTATACGGAACAATCGTTGTTCCTACTAGTCCAATAATTGTCAAAAAACTTCCTTTCGGAGCCCTAAAACTAAATAACCCATTAGCAATATCGAGCAAGTTTGGCTTGGTCAATAGGGCTGTTGTTAAGAAAGAAATGCTCATTAGTAATACTAAAAAAATTAAACCTCTTTCAAGTATTTTGTAGCTACCAATGTATAGGACACTAAAAGCGATAAGGCCCATTGCAACACTTATTACATTAAGACGAAAACGACCAATGTTTAAATCCCATTTACCAACAAGTGTTTCTAAGCCTAAAACCCCTCCACTAATATTTCCCGCTTCATAAGCAGTATTTCCAATAAGAATGGCTGAAAGTATTAGCAAAAAAATGGCTGCTTTTAAAACAGGGTTTTTAATTTCTTCCCGTAATAGTTGAGGGATACTTTTTTGAGTAATTACTCCAAGACGCACTGACATTTCTTGTAATATTATAGCTGCTAGTATTGAAAACAAAACCGCCCACAACAAAGACATCCCAAAATACGCACCACTTATTGTACATAAAGTCACCGTTCCAGGTCCAATAAAGGCTGCGGCAATTAAAGGGCCTGGACCAATATTTTTTAATGCATTTACAATTTTTTTGTACATTTTTTTAAGAAATAAAAGGGTTCTATTAAAAACTGCATGGCTTCTTTTTGTCGCTGTTGTTCGGGGTTCTAAATTATACAGAACGCAGGTGTTCCATTGAAAATGAGTATAATTTAACACCTGTTTAATCGAGAATTAAAAAAGAAGCTGTAATAAAGGTACGATAAAAATAACAATATTTGACGACGGCTCTTCTAGCTTTATGCAAATTGAACCAATCATATTCTCCATTTAGATTGACCCAAACTTAAACTCCAGTACAATTCATAAAAGCCAAAAAAAAGGATTAATAAACGCTTTTTTTTAATCAAGCCATTGGTCAATGTTATTGCAAAAAAAACTCCGAACTTAATTCGGAGTTTTTTTATTTAGGCTTCAATGATGGGTTTCATTTCAAAATCTTCCATAAATTTAGTTGTATAATTTCCAGCTATATAATCTGGATGGTCCATTAACTGGCGATGAAATGGAATGGTAGTTTTAATCCCCTCAATGACAAATTCATCTAAAGCGCGCTTCATTTTATGAATGGCTTCTTGTCTTGTTTGAGCCGTTGTAATTAATTTCGCAATCATAGAGTCATAGTTAGGCGGAATACTATATCCTGCGTAAACATGTGTGTCTAATCGCACGCCATGCCCTCCAGGAGAATGTAATGTAGTTATCTTTCCAGGGGAAGGTCTGAAGTCATTATAAGGGTCTTCCGCGTTAATTCGGCATTCTATAGAATGTAAGGTTGGTAAGTAATTTTTTCCTAAGATAGCAACGCCTGCTGCCACTAATATTTGTTCACGTATGAGGTCAAAATTAATTACCTGTTCGGTAATAGGGTGCTCCACCTGAATACGTGTATTCATTTCCATAAAATAGAAGTTTCGGTGTTTATCTACTAAAAATTCTACTGTTCCAGCCCCTTCATACTTGATAAATTCTGAGGCCTTTACAGCCGCTTCTCCCATTTTCTTTCGTAATGCTGTCGTCATAAAAGGAGACGGTACTTCTTCAGTTAATTTTTGATGGCGCCGTTGAATTGAACAATCTCTTTCAGACAAATGACAGGCTTTACCATTAGAATCTCCTATGATTTGAATTTCAATATGTCGTGGTTCTTCAATGAGTTTTTCCATATACATATCATCATTTCCAAAAGCGGCTTTGGATTCTTGACGTGCAGAATCCCATGCATCCTTAAGATCTTCTTTTTTCCATACAGCACGCATCCCTTTACCGCCGCCTCCAGCTGAAGCCTTTAGCATTACAGGGTAGCCTGTTTCCTTGGCTGTTACCACACAATCTTCAAAGGTTTCAATAACCCCTTCACTTCCAGGAACACAAGGAACGCCCGCTAACTTCATAGTTGCTTTGGCGTTGGCCTTATCGCCCATCCTGTCAATCATGTCTGGAGAAGCACCAATAAATTTGATGCCATGTTCATCACATATTTTTGAAAAGCGGGCATTTTCTGATAAAAACCCATAACCCGGATGAATAGCATCGGCATTAGTGATTTCAGCTGCTGCAATAATATTTGATATTTTTAGATAGGATTCGCTACTGGCTGCCGGGCCAATACAAACGGCTTCATCTGCAAATTTTACATGTAGGCTTTCTGAATCGGCTGTAGAATATACAGCGACTGTTTGAATACCCATTTCTTTACATGTTCTTATAACTCTTAGAGCTATTTCGCCACGATTGGCTACTAGTATTTTTTTAAACATAACTTTTTAGCTTTTAAAATGTCAAATTCCAAATTCCACAAATAGGATTTGTTTTTGGAATTTTAAAATAATGTTATGATGGGTCTACTAAAAATAATGGCTGATCAAACTCTACTGGAGAAGAATCATCAACAAGGATTTTTACAATCGTTCCAGTGATTTCAGATTCAATTTCATTGAATAATTTCATGGCTTCAATGACACATAAAACATCTCCTTCTGAAATCGACTGTCCAACCTCAACAAATAATGGTTTATCTGGTGAAGATCTTCTGTAGAAAGTTCCAATAATTGGAGATTTTACGGTAATGTATTTAGAGTCTTCAACTACAGGAGCTGGAGTGGAAACTATCTGCGGCTGAGCAACCTCAAGAGATGCTGCAACGGGCGCCTGAGGCATAGGTGCAGCGACTAACTGCTGTACCGTAGTTGTTCCTGTTGGTCCTGTTTTGATAGTGATTTTAAAATCATCTGTTTCTAATTTCACTTCACTTGTGCCTGACTTGGCTACAAATTTGATTAGATTTTGAATTTCTTTTAAATCCATAATTATGGTTTTTAATATTTAGTTTAGTTAATATCTAAGAGTTGTAGGCCCATTTTAGGTAAATAGACCCCCAGTTAAATCCACCACCAAAGGCAGCGAATATTAAGTTATCTCCTTTTTTTAGTTTTGATTCGTAATCACTTAAAAGTAACGGTAGAGTCCCTGAAGTAGTGTTTCCATATTTTTCAATATTCATCATTACTTTTTTGGGATCTAAGTTAATTCTATTTGCAGTAGCATCGATAATTCGTTTGTTCGCTTGATGTGCTACTAACCAATCAACTTGATCATTATCTAAGTTGTTTCGGTCTAATATTTTAACGGCCGCATCTGCCATATTAAAAACAGCATTTTTAAATACCGTTTTTCCGTCTTGATAAATAAAGTGATTTTTTTCTTTAAGGGAATCCTCTGTAATTGCATTAGAAGAACCCCCATGAGTACCACGCAAGAATTCTCTTCCTGTGCCATCACTTCTTAAATATTCGTCTTGCATTCCTAAGCCTTCATGGTTAGGTTCAAATAAAACAGCACCAGCACCATCACCAAAAATGATACAAGTAGCTCTGTCGTCATAATTAATCATTGAAGAGTTTTTATCCGCTCCAATCAAAAGAACCTTTTTATAAATACCTGTTTCTATATAACGAGCCACAATTGACATTCCGAATAAAAAGCTTGAACAGGCAGCGTCAATATCAAACGCAAAAGCATTAGTAGCTCCAATTTCTGAAGCAGTATAGGCGGACGTAGAGGCCGCTTTCATGTCTGGGGTGGCTGTTGCCACCACGACAAGGTCTATTGTTTTGGGATCTAAGTTGTGTTTTTGGATGAGGTCTTTGGCAGCTTGAATTGCCATAAATGAGGTCCCCTTATTATCTCCTTTTAGGATTCGACGCTCTTTTATGCCAGTTCTAGAGGTGATCCAGTCGTCGTTTGTATCAACCATTGTTTCCAATATCTGGTTGGTTAATATAAATTCTGGCACATAGCCACCGACTGCAGTTATTGCAGCTGAGATATTAGTCATATTAAATTTTTAGCTTGGAGGTTTTGATTAAAATTACATCAAAAACAACCAAAAACGTGTCAAAAATACTCATTTTTGATTAAAAAAGGCCAAAAAGTTAATTTTTTTAGAGTTTTTATATTTACTCTCCTGAAAACAAAAAAAACGCTCATAAAGAGCGTTTTTTTTAAGAAATTATAAGTATAACTTACTAAGCAGCGTTTTCTTCAGCTACAATGGTGTCTACTAATACTTGCCCTCTATAGTATAATTTACCTTCATGCCAGTGCGCTCTGTGGTATAAGTGCGCTTCGCCAGTAGTTGGGCAGGTTGCTATTTGAGGCGTCGTTGCCTTGTAATGGGTACGTCTTTTATCTCTTCTTGTTCTGGAGATTTTTCTTTTAGGATGTGCCATTTTCTATATTATTTATCCGTTATTAATTTTTTTAATGTCTCCCATCGAGGATCTATATCTTCTTTTGGGGGTTTATTTTCTAAGCTTTTTGGGCTTAAGTCTTCTAGTTGTTTTAAAATATCTAAGCCTAAGGTTCCAGCTTCAACTCCAGGGTGAACCCTTTTTTGAGGTAATGAAAGAACTATTAGTTCGTAAATATAATGTGCAACGTTGATTTCATATTCGGCGTGAGGTAGTATTAAAATAGCCTCATTTTCGTCGTTATACTCATCTCCAAAACTTACAACCAAGTCAAAGTCAGTGTTTACTGATTCATCATAGTGCTCATTGGTTAGGTCACAGTTAACATTTATTGTTCCATTCGCTTGAAAATTCAACTCTAAAAAAGTTGACTTTTTAACCAAATTTAAATCAATTTTAACGTTAACGTCGTTAAACTCATCATATTCAAAATGCTCAAAGAACTTATAATCTATCTCAAACTTGTAATCATGCTTTCCTATCTTAAGCCCTACGAATTGTATGTCAAATGCTTTTAGTGGCTTCATTATCTCGCATATTTGAGCCTGCAAATATATAAAATTTTATTTAGGCTCACTGCATAGCAGCTTATTTTTTATTATAAGCTTTTTTAGGCTGCTTTAGTAAGGGGTTTGATGTTAAAGTTTGATTCATATTTCGGTTTCTAAAAATTGCTATCCCCGAAAAAATAGCTTCTTTAAATGAAGAGATGTCTGCCACTCCCTTTCCGGCAATTTCATAAGCCGTCCCATGATCAGGTGACGTTCTAACTTTACTCAGTCCAGCAGTGTAATTAACTCCATTCCCAAACGCTAAAGTTTTAAAAGGAATCAAGCCTTGATCGTGGTAAGTTGCTACTATTGCATCAAAATTTTTATAATTTTTGGAACCAAAAAAGCTATCCGCCGCATATGGGCCGTACACAAGTTTACCAGATTTCTTGATTTCCTCCAAAGCAGGTCTAAGGACCTCATCATCTTCAGACCCAATAACACCATGGTCGCCTGTATGAGGATTAAGTCCTAAAACAGCAATCTTTGGTAATCGAATATTAAAGTCCTGAACTAAGGAATTGTAAATAATTGAAATTTTATTTTTAATTAATTCCGGTGTAATATGTTTGGAGACTTCGCTCACTGGTACGTGATCAGTTAAAAGCCCTACTTTAAGGTCGTCAGAAACCATAAACATCAGGCTGTCTCCTTCGAGTTCTTGTGCCAAATAATCGGTATGTCCTGGGAATTTAAACTCGTCAGATTGTATATTATGTTTATTAATTGGCGCAGTTACTAGAACATCAATCCGGTCACTTTTAAGATCTTTAACCGCAGCTTGAAGCGATTTAATGGCATAAGATCCGATTTTTAAATCTTCTTCTCCAAAGTTAATCCTAACGTCATCGCTCCATACTGTCACTACATTTACTTTAGAATCAAGGGCTTGCTCTGCGCGTTGAATGCTATTAAAGTCTAGGGTGCTTTCAAAGTGTTTTTTAAGAAATGAAAGTGTTTTTACAGAGGCATAAATTATAGGGGTACAAAATTCAAGCATTCGGCTGTCTTCAAAAGTCTTGATAACCAATTCCCCTCCAATGCCATTTAAGTCTCCTATAGAAATTCCTAATTTTATTTTTTCTTCTTTTTCCATTAAAAGTGCCGTGTTGTTTGTAATTTTGAATTTACAAATTTAACGAATTAAAAGCATGTTTACAGGAATTATTGAAGATTTAGGGATTGTAAAAGATTTAGTAAAGGAGAATGACAACCTACACTTAACGATTCAAAGTGCACTTGCACCAGAGCTAAAAGTCGATCAGAGTGTGTCTCATAATGGGGTGTGTCTGACCGTTATCGCACGAACAGACGCTCACTATACCGTAACCGCCATCAAAGAAACTTTAGATAAAACCAATGTTAACGCTTTAAAAGTTGGAGCAACCGTGAACTTGGAGCGCGGCCTAAAGCTTGGCGCCCGGCTGGATGGTCATATGGTTCAGGGGCATGTAGACCAAATTGGCACATGTACAGCAGTAGAAACCGAAAATGGAAGTTGGGTATACTCTTTCAAGTATGACGCCTCTATTGGCAACCTAACCATTGAAAAGGGGTCTATTACTGTAAATGGCGTGAGCCTAACGGTTGTAAACTCTAAAGACGATGGGTTTAGCGTAGCTATTATTCCTTATACCTACGAGCATACAAACTTTAATAGTTTTGAGGTAGGCACTATAGTAAATCTTGAATTTGACGTGATTGGTAAATATGTAGCACGTCTCCACGCTAATCGCTAAGTTATTTACTCAGTTTATGATTCTGTATTTTTAGCAATTCCTTAATGTCAGAAAGTAATTGAACATCTGCAGGGGTCGCAACCGTCATATCTTTCACGTCGTTTGCTTTTGTTTTGAGCTTGTTAACAATTTTGACCACGAGAAAAATGGTAAATCCAACAATCAGAAAATCTAAAATAGTTTCTGCAAACAATCCGTAATCAATAGACACTTGGCTGGTTGTTTCAGATTGAGTTCTTAGGATGAGTTTTTTTTCTTGAAAATTAATCCCGTCGGACATGAGTGACAATAGAGGTAAAATAATATTTTTTACGAGCACATTAATGACGGAATTAAAGGAGGCGCCTATAATAATTCCAATAGCCATATCAAGCATATTGCCTTTGACGGCAAAGTCTTTAAATTCTTTTATTAGTTTCACTTTTTTATTTTTTGTGGGTTAATTATGTTCAAAATTAAAAAACCCTAACCAAAAATGGTTAGGGTTTTTAAAAAAATTTCAAAACGGTTTATTTCGCGTAACCAAATCTTTTTGCTTCAGAGTTGTAGCCACCAATGAAAACTAATATTTCATCATCGTGACCTTCTATAGCTGACCAGAAATCCTTTCCAGCTTCGTCCATAAGACCTCCTAAGTTCGCTTCCTCATAAGCTGCGAAATCTGACCAAGTATTAAAAAATTGATACGTATGGAAATCTGCCCCTGAACCATATAGATGTTGACTCGCATACGTTGCTGCAGCGTGACCACTTTCTTTTAAAGTTTTCAAACTTCCAGTTATAACACCGTCTGAAAACGCTTTGTTTTCACCCCATTTGACTTCGTATTTACTAACAACAACCACTTTTTTTGTAGACCAATCTAAAGTTTCTGATTCAAATACAAAGTCCTCTAAACCACCACTCTGTCTAATTTGATCAGAATGATTATCAGCATACATTCTAGTATAAGTCATATAATCTTGCATCATTTGTTTTTTACCTTTCTCATCAAGATTCATCGCATCCATATTCGCTTCAAGTGCTGCGTCAGCTAATGCTGCATCTTTAACTAAATCTTCAGTAGAAGCATAAAAATCATACAGTGCAAAAGAATAATCCCCTGCAAAAGCGTGTGCAAAAACACCTGCGCCAGAAAGAGTTCGATCGTCAGAAACTGAAAGGTTCATGAATTTTTCGTGTAACTCTAAAAACTGATCAGACTCCTCTCTTGGAACTGTTACATAGGTAATATTAACAATCTGTGCAGACATTGCAAATCCGACACCTAAGCATACTATTGTAATTAAATTTTTCATTTTGAAGTGTTTTGGTTATTATTTATTAAGTTATGTATTGTCTTTTGATGGTTTTCTTAAATTGACTCCAGCTCGTTACTTTACCATCAACAATGTGGTAATACTCGTAAATAACTTCCGAATCAATTTCTGAATCTGGACTGGTATTTTTCGACGTAAATTGAGCATTTACCCAATCCCCTGAGTCCATTGACGTAGCATCATCCCCGTCGTCAGTAAGTGCCAAAGCAAAGGCATAATCGGTAGTCCATTCATAGTTATTCCCTTCAGCTACAGATTTAGCCACTTGGGCTTTAATTTTATCTACAAACTCTTCAGGACCTGTAGCAACAAACCCATCATCAAAACTAAATGATGCCTCTTCGGCAATCAATGTTTTCATCGCATCATAATCTAATTTTGCCCAAGCAGCGTCTAATTGTTTAAAGAGTTCCACAGCCTCTGAAGATCCCATTTTTACTTTATAATCAGTCGCTGTTAAAAAGCCGTTGATTGGGGTTTCACAAGGGACTGTTTCGTTACAAGATGTGAAAATAAATGTGCAAATTAATGCTAGAATTAAGGATGTCTTTTTCAAATGTCTGTTAAAATAGTTAGTTCCCAATTTACATATATTAATTGTATACTGCAAGTTAAATTGCCTAGTGTCTCCTCAAAAAAAATAGCCGACTTTAAAATTATGTAGTTTAAAACGAAACGGCTTCATAATAATTTATACGAAGTGGTCATTTTAACAAAAAACAAAATAAGAGTCAATTAAAACCTGTAATCGCTGGAACAATGACTTTAAACTTAAAAGAGATAAAAGCGTCAACTGCTTTTTATAAGAACCTGACAACACACGGCTAATGTTAACTCAAGCTGGAGTAAGTGGTAATGGCGAGGGGACTTCAAGATTTAACGTAAGAGGCGGAAATATTGATCAGAATTTAATATTACTTGACGAGTCTCCTCTATGTAATTAGATTCATCTTTGGACTTTTTTTGGTCGATGCTATAAAAGACATTAAGCTATATAAAGGAGATATCCCCGCTTAATTTGGAGGGAGAGTTTCATCCGTTTTAGATATCCGTCTAAAAAAGGGGCGTATAAAAAGCTTAAAGACGAAGGGGGTGTCGGCGTTTTATTTTCAAGACTCACTTTACAGTAGCCTATACATTTGTGATATCAGAAACTTTTTAGGTGTTATTTAGATAGTTTAAACGCGTTGCATTAATTGTTTCATATTTAATTCATACATTTAAAAAGAATTTTAAAATTAGTTTTATGGACAATGCATCAATTGTAGCCCAACTTATCGTGTCAATCTCTGTTATTAGTGTTTGGGTGTTTCGTTATGACAACATTGTTTTAGAATTTAAGCAGTATGGTATTTCTAATCTTTTAAGAAATATTGTTGGAGCTTCTAAGATTTCCTTAGCAACTATTTTAATTTTAGGGATTTGGCATACAGAGCTTCTGGTGGTGTCGTCACTGTTGATGGCTTTTTTAATGATCTGTGCGCAATTTTACCACATCAAAGTAAAAAACCCATTGATTAAATATGTTCCCTCTTTCTTTCTTTTGGTACTGTCCTTGTTTATCGCAGCCGTAAACTATGGTTTAGTCTAGCAAATGGATTTAAACATAGTTCTTCTACTTTTTTCAGCGGTTTCGTTTATTTTTTATGGTATCACCTCTTTTTTTTCTAAGAGAATGGTTTCCGAATATGCCCGTTGGGGATATAGCAAACACCGGATTTTACTTGGATGTATGCAATTACTTGGTGGTATTGGTTTGCTTATTGGGATTACCAATTCTATCCTGCTTTCTGTGGCCTCCTTTTTATTAACGTTTATGATGATTACTGCTGTTTTTGTAAGAATTAAAATAAAGGATTCCTTAATAAATATGTGTCCGGCGCTCTTTTATACCGCCCTCAACTTTATCATCTTGTATGACTCACTGGTCTAATCAGAAAGTCCCAAATTGAACTCTTACTTAAAGAAAAAACCTTCGATTTCTCGAAGGCTTTAGGGTTAATGCAGTGCACTATTGTTTCATACAATTATATTGTACCTATTTATTTTAAAATTAATCCCGCCATCAATTGATGATGATTTTCTTGTTAGTTATTCCGTTTAGAGTAATCAGTTTTACAATATAAATACCGTCAGATAGGTTTGGCAAATGAATTTCATTAGTTCCTTGTCCTACAAAAGAAGTTGTAAAAATTTCTTTCCCTGAGATACCAAACAATTGTACTTTTGCTGCGGTTGAATTTTCAACCCCAAAAACATGTAATTTATCTCTTTTTGAAATAAATATTACTAGATTATCCCTCTCAGGGTCATTGATATTCAAACTACTTATGACCGTCAAATCTCCTGAAACATAACTAATAGAGTAGTTCGATTCGTCAAAACCGTTGTATCCGGTTAGTGGTTGGCTAATTGTGATTTCATCGACATAGGTTCCAACTGCTGCAGTTATATCGACATCTATTCCTGTTTCACTTACCATTGTAACGGAGTCTATCATTTCGCCATTAGGCAAAACAGCATCATTGTCAAGATCCGTAACTGTAAATGCGGTGTCGTCCAAAACCAGCATATTACCATAATTTTTTTCTTGAGAACTTGCAGTCAAAGTAATTGCTCGTTGCGTAATATCGGCTGATAAAATAGGTTGTGTTAAAGTGTAGTTTACGTTGTTAGTACCAGCAATGGTAAATCCTGCGTTGGTAATTGTAATATTAGTTCCTACTCCGGGACTTTCAAATGTAAAGACTGGACTAGCATCTAAAACCATATTATCATTTGATATCACCCCTGAAAGAACGGGTGTACCTGAGGTAGTAGCTTCTGTAGTTCCATCGTATTCTTTATTATCTACTACTAATCCAGTTACTGTTAAAGTGGCTGGAGTAATCGTAAAAGTGCTCGGCACAAAACTTACCGCATAGTTAGAATCTGCTGCTGCTGAAGGCGTGATTATATAATCTGCTACAGTCTCTCCTGCAACTCTAGATATGGTAACTCCGGTATCTAAACTTGCTTCAGCATCACTATTTACAAACCCTGTAATGCTATACGTTAAGGTTGGATCGATTTCTCCATATACTTTTGAAAGTCCTGAAGTCGCCGTAACCGTTAAGTTAGCTTGGGTAATCTCAAAAGTGCTCGGTACAAAAGTTATCACATAGTTAGAATCTACTGCTTCTGAAGGCGTGATTATATAATCTGCTACAGTCTCTCCTGCAACTCTAGATATGGTAACTCCGGTATCTAAATCTGATTCAGCATCACTATTTACAAATCCTGTAATGGTATATGTTAAGGCTGGATCGATTGCGCCATATACTTTGGTGTCTGAATCTGCTGTTATGGTTAAGGGTGCGGCTGTAATGCTAAGGTCGCCAGTTCCATAACTGAAGGTGTAGTTCTCTTGGTTGAAGTTCGCTGATCCTGCAATCGTCGGATCATTCGTGCTCGTTGGAGTCACCGAAATATTGTCAGCGTAAAGAACGGCGTTCGCATCAGTAGATGCATCAATTCCATCAGCACTCACAAGGGTGACAGCATTAACAGTCTCGCCATTCGGAAGCGCTCCTCCATCACGATCCACTACCGTAAAGGCGATATCACCTAAATCATGCACATCGCCGTAATCTTTCTCTTGGGCAGACGCGATAATCTGAGCCGCTCTGCGATTCACGGTGAGGTCGCCAGTTCCATAACTGAAGATGTAGTTCTCTTGGTTGAAGTTCGCTGATCCGGCAATCGTTGGATCATTCGTGCTCGTTGGAGTCACCGAAATATTGTCAGCGTAAAGAACGGCGTTCG
>Ga0209712_10000402_pt1 | contig 39530 bp, 29 predicted proteins | sample ArcOceMetagenome_FD_187443 | JGI IMG/M metagenome (GOLD analysis project Ga0209712, IMG submission 187443) | Marine eukaryotic phytoplankton communities from Arctic Ocean - Arctic Ocean - Greenland ARC118M Metagenome (SPAdes) (version 2) | ecosystem: Environmental > Aquatic > Marine > Oceanic...
ACTTGTAATTGTTATGTTAACTGTTGTTTCGAAAGTATCTGGTCCGCAATTATTTGAAGCAATTAAAGTAACTATATAATTACCCGTCGTATCAAAAGTATGTGATACATCTCCCACGGTTTGAGAAGTGATGCCATCACCAAAATCCCAAAAGTAAATATCCACATTCAACGAATTATCAATTATCTGAATAGTTCCATTATCAATGCTGTAACTAAAATCTGCCGTTGGCAAATCATCAATAATAATATATTCACTTTTCATTTCCGTTGCATCTCCAGTAGCATCTGTGATCGTCAAACTCACATCATACGCTCCTGCGAAATTATACATGGCCGTTGGATTTGGAAGACTTGACGTGGAAGGATTTCCACCTGCGAAAGTCCAATCATAATTAGTAATCGTTCCGGTTGAGTTATCATTAAATTGAATAGTATCCCCAACACATGCTGTTTGATTATTTGAAGAAAAACCTGCCACCAATGGAATGGCTGGTGAGAAAAGTATCGAATCAATTCTTCCCAAACTCAAATTAAAATAACTTCCACTTGCCGTATTTTCTAATTTTACGGTCCGCACCATGTACCAATTCTCACCAGTCAAAGGGGCCGTATCTGTATAAAATGTATCGGACAAAACATCATTATTCAGACGCTCAAATTTCCCATCTAATGAATCCGCTCGATAAATATGGTAGCCAAAAATATCTTCATTCATAGGTTCGTCCCAAGTCAAATTAATAGAATCAGATCCAGGCAAAAATGCAATTTTAGCCGAAGGTTCCACCATGTGCATACGCAACGTTGGATCGCCCATCAATGCTACATGAACAAGCTGTGCACCATTACCGAGATACAAACCATCGTTTCCATTTTGAGTTTTCAAAGTACTGTAACCGATGTTGTACCCCATCGCCATGTGATGAAAAGTCCAAGGCGGATTGCCTGCCCAAACATTGGTCAACGTCTGACCTGAAGCCAAAGGTGCTCGAAGAAAATCATCAGGGTAAGCCCAGTTTCCAAATTGACTTCCAAACAACATCGTAAACACACTTTGTAAATCACTCGTCACAAAATCACTCGTATTTCCCACACCCATCGAACTCACAATACTTCCTCCTCCGCAACCGTAAGACCACAAATAACTTTCGTTTTCCAAAGTCGAAAAATAATCCAAATTGAAAATACTATCCGCTCCAAACATGGTCGAAAAATTCCGAAACCCACTTGCTGCTGGTGCGGCAAATGATTGCATAAAATTATTATCAATCAATGCTCGACGCACCGGTTGAAATTCTCGCATTTTGAAGGAATGATTTTTTTGTAAATATTGTTGAATCAAATCTTGGTTCGAACTCCCAAAAGATGGCATGTCAAAAAAGTCTACTCGACCAACTGCCAACTCAACTTCGCCCGTCGGAATAATACTTTGATCATATCTTCCATCGCCAACTATATTGTGATAAATATCAAAATTCGCCGTCGTATTATTGACGGTTTGGTCCGTCCATATTCCATCCATTTCTCCATAAAAACAATCGGCAGGGTAGGCACCTCGTAATTCAAAATGAGTATCTGGAAAAATATCTCCCGAGTAAGCAATCGGTACATGGCCTAAAATAAAAACTGATTTTAATTCACTTTCCGTAGCGTACAAATTTTGAATCATCACTCGTACACCTGTTGGATTATCTGTCGCATCAACTGCTCGCTGAATCACTCGCCAACCGTCTTTGATATAATCCAATTTCAATTCTTCAATTTCTGCGGCCAATGGAGTCGTCAAACTATTTTCCACAAGCAACAAAATTTTTCCTCGATCTTCAATTGTAGGTAACTCAATTCCTGCATAGATAAATCCATACTCCGGTCGAGGTTTAACAAATGAACCAACTGCTCCTGAATTCAGATAAACTTCACCCGTCAAATTATTACTCAAAACCCAAGAAGTACTGTTTTCAAACATATCCGTTTTCAAAGTCACTATCACATCTGAACATCCTGAACCATCATCGCAAGTCGTAAACACAGCTGAATCGTTTGCCCCAAAATCATCACCCTCAGCTTGTACGATATCGCAATTTTTCACCTCATAATATCCTAAACCAAAACTGCAACATAATCCAATTCCAAACTGATCGCTAATCGTAAAATTCACTTGTGTTCCACTTGGAACACAAACCGTATCAACTCGTGGTGCAAAATCTTCTTTGAAAAAAGCATATTCATATCCTTGCCCAACCACCACATTTTCATCAATATATGACGTTGCCGAGCCAGACAAATTAGCAATCGGGTTTCCCCAACTGTTTGCCTCCAACGATTTACGATAAACAATATATTTCGACGCGCCAGCATCTACCTTCCAAGTCAAATTAATTTTGGCAGGATCATTTTCCACCGTCGCACTCAACTGAACAGACCGTCCTTGAGCACTTGGCATTTGCGAAAAGAGGTTTTGAGAAAATAGAAATAGTAATATTCCTAAGATGAAAGAAAGCTTTTTCATAGTATGTTTAACCTTTTCTTTTTTACAAAAAAATAAAGTGTCAACAATATATACAAACTGAAGACAATCTAGATTATGATCAATTTTAGATACTTAGTTTGATTAGTTTTTTGGAAATTTTTTGATAGGGTAATGATTAGTTTTTTTCAAAACTTATAAATCGAATTACAAGATAATCGTTTTCCCTGCTAATTGAAAGCCTAAATCTTCTTATCTCCCATTTTGCCAAACGAAGAACATTTATTTATGGTCACAGGTTGTTATTTTTTGATCAAAAAAAACTAAGTTTATTTTTATACTTTTGAAAAAAATAAACTCTTCTTATATGAAATATTTTTCTATTTGTATTCTCTCTATTTGTTTTTTTTCAAATCAACTTTTTTCTCAAACTATTGATCATTGGGAAACAGTTGTTTTTGCGGAAGACATTTGGAAATATCGCGTCGGCGACTCTGAGCCTCCGAGCGATTGGTTTCAGACTAATTTTGATGATTCCAGTTGGGAGGAAGGGCAAGGAGGAATTGGCTATAACGATGGCGATGATAATACTACTATTCAAAATACAATCTCACTTTACCTGCGAATGGATTTTGACATTGTAGATATTTCGCAGCTCGAGTTGGTTTTATTTCATGCAGATTACGACGATGGATTTATTGCATATTTGAATGGAGTAGAAATTGCTCGCGCAAATATGGATGGAGATTTCCCCCCTTTTGATGCAATTACACCTGTCGACCGAGAAGCTCAAATGTATAATGGTGGCCTGCCAGTTTCTTTCACTTTGTCAAAAAATAAAATCAATCAATGTTTGCAAAATGGAAATAATACGCTAGCCATTCAAGTTCATAATCGAGGGATCAATTCTTCTGATCTTTCTTCTCTTTTCTTTTTTTCAGTTGGTGTCAATCAACCGGTGATGAATTATTCGCCCACGCCAACTTGGTTCACGACTCCATTTTCATCCTCTGATTTGCCCATCATAAAAATCAATACATTCGGAGAACAAATTCCTGACGATCCAAAAATTGTTGCTCACATGGGCATCATTGACAATGGTCCAGGTAATCGAAATTATATTTATTCAGATTCTCTAAATGATTACGATGGACAAATTGCGATCGAAACACGCGGCGCTTCTTCTGCCAATTTTCCAAAAAAGAATTATGGTTTTGAAACGCAAAATAGTCTAGGAGAAAATAATAATGTGAATTTGCTCGGCATGCCAAAAGAGAATGATTGGATTTTGCATGGGCCATTCTCAGACAAAAGTTTGATTCGAAATGTCCTCGCTTTTCATCTTGGAAACCTAACTGATCGTTGGGCACCTCGCACTCGATATTGCGAACTTTTTATCAATGATGAATACATTGGAATTTATATTTTGATGGAAAAAATAAAACGCGATGATGATCGAGTGGACATTGCAAAATTAGACTTTGATGATAATGCAGGCGACTCTTTGACGGGTGGTTACATTGTTCAAGTGGATCGTTTTGAATTAGGAAATGGTTGGAACTCTCCTTTTGATCCAAATCATTTTTTCGTATATCAGTATCCAAATTCTGATAACCTGACAACCACTCAAGAAAATTATATTAAAAATCACATCACTAATTTCGAGCAAGTTTTGGCGGGTGGAAATTTTGCTGATCCAGATGAAGGTTATCAAAGTTGGATAGATGTGGGATCATTTATTGATCACCTGCTGGTCGTAGAATTGAGTCGAGATGTGGATGCTTATCGGCTGAGTTCCTTTTTGTTTAAAGATAAAGATAGCAAAGGTGGATTATTGAATGCCGGACCACTTTGGGACTTTAATTTAGGTTTTGGAAATGCTGATTATTGCGATGGTTGGGAAACGAGTGGTTGGAATTTTGATGATCCGAATTGTGGAAATGATCAACCATTTTGGTGGGATCGACTGCAAGAAGATCCGACCTTTAATAATCAAGTTCAATGTCGTTGGGACGAATTGCGAGCTGGGCCTTGGCACACCGATTCGATCATGCAATTCATTGATGACCAAGCTGTAATTTTAGATGAGGCGCAAGTTCGGAACTTTGAACAATGGCAAATTTTAGGAAATTATCTTTGGCCCAATGCCTTTGTCGGGGATACTTACGAAGAGGAAATTACCTACTTAAAAAACTGGACGACGGACCGATTAATTTGGATGGATGAAAATATGATTGGAGTTTGTACTCCTGTTACGACAACTGATTTAGAAAAAAATATATCCTTTACCGTTCAGCCAAATCCATTTTCAGAAACTATTAATTTTATTTTTGAAAAAAATAATTCAATCGAAAATGGTACTATTAAAATTTATGATTCTCTTGGAAAGGAAATTCGTATTTTTAATTTTTCTAATAAAAATAAAGTAGCTTGGGATGGAAAGAATGGAAATGGAAAAGAGGTAGCTACTGGTATTTACTTTTATACTTTTTCAAACAAAAAAAATATAATTCAAAGTGGCAAGATTATAAAAATGTAATTTTGTGAAAAAAAAATTGCTGCTTTTTCATTCATGGAACTTCAAAATAATTCTGCAGAAATTTATCAATTTACTTTGGTCCTAGCATTTTCAATTGCTTTGATTTTCTTTATTTACATTTATTGGTTTTCAATTGCTTTGCGAAAAACAGTTTTGGAAAGAGAAAAAGCAAAACAACAAATTTTGGAAAATGAAATTGATTTGATGAAAAGCAAATTGGAAAAAGAACAACTTGAAAATGAACGAAGAAAACGAAATGAGGAGAATTTAATCTTAGAGCAAGAGATCCTTTTAAGGAATAAAGAACTGACTACTTCCACACTTTTAATCAATCAACATAATTCCGTTCTGAAAAAAATAAGCACCGAACTTGATGCACTAAAAACTAATTCAACTTCTTCCAAAACTCCGATTCGAGAAATAAAAAAACTGATCCGTTCCAGTACTAATTTTGAAAATGATTGGGATGATTTCAAGTTACACTTCGAAAATGTCCATCCTAGTTTTTTTACTAATTTAGACAATATACATCCTAACCTCTCGCAAACAGATGCTCGACATTGTGCTTATATTCGAATGAAATTAAGTACTAAAGAAATTGCTAGACTTATGGGTATTAGTGCCACGAGTGTGCAAATGGCAAGAGTTCGACTAAAGAAAAAAATGTCTTTAGGAAAAGAAAATGACCTTAGAAATTACATTGTTAAACTATGACAGATTACGCAATCAGCAACGTTGATATCGGAATAATTGTCGGATACTTTTTCGTTGTACTTTTTATTGGTTTTGCTTTTTCTCGTAAAAATAATACAGGGAAAGATTTTTTTTTGGCGGGTCGGTCATTGGGATGGGTGGCCATTGGATTTTCACTTTTCGCTTCCAATATTTCAAGCTCTACCATCATTGGATTATCAGGTCAAGCTTATCGATCAGGAATTTCAGTTTCTAATTATGAATGGATGGCGGTGCCGCTGTTGGTTTTTATGACCATCTTTTTTATTCCATTTTTTATTCGTTCTAAGATTTCTACTATCCCAGAATTTTTGGAAAAAAGATATAGTCGATTTGCTCGTAGGTATGTCTCCTTGTTCACGATTCTTTTGATGGTGATTGTTGATACAGCTTCGAGTTTGTTTGCAGGTGTTTTGGTTTTACAAATGTTTTTCCCAAATCTCGGAGGTTGGCAAACCTATCTTGTTTTAACAATGTTGGCAGGAGCATATACTGCCACAGGAGGTTTGCGAGCCGTGGTTTTTACTGATATTTTACAAGCCGTAATTATATTGTTAGGAGGAAGTATTTTATTGTTTGCGGTTTTGGGTCAATTCGATTATTCTTGGGATGCCGCAATGGCAACAGTTCCAGCACCCAATGCTTCTTTGATTCAACCTTTGGATGATAAAAATTTACCTTGGTTGGGAACCTTGATTGGCGTTCCGGTTTTAGGTTTTTATTATTGGTCCACGACTCAAATTATTTGTCAAAGAATTTTAGGTGCACGTGATTTGAATAATGCTCGATGGGGAGCGTTGTTGGGTGGTTTTCTCAAATTACCCGTTTTATTTTTGATGGTCATTCCAGGACTTTTTGCGGCGACGCTTTTACCTGGATTAGAAAATTCAGATTTGGTTTTTGCAGAAATGGTCGTAACATTATTACCGCCTGGCGTGATCGGAATTGTCTTAGCAGGATTGATTGCTGCAATTATGTCGAGTATAGATTCTGCTTTGAATGCATCTTCTGCTTTGATTGTAATGGATTTCATTCAACCAAGTAGGCCTGAGTTGACTCCGACTGAAATTGGAAAATATGGTCGAATTACGACTTTATTTTTGATGGTTTTTGCTGCACTATGGGCGCCGATGATCTCTAACTTTGATGGCATTTTTGACTACTTGCAGATTGTACTTTCGTTTCTTGTTCCGCCAATTGTTACCGTCTTTTTGATGGGAGTTTTGTGGGCGAGAGGAAATTCGGTTGCTGCGAAATACACTTTAATTTTTGGTCATTTAATTTGTGGAATTACGGCAAGTTTATATTTTTCAGATATGGTTGGGCAACTTCACTTTACGATCATCGCTGGAATTTTAACTTTTATTTGCATTGGAATTTATGTTATTATAAGTCTTCGAAGTGAGGCTCCTGAATTTAAATTTGTTGATGATCTCACTTGGAAATATCGTTTGAGAGAAACTTCTGAAGTAAAAGTTGCGTGGTATTTTGATTACCGTTTTTTGTCTTCGATTTTAATGATACTCACTTTTCTACTTTTGTTTTTCTTTTGGTAAAAAAACTAGTCAAGGATAGTTTGACTAGTACTATCATCTTCATTATCATCCACTATAAAGCAAAGTAATCCTGCTATGATCATCGACACTCCTCCTATAATCATTGCATAAATAGAAACATTATCGAAAATATTTTTTAACAAAAAACCTAAAAGTCCTGCCGCAACAATTTGAGGAATTACAATAAAAAAATTAAATACGCCCATAAAATATCCCATTTTATCAGCAGGTAAACGACTTGATAACATTGCATAAGGCATTGACAAAATACTTGCCCAAGCGATTCCAATTCCAATCATTGATACTAACAACATATTTGGATCTGTAATAAAATAAATAGAAAACATTCCAACCCCTCCACAAAATAATGCAACCATGTGAGTCATTCGACGGCTAATTTTTTTTGCTAAAACAGGAAGCATAAATGCAACTAAAGCTGCTACACCATTATATATTGCAAAACAAATTCCTACCCAATCGGCACCCTCATTATACAAAACGGAAGTGGTATCTTCTGTTCCATAAATATGACTCGTAACTCCTGCAGTCGTATAAATCCACATAGCAAAAAGTCCAAACCATGAAAAGAATTGAACAAAAGAAAGTTGAACCATTATTTTTGGCATTTTAAAAATACCTGCAAAAGATTCTTTCAATCCATCGAATGCACCAATTTCTGCATTTTCTTTTCGAAACTTTTCCAGGTCATCTGGTGGATATTCTTTTGTATTTAAAACCGTCCACATGACTGCTGAAAAATAAGCCAACCCTCCCACATAAAAAGACCATCGAACAGAATCTGAGATGACTCCATCTTCTGCTGTATTACTCACCCCAAACCAATTCGTAAATATATACGGAAGCGCAGATGCAATAACTGCACCTATACCAATGAAAAAACTTTGCATTGCAAACCCACTTGTTCGTTGTTCATTCGGTAGCATATCTCCTACAAAAGCTCGGAATGGTTCCATGCTCACATTGATCGCCGCATCCAAAATCCATAACGTAATTACTGCCATCCAGAGGGCAGATGAATTGGGCATAATGAAAAGACAGATAGTAGCGAGAAGTGCTCCAATTACAAAAAAAGGACGGCGTCGTCCCCATTTGTGATGCCATGTTCGATCACTATAATATCCTATGATGGGTTGAATTAATAATCCTGTGATTGGAGCTGCTAACCATAAAATAGGCAACTCGTCAATCGATGCTCCAAGGGTTTGAAAGATTCGACTGACATTCGCATTTTGTAAAGCAAACCCAAATTGAATACCTAAAAAACCGAAACTCATATTCCAAATTTGCTTAAAACTTAGACGAGGTTTGTTAGAACCGATAGAAATAGTTGACATGGTTTGTTTGTTCTGATAATGATCTAAAAAAGTAATGTGTCAAATTAGTAGTATTTAGTTTTAACCAATTACTTATTTAAAAAAAAGAATTTTAAAATTCTATTACAAACCTATTACACAATATTTTTTATTTTCATAAAAAACTGATAATCAAGAACTTATGATCTTTACTAGGTTATTTCAACTTCTCATTATTCGCATGTCGATCTTTGTCTCGCTTCGTTTTTTTATCCAAACTCTTCTGCAACGCTTCCGTCAAATCCACTCCTGTTTGATTCGCCAAACAAATCAAGACAAATAAAACGTCAGCCATTTCTCCAGCCAAATCATCTTTTGCCGTCAACTCATCTTCCTTTTTTTTGAAAGATTGCTCGCCATAAATGCGAGCCATTAATCTTGACATTTCTCCAACCTCCTCCATCAAAACTGCGGTATTCGTCAATTCATTATAATATCGAATTCCGATTGTTTTGATCCAATTATCGACTGTAGCTTGTGCTTCTTTAATTGTCATTACTTTATTTTTTAAAAATTAAATCATACGTTTCATCTATAAATCCATTTCCTAAATTATTCATATTCATCGGAGTAAATAACAATACAATTACATCTTGTCGTTCTACAAAAGGAAGTTTTTTATTTTCTGTAAACTTCGATCCACTTATACTTTTTTCTGTAAAAAATATGTCATAGATATCATTATAGTAATACAAAAACAAACTACTATCTCCCCAATAATGATGAGGGATATCTTGTCCCCAAATCGTCCAACAAAAGCTATCTCCAATCAAAGCAACGTTTGGTTTATATGGTTTTTTATCTGCGACTAAATAATTTTCGAAGTAAGAAAAAGTATCCGGCTCCAATGGAAAATATAAATTGATGCTTTGCCCGATGTCATCATCTTCTTTTCGAACTTCAGTCGTTTTAGTTATCTCACTTTTAACCAACCGATTAATTTCATTTTCTTTTCCCTTCAATTTTCCAATATAACTTTGAATCGAATCCGTTGCTAATAATCCTCCGTACAAACTCCAATGTACTCCATGTTTGGTCGCTAAAGCATGTGCAGATTTTTCTTTTTGGTCCAAGAAATATTGATTAAAATCTAAAACATGAATTTTATTTTCACTTGACTCTTCGTTAGCTTTTTTCAAAAAATGTAAATAGGTTTCGTAATTAGTTGAATCTACATTTTCTAAATCATAGTGCTCAGGCAGTTTTTCTTTAAAAAATATCGCCTTGTCCATCGCGACGGTTACTATAATATCTACGTCATTTTCTTTCTTCAAATAATCAGCAATCGCTTTTAATTTTTCAACTTGTTCTACTATTTTTTTTGTTCCGATAAAATCTAAACCTTGCAAACTATGAATGTAATTTGCTTCAAAAAGATTACCGTCTTTTCCTTCGACGATGGTATTTCTGATTTCACCTAAAGCATCATAATGAAATTGGTTATTCACTCTAACTGCGTAGGGACGAATTTTTAAATCACTTTTTAAAAATTGCTCTTGCTGATTTTGGTAAGTTCCATCCATCCAATTTTCCAAGGTAAAATGTGCGGAATCTATTGGAGGGAAATAGCCTCGGAGGTCATCGGCTACTAAGTAATGATGTAGGATGTTGGTGTGTTGTTTTATGAATGGAATTAAAATTAAAAACAACGTAAATAAGAGAATGATATATTTTATTTTATTTTTCATAAGTACTTCGAAGCTCCTGCCTCGATGTTTTTTTTACTTCGAAATTCCCGCTTCGATGACACTTTGTAATTCGAAGTAGGAGCTTCGAAAGTACTTATGATTCGAAGTGGGAACTCCGAAATACTTTTAGAAACGATAATAAATAAATGGATTCACTCCGGTAGAAATCACTTCAGTCATGCATACATATAACAATACAATTGCAAGAATTGATTTGAGCATAATAAAATCATTTTCGCCTTTTGTTCCAAAAAATGGATTCATGCTTTTTTCAATAAAATTGATACTTGGTAGAAAACTAAAGAACGAAGCGATGACCAAAATGATCAAAAATCTTTGTTCGACAAACCAATCATAAGTTCCTCGTGTAGTCGAAATAGCCAAATCAATATTTCCAAAATCAAACATCGTGGTAACATAACTTATCGCTTGTGGAAATGTTTCTGCTCGAAAGATTACCCACCCAATTAACGTAATAATAAAGGTGATCAAAATGCTCAGCGGCTTTCCAATCATTTTATAAAAACGCAATAAAAATAATCTATCTAAAATTAAAAACGCTCCGTGAAATATTCCCCAAGCAATAAAGGTCCAAGCTGCTCCGTGCCAAAATCCTGAAATCAAAAATACCATCCACAAATTAAAATATAACCTAGTTTTACTTTTTACTCGATTGCCACCTAACGGTATGTATAAATAATCTCGCATCCAATTACTCAAAGTAATATGCCAGCGACGCCAAAATTCGGTGATGCTTTGCGAAATATATGGTGCATTAAAATTTTCTGGAAATCGAAATCCCATCATCAATCCCAGGCCAATCGCCATGTCTGAGTAACCTGAGAAATCAAAATAAATTTGAAATGAATAGGCGAGTGAACCCAACCAAGCTTGACCCATTGTGAGTGATTCTTCGGGAATACTAAAAATGGTATCTGCGAGTTCACTCATCTGATTGGCGATCAGCATTTTTTTGGCAAGTCCGATGCTGAAGCGAAAAAGTCCGTTGAGTCGATTGTCGATATTTTCGTTGGCTACTCGATTTTGGAGTTGATCTTTTATTTCTGAGTAGCGAACGATTGGACCGGCAATGAGTTGTGGAAAAAGAATAATATACAATGCTAGATCAGATAGTTTTTGGAGTGGTTCATTTTTGCCTCGATAAACATCGACGATGTAACTGATTTTCTGAAAGGTAAAAAATGAAATTCCAATGGGCAATGCAAGTTTGGTCCAATGCACTCCACTCATTCCTAAATTTTCTAACAATACATTTCCATTTTCTACAAAAAAGTTAGCGTACTTAAAATATAACAATAGTCCTACATTTAGAACCATCGACGCAAGCAAGTATCTTTTTTTCAAAAAACTTTCAGACTCGTGTATTTTTTTTGCTAAAAAAAAATCAATTACGATGCTTCCAAAAAGTACAAATATAAATTTAGGAGCGCCCCAGGCGTAGAACAAAATGCTCCAAACCAAGGCAGTAATATTTCTAAATTTCTGAGGAGTTAACCAATAAGTAATTAGAAAAAATGGTAAGAAATAAACTAAGAAAATTGTACTACTAAATACCATTCGCTATTCCTTATTTTTTGAATCGATGATAATGGTGACTGGTCCGTCATTGAGTAATTGGACTTTCATATCTGCGCCGAACTCTCCAGTTTGAACATCGAGTGCGGAGGTGATTTTTAATTCTTCGACAAAATTTTCGTAGAGCGGAATCGCAATATCTGGTTTGGATGCTTTGAGGTAAGAAGGCCGATTTCCTTTTTTCGTACTGGCATGTAAAGTGAATTGGCTGACTATAATTATGGAACCTTGCACATCTTTTATCGAAAGATTCATCACGCCATTTTCGTCATCAAAAATCCTGAGATTGCCAATTTTAGTACAAAGCCATTTACTATCTGCTTGCGTATCTTCATCTTCGATGCCGAGCAAGATGAGTAATCCTTTTCCTATTTTTGACTTTACTTTTTGATTGATGGTGACCGATGCTTCGGAGACTCTTTGGATGACGATTTTCATTTATTTTAAATTCTTTTATTTTTCTTCTTTCCCCAAGCCAATGCTTTCACTCCATCCGAGTATTGTATTTTAACAGGGGTTCCATTTATTAATTTTCCAAACCTTGGATAATTCACTTTCAATTTTTCAATTTCCAATTCTTTTATTTCCCATTCCAAATGATGAATTTCAAATTCATTAATCGAAGTTTTGGTATCTTGAAAAAGTGCATATCTTTCTGTCAGCCAATGATCTAATTTTGATTTTGCTTCCACTTTTTTTCCGATAGAAAATTCAATATTTAACTCATCCCCAAATTCAGCATTGTTCGATGAATATTGATTGGAAATTCTTTTTGTTTTGGAAAAACGGTAAGGCAATCCTGAAACTATTTTTGATACTTTGCACGATAACATTTTTCCTCCTTCGATACTCAAAAAATAAACGCCAGTTTTGTTTTTTGATTTTATATAAGTACGTATATTTATTTCGTCAAAATTTGAAATTAGTGGAAAATAAGGCAAATATCTTGGCCGTGTTTTTTCCATCGTAAATGCGACTAGCGACACCCAAGGTTTTCCTTCAAATAAATCAATTTCAATTTCTGCTGGAACGAATTTTTTCAATTCCTCTAAATCAACTTGCCAATGCAAAAAAATGGTTCGATTCCATTCTTGATAAAAATGCCAATTTTGATTTGGAATTTTCCAAGGCCGATGTTCTGTCTGATTTAAAATTTCATTGATTTTCATCTGACATTTTATATTTTCTTGGAGTTTATTTTACTTCATGAATTTCTCAAAATTCTCAATGTAATCATCTAAATTTTCGGTGACCATTTTTTCATATTCCGCTACAAAATATTTAATCGTTTCTTGCCTTCCTTTTTTCATTTCTGCTGCGTTACTAAATTCACATGCACTAAACCAAGCATTGAATCTTGCCACACTATACATCATCGATGCACTTACTTTTCCGATAGTTGCATCTGATAATTGGTCATTTGATAAATTGATATGGTCATCAGCTCTTTTGAAAAATTTATCGTCAGTTTCACTCATAAGTTTGTCATTTATTTTTTAGAAAATTACACCTTATATATAGCATCAATCAAACAATGTCGGCGGTGCCAAAACTTCATGATGCAATTCCTCTGAATTCGCTTCTACCGAATTTAGTTTATCTGAAACTTGATAAAATTTTAATGAATTATCTTTAAGTGTTTGCATCATTCGCAACACTTCTGAAAGCGGAATATCTTCCAACCATTTTTTTTGTAATGCTCTTTCTGGAAAAATTACTGGCATCCGATTGTGGATTGTTTCCATTTCTTTATTTGGCAGAGTTGTAAGAATTGAAAAAGTTTTAATGACTTCATTTCCTTGTTTCCATACATCCCAAATTCCAGCCATGACCATTAGTTGATCATTTTTCATCATAATTCGATAAGGCAATTTTTTCTTTCCATATGGTTTCCATTCATAAAAACTATCCGCTAAAACCAAACACCTTTTATGTCTGATCGGAATGCGGAAGGAAGGTTTGGAAGAAATACTTTCGGATCTAGCATTAATTAATTTGCCGGTCATTTTTGCTTCATCTGCCCAATGCGGAATCAGACCCCAATTATATGCTTGCAAATGTTGGGGATGCTCATTGGTCACCACGTAAGCTTTTTGAGTTGGAGCAATGTTATAATTTTTTTGTAGCTCTTGGCTCAAAGTTATTCCCAATGCTCGTTCTACTTTTTCTTTTGTCGATGTAAATGAAAACCTACCGCACATTTATTTGTTGAGTTTGTAATAGTTAGAAAGAAGATTTCACAAGAAATTAGAAACAGGAAACCTTTTTTCGAACAATGGATTAGTTTGTAAATGTATTACTATATTTTTTTCTTGAAACAATAATTTTCAGATCGAAACCAAATTCATTTTCCAATAAACAAAATCAAAAAAGGTTACCAACATGAGCTTTTTTTCATCATACATAACTTCATGATAATCAACTAGTTATACAATATCACTTTCCACATCAACTGTTTGTAAACCATGTAAAAACCACTATAGTTATCCACACCGGGAATACTTTCTGCACAATGCCATTTTTTGAGATTGTTGGAAACTCACTTTATGTGGATATCTACATCAAATATAGACATTGATTACCGACTTTTAGGAATGTTGATTTCAAAAAGTTTTCAATAGAATAACTTATACACCACTTGTTTATAACTTTGTAACTGATTGATATTGAATGGATTGAATTGTTACTTAAGTGTTAGTTTACATAAAAAAAAAGTTAAGAACGACTTTACATAAAATTAACGCAAAATCTTATCTACAAACTAACATAGCTGATGATGAAGGCTTTTGAAGAAAAATTTATAATTATTATTAATAAGGACATCAAAGGACAGAAGAAACAGATACAAACAAAACAATTTATTTTTGCAGAATGATTCAAATGGGTTTTGAATCGAAGTCCTAGTTGTTATACTTGAAATTAGATTTTTTGTTTTATAAAAATTTTATAAAAATGAGTTTAGAAAAAATTATGAAAGAAGAGGAGAATGGTTTTATGTATTTTGGTTTATTTGGAGCTAAAATTAAAATTAAAGCAAATGACCAAATTGCTCGGATTGTTAAGTTTTGGTTATGCATTGGTTTGTTTATGGTTTTTATGCAAGTGGTGATTGGGGGAGTGACTCGATTGACTGGTTCAGGATTGTCTATCACGAAGTGGGATGTGGTGACTGGAACTATTCCGCCAACGAGTGAATCCGCTTGGGAAGCAGAATTTGAACTGTACAAAGCTACTCCTCAATACGAAATGATTAATGATGGAATGGAAATGGGATCCATTTTTCAAGGAGGCACATTCAAGTTTATTTACTTTTGGGAGTATTTACATCGATTGTGGGCTCGTACGATGGGATTTGTGTTCGCTATCCCGTTTTTCATCTTTTTAGCGCGAGGGATGCTCTCCAAGGCTTTAATTAAGGATTTGGGGATAGTTATTCTTTTGGCGATGCTGGTTGCTTCGATGGGCTGGATTATGGTAGCTAGTGGTCTGATTAATCGGCCGTGGGTAAATGGATATAAATTATCGATGCATTTATCGCTTGCTTTTGTACTTGCGAGCTACTTATTGTGGACAACTTTAAAAGTAATTCAATCTTCTCCAAAAGTTATTCACAATTTGATGTTGAAAAGATTAATGATAGGTTTTTTAGTGGTGCTAGGAGTTCAAATATTTCTGGGTGGTTTGATGTCAGGAATGAAGGCTGGATTGCAGTATCCAACATGGCCAGATATGAATGGAAAAGTAATGCCTGATGTTGTTCTTAATAGTAGTAATTGGAATGTGGATAACTTGGTCAATTATGACTCACATGGCTTTGCTCCTGCACTAGTTCAAGTATTACATAGAGGGGCAGCTTATCTATTGATTTTATTAGGGTTTTTCTATTTTTTCAAAGCAAGAGGAGTATCAAAAATTGCTATTTTTAACAAAGCTAACATGCTGTGGATAACGATGTTAGTAACCCAAATTTTACTTGGAATTTGGACGGTGATTAGTTGCAAGGGAAGCATTCCTGTGGGGCTTGGAGTTGCCCATCAAGCTTGCGCATTAATCTTAGTAGGAAGTACCCTTTTTGTCTACTATCAATTAAGGTCTAAACGGATATAAAAACTGTTGGTAAGCATGTGGATAAATAATAAGAATGGAAGAAATTGGATATAAATTCGAAATTTTGAAAGAAACAAACTAACAATTAATCAACACTTTACCTATTTAATAAAATCATATTAATATTAAATTATTTTATAACTTATTCAGAATAGTGGATGCTGTTTATGGTTATAATAATAATAATTGAGGATTCATTTTTGTAATTTATTATTAGAAGAAATAAAAAGTTATTTTTGCAGATATTTGGATACTAAAAATCTTATTATTAGACCCTTGATTTTTGTATCTTTCTTTTTTTGAATAAAAATAAATTAATGAGTCACGAAATAATTGAAGAAGATAAATTCCAATATTTAGAAACAAAAGGCGGCAAGGAGAATTTGTTGCTATTGCATGGTCTCTTTGGAGCCTTAAGTAATTTCCAGGGAATCATTGATTACTTCTCTGATAAATACAATGTAATAGTTCCATTGCTACCGATTTTGGAACTTCCAATACGGAAAGTATCGGTAAGTGCACTAGTAGATCATGTACATGACTTTATTGAATATAAAGGCTATAAGAAGGTGCATGTGCTTGGGAATTCCTTAGGTGGGCATATTGCATTATTATATGTTTTAGCGCATCCTGAGAATGTAGGATCAGTTATCTTGACAGGAAGTTCTGGATTATTTGAAAGTGCTTTTGGATCTAGTTTCCCTAAAAGAGGAAATTATGAGTTCATCAAGAATAAAGTAGAAGCAACTTTTCACAACCCAGCGGTGGCTTCCAAGGAATTAGTTGATGAAGTATTCGATATTGTAAATGATCGAAATAAAGCTATTAGAATCGTTGCTACTGCTAAATCTGCCGTGCGACATAACTTAGGTGATAAGTTGCATCAGATTAAAAACCCAACTCTTTTGATTTGGGGAAAACAAGATGTAGTGACGCCCGCTTTTGTTGGAGAGAAATTTAATGAGTTAATTGAAAATTCAAAACTCTTTTTTGTGGAAGAATGTGGACATGCGCCGATGATGGAAAAGCCAGAAGAGTTTAACGGAATCTTAGAAACTTATTTGTCGGAGCTGACTTTGTCGAATGAGTAGAAAATGATAATTGAAAAAGGCGAACATTTATGTTCGCCTTTTTTTTGATATTAAAATACGAATAATTTCGTATTTTTTCAGATTATCAAAATGGAAAAAATTATAATTATTTTCGGTAGGCCAGAAGATGGTTGGTTGCTCATCAACATAAAATTACTGATTTTAAATTAATGATAAAGATATCAGATGTATCTGATCCAAATTCACAGATTTGTTCGTCGATCAGATTTACTTTAAGTAATTCAGAGTCTGAAATGGTATTTTACTTAGAGCCTGATTTTAATGTATTTAGGTTTTTCCAGAAAATGGATTGATTGAACTTAAAATTTTGTTTGTAGAAGATAATCATGAAACTTTGTTAAAAGAATTAAGTGGGAATTTTGAAGAGATTGTACTTCCATTTTATCGAGTGATTAAAGTATTTATAGCTATTAAGTATGATGAAAAGGATTGGGAGAGAATTGGAAGACCTAGGATTACCGGATTGAATAACTTAATTCAAAAATATAAATACTCATAATGGAAAATTATATTAAAAATATTAGACAAAAGATAGGGCATTGAAAATTTATTCATCCCGGCGCAAGAATCATTATTGAAAACGATTTAGGACAAATTCTATTTATACAACGACTAGATAATGGATACCTTGGTATTCCAGCTGGAGTATTTGAAGAGAATGAAACGATTGAAGAATGTATTCTTCGAGAAGTAAAAAATGAGATTGGATTAGGAATTCTAGTGTTATAATTAATAGGGCTGATTTCTAATTCAGGGAACGAATTAGTTGAATATTTGAATGGAGATATGATTTAATATTTTTCTTGTGATTTTTATTCGAATAATTTCTAAGGGGAAATTGGGGGTGGTAATTATAAGGAGTTACTGAGGAATGAGCAGCAAGCATTTGAGAGTTTGACTTTTTTTAGAAAAAATTGAATAGTTCGATTGAGTTGGTAATGACTGGAGTTGATTACTATGTTCCACGTGAAACATTTAGAACCATATGTTAGTAGAGTATCGTTATTTATAAAATGTTCCATGTGGAAATAAAGCATACTGTTCTAATTGTTTATTTCAATTTTTTTAGAAAATGAATTAGTCTGTCAACGATTGTTCCACGTGAAACAATATCTTCAAGTTCTGTTTCTTTAAATTAATTACTTGGGAAAGTAAGTTGTATTTTATGATAGATCCAAGTGAAGTATTGATAATATTAATTTAAATAGGAGAGTGTCTTTTAAAATGTTCTATGTTAAATAATATCTTCAATTTCTATTTTTATAAGTTTTCCAGTTATAAAATGGATTAGTCTTTTAATGATTTTCCATTCGAAACGTTGATAAGGTTAATCCGAAAGGGGGAAAGTATCTTTCATAATGTTCTACGTGAAACACTATCTTCAAGTTCTATATATCTAGATTAATTACTTGGAGAATGAATCAATCTTTCAATAGAAACTTCATATGAAACATTTAGGAGGTTAATTTAAAAGTGGATCCAAGTTTTCCAAAATGTTCCACGTGAAACAAAAAAAGCCTTGATGAAATTAGATCATCAAGGCTTTCTGCTTCCCTAAAAATAGATTAATAGTTATTCATTAACCAATCTTTAAAAGGTTTGTACTCTGTATTCATCAAAGTCGACTCCTTTTTTCTATCAGCTAAAATAGCTAGCCGATCAGGAATCTCTACCTTTTGACCTATAACTTCTTCAACAGAATCTATAAATTTAGATGGATGAGCTGTTTCTAAAATAATACCTTTCGTATTAGGATGTTTTTTTTGATAAGCTCTAAAAGCTAAATATCCAACTGCACCGTGTGGGTCCAGAATATAATTGTATTTCTCGAAAACCTCTTTGATTCCAAGCTTAGTTGCTTCATCATTGATACTGTAACCAGATATATTTTCAGACATATTGTTCCACGTGAAACCAGACAAGTCTTGCATTCGAGCAAAATTAGAAGGATTTCCAACATCCATTGCATTTGATAAAGTACGAACAGAAGGACGTGGATTATAATTCCCAGTACATAAATAATGAGGAACTATATCATTAGCATTACTTGCAGCCACAAAGTGGGAGATAGGTAGACCCATTTTTTGAGCAATCAAACCTGCGGTGACATTTCCATAATTACCACTTGGAACAACAAATGCGACTGGATTATTATAATCATTGAGCTGTTTGAATGCCTCGTAATAATAAAATGATTGTGGAACTAATCGAGCAATATTGATAGAATTGGCAGAAGTTAAACGGATTTGAGTATTTAACTCTTTGTCCAAAAAGGCTTGTTTTACCAATGCTTGACAATCATCAAATGTCCCTTCAACTTCAAGGGCAGAAATATTATGACCTAAAGTAGTTAGCTGCTTTTCTTGAAGCATACTTACCTTACCTTTTGGATAAAGAATAACGACTTTAGTTCCATCTGTCTTATAAAAACCTGAAGCAACAGCACCACCAGTATCTCCAGAAGTAGCCACTAAAATAACTAATTCTTGATCGTTTCCTTGGTTGAAATAACTCATTATTTGAGCCATAAATCGAGCACCAAAATCTTTGAATGCTAGGCTTGGTCCGTAAAAAAGTTCTAGAATATGAGTTTGCTCATCCAAAGTTTGAAGAGGAGCAGGGAAATTAATAGACTTATCTATGATTTGCTTTAAATCACTTTCAGGAATAGCTCCCTGGAAAAGTGTTTTAGAAACCTCGAAAGCAATCTCTTGAAAGGTATAATCCTTTAAATTTTTAATAAACTGCTCAGGTAACTTTGGAAAGTATTCTGGCATAAAAAGCCCATTGTCATCAGGTAAACCTTTCATGATTGCTTCACCAAGACCAACAAAGCTAGAAGTATTTTTAGTACTGTATAATCTCATTTAATTAGAGTTTAGCAAAGGATTGCACCTTCTTGGTTAATTGGAGAGATGAATAAATCGTTTTCTATCTTATGATCATTAAAAATCTTTTGCATAGCATTTCCTACATTTTCCGCTACCAAAGTATTGGCACAAAGTGCAAATATAGAAGGACCAGCCCCAGAGATACTACAACCTAAAGCATCAGCATTTAGAGCTGCTTCTTTAACTTTATAGAAATGGGGTATTAATTGCGCTCGCTGAGGTTCAATAATAACATCCGTTAATGATCGACGAATTAAATCTAAGTTAGAATTCATCATACCTAAAATTAAACCTCCTAGGTTTCCAGTTTGGGTAATAGTTTGATTTAATGAAACAGTATCATTTAGGATACCTCGCGAATCTTTGGTTAAGATTTCAATATGAGGATAAATAACTACTGCCATTAATCCACGAGGAACGTAAACTTTATGAATGTCTAAAGTGGCATTATCTCTAATAAAAGTCATTCCACCTAAAAGTGATGGGCCAACATTATCAGCATGATAAGCACCATCAGCAACTTGTTCCCCTAAAACGGCAAAAGGAAGTAATTCCCTTTTAGTTAGAGGTTTCATAAAGAGCTCGTTAATAGCCATCACACCTCCAACCGCAGAAGCAGCACTAGACCCTAATCCACTACCAAAAGGCATCTTTTTATGAATCTCCATCTCTATTCCTCTAGTTTCACCCAAGTGTTCTAGGACCTTTTGAGCTGCAAAACCAGCAGTGTTCTTCTCTATTTTATAAGGGATCCTCCCTTTTGCGCCAGTAATTTTTGTGATATGAAGTCCTTTGACTTTGTCAGAAAAACGAACTTTTATTTCGTCTCCAGGTTTCTCTAAAGCAAAACCTAATATATCATATCCACAAGCCATATTGGCTACACTTGCGGGAGCAAATACTTTTATTCCTACGTACGACATTATGATAAAAAATTTCCAATTGTAATGATTTCGGCAAAAACGCCTGCAGCAGTTACTTCAGCACCTGCACCTGGACCAAGAATAACTAGTGGTCTTTCTTTATATCGATCAGTTGTGAAAACAATCATATTATCGCTTCCACTTAGTGAATGAAATGGATTAGAAGCATCAACAGCTTGTAAAACAATAGAAGCTTCTCTATTTTCTAGTTTAGCAATAAAGCGTAAAACCTTTCCTTCCTTCGCTGCATTTGCTCTCATGTTCTCGAAATAATCATCAGCTTTTTCGATTTCTTCAAAAAGTTGAGCCACATTCTCTGCTTTTTGGCAGGACTCTGGAAGAATAGCATCTATTTTAACGCTTGCTTGTTCAAGAGGTAAACCAGATTCACGAGCAAGGATAATTAATTTTCTTCTTACATCTATTCCATTTAAATCAGTTCTAGGATCAGGTTCAGTAAAACCTAAATCTTTTGCTTGCTTCACGACTGTACTAAACTTAACACCTTCGGTAAATGAATTAAAAATAAACGAAAGTGAACCAGAAAGTACGCCTTCAATTTTTAAAATCCGGTCACCACTTTGAATTAAATCATTCAAGGTAGAAATCACCGGTAGACCAGCACCAACATTTGTTTCATATAAAAATTGTACACCTCGCTTTTTGGCAATATACTTCAAACGCTCGTATTGTAAATAAGCAGAGGAAGTAGCTATTTTGTTTGGTGTAGAAATAGAAATACTTGAGTCTAGAATTTTTTCATAATGAGAAGTAATCGCAGTATTCGCAGTATTATCTACAAAAATAGTATTGGAAAGATTTAGCATTTTCATTTTCGCAATAAAAGTAGAGACATCTGCAGCTTCATTTGAATTCAATAAATTATCTTTCCAAGTATTTAAATCAATTCCAGCTTCATTAAAATACATTTTGCGACTATTCGAAATACCTATTACTTTGATTTGAAGTTGACTATTTTCTTTTAGATAAGCGTTTTGTTGCTCGATCTGATTTAAAAGAGTACTACCAATCAATCCTACACCAACCATGAATAAGTGCAATTCTTTTGTATCAGATAAAAAGAAAGACTCATGAAGTGAATTCAAAGCTTTTGATTCATCTACTTTATTGATCACAACTGAGACATTTAACTCGGAAGAACCTTGAGCTATCGCGACACAGTTGATTCCGTTTTTCCCTAAAGCTTGAAATAGTTTCCCTGATATACCTGGTTCATATCTCATATTTTCTCCAATGATAGCAATGATTGATAAATCATTTTCAACTTTTGCTAACTCAACTCCATCAGATTGGAATTCATACTCAAACTCTTCATCTACTTTTCGTTTTGCACGAGCAGAATCTTTTGGGCTAACAGCAAAAGAAATAGAGTGCTCCGAAGATCCTTGGGTAATTAAAATTACATTGATTTTAGCTCGAGCCAATGAATTAAACAAACGAGCAGCAATTCCAGGGACGCCAAATAGTCCACTTCCTTGCAAAGTTAAAAGTGATATATCACTTATCGAAGAAATACCTTTTATAGGATGTCCATTAACGGAACTTTCTTTTGAGATAAAAGTTCCTACGAAAGATGGATTGAAAGTATTTTTAATATAAATAGGGATTCCCTTCGCCATCGCTGGCTGAATGGTTGGAGGATAAATTACTTTTGCTCCAAAGTGAGACATTTCCATAGCCTCTGCGTAGGTTAATGTAGGTATGGTGAAAGCACTTTTCACTCGCCTTGGGTCAGAAGTGAGTACTCCATCTACATCTGTCCATATTTCAATAGATTCCGCATCTAATCCTGCAGCTAAAATAGCAGCAGTAAAATCAGAACCACCTCGACCTAAGGTTGTGGTTAGACCACCTTTAGATGAAGCAATGAACCCAGTAGTGATTTGCACCTCTGGATGATTGGCAAAGTATTCTTGGATATTTTTAGAAGTAGCATCTAAATCGACTTTAGCTGCTCCGAATTTCTTATCTGTTTTGATGATTTTTCGGGCATCTAAATAATTGGTGTTGATTCCTTCCTTTCGTAAGTACTGGGAAATGATGTAATTCGAATTTCGTTCTCCAAAGCTTAAAACATAATCCATCGTCCTTGGGGAAGCTTCGCGAACTAAGAAAACTCCTTTTAAAAGTCCTTTTAGTACTTCGTGATTTTCTTTGAGTTCTGCAAGAATCTCTTCTTTTTCAGCTTCATTGAATAATTCATTGACGGTGTCAATATGTCGTTTACTGAAAGAGTTGAAGTGTTCAATGTAACTTTCATCTCCTTTAGCAGCAGCACTACTCATTTTGATTAAGTAATCTGTTACGCCACCAAAGGCAGAAAAAACGACAGCAAACTTTTCGCCACGTTTATAATAATCTTTAAGAATATCAGCAATGCTTCTTATTCTCTCAGGTTTGGCTACAGAGGAGCCACCAAATTTTAAAACTTTCATTATCGTCCTTTTATAAAAAAACTTTTAAGCTTTAGATTCCATAGAATGAAATCTATTAAAGTTGCAAAAATAAGATTAAAAACTAAATACGCACAAGGACACTACCGACCTTGTGCGTATTTAGTTTTTAATTAACTATAGTAATTAGAAGTAAAATAGTATTATTTAATATTATAATATAAATTAGTCAGATGACTATTCATTATCCAATTTCATTCCATTTAATTTAGATAAGTACTCATTTTCCTTTTGAGTCATTTGAGTTTTATCTTCAGCTGTTTTATCCAAATATCCTAGTAAATGTAAAGTACCGTGAATCATGACTCGATGCAATTCATCTTCAAATTTAACTTCAAAAGATTTCGCATTTTCTCGAATCCGATCTATGCTGATAAAAATATCACCCTCGATAGTTTTCCCTTCAGCATATGGAAAGGTAATTACATCAGTTAAGGTATCGTGATTTAAATATTCTACATTTATTTTATGAAGATAAGTATCACTACAAAAAATATAATTAAGATGGCGAAGTACTTTAGTTTCCCTCTCGACAGTATTATTGATCCAATCAAAAATTACGGAATGGTTAGGTAAGGTAAATTCGATGTCTTCAGAATGGAAATTAATTTTTTCGTCCTCGGCAGGTGTCATATGTTAAATTGAATTTCTACGGTACTGCCGTTGTCATGAAAACGAATATCATCACAAAGTTGGCGCATTAAAAATACTCCACGTCCGCCCATTTTCAAAAGATTCTCAGGTGAGGTAGGATCGGGAACACTATCAAAATCAAAGCCTGATCCTTCATCCGAAACATGAAAAGCAATTTTATGCTCCGTCACTTGTTGCATACTTACCTTGACCATTTTATTTTGATCGTTACAGTTGCCGTGACGAATGGCATTATTGACAGCTTCGGTTAGGCTAATTAAAATATTTCCATACATGTCTGGACTGATGTGATATTTCTCCACCAGTTTTTCAACAAATGGTTCTACGCATTCAACATTTTTAGGGTCAGAGGATAATTTTAGCATAAGCGGATGATTCATTTCTAAAATAATGGTTAATGCTTAACGGTGAATGGTAGATATCCCTAATGTGGAATTAACAATTCACCATCAAGTATTCACCGTTTTTTTAATTTGCTTTTAACGATTTATAATATTCTTCCACTAACATTTTATAGTATGGTCGAAGTGAAGGAGAAACTGTTTTGAACATTTCAATTTCTGCTTCTCGCTTCTTAAGATATTCTTCTAATGAAGTAGGCATTTTTCTTTCTTGTTGAGAAGCAGTTTCAGCTTTTCTCTTTTCTTCGTACTCTCTTTGGCGTTCTGCTTTTTCTGCCTTCAACAATCGAGTCATAATATCTTGCTGACGTTTAAGCATCTCGTTAGTCAGACGTTTGTTAACCAAGTCGGTTTCCACTTTATCCATTTGCTCGATAATTTCTTGCAATTGCTCATCGCCTTGACCTTTCTGTTGTTTTTCTTTTGCCAAATCTCGCAATGCTTTTCGAAGAGCAGCTTGCTTGGCAGCCATCTTAGCAAATTCTTTACTACTTCCTTTCTTGCCAGATTCCAATGCCTTTTTCATGGCGTCCATTTGCTTATTCAATTCTCCTTGGCCTTGTGACATTTTATCTCCCGGTTTGCTACCTGGCTTGCTGCCCGGTTTTCCTCCTGGCTTTTTACACATTTGCGAACCTTCCATCATCGAACTCATTTGCTGTTGCATTTGATTCATCACTTCACTCAACATCAATGCTAAATCATTAACGTTTTTCATCGATCTTTGTTGGTGTTCAGATGCTTGTGGTTTTTTACGAGCTTCTAATTCTGTCAAACCTTCTTTCATATTCACTTTTACATCATGAACTTTTTCTGTTACAAAAGATTCGATTTGGAAAACTCTTTTACTCAACGCTTGTAGACTATCTTCCACCAATTGGAAATCATCTTTCAATTTATATTGTTCTTGAACAAGATCAACATATCGTGGAGTCGTTACCCCCGTCACAGAAAAATTATCGATTACATCTTCTTGATCAAAAGAAAGCGTCATTAAATTTTCCAACAACTGACGAAGCGCAGCCATGTCTTCTTCTAGTTGTTCCATCTCTCCTGCTTCCATGTCCATTTGCATCTGCTCCGCCATTTCCTTCATTTTTCCCGCAGCCTTCTTTTGCTTGCCAGATGCTTTTTTATTTTCCTTTTTCTCCAAATCTTTTTTACTATCATCCAAATCTTTCTCGATATCTTCCATCTCTTCTTTCTTTTCACCAAGGTCTTTTGGATTTTCCATCTCCTCATTTTTCTTCTCCATCTCCTCTTGCTTCTTTTGGATTTCGTCAAACTTCTCGTTGATCTCCTCTTGCTTTTTCTCCAACTCCTCTTGAGGCTTAGATTCTTCCTCTGTTTCTTTCGCTAACTCTTCTTGCTCTTTTGCTAATTTTTCCAACTCCTCAATTTGCTCCATCATATCTTTTTCCATCTCAAGCTGCTTGAGCATTTCGATCATTCGGTCTAGTTCCATTTCTACTTCCTCATCATTCATTTCCATCTCTTCCATCATCTCCAATGCCTGATCCTTATTGAGTTCTTGCAAAAGGTCTTCGATTTGTTTCATCAATTCCTTCATCTCATCACTCATCAATTCCTCAAACATCTCCTGCATTTGCTCTTGCTTCTCTTTCAACTCCTCGTTAGGTTGTTGCTCAAATTCCTCTTGGTTTTTCATGTTCTCTTCGAACTTATCTTTGGCCTCATTGATATCTTCTTCCAATTGTTTTTGTTGGTCTAACAATTTTTCCAACTCCTTTCTATCTTGCCAATCCAATTCTTTTTTCTGTAAAACTTTCTCTCGCATCTTTTTCATGTCCTCCTGAATCTTTTTCGATTTCTTCAAAGATTCCTCTAATTTCTTTTGAATGTCTTCATTGTTCTGATCTTCTTTTTCTTCCAACTCTTCCAACGTAGGCATTTCAAATAATTCCAAATTAGTCTTAGCTGACTTACTTCCATTCACCGCATCATTATCAAAAACTTGAAAGTAATAAGAAACTTCATCACCCGGTTTTAAGTCCAACTCTTGCAAATCAAACGTATAATCAAATTGAGCCGTCTTTGTAGAAGGCTTTGCCATTTTGATATTGACTAATTCTCCTTGTTGACCATTTGCTTTTTTGACTCGGTAGTTAAATGATAAATTCAAAATACCATAATCATCCGCAGCATCTCCTACGAAAAATAATAATTTTGAATCTACACTATCCACAAATTTCTCAGACTTAATAGTTGGGTAAAGATCAGGAATGACTGTGATGGAGTAACCTACAGAATCCGCATTTGGAAGTGCCTTGTTAGAAATGTATAATTTATAAATCTCATCACGCAAAGCTTGTTTCCGATAACTAAAACTTTTTTCGCCAGCTCGGTCCGTATTGATTCGATTTTTTTTGTCGAAAAAATTAACCGCAATCTTGTCTGTATTCGAAGCATTAAAATTCCAATTAATTTTTGTTCCAATTGGAATCACTAAGTCGCCGATGTTACTCAACGTCTCATTTTACGAACCGATATAATTTGGATAATCTAAAGTAATGTCAAAACCTAAAATGTTCGGTTTTTTCAAAACATTCAAATTATATTTTTCAGATTCTACCCCACTTGAGAAGATTTTAAAATCTGTATTTTTCTGAACATTAGAAAAACGGTAAGAGAATTTATTTTGTTCATCTTTATTCAATCGATATTGATAATTATCAATGTCTACAAAAACTTCATTTGGCAAGATATCTCCTTCCACTTCTACCTCCAATAAAAAATCTTCAAACTGAACTACCGTCAAGTCCTCTTTATTTATATTGAAGTGAAAAGGCGCATCTCGTTCAAATTCTTTATCATTATTGTACAACCGATTGCTACTATCTTTGATCAAACTTGGCGCAGCAAGTAAAATGAAAAACAGAAGCATTAACGGAGGTAAAGCATATTTTAAATGTTTACGATTTTTACCTAAATCAATCGCAGACTTAAAAGGGACTAATTTTATCTTTTCCGTTTTTTGATTGATGCCAGCAAAAACGAGTTCAGCATTTGGAGCACCTTCTGCTTGCTTGCTGAGTTGCAAGACGTTGAGTAATTTATCTTTTACATCTGGAAAATGATCTCCGATAATCCCCGCAGCTTGCTCGTGCGAAATTACTGTTCCCAAATGAAAATATTTCAACAACGGAATCAATACCCAACCAACAAACGATACTGCATTCACTCCCATAAAAGAGTAGAACATTACCTTACGGGTAGCTGAACCGAAATAGAAAAAATGCTCCAAGAAATTCATCCCCAAAAAGAGGACCAAGACTAAGGCAAAGAAATATAGAAACCCTCGGATGAGTTGGTTGACATAAAACTTACGAATAAACTTATCTAAGTTAGAGATAAGCAATTGATAATTGTTTGTTGAATTTGCCATGGATTTTTCCCTTAATTTTTTTTAAAAAATGTACAACAGAAGACTACTTTTTCATCTTTAAAAAAACACTTTTTTAAAGCGAAAATATATTTAAACGGGAAAGTCAATTATTTTTTCTTTCGTTTAAGTTAAAAAAATACATAAAACCTTGATTGTTAATGGTTTACAATTTTCATTAACACGTAATTTAGTCATTTAACGTATTAAAATCAATAGTGTTTTGAGGAAAAATGGAAATATTGGAAAAAGGGTAAAGGGGGGACTTTTTTTGATTTATTTATATGGTGTAAAAAAGATGAACAATATTTTTTGATTTTGCACAAATATTTTTTCCTTTCTTTGAAAAGGTATTTATATAAAAATATAAAAATATGAAAGTTACTCTATTGTTCACTTTGGGTATGATATTTTCGAATTTCATTTTTTCTCAAACTCAAGAATTAAGCAAAGATATAAAAGAAGAAAAGTGAAAATATGTACAAATAAAAGTATTGATAATATGACTCTTAGTGTAAAAAGTTATATTTATTTAGGTAAAAACTTTCAAGCTCATTGTTGCTGCGCGAGACGAAGATATCAACGAATTTTTAGGATAATATTAGATCCTCATCATTACTTTATATTAAAAACAGTTTTAATTTTAACTGCTCTAACCTTATCTTTGCAAAATGAAAAAAAAGAAAGTCGGATTATTTTTCGGATCATTTAATCCAGTTCATGTAGGGCACTTGATCATCGGCAATTATATGGCGACGCAAACTGACTTGGATGAAGTTTGGTTAGTCGTCTCTCCGCAGAATCCCTTAAAGAAGAAAAGCACCTTGGCGAGAGATTTTGATCGTTTGCATTTAGTTCGTTTGGCGATTGAAGACTGCCCTAATTTAAAGGCATCAAGTATCGAATTTGATTTGCCGAAACCTTCCTATACAATTGATACGTTAACTTATCTCAACGAAGATAACCCTGACAAAGATTTCGTTCTCATCATGGGAGGCGATAATTTAGGTACTTTGCACAAGTGGAAAAACTACGAACAAATTTTAAATCACCATCAAATTTATGTGTACCAACGACCCAATTATGAATTGGGTGACTTGGCGACTCATCCTGCGATCAAAATTTTTGAGGCACCTTTGATGCAGATTTCAGCGAGCTATATTCGTAAATGTATTCGAGCAGGACAGTCGATTCAGTATGTGGTGACACAGCCTGTTTTTGAATATATCGCTTCGAGTAGTATGTATAAATGATGAGATGGGAATATGATTTTTTCTAGTTGGATATAAAATTTAAAAAACTAAGATATCTAAATTAATTAGATTTTCTCGTCGTCGGTGAACTGACAGAAAGTATTATTGTTTTTGAAAAAAACAATAATACTTTTGTAGTGTAGTTACTTTTGTGAGACAAAACATTAAATAAAATTTATTCGTAAGTGAAATTGTCTGGACGACCGTAAAACGTCTAACGTTCAACATCAAACGAATAAAGTCTAATAAACTTCAATAAAAAAAATGACAATCCGAAATAATATTTTCTTCCTGATTTTTGTCATCCTTTTTTCTTTTAATTTTTCTCAAGCCCAACCTGACATTGGGATTGGTGAGTGGAAATCTCATTTGCCATTTCAAGCAGGCAAATATGTTACTCAAAGTGCAGAGGATATTATTTATGCCACAAACTGGGGAATTGTATATATTAACAAAAACGATAATTCCACTCGAACTTTAGATAAATTAAAAGGACTCAGCGGAGTCGGCATTGAACGGATCAAATATAATCAAGCGAATGATGTGTTGATGATCGCTTATTCAAACAGCGTGATCGATTTAGTCAAACCAAATGAGATAATTACCCTTTCCGATATTCAACGATTCAATAATATTTCAGGAGACAAAAGGATCTATGATATTTTTATGGATACCGATTCGACCGCTTTATTGGCAACTGGTTTTGGTATTTCTAAAATAAATTTCAATCAAGATATTTTTGTGTTTTCTACCTTTACAGGCATTCCTATGAATTCGGTATTGGTCAAAGATGAAATGATTTATGCGACTACCGATGAAGGAATTTATCGAGCAGCGAATCAGCCTAATGTGAATTTGCAAGATTTTGGAGTTTGGGAATTTTTAGATTCCAATAATGGATTTCCAGATGTATATACCGCAGGTGTTATTGCTAATTTTTCTAATAAAATCTATGTGAGTATTGATACGGCGATGTATAGTTTTGATGGGGCAAATTTGGAGCAAGTCTATATTCCAGAAGCTGGATTTAAAATCGAATATATCACTACGGAAAGTATGCACATGGTGGTGGGATTAAGTTGTCAAGGAGGAGCTTGTAAAGGTGATTTAGTTTTTTTTAAACCAGACGAAAGTTTTACTAAAATCAAAAATTTCTGTGTGGATCGACCACTTCATGCGATCGAAGATGAAGCAGGTTGGGTTTGGGTAGCGGATGGTTTTTATAGATTTCGAAGTTATAAAATTGACGATGAAACATGTAATGGTGGCTTTTCTCTAAATTCCCCTTTTGCGATAAAAAATTATGATCTCGAAGTTCATGAAGGACAACTATGGGTAACCGCAGGAGGAATTGATATCCGAAATTATTTTCAATTTTATTTTGAAGGTTTATACACTTTGGAAGATGGGAATTGGAAATATTTCAATCGATTGAATCGACCTGACTTGGCTGGAACTTTAGATTTTTTAAGAGTAGCTTTTCATCCCGAAAAGGATCTGATGTATGCGAGTACTTATTATGACGGTTTGATAAAATATGAAAATGATGTCTTCGAAATTTTTGACAATTCTAATTCTACTTTGGGAAATTCGACCGTAGCAGATACTGCTCGAACCAAAGTTGCTGGATTGGCTTATGATCAAAATAATAATTTATGGATAGCCAATCCAGGAACAACAAGACCAATTTCAGTCATTACTGATGAAGGAGAAATGAAAAGTTTTTCTATCAATTCTAATATTCAAGGTTTGTTTTCTTTGGAGGTAGATGATAATAATTTTAAGTGGTTTACAGTAAGTGAAGGGACGGCGGGAATTTTAGTTTTTGACGAAGGGGACTTGGAAGTAAATGGAGATGAAAGGTTACGACAAATTAAATCTTCGAGTAGTGCGCTGAGTACTAATAATGTAAGTTGTATCACCAAAGATTTGGATGGAGATATGTGGGTAGGTACTGGCGATGGAATTATTATTTTCGAATGTGGAAGTAATGTTTTTGATGAAGACCAATGTCAAGGAACTCGGAAAATTGTGGAGCAAGATGGCATTCCTGCCTACCTTTTGGTTGGGGAAGATGTGAAGGCAATTGCGGTAGATGGAGCTAATCAAAAATGGGTGGGAACGACGACAGGTGTTTTTGTGATCTCGTCAGATGGAGAAGAATTGATTGCAAAGTTTAATACAGAGAATAGTCCGCTTTTTGATAATGTGATCACGGATATTGCGATCGATCCAACATCTGGCGAAGTGTTTATCGGAACATCGGAAGGAATAGTTTCTTATCGAGGAGAAGCAACGGAAGGTGGAGTGATTCATAAACCGAATGCTTTAGTTTTTCCAAACCCAGTTCGTCCCGAATATCAAGGACCGATTGCAATCAAAGGTTTAGCACGAGATTCTGATGTAAAAATTACAGATATTAATGGTCAATTAGTTTATGAAACTCAAGCGCTCGGAGGACAAGCGATTTGGGATGGAAGAGATTATACTGGACGGAAAGCTGCTACTGGAGTTTATCTTGTTTTGGGAACGACGACTAAAGGTTTCGATGAACCAGAGAGTGTAGTGGCGAAGATTTTATTTATGAATTAAGGAGGAGTCAGGCGGTCAGGTTGGTCGCTGTGCTCTCGGTCAGGAGTCAGGGGTTTCGTGTTTACGGTAATATTATATTAATAATAAAAACAGAAAAGCTCTTTTTGCATTTTAGCAAAAAGAGCTTTTCTAGTTTTTATTAAATAGTGGAACAGAAAACCCCTGACTCCTCTTCTAATAAACAGCTGTTGCTAAAATATGCTCATAATATTTTTCATACTGAGGTAATATATGTTTGATGTCAAACTTCTCTGCTTGAGCCAAAGCATTTTTTCTAAACTCCGCCAATACCGCATCATCTTCTAGAATCTGAATAGCATAATTCGCCATGGATTCTACATCTCCAACGTCACTTAAAAAACCAGTTTTGCCATGAATATTTACTTCTGGAATTCCTCCAGCGTTGGATGAAATAATCGGAACTTCACAAGCCATCGCTTCCAGAGCTGCCAAACCAAAACTTTCTTTAGCACTTGGCATGATAAATAAATCAGCGACAGATAAAAGTTCTTCCACCGCATCTTGTTTTCCTAAAAAACGAATCTCATCACATAGTCCAAGTTGTCGACAGAGTTCTTCCAACTTTCTTCTTTCCGGGCCATCACCGATCAATAATAATTTACAAGGAATTTTCTTAAATACTTTTTCGAAAATATAAATTACATCTTCGACTCTTTTCACTTTTCGAAAATTAGAAACGTGTACTAATATTTTTTCTCCATTGGGAGCAATTGCTTTTTTGAAATGATCTTTATTGACTTTTCTAAAACGATCAAAGTCTATAAAATTTGGAATGACTTTGATTTCATTTTTGATGTCAAAATAATCAAGCGTCTGTTTTCTCAAACTTTCAGAAACAGCCGTCACTCCATCTGATTTATTGATAGAAAATGCGACCACAGGTGCAAAGGATTTATTGTTTCCAACCAAAGTGATATCTGTTCCATGCAAAGTGGTGACCACAGGAATATATTTTCCATCTGCCAATAATATTTTTTTCGCCATGTAAGCAACTGCCGCATGAGGAATCGCATAGTGCACATGAAGTAAATCTAACCCTTCGTATTTTACCACATCAACTAACTTACTCGCCAAAGCAGTATCGTAAGGAGGAAATTCAAAGAGCGGATAATCTTCCGCATTGACTTCGTGATAGAAAATATTTTCTTGGAAACTTTGTAAACGAGCAGGACGTCCGTAGGTGATAAAATGAATTTGATGTCCCTTTTTTGCCAGACCTAATCCAAGTTCAGTTGCTACAACTCCGCTTCCTCCGTAGGTAGGATAACAGACAATGCCTATTTTCATTTTTCGTGCTTTATTTTGATTCTTAGGATTTTTTTTAGAAAAATGTCTAAGAAGGTTTCTTGAAAAAAAGATATCCATTTAATGAAATGGATTTTTTCGCAAAATGTTCATTGAAAGGATGTTTATTACTGCCCCAAAAATATAAAAAAAAAAGACATCCGAACTGTCGGATGCCTTTTTCATTTTATCTTTTATGTATTAAAAATTAAGGTTGATTTTTCATTAACTTTTTAACAATGGTTTGGCTATCTACTTTTACCCTCACGAAATACATTCCATCAGGATAGTTTTCCAAATTCAATTCAACTTTTTCTTCCATCGTTTTTCCAATAGAAGTTTCGAAAAGAATTTGTCCCATCATATTGATGATTTGAATTTGAACGTCAACTGTTTTTGAAAAAGTCATATCTAACGTTGCTACATCCATCGTTGGATTCGGGAATAAGTTGATCGTTTGGATATCATCTATTTCATTGATGTTGACCATCAAATCAACGGTCGCAAAATCAACACAACCAAATCCATCGGTCACCGTCACTTGGTAAGTTCCAGCAGTAATTCCTGTAACAGTTGCAGTATTATCGCCTGTACCCCAGACATAGGTGTAAGGTCCTAGACTAGCATTCGGCGTAACTGAAACGGTTCCGTCACCTTCACCTGCGCTAGATTCTAGAGTCATACTAGTCGCCAAATCAAGTGAAGTACATTGGAAAATATTAATATTATCAATGTCTAAATAATAATCACCATTTCCCCAAATTCCTAAGAAACGGAATTTAACAGACTCACCAGTAAGACTTGAAATGTCAACATTGATAGTAGCTAATTCATTAGAAGTAACATGGTTGTCTTGAGTGATTAAAAATAAATCGGTATAAGTGATTCCACAATCTATTGAATATTGAACTTTCAATGAATCACCTACTCCAAGCGTAGTTGCATTTGCCCCATTTCCACTAAAATCAACATAACGATAATCGAAGAATAATGAGTCGCCATCAGAGATTGGTCCAATTGGAGGAGATACTAATTCAAATAAAGGATCAAAACTATAGATATTATCAAATGCCACAAATGAGATATTGCTATGGAACATCGTAATTGGATTGAACTCATCAGAAGACCATCCATTGGGTAAAGCTCCACCTTCAAAATCTTCTTTGAATGGTAATACTCGGTAAGTTGCAAATTGGAAAGTCGTGGTGTCATTGCTGACATTTAATTCTCCAGGTAAGTTAGTCCAAGCTGTAACATTATAAGTTCCAGCTCCAGTTGAATTGAAAGGAGTGGTAAAAGTATAAGTGGCAGTTTCGTCTGGAGCAAGAGTTAATGTTCCAACATTTTCAACTACAGCAATTCCTCCATTGACATTATAACCTACATCAAATCCAGATTGAGTTGCTGTACCATTATTAACAAGCGTCAAAGTCAATTCATCATTTGGGTCACCACATTCCAACATAGTTGTATTGACAACTGTTTGCGAAGCCATATCATTGGCAACTGGAATAAAGATAGCAACGTCATCAACTCCAACTCCATCAAAACCATTGACAGATCCGTCAGAACCAAATCCAAACCTTAACCGAACATCAGCTTCACCCGCCACGCCAGTCAATTCATGTTTTGCAAAAATCCATCCGCTAGAGTTTCCTGCCCAAACTTCACCAAGTTGATTAAATGTATTATTGACATTATACCAGTTGACACCTGAACCGATGCCTCCGATTTTGTACCAAGTACTTCCTCCATCAATTGAAGCGTCTAACCAACCTCCATCGTAATTCGTTTCAGAATCAAAATTGATAGATAGAGAAAGGGTAGGATCACTTGTCAAACTAGAAAAATCAAAACAGTTAGAAACGATATAAGATTCTTCTGCATTATTATAATTTCCATTCAAGTTAGTCACCCAAGCATTCACACCACTTGCTGCATTTGGAATATCTGTGCCATTTGGTTCTCCAAATGCCCAAGATTGATTTTGGCCAGCATCACTAGTAGACCAACCACCATTATCCACTTCAAAGTTTTGTACATATGGGAAATCAGAAATGGTAGGAATATTAGTTACCGTATAATAAGCGGTATCATTTCCTAATTCAGAATCACCATTCAATTCCGTCCAAGCGGCAATTTCATAAGTTCCCGGTAAAGACAAATCAGCTGTAGTTTCAAATTCCAGTACTAGAATACTATCATTTCCGATTACATTAGTAAAGTATCCATCTAATGGAATGATGATGGCTGCATTCACACCATTTACACTATATTTAAATGGAACGAGTGATTGAGGATTAGAACCATAATTTGTCATTGTAATCGTAATTACTTCTGCATCAGTTAATCCACAACCTGAAAGAGGAGAAGAGATTTCTAAAACTCCCACATCATTCAAAGTAATAGTGGTAAAAGTGAATGGTCCAGCCAATGCACTTGTGTCTCCATTATCACAAAATCTAATGACATAATAATCGTAAGTAGAATTTTCATCTAAATCCGTCAATGATGCAAAAGGATCATTAGTTGTAAAAGTAATACCTGCGCTTGTATTTGGTAAAAATCCAGTTGGACCATATTCCACTTGCCAAATTCCAGCAGAGTCTGAATCCATCCAATTTACATCAGCCGACAATCCAAATAAATCATCAACCCCCAAGTTAGTTGCTCCCGGACAAGTTGGACAAGCAAATGTTTCATAAACAACTCCCGTTGCAGGAAACGGTCCATCAGAAAAAATAATCATTCCATCTGGATCCAAAATATTATAAGTTACTTCATTTTGGAAAGCTCCTGCTGTGTAGGTGAAAGTCAGAGGTAAATTACTTCCTGCATTAATCGTAAATACCGCAGAATTACCAGTCGTAAAAGTATAATCGGTAGAAATACCTCCAACTGTAACATTTAATACCGACCCATTCCAACCATCTCCAAATGAATCGAATAACTCAATTGTATAATCACAAGGATTATTAAGTGTTGAGGTAAATGAATTAACCACAGCATTATTACTCACTTCATTATCACAGTCCGAATGCACATAAAAATCATAAGCAGTATTTTGAGTCAAACTATTTATCGTGGTCGTAAGGTTGGTCGTATTAATTACTGTTCCCGATCCTAGTGCGAATCCAGTCAAACCATATTCCACATTATATCCAATAGCTGCAAAGGAAGCATCCCAGCTAAGATCTACAAAAGTGGAATTGACATCAGTAATCATCACATTGGTCGGAGCTGGACAAGAAAGAAGAGTCGTAAATGAAAATGGTCCAGCAAAATTACTCATCTCACCACCACCACAATCTGACTGAATGTAAAATTGATAGGAAGTATTTTGTAATAAGCCAGTTAAGTTCAAAAACAAATCAGTTGTATTCGTCAAGGTTCCAGTTCCTAAAGTAAAACCAGCTACCCCATATTCAATATTATATGTATCAGCAGAATCAGAAACTGCCCAAGTAATATCTGCAGATGAGTTCGTCAAATTATCAACTAGAATATTTGGTGGAGCTAAACAATTCAAATTAGTACCGCATGCCAAATTATCTCCAGGATGAGTTGCACCACTTGCAACCGTTACATCTGCTTCCCAGCCCAATCGATTAACTACTGCTGTTGCAAAAAACGAAACAGTAATACAACCAGTAGTACCCGCAAACGAAGAAGATCCATTCGAAGCAATCATGTCTGCCAAAAGGTTATCGTTTGCATTCGGCGCACCTGTTGCATTTCCATATAAAAGAGTTCCAGCATTAGAGTCTCCATCATAGATTTCTATAAAATCAAAGGTTGCAAAAACATCGAATTCTGTAAAATCTAAAGTAATCGCACTCCCATCTGGTGAACACAAAGTCGTCACCGTTTCACATTCACAATTAAAATAAAAACCAGCGGGATCGGATCCCGTTACTGGATTTGCTTCGGTTCCTCCTTGATCTACAAACACACCACCATTACCCGCAACAAAACATTCTGTCTCGCCTGCCGTTGGAATAATTTGTGCAAATAGAGTTGAGGTAAAAAAGAATGATAATAGAACAATCGTAAAAGAAAATGATTGTTTTCTTTTATGAGTTAAAAAGTTAGAGTAGAATGATTCCATAGAAAATGATTTATGCTCAATTTTTTAAAAATGAGAATGATTAATTATGATGATGTTTTGGAAATTAAAAATTGTTCTCCAAAAACATCAATGATAGGTTTTGAAAAATAATGTTGAAAATAATATTTATTTAGCTTATAATTTTATGTTAATAACTTATTCGTAAGTTATTTTGATGTTTTTTTTACAGACAAAGTGGAAAAACACAATCAGCCGTTAAGTTGACGAGAATTTTTCATAAAGTATGCTTAAAAAGAAGCCAAAGTAGCTTTGAAAAAACTGTGCACACAAACTTATTGATGCTTAAATTTACACAATTATAATTTTCTCAGTTACTCTATTCTTTAAATTTTATTTTGAAATGCCTAGAATAAGTTATCTTATACCTAGATTCGAAGGAATTATTAATAAACAATTTCAAGAAGATGCTGTTACTTTCTCATAAATAAACCTATTCTAAGCTTTTTAAGGCGTAACAAATAGGTTCACAAAATTCTTTTTTTAGAAAAATACATAATTAACTAAATAATCAAAATTGGCTGTTTACTCTATCAAAGATCTTGAAAAGTTGTGCGGTATCAAAGCTCACACCATTCGAATTTGGGAACGGCGCTATGGCATTGTGAAGCCTAAGCGAACGAAAACCAATATTCGATACTATATGGATTCTGATCTCAAGATTCTTTTGAATGTTGCCTTGCTCAATCGAAATGGATTGAAAATATCCAAGATTGCAGAAATGGAGCAAGAGGAAATAAGGGCAAAGGTATCAGAAATCTCAATCATAGACTTTGATGGGGATGCTCAGTTGGATGCTTTGATGTTGTCGATGATTGAGATGGATGAGTTGAAATTTGACAGAATTGTTTCGACCAATATTCGTCAAATCGGATTTGAAAGAACTATGCTTGAAGTGATTTATCCTTTTTTGGATAAATTAAGTTTGATGTGGCTTACCGGTTCTATTGTTCCTGCGCAAGAAAATTTTATTAGTAATTTGATTCGTCAAAAAATAGTAGTGGCCATCGATAGCTTGCCATATTCTGCTGGACGGACTTGCAATAAATTTTTCGTCTATTTGCCGGAAGGAGAAAAACAAGAGTTGAGTATTTTGTTCATGCATTACTTAATCAAGTGCCGAGGCAATCAAGTCATTTATTTGGGACAAAATATTAGTACCAATGATTTAATTGATGCTTACGAAATCTCAAAACCTAATTATATTTTTACGATGATCACGGAGACTTATGCGAACAAACCTGTTCAGCAATATGTCGATCAATTATCTGAATCTTTTCCAGAAGCAGATATTTTATTATCAGGTTACCAAGTAGTTGCCCAAGATGTCGAATCAACAAGAAATATTACTATTCTAAAAAGCCTTTTTGATGCGATAGAAATGCTAAATGCGATAAAAAAAGGTGGTTGTAAAAAATAGATCTCAACCTTTATGACGTTTCCGTAAAAGCATTGTTGTAAAAAATAAAAGGACTACAATCCAGCTTATCAAACTTCCATAAAAAGCCTTCACTTCCACTTTTGGCTCAAATGCAAATATAACTTTCTGTTTCTCTGCACCAATTTCCACCGCTAAAAAAGTATTATTGCATTGAATGATCGAAGTTTGTTTCCCATTTAAATATACTTTCCAATCAGGATGATAGTTTTGTAAAAAAATAATAGACATTGGTTTTGTAAAATTACTTTCTAACTCAATTTGATTGGGAGAAAAATGCAACAATTTAATTTTTTCAAAAGAAAGAGTATCAATCGTCGCCTCCTCAATTACTCCTTCCTCACTAATTTTTTCAGCAGCAAAGACCAGCGGATTTTGAATTGTTTTTTGAAAAATACCTTTTGCCATTGCTGCTGCTGACCATTTAAAATATGCAGGACTAGTTCCGTTGGGCGAAGGGATTTTGTGAAAATGATTCAAATTAATATGCAGATGAACGTAATCAAAATTCGCCATACGGTGCAACTTTTCAAATGGTTGATTGATCGGAGGTAAAGGATATTCTTCAGGTGAAAAATAATGAAAAGCTTCATTGACTTCCTTCGGACTGACATCATGAATAACTGTCGAAGAGATATTAAATTGACTGGCAAAAAATAAATCGATACATGTCACCGTCAATAATAATCCTTTTCGTAAATGGTTTTTTTTCAGAAAAATCAAACCAATAGAAAGTAATATTAGCAACATAAAATGCAAAGAGCCTTGCGTAAGTATATTGTTATAATATTGGGCATCTGCTGTTAATTCAAATTTTCCATTTCGTTCTACGAGGGCTTGACTATGAATGGAAGCATTATTTTTTGCCCAAAGTGTGATCGCTAAAATGGTGATAGCTGCT
>Ga0209712_10000403_pt1 | contig 39508 bp, 35 predicted proteins | sample ArcOceMetagenome_FD_187443 | JGI IMG/M metagenome (GOLD analysis project Ga0209712, IMG submission 187443) | Marine eukaryotic phytoplankton communities from Arctic Ocean - Arctic Ocean - Greenland ARC118M Metagenome (SPAdes) (version 2) | ecosystem: Environmental > Aquatic > Marine > Oceanic...
GTGGGGCAACGTAGAAACCTACACAGCTGAAAATCAGCGATTAGTGACGATTAATGTATTGGCTGAAACGAGCAAAGTGCGACAGAGCAGAGTGATTAAGGTGCGCGGCGGTAAGCACTTCGATAGGTTGCGAAGTCTCAGTAGGTACACCAAACAAAATGATTATGCTTTCACAGCAAACAATGGTGAACGTGTTACACGTGATGCTTTGTACTATCACTACGCGCAGTTGATGGATCTCGCTAATATTGAGGACTGGAAGGCGCGCAATTTAACGTACTACAGTACCCGGCATTATGGGATTACTAAACGGCTTCAGAATAATGCAAACCCGTTAACACTTAGTAAGGTGTGTGGTACCAGTCTCAAACATCTTACTGAAACCTACTATCATGTTGATTTAGACGATGCATCAGCATAGGTTCTCCTTTGCCCGTTTGATACCACTTATCTCCCCATTCTAAGATTGAATAACAAAATAACAACTCTAAGGAAAGCTAATGTAGATTCAATTGGTCACCGCAACAGGTATTGTAAAATACCAAATTGCAGAGGATTAAAAAATGAAGCGAACATTTACACAAGATGAGCGAGATATTGTTTTTGATTTGTGGAAGCGGGGAGCCGGATTTAGTGATATTGGGCGAGTAATTGATGCCAAGCCAGGTTCAATATTCACCATACTTCGTGAGCATGGCGGTATTCAACCTGAAAAGAGAAGGCGCTCAGCTCAGCACTTAACCATCGACGAACGTGAGGAAATTAGAGCTGGGTTATCAGCCAAGATGAGTATTCGAGCAATAGCTCGACAAATAAGTAGGTCTCCCTCCACCGTCTCTCGTGAAGTTAATCGAAACCGTGGAAGGCGCTGGTACAAGGCTATAAGTGCAGACAGGAAAGCATGGCGCCTAGCTAAACGACCCAAGCCATGTGCCCTCTCAATTAACTTTGAGCTAAGAGAGTTGGTGATTAACAAATTGCAGTTAAATTGGTCCCCTGAGCAAATATCGGGGTGGCTAAAGGTTGGTTTTGCAAGGCGAAAGGCAATGCAAATATCCCCCGAGACCATATACAAAACACTATACGTGCGCTCCAGAAAAACACTAGATAGCATGTTAATGAAGCATTTAAGGCGCGGACACAGGATGCGTCAAGGTAAACATCACTCAAGGTCTGGAGATCGCGGCACTATCAATATCGTTAATGGTGTATCAATCCATACTCGCCCAAAAGATGCGGATAAACGTAGGTCTATAGGGCACTGGGAAGGCGATCTAGTGTCCGGGTCAAACAATACTCATATTGCAACACTTGTAGATAGAAAAACCCGGTTCACTATTATCTTAAAGCTGGCAGGTAAAGATTCAAAATCAGTTAATAACGCATTGATAAATGTTTTTAACCAACTCCCAGGCACAATGAAAAAAACGTTAACATGGGATAGAGGGATGGAATTAGCAAAGCATGCTGAATTTACTCAAGAGACGAGCATCCCCGTTTATTTTTGTGATCCTCAAAGCCCAGGGCAAAGGGGTACGAATGAAAACACAAACTCACTGATTCGCCAGTATTTCCCCAAAAAGACATGTCTATCTCAGCACTCACAAGAAACCCTAAATTCTGTTGCCAAGGAATTAAATGAGAGGCCACGAAAAACATTGAAATTTAGAGCGCCAATAGAGATTATGAATAAGAGTGTTGCATTGACAGGTTGAATCTACAAAAGCCTACTTTAAGAGTACAAAACATAAATGGAGTATTACATTGGTAATTAAATCTCACAGAACCCTCCGACCTCTCGCTCAGTGGGGCTTGATGCTGGCTGTATTTAGCGTGCAGGCGACAGTGTTAGCTGCGGAAAGTGCCATTATAGACTCAGAGTCTCGTTCCCATCCTGTGCATGGTAGCTTGGGTATGGTCGTGTCTCAAGAGATCGTCGCCAGTCGAGTGGGGGCTGACATCCTTAGTCAAGGAGGCAACGCTATAGATGCAGCTGTCGCGACTGGATTCGCGCTTGCAGTGACACTCCCTAGGGCAGGCAATCTTGCCGGCGGTGGTTCGATTGCGCCCCAGGGTACCATCTAAGCATATTTCTTTTGAGAGCTTGCTGAGCCTAGATTCTTGGATCTAAGCTGACCCTTTTAAATGGAAAGACATTGCGGTAGTTAGTACTGAAACATGTAACCAAATTTGGCGAAAATGGTTCTTTCAACCCGTTCCAGCGAATTTATCTGATCATTCTCTAGTGCATTGTCTGAATACCCTATATGTAAAGCGGTCTGCGGGTTTAATTTATAGGAATAAATTAACTGAGTGCCAAAACGCCTTTTTTTTGCGTAACGGTTATTGTCTGGATCGGTATCCCGATTAGTCAGGTATAGCTGTGTATTTCTGTCAGTCTCACTATGTTGCAAAGTGAGAGAAAGGCGACTGCGTGAATTGAACTGGTAAGCCACACGAATATCAGCAATCATCGCTTCAAACAGATTGCCTTCCTCAAAATCAATCATCATGTTGGTATCTTCGTCCATCAGTTGCTTAGCGGGTACATCAAGGGATTGATAGCGCAGGTCAAGATTGACGCTCAGATGTTTTCCAATTTGGCTCTTATGGAAGTGAAAATTTGAATTATTCCCTCCTGAATTTCGGGCGGAGTGTTTGAATACAGGGCAGCTGCTCTCTTAGGTATAAAAAATCAGAAGCAAAGGCATGCAAAAAGGAGGTATAGAAAATTGTGGATAGTAGTACCGCTGAATACCTCCCGGGCGTTAGTCGGCAGCGAGGCAATAGTTCCAGTATCTAGCGCGCGGCCCTTCGAACAACGACCGATCGATCAACCGCAGATATGCTTTCGGTACCTAGTAAGATCATGTCCCGCTCAAGCTCTGTCGTTAAGATTTGCATTGCCCTTTCGGCGCCAGCTTCACCAGCAGCCGCTAGTCCATAAAGAAATGGGCGTGCAAAGCCAACGGCCTTGGCGCCGAGCGCGAGCGCGATGAGTATATCGGTTCCACGACGAATACCGCCGTCGAGAATAACTTCAGCATCCGCGCCAACGGCATCAACAATCGACTCAAGTACGTGGATCGGCGCTGGGGAGCGGTCCAATTGCCGACCGCCGTGATTTGACACCATTACCGCATTAAAGCCGAGATCAACGGCTCGTCGTGCATCATCAGGTCGAACAACTCCCTTAATTACCGCAGGACCATTCCATTCGCCGAGCAGCCATTCCGCGTCGCGCCAATTGAAGCCTGCGTCAAATTGTTCGTATACAAAATTCTGGAGCGAAACGGCTGCGGTGTCTTGAGAGAGGTTGGCGTACTTAACCGATGGACGGATAAGGTAATCGAGAGACCAGGCAGGCGCCATCAAGGCTTGCCATGCTTGCTTCGGCCCAACTTTGGGCGGAATCGAAAAGCCGTTACGAGGGTCTCGTTCTCGATTTCCTGCAATCGGGAAGTCGACGGTAAGTATTAGGGCCTTGTAGCCGGCCTCTCGCGCACGATCCATCATCTCCTTGACCATGCCGCGGTCCTTCCAGACATACAGCTGGAACCACTTCGGACCGCTCGTCAATGAGGCGATTTCTTCGATCCCAACTGAAGACAAGGTAGACAGTGAGAAGATCGTGCCGGCCTTATCGACCGCTTTGGCAACACCACGTTCTCCATCTGTGTGGAAAAGACGGTGGCCAGCGGCTGGTGAAGCAAAAAAGGGAACGTCTATTTTTTCGCCCAGCAAAGTCGTCGACATATCGACATTATTAGCGCCCGCGAGCACCTTGAACAATAGGTCGTAGTCGTCGAAGGCACCGGTATTTCGGCCCAGCGTGACTTCGTCGTCGGCACCGCCGTCGATGTAATCAAACACCATCCGATGAGCGCGACGTTTCGCGGCGCGTCGAAGGTCATCGATGTTCAGGCATTTATCGAGCTTGTTCATCATTTTTCCTATTGCAGCCAATTGAGTGACACAAAAAAATGGCAATTTTCGGCGGGGCCGAAGAACCGAATGAGAGGGCGTCTGTCAGGCCGAACCAGAGGGCAATGTGGAGTAAATTTATCATTGCAGATCTTATCGAATCAAGAGATAGCCTTAGGGGATTCATTTTTCGTGTTCTTGGCCGGTTTCAAGTGCGGTACGCCATGTTTGCCGGTACGGCAGTAATGCCTTGATTTGAGTTGGTTCGGCAATACTGAATGAGCGCAATTTTTCCGGCATAGGTTTATTCCAACGAGTCAGGCACCACGCGCCAAGAGGTGTAGAGGCTGTGTCGCCACTCAGCATGACTTTCGCAGACGGACGCAGCGCAGCAACCAGTCGACAAAGCATTGGGCTACGCGATGATGCGCTGCCAAATATAATGTCGCCCTTGCTTCCCAGTAGATCAAGCTCATAGTCAATCATCAGAGCGAGGTACAGTGTGGCTAATGCTGCGCCGCTACATCCTTTGGCATTCAGCTCGGCGCGCCGCAGCGGAAAAGGCCCGGTCCCAAGTGAAAAACTGGGAGTAATCAGGGACTGATTGGCGAGCGCCATTTCTATGTTGCGTTCATGGACGTGGTCAGATGGCGAGCTTTTGAGTAGCTCACATATAATTGCGTGTTCGCGTCCACCCATAAACCGAGCACATGGAACAACCTCGCCAGTGACGCTCACATTCGCGAGCATGTCTCGAGGCTCCCTCAAGACTCGGGTAGAACTACCTAGTACCATGCTGATTACCCAGGTGCCCATGGAAATAACAGAGATATCAGCGGCGACGCCGCTCGCAATGTAACGTGCCAGACTTGCATTACTGTCGTGAACACCGGCAAAGACTTCGCAATTTCCAGACAATTGTGCAGCAGCAGCGAACTCATCCGAAACGTTTCCGACACAGTCGTGAGTAGCCACAATTTCCGGGATAAGAGACTCGATATTGAGTGCTTTTGGTAAAGTCGAGAAGCAGTCTTCCCCTGGATTCCAAAGATCCGTATGGCAGCCGAGCGACGTTCGTTCAGTTACCTTTCGACCAGTCATGCGCCATATCCAGTATTGCGGATAGAAGATGACAGCGGATACGCTAGAAAACTCCGGCGGGAATTTTTTCTGCAGCCAAAACAGTTGCCGACCGAGGTTGAGCCCTGCTGGTAGTGACGGCGACAGGCTGTCTAAAAAGTCTGGTCTGATTCGCTCATATTGCATGTTGAGCTCTTCGACGCCTGCAAACTCATAGTCCAGAACCGGGAACGCTAGGCTGCCATCCTCTTGTAACAGTACAGCACATGCGCCGTGCGCTGAAACATTAATCGCCCGAATATCGCTAATAGCGCTGGCTTCCCGGGCTTCGAGCACAAACCAGTCCCAAATACGCTCAACATCGAGCGCCGGATAATCGCCTTCTAATAGCGATGGTGTAGCTATGCTGCCGCGACGAATTTGGGTGCCAAATTCATCGTAAGTACAGGTTTTCGCGTGAGTCTTGCCAAGATCAAGAATCAGTGTGGACTGAGGTCGCCCTGCATGTGCATCCATAAAGTCGGCGCCAGTCTGACGACGGACCTAAGTCCGCGAGCCAGGCGACATAAAGGCTTTGTCCACAGGGTATTTTTGCAGTATCCAGATGCAAAATATGAGTATTATTGGGCCGGACAAAAAGGTCATCCAGGCGACATTCTGAACGGATTCCGGCGTTTGCTCGCCACTCCCGGCAACGACACCGGCCCAAGCGATCAGCGCACCGGTCATTAGTAGCCCAACAGAGTTGGCGGTTTTCGCAATAAAGCTAAACACAGCGGCGTAGGAGCCATCCTTCAAGACACCTGTTTTTTTCATGTTTACTTCTGAAACGTCGGCGATCATCGAAGTTGCAAGTGGCACCAGTATTCCGCATCCACCCCACCACATCCAATGTAAGGGCGCAAAAATCATGCGGCCAATCGGAAGTTCATGTTGTGCAATTGTCCATACGGCGTCCGGCAAAAGAAAACCGCCAGAAAACACCGCGAGCAATCCCACCGAGCCAATTGTGCTAATCCAGATGCCTATGTATGCAGTTTTTTTCTTATCGTACTTTCTTACAAGCCTGGACAACATCAGTGCGCCGATAGCAAAAGAGATCATCGTCCCGCCGTGAACCACAGTTTTCTCTACGGCAGAGAACTGCATATAAAGGACATATACAAAAATCTGAATTTGTGCCACAAAAAGCATAGCGAGTTTTGACATGCCCAAGAACGCAAACACAAACCAGGCAAGCCTGTCTGTGAAAATTTCGACCATGGTGTCTCGAAACGAGGAAATACCCTGACCAAACGGGGCACTGCTGCGATTGTCTTTGGCGAACTCGCGGATCGAATAAATGCATAGCAGGACTAGCAACAATGCCGCAACGGAAAGCGTCGTTGCCATATCAATATAATTGCTAGCAAATGTTGTGCCGTCGATACGAGTGCCGTCCGGCGCGTCACGGTCTTGAAAAAACATCATCCATGCAAACGCGCCGAATACCAAATTGACTATTTGATTCAGAAAGTAGCGTATGCCCTGAAGGCGGGCCCGGTCAACGTACTCGGGACAAATTTCAAATCCGAGCGCAGTATAGGGAACCACGAAGATGGTCACGCAAGTTCGCACAACTAGATTAGTAAGAAGAACACACCAAAAAATGCTGCTCGCAGAAACAAATTTTCCAGGAAGAACCCATAGCATGTAGAAAGAGATAGCCAGCACAAGGCCGCCGAGCAATATGTATGGAAATCGTCGACCGAATCGGCTTCGAGTATTATCCGTCAGATAACCCATTATCGGGTCTGTAATCGCATCCCAGAGCGTTGTGACACTCAGCGCTATTCCAACGTAACCGGCGCCTAATCCAAGAACCAACGTGTAATAGAGCATGCCGAAATTCGATACACCGTTCATCGTGATCGACACGGCGCCCTCGCCCAGCGCATAACCAACTATCTTCGCGGTTGAAACCCGTTTTGGTGGGTTTGTCGAATTTTGCTCTGCGGGGCTAGTCATTAGGTTTTCCTCTAGGGTGCCACTTATTAGATGGATAAAGCTGGTTGAGCTCGATCTTGGAATTATAATTTATGCAAGCGCTGCTACTTTCAATTTGTGCGTACCCGAGCCGAGGCGCAGTACGGAGTGACCATCGCTGTGGCTGGCTTCTACTGGCTCTCCGTCCTTGGTCAGCGGCGCGTCACTAGTGTTCGGGACATAAACGGTCGCCGTCGAGTTAGGGGGTATAGCTATATCCCACTCAAACAGATCGTCTATTAACGACCAACAACTCTTTACTACCCCATAACTAGTCTCATGCCAGGCTTCGATTTTGGTCAGGTCGCCGACTACTGTTGGTTTCAATGTCATGTGCTTGAACCCCAGTTGATCCTCGTCCGGTTTAATCCCAGCTAACTCTTCGAACAGCCATATGATGAAGTCGCCAAGCAGCATTATGTGATTGCCGGAATTCATCGATGGATTAGCGGTATTGCCGTTCCAAAGTTCCCAGATCGTAGTCGCGTCGTGGTCGATCATAAACCCGTAACCCGGATACTCGCTGCGGGTATTAACCCGGAAAGCCAGGTCTGCTCGCCCATACTCTGTCAGAACACGGTTAAAGTACTGCATTCCGATCAGTCCGCAGGGAACGTGGGAATCGAAATCGACTTCAATTTTTCTAACAAGATTGCCGAAAATTGTTTCTCGGTATTTTGCTGGAGCAAGATCAAACGCCAACACCATAACATTGGCAGTAGCAGTATCGTTGGAATATTGAACGCTCTGTTCGTCAAAGTACTTCGCATTGATAGCAATGTGCATGTCACTCGCCAAGCGGTCAAAGCAGTCCTTTTCGTCGGGGTTTTCCATCAATGCGGCGAAATTTGCCATGATCGTCAATATTTCATAGAAGAAACAGCTGCCTATGAATTCTCCATCCGTCACGCGCAATGGATCTTTGGAGTGAATGATCTGCGCCTCCTCAGGAGGTACGCCCCAGTCCCCATAGGTGTTTTTCGGCATGAGGTTATCAACCAAATAAGTATCGGTCATCATATCGACCCACTTTTTCATATGGGGATAGCTCAGTCGGACGATTTTGTTGTCCTGATATTGACGACGAAGCGTCTCTACAATAAATATGTGGGCCCCGGGCCATGTCACATTGTCACTGTATTTGGGCCAGTATGCAGGGCATACGTCGGAGATACTGCCGTTCTCCTTTTGCCCGTCAAAAATATCGCGCAGCCACTTCCTGTAGAAGTTGCGAACTCCAAAGACATAGGACTCGCCGCGGGATTCTTGCAATCTGTCTCCCAACCAACCCTGGCGTTCATCGCGTTGTGGGCAATCAAGCGGAATACTCTTGTAGTTCGCACGGATTCCCCAGATAGCGTTTCGGAATATCTGATTTAACATTGGGTCCGAACAAGAAAATCCACCTACTTCTCTCAGGTCGTCATTTACCACTTGACCCTGGAGACAGTCGAGCGTGGGCGTGCCCGGGTATCCTGTCAGTTCCACATACCGAAATCCGTGGTAGACAAAGCGCGGTTCAAAGACTTCGTTTGACTCGCCTTTTAGCACATAGGTGTCTGTTACTTTGGCTGTGACAAGATTGTCAACATACAAAGTGCCATCTTCATTAAGACGTTCCGCGAATCGCTGTTTGACAATTGTGCCTCTTGCACCGGAGACGAATAGCTTTGTCCAACCGGCCATATTTTGGCCCATATCAATTATATGTGTACCGGGCGTTGGTGATGTGATGGCAATAGGGTCTATTGCGCCAGTCACCCGAATGGGTTCGTGCTTCTGCGCCGAGTATTTAGGTGATGCCGCTGCAACGATCTCCGCGGGCAGCCAATTTGTGTCGTCAAATGCCGGCTGACTCCACCCCGGCATTTCTTTTCGGGCGTCATAATACTCGCCGTCATATTCGTTGTTCTCTAAAATTGGACCCTCAGTTGTAATGTGCCAATTTTCGTTACTGATTACCCGTTCTATATGTCCGTCTGCATATTCAAGATCCATCTGAAATAGCATCTTCGGATAGCCGTAGGTAATTGTCTTGTGGCGCGCAATTATTCTTGGGGCGAAAAAGCGGCCTGCACCGAGTACCACGCCAACGGCGTTGGTTCCAGTATTAAGCTGATTTGTCACGTCGTAGGTGACGTACATTACTCTCTTGTCGTATTGCGTAAGCCCTGGCGACAGAACGCGGTCGCCTACTTTATCGCCGTTTAGGTAAAGCTCATGCACACCAACACCGATAATATAAGCGGTTGCTCGTTGGATTTTTTTTTCAGTCTTGAATTCATGCCGTAGAAATCGTGCCGAAATTCTTCGGTGCTCAATATCGGGGTCGTCGTCGCCACATGGTCTGTCAATTCCGATCCAGGAGCCTAGCCAATCTTCAGAGTTGAGCAGTCCAATCGAAAATGAGGCGGTGTTGCTCCAATCGCTTGCCTTGCCGTCGTTGTCCCATACCTGCACTTTCCAAAAGACCTGCGTGGTCGACCTGAGCGCAGTACTCCCTAATGGGATATCGATACAGTCGTCCGAGACAATAATTCCGCTGTCCCACAATTCAGCGGTGTTGGTGTCGAGTGCGCTAGCTGTTGTAGCGACCAATATCCGGTATGCAGTTTGGGATTGGTTTTGGTCAGGGCTCTGCAGCTTCCATGAAAGTTGCGGAATGGATTCCCCAATTCCAATCGGATTGATCAGGTCTTCTGTTCGGAGGTCGTAAGCTTTCAGCATTTCAAAGATATCCTTCGTATTAAGTTAAGGGCTCTTGGCTTGCTTCGAGTTCGCCAAAATGAGTGCAGTGATGGAATTTGGATTATTTTAATCATCACATGAAAAGAGTCATACATTCGGCACATTAGCGCATATTCATATCCAAGATTGCAAGAAAATTTCTAATAAATTGGTAGAATTGCTAATAATTATGTAATAAGTAAGTAAATTGTTGGGTCGGAGTTATCTGTGCTTACCGTCTTAATTAATCCTATCAATACAATTATTTATTGTGGTACCTTATTGACTCTAATGTTCGTGTTTGTCGGACTATGATCGACGCTTTTGACAAAGCGTCAGACGACCCAGTTGCGCCGCAACAACGCGGAGCACAAAATTTGAGGATGAGTTTGATGAATCTAAAAAACCTTATGTTTGCAATTGTCATCGCCGTCGCAGCAAGAGCCGGTGCGCCAAAGACTGAATCTGGCAATATGCAAGCCTCCGCAGCCGCAGAGGATACTGTGTTCACTCAACCTATAACCAAAGAATTATTCGGCGAGCTAGCCGATGGCCGGAAAGTGCAGCGATATATTCTTAAAAATAGCTCCGGCTCTTCAGTTGCCATCATGGAGCTTGGGGCCACTATTACTCATCTGTATGTTCCGGATCGCTCGGGTCAACTTGCCGATGTCGTATTGGGTTTTGATGTTGTGCAGCGTTACCTGACTGATAGTCCTTATTTCGGTGCCGTGGTTGGCCGTTTTGGCAATCGCATTGCCAAAGGTCGTTTCAACCTCGACGGTGAATCTATACAGCTCGCCGTGAACAATGGCCCAAATGCTTTGCATGGCGGCCTTATTGGCTTCGACAAAGAAATTTGGGAAAGCCGAATAGTAGCGACGGATAGTGGTGAAGCTGTGCGCTTTTCGCTACGCAGCCCGGCAGGCAATGAAGGATATCCGGGCACGCTCGACGTATCGGTAACCTACGTTTGGACTGATGAGAATCGACTGATTATCGACTACGAGGCAGTGAGCGACGCGGCCACTGTCGCCAATCTGACACAGCACAGCTACTTCAATCTTGCTGGACATAGCTCGGGTTCGATCCTGGATCATACCTTGAGGATCAACGCGACCCGATTCACACCTGTCGATGAAACGTTGATTCCAACGGGAGAGCTTCGCAATGTCCTTGGTTCGCCATTTGATTTCCAGGTCGCGAAGCCTATCGGGCGAGATGTCGGGCTCGACAACGAGCAGCTAGAGATCGGCGGCGGATTTGACCATAATTTTGTGCTCAGCGAGCTATTTGAGCCCGGCAACCTGCGAGCGGCGGCTGTACTTGTGGCTCCATCGAGTGGCCGCCAACTGACAATTGAAACGGACCAACCTGGATTGCAGTTCTATTCCGGAAATTTCCTCGACGGCAGTGTGCAGGGTAAAGGGGAGGCAGTTTATGAGCACCGCAACGGGTTGTGCCTCGAAACCCAGCATTTTCCTGATTCACCCAACCGTCCGGAGTTTCCTTCTACTAGGCTGGATCCTGGCGAGGTATTTCAGAGTCGTACTGTATTTGAATTCTCAGTAGTTGAGTGATGGCTGAGATTACGAGGTAGGTCTATTTGCAGACGGCTATGTCTTTGACAGAAATAGAAGTACATCGTACTTGTGTTTTTCTACCAGTTTCTCCGTTGCCTGCCGAGCCAGCTCCGCGTCGCCGGCCGAGATCGCGTCAACGATCGCCCGGTGACGATCCAGATTCTCGCGAAACGATACAAGCTTATGTAATCGGAGACCATCACAAAACGCCGAGCGCAGTAGCGTAACAAATGCGGGTTTCAAGGCGCTGTAAACAATATTGTGTGTGGCGTCGATTATCGATTCATGGAAGCGTAAGTCGGCCTCTAAAGAGGATTTTGTGTCATCTGCCTCCACCATGGCAACGTAGGCGGAGTATATCGACGCAACGTCAGACTTGGTTGCTTTCATTGCCGCGAGTGCAGCGATAGTAGGCTCGATTCCCTGACGAAATTCTGTCAATTCGCCCAAGAATTCCTCGGCTTCGGCTGCCCATGACATCACTTCTGGGTCAAGCAGATTCCATTCGGACTTAGCGCTAACAATGGTGCCTCGCCGTGGTGCCGTTGTGAGGAGGCGCTTCCCCCTGAGGATCTTAACCGCTTCACGGAGAGCATTACGGCTTACGGACAAGTCTTTTGCCAAGTCCCACTCGATTGGTAGTTTGTATAGCGGTGGGTAGTGTCCATTTATAATAGAGCGGCCAAGCTCAGCGGCCGCCTGCTCCGAGAGTGTGCTGCTCCGCTTGGCTGCCGGCGCTTCCTGCGGAACGCTCGGTAGGCTTGTATCTTCTGGATATGGGTCTATTTTTTCCACTTAGATCGGGTCGCTATTCTGTTTAATTGTCACTAATGATAGCAATATTAGTGCAAGAGATGGGATTATATAATCATCCTATGATATTGACTCATAATTCGAATGACCGTCAATTCCCGGTTGCATTACAAGACTCCCAGTAAGTATCTGATATTATAGACTAATCTGTAGTAATTCGCTCAATTTGGCCCATATATCGTTGGATGCGCGACGTATACTGTTTAAAATTAAGTATTCATTTAATTCTATAATTATAATTTGCGTTTATTAAACATCCTATGATACATTCTAGTCTGAGAAGCTTGTATGCGCACCAAATAAGTCGAAATTCGATTGGTTGCGCCTAGTTCAGTAGCAAAAAACGCATCGAAGCCACGGCTTTATGTAAATGAAAGTACACAAGAAACGCAGATCTAAATTGAGGGGACATAATATGAAACGACACAGGATATTAATTTTAGCGGCGAGCATTTCGGCAACGTTTACGGCGATGTTGGCCGGAACTGTTGCTCAGGCAATGGAGATTGAAGAGATCCTCGTACAGGGCATTTGGGGTAGTCAGCAGCGCGCACTAGACGTAAAGCGGAACTCCGAAGTCGTTATGGACGGCATATCTCTTGAAGCCGTTGGTAAGTTTCCGGATCAAAATGTTGCTGAAGCGCTGCAACGCATCCCCGGTGTAGCTATTACCCGTGAGCGAGGTGAGGGCGCACAAGTTTCGGTTCGAGGATTTGGTCCTACGTTCAACGTTGTTACCTTGAACGATAGAGTGACGGCATCCGTCTTGAATACTCGATCATTCGATTTCCAGACTCTACCTAGCCAATTGATTTCCGGCGCGCAGGTTTATAAGAGCGTTGATGCAAGCAGAGTGGAAGGTAGCATCGGTGCTGGGATAAATATCTCAACGTTGCGACCCCTAAATTTTAATCAGGATCGCATAATGGCCGGTACGATTAGCGGCCGTTATACAGATCTAGGAGAAGATGTCGAGATGCAGGCGAGCGGCATCTACGGCGCCAAGTTTGCCGATGACACAGTCGGCCTGGTCTTAGGCTTTTCTCGCGATGATCATTCCTCTCGCATTGACACGTCCGGTGGCGAAGGCTATCACATTGAGAGTATAGAAAGTGGTGGCGTCCTGACGGGCCAAGATGTTCGGATGGAGCGGGCGAGGAACTATTTTTTGCAGCTGGAAGATAGAAGCAGAAGCACGGCAACAGCCGCACTCCAGTTTCAGCCAAATGACAGGCTAGATTTAAATTTTGATGTGCTTTACACAAGGCTTGAGGTCGATACTGATCAAATTCGTCAACAACACGTGCTCTTTTTTGGGGGCACAGAAGACCTGGTATTAAGCAGTAATAATACGGCACTGAGCTTCACCAAACCGGCGGGAGATATTCGACCAGATCTTATTCGCGTCGATGATTATCGCGATACTCAAACAACAATGTTCGGTTTCAATGCGATCTTTGACGCGACTGATACTTGGTCATTAGAGTTTGACGTAGCGCATTCGGAAGCTACCAGTGACTCCGATCCTCTGGATCTTCAGAATAGTTTCGCAGTTATCCGTTCAATCACAGCTGGTGTTGGCGGCGACTACGATATCGACGGCGGCGCATTCCCTGAATTGCAGCTAAATCAGGATCTGAACGATCTGGAGTATCGCGCATTTTATACCGACTTCAATGCAGAAGATCTCGAAGATAAGGCAACAGACTTGAAGCTAAAGTCGCTCTGGACTGTCGATAACGGCCCGCTGGTATCGGTTGAAGCAGGCGTTCAATATGTGGACAGAACAAAGCTGGAAATACAGTATCGATCGCCGAACGGATGTGCGTACTGCGGCAGCGGCCCGACCATTCCTGATTCAGAGTTTGATGCTTTCCCAGTCTCTAATTTTTTAAGCGCAGGCAGTGGATTTCAGAACGAATGGCCAGTCCTTAGTAATAGCGACTATCTCGCATTTCTAACCTTAAATGACGCAGATCGCGCTGCAGGGCTTATTCCGGTTCTCCGGAAAAACCAGGGCACGAATGTGGAAGAGCAGTCGACTAGCTTGTTTGTTCAAGCGAATCTTGCAGGTGAGTTGGGGCAGAGCCCTTGGTCTGGGAACTTTGGCGTCCGATACGTCAAAACAGACCTTACTACTAGAGGTGCTACATCTGAATTGGTCGATATAACTAAAACGAACGCTGATCCACTCGACGGAAACATTACAATCGATACGCTCGATAGTGACCTAGGAGCAATTAACAACAATTATTCGGAAGTATTGCCTAGCGTTAATTTCAAGTTGTCGCTTAATGATGATGTGCAGTTGCGTGCGGCAGCAGCGAAAGTTATTTCGCGGCCTAATCTTAGCGACCTATCCACATCTAACTCGTTTCGGGGCAATGGCACGTCATTCACTTCCTCAGGCGGCAACCCCTACCTCGATCCTTTCAAGGCCGTGCAGTACGACCTCGGCATCGAATATTACTCGCCAGAAGGTTCAGCGTATTCGGTGAGCGTCTTTTACAAGAACATTGAAACCTTTATTTCTAACGTGGTAACACTAGCGCCAACAGAATTTTCGGTTACGCTACCCGATCCCATTGGCGTGTTAGATCCTGTCGTATTTACCGATTCACGTGTGCAAAACACAGATGGCGGTTCGGTGAAGGGAATTGAGTTCTCTGCTTTGCACAACTTCGAAAACCTACCAGAAATGTTTGACGGATTGGGTGTTCAGTTCAACTACACCTACGCTGATTCCGAAAGCGATATCGAACCGACAGTTCTGCCATCTGTTACGGCGGCATCCTCCGATCTTGAGGGGTTTGCTAAAAATAGCTTCAATGCCATCTTGTTCTATGAAAAGAATAAAATCAGCACACGTCTGGCCTATAACTGGGTTGACGACTATCTGCTGCAACGTCAAGGCGCACAGGGTTTGCCAGTATATTTCGCTGACTATGGCCAGCTTGATTTAAGTTTCTCCTACGACCTTATCGACAATCTGACGCTTAATATTGAAGGCATTAACATCTCAGATCAAAGTACTGAGACCTATCAGGATGTCCGCGAACGTGCGAAAGATTTCGAATTCACCGGACGCCGGTTCATGGTTGGCATAAGCGGTACTTTCTAGTACCGACTGGAAAGCATGCAAGATAGCGGCCTACATCGCTCGAATCTGAGTACCGTAGAACGCTATTTTGTTCCAGGTTTTACGTAATATGGACCCGATGAGGGGCTTTTTAAGCTACAGGTCTACGGCAGCGCGTCCCGGAGTGTGACAAGGGATTGCCTCTGCCGTACGTTGGATTCTGGTGGCGCGAATACGCTGAGCAGAAAAAGTGCAATGTTTCTGTGTTCACAAAGAGACAACCCCTGTTTAGTATCCGCTGCCAAACACGACCAGATGGAGAAACTCATTTCATGATTTATCAGCCAAGCGCAAAGCAGAGCGTGTCGAGTCGTGTAACCATACTGTTATTGGGTTTCACATTGTTGAGTGTTGGCTGCAATTTGGCCAGCGACAATGATGTCACAGTAACCGATGATTCTTTCGCAATAGCCGATGGCTCTCCAATTCCTGAAGTACGTCCCAATATCATTGTGATCCTTGCGGATGACTTGGGCTACTCGGACATTGCGCCCTACGGTAGCGAGATAGAGACACCGAACCTGAATCGCCTTGCGCAAGACGGTGTCCGATTTTCGAATTTTTACAATACGGCGCGTTGTTCGACTACACGTGCCAGTCTTTTGACAGGCCTCTATTCGCATCAAACGGGGCTCGGTAGCATGCCTTTTTTACCAGTGAATACTGAAGAGCCTTCGTATCGTGGTGATTTCAATTCGAGCCTGACGGTCGCTGAGTTTTTGCGACCGGCCGGGTACGCCACCTACATGGTAGGCAAGTGGCATATTACGCCCTACCTAAATAACGAGAAGTCCAATTGGCCGCTGCAACGCGGGTTTGATCGGTTCTACGGCACAATTACTGGGGCCGGAAGCTATTTTGAGCCAACCACGCTAACCGACGGCAACCAGAGAGTCTTCGCAGCCGACGATAGCGACTATTACTACACAGATGTGATTTCACAGCATGCGACGACGTTCATAAATGACCATGCTCTGGACTCACCCACAAAACCATTTTTTCTGTATGTGGCGTATACCGCTCCACATTGGCCTTTGCACGCTCCAGAGGAAACGATAGCCAAATACAAGGGCCACTACGACGCCGGTTGGGATGAGATCCGGGAGCGGCGAATAAGTCGGTTGGTGGATCTTGGCATTCTAGACGAGGATGTTGTTCTGCCATCTCGAGATTCAGGTGTTAGCGCCTGGGATGAAACAATTGACAAGGCTTGGCATGCCCGAGCAATGGAGACCTATGCAGCTCAGGTCGACCATCTCGACAAAGGCATTGGCAAAATCCTTGCCGCGTTGGAAGTGGCGGAGCAGCTGGATAATACGCTTATTCTATTTTTGTCAGACAACGGCGCTGCGGCGGAGATCATAGAGCCAAGTTGGGCTAAGTGGCTTCTGGGCGACGAGGGCGACGATCTGGCTGGTATTCGCACCACGCGGGACGGCGATGACGTTGCCTATGGCAACGATGTTTCCATATTGCCCGGAGACAATGGCAGCTATCAAAGCTACGGAGTCGGTTGGGCAAATGCGTCAAACACTCCGTTCAAAGGTTATAAGAAAGAGTCTTATGAGGGTGGGACGGAAACACCGTTCATCATGCACTGGCCGAATGGGTCACTTGCAGCAGGGGCAATTGAGCGCGCTCCCGGACACGTTATCGACATTGTGCCGACACTTGTCAACCTAGCCAAAGCTTCCGATCAGAATGAGCCAAACGATGAGTCCCAAAGCTCTTTGGTTGGTTTGAACCTGCTTGATCCCGGTTTTCGCGAGTTAGCGAACGAGCGAGCACTGTATTTTGAACATTACGGAGATCTGGCCGTTCGATCGGGTCCTTGGAAGGCCGTATTTCCCGCACCCGATGGGCCCTGGGAGTTGTACGATATGAACTCCGATCCCACAGAGTTGATGGATATTTCGTCCTCCCATCCTGATCGGTTGCTCGATATGCAGCAACAATGGTTCGGATGGGCTGCTCGCGTCGGGGCCAGAGTTCCCAATGGTGCAGTTGACGATTCGAATCAAACCCCAAAATTAGAAATCATAGGCAATCTAGAATGAAGCATCCTGAATTATTCGAGTCCGTTTGGGATGATGAAGTTGCCGAGCAATTGGATCCGGTTGAAAGGCTGGTATATCGGTCAAACCTGCTAGGTAGCGACCAGCGCATCACAAATACGGGCGGTGGCAATACTTCTGCCAAACTCAAGGAAGTGGATCCACTTACTGGCAAAGAGGTGTCGGTGCTCTGGGTCAAAGGGTCAGGCGGAGACCTGCGTACTTCGACGAGAGAGAACTTTGCATCCCTATACCTTGACCGACTGCAAGGCCTGGACTCGGTCTATCAGGCCCGAGAAGACATTGGCTACAAGAGCGCTGCAGAGGACGCGATGGTGGGCTTGTTCGGTCAGTGCACTTACTGCATGAATCTTCGTGCATCGTCCATCGATACGCCACTTCACTCAATGATTCATCACACCCATGTAGATCATCTTCATCCGATTTCAGTGATTGCAATTGCATCTTGCGAGGATCAGGAGCAACTGACTCAAGAGGTTTGGCAAGGGGCACTGGCCTACGTTCCCTGGGCTCGACCCGGATGGGAGGCAGCCAAACTCTGCGAGCATGAACTCGAGAAAAATGCCAACATTAAGGGTGTTCTTCTGGGACAGCATGGACACACCAGTTGGGCTTCGAATGACAAGTCCTGCTATGAGACATCACTGTGGGTGATCCAGCAGGCCGCGGATTACATATCCAAACACGACAAGGGCGATCGCACTTTTGGTGGTCAGAAGTATGCGAATCTGGAGGACGCGACGCGAATATCAACTCTGACAGGAATATTGCCCCGCGTACGAGGCATGGTCTCACAGCAGCAGCGCTTTATTGCCACCGTTCAAAGTGACGAGCGCGTGCTTGAGTTTGTTAACAGCAATGATGGCGCACGCCTCGCGCATCTTGGCACGTCCTGCCCAGATCACTTCCTGAGAACAAAGATTAAACCGCTCTACGTTGATTGGGATCCTCAGGTGGAGTCTGTAGACGAGTTAGAGGAAAAAATTCGAGCTGGATTGCTGAGCTACCGAAATGAATACGCCAAATACTACGAGCGTAATCGAGACGAGGGGTCGCCCCCTATGCGTGATGCCTCCCCAACCGTCATGCTGATCCCAGGTTTGGGAATGATTGCCTGGGGTAAAAACAAGAGCGAATCCCGAGTGACTGCTGAATTTTACAATTCGGCTATCGCGGTGATGCGAGGTGCGGAGGCCGTAAGTAGCTACACCGCTCTCCCACAGAAAGAGGCGTTCGATATTGAATATTGGTCGCTCGAGGAGGCAAAGTTAAAAAGAATGCCCTCAGAAGCCGCCCTGGAACGCAAGATAGTAGTCGTAGTCGGAGCAGCTGACGGCATTGGCAAGGCGACAGCTCTGCGAGCCGCACAGGATGGTGCTCACGTCATTTGCGCCGATTTACGACTAACTGCCGCCCAATGTACGGCTGACGAAATTACATCTCTTCGTGGAAGGGGAATCGGAATTGCAGGCACCGGGATATCCTGCTGCGGACCGTCAATCGCCCTCGAGGTCGACATAAGCGATCGATGTTCCGTTGCCAGCATGTTCGAATCCATTGTTATCGCTTATGGTGGTATTGATAGCGTTGTTGTGACGGCCGGCGTATTTATTGCCCCAGGCCAGGCGTCTTGTTCACCTGACGAAATGTTCGATCGGAGTTATGCGGTCAATGTCAAAGGAGCATACATCGTTGCTACCGAGGCAGAACGTATATGGAAGTCACAGAAAATTGATGGCGAGCTGGTGATTGCAACGAGCGTAAATGCGGTGGTAGCCAAAAAGGGTTCAATTGCCTATGACACCAGCAAAGCCGCAGTAAGTCATCTAATTCGGGAGCTGGCCGTTGAGCTTGCACCCTGGGTAAGGGTTAACGGTATCGCTCCGGCGGCAGTTGTTGCCGGGAGCAGTATGTTTCCAAGAGATAGGGTAGCTGCCTCACTTACAAAATACGCTGTCGATTTCGACGAAAAAGAGTCTGAAGACCAACTCAGAAATAGATTATCCGAATTCTATGCTCAACGGACTCTGCTCAAGAAACCCATTAGTCCTGACGACTTGGCGGAGGCGGCCTTTCTATTGATTTCCGGCAAACTCTCAAAGACAACCGGACAGGTAATTTCTGTCGATGGAGGCCTCCCCGATGCGTTCTTGAGATAGGTGCAGAGTGCAACCGCAGTGTCCTGCTCTGCCCACCACAGGCATGTCCTGCTGGCATGACCGGGCCAAAGGATTACAACAAAAGGAATACAACAGATGAGAAGACTAATCAGCGCTGAGCTGGTCAGCGAACACAATGAGTCCAAGATAGAGGGCTTGAGAGAAGAATACGATGCGCTTGGCGCGTTGCTGTCGTCTCGAGGCATTGATATCGAATCTGTGACAAGCCAAGCAAAAGAGTTTGCTGTAGCGGTACCCTCATGGGGCACAGGTACGGGTGGCACCCGTTTCGCACGGTTTCCTGGAGAAGGAGAGCCTGGCAACATCTTTGAAAAACTTGAGGATGCGGCAGTCATTAACCAGCTTGTGACCTGCACGCCAAAAGTGTCACCGCATTTTCCGTGGGACTCGGTCGAAGACATGAAAGAGGTGCGAAACCATGCTGATGACCTGGGCTTGTTATTTGACGCTGTGAATTCGAATACGTTTCAGGATCAACCCGATCAAAAGCTCTCGTACAAGTTCGGTAGCCTAAGTCATGTCGATCCCGGCGTGCGCGCCCAAGCTGTGGAGCACAATCTGGAGTGTATTGAACAGGGCAAAATTCTGGGATCCACCAGCATAACCTTATGGGTGGCAGACGGTTCAAACTTCCCTGGGCAGTCGCACTTTCAGCGCCAGCTAGAGCGATATCTTGAAAGTACCAAGATCATATACGAGGCTTTGCCCGACGACTGGCAATTGTTTCTCGAACACAAAATGTTCGAGCCTGCGTTTTACTCCACAGTGGTTCAGGACTGGGGAACCAGCGTACTTTGCGCAATGGAACTAGGAGATCGCGCTCGATCACTGGTTGATCTCGGACACCATGCTCCCAATGTCAATATTGAAATGATCGTCTCCAGGCTAATCCAATTCAAGAAGCTTGCTGGGTTCCATTTTAACGACAGTAAATACGGCGACGATGACCTTGATAGCGGTTCTATAAATCCGTTTCAGCTTTTTTTGGTTTTCAATGAACTGGTTGACGCTGAGCAGTTGCAGCGCGACGGATTTGATCCTGCGTACATGCTCGACCAGTCGCACAATGTTACCGACCCGGCAGAGAGTCTCATGTCATCGGCAAATGAGGTGCTTCGCGCGTACGTAAAGGCATTGCTCATAGATCGGAAAGCGCTTAGTCATTTTCAGGAAGGCAACGATGCACTGATGGCCAACCAATGTCTGAAATCAGCCTATGAGGTCGACGTTACACCCATTCTGAAAATGGCTCGCTATCAGAAAGAAGGTGCTATTGAGCCGATAACATGCTTTCGGTCCTCTATGTACAGGGCCAATGTGGCGCGTACCAGGGCGCAACCAAAAGTGGGAGGAGGTGGCATTGTTTAAGGTAATAAGAAGTATTAAAGAACCGGCGTCCGGAGCATGCCGACGACCCACTGAAACGACGGCTTCTTCGGCTAGTTCAAGGCTCGCAGGACCACTTGCCGTAATTCTACTACTGATGATAAGCATCGGTTGCAGTAGTGAAAACCTACCCGAGTCGTCTGCCATGATGGTTCCGCCTGGAGCGGAGCTGCAAAAATGCGGACTTATTATGCGCCTCGGTAACCGAGATACTTGGGACGCGGGCATGATTGAGTCACCAGCGGTATGGCAGGACCCGTCGACCGGGCGTTATGGCATGGTCTATACCGGTTACGATTTACAAAACGATGATATTCGTGGCTACGCCTCTGTCGGTCTACCTCGCATAGGGTTGGCCTGGAGCGACGATCTGCGGCAATGGGAAAAAGACCCTCGCAATCCCATTTTTGAGCCCAGTGGAGCGACCGGCGATAAAGGCACCACGGGGCCATTAATCTGGCTCGAGAATGGAACCTACTTTTTGTTCTACATCGGTACAAGCGAGGAAGGCTACGAGGCGGGGCGGAAGACACTGAACCTTGCCACTTCGACCGATCTTACGTCATGGAAGCGATACGAAAACAATCCGATCATCGGACCTGAAGGCGAGGGCTGGCGAGCCGATGATATATGGCATGCAAGTATCGTCAAGGTAGATGCTATCTATTACATGTTCTTTAATGCGTCGGGAGTAGTCGACGACAATCATGAGGAGTTCACCGGCTACGCCACGTCGAACGACCTTATGAACTGGGCAGTTGATGATGACAACAGTCCCCTAATCGTAGGCAGCCGCGAAGCCGGTGGATGGGATTCAACCGGTCGAACCGGTGATCCAAGCGTCTACCGCGTTGGCGACAATTGGTATATGGCTTATTACAGTTGGGACGGCAGCAATGCACAGGATGGCCTGGCAATAACCACGGCTGCGGAATTTCCACTTGGCTGGAAACCTTACGATGGCAACCCGATTTTACCTATTGGCGCCGCCGGAAGTATCGATGCAACCCATGCCCACAAGCCGTTCATATATCGCACTGATGACACGCATTACCACTTCTACACTGCAGTAGACGAGCTGGAAACCCGGCAAATTGCCTTGGCTATTTCACCAGGGCCCTGCCGCTAAACATGAGCCGTCGAATCGGAGTACTCATTAGAAAAGGAAAATTATGAATGTGGTTACTAAAAAGAAATTATTCTTAAGGAACAGACTTTGAAGATTACATCGATAAAAACCTGGGCGGTTCCGCCGCGCTGGGCACTGCTAAAGATTGAGACTGACGTCGGAATCTCGGGTTGGGGTGAGCCTGTACTGGAGGGGCGAACTCATACGGTTCTTGCCGCTGTCGAGGAAATGAAAGAAGAGTTGATCGGCCAAGATCCGCGAAATATTGAGAAGATTTGGACGCGCCTTTACAGGGGCAGCTTCTATCGCGGAGGCCCGGTGCTAATGAGTGCCATCGCTGGCATTGACCAAGCTCTTTGGGACATCAAAGGCAAGCACTACGATGCTCCTATATCGGACCTTCTTGGCGGTGCGGTTCGCCACAAAATACGTGCATATTCCTGGTTGGGTGGTGATCGACCCAGTAATATCGGCCCACAAGTCAAAAAAGCCAAAGAGGCCGGTTTTACAGCGTTTAAGATGAACGGCACGGCGGAGACTCAACACATCGAGACCGGATCGGATGTTGATGAGGTTATTGCAAGAGTTGCCGATGCTCGCGAGGCGGGCGGGCCGGAAATGGGCATCGCTATAGATTTTCATGGGCGAGTGCATCGGGGCCTAGCCAAGGTTCTATTCCACGAACTGGAACAATTTCGACCATTGTTTATCGAAGAGCCCGTTTTACCCCAACATATGGACGCGCTGAAAAATATCGCGCAGCAAACATCGATTCCAATCGCTGTGGGTGAGCGGCTTTTCAGTCGCTACGATTTCCGTCCTATTCTCGAAGCTGGATGGGTCGATATAGTGCAACCTGACCTGAGTCATTGCGGTGGCATTACTGAGGGTCGCAAAATAGCGACGTTGGCGGAAACCTACGATGTAGCATTGGCACTCCATTGTCCCTTGGGCCCGGTAGCGCTGGCTTCTTGCTTACAGGTTGACGCGGTATCGCACAACGCGGTGATTCAAGAACAGTCCACGGGCATGCACTACAACGGTGATGTGGGCCTTCTTGATTATATTGTGGACCGATCTGTACTCTCAGTCGAAGATGGCTACCTCATCATACCGACAGGCCCTGGTCTTGGTATTGAGATAGATGAAGAAGTCGTCGAAACAAAATCCAAAGAGATGAAGCATCAGTGGCGTAATCCAATCTGGGAGCACCCTGACGGTAGTGTTGCTGAGTGGTGAGTAATCAGTATTCCTATGAAACATGAAATTACATGATGCCTGTTGAATTAACACCAGGGTTCATCGGCTATTCAGGTGCCGGGATTTTCTGTGAAACCTTAGCGGGGGGAATTTAAAGCATGTCGCACCAGATAATAGGCGTCGATTGGGGGACAACCAATATGCGAGCGGTGCTTTGCGATGTGGATGGCTCGTCTATTTCTGCCCGAGAGGTCAAGAACGGACCGGGCATCGCCAGACTTCAAGGCTCACCAGCTGACGAATTGTTCAAAACAATTGCCCCCTGGCTTCGGTCACGATCTCCGGCCAGGGTGATTCTATCGGGGATGGTCGGTTCGAATATTGGCTGGCACTCGGTGCCCTACCTCAGCTGCCCAATATCAGTTTCCGAGATTGCCAAGCAAACTTTTGGTTTTGCCGATCGCGATATCGAACTTAAAATCGTACCCGGATTAAGAAGTTCAGAAGACTCTGATGCGGCCGAGGTCATGCGCGGTGAGGAGCTGCAAATACTCGGATGGCTAGCGGCCAATCCGATACGACAGCAAGGCACTCATCTGTTGTGCCTGCCCGGCACACATACCAAATGGGCCACTATTTGCGATGGAGTAGTGGAATCATTTGTCACTGCTGTTAGTGGCGAGCTATTCAGTCTTTTGCTAAATCAAAGCATCCTGTTCGCCGGGTTCTCTGTGAATGCAGACAACGCAGAGGTTGATACCGCAGCGTTCGACCTTGGGGTCGAGCAAATGAAAACCCATGGCGGCATGTTCCTGCATTCTCTGTTTGGGGCGCGCAGTCGACAAGTACTAGATACATTTTCCAATAACGAGGCTAGAAGCTATCTTTCCGGACTCATTATTGGTAGCGACGTACAAGGGTTGCTAACTGAGCATAAAGGCGCAGTTGGCGAGATCGTGATAATTGGCAATCCCACTCAGTCGGAGCTGTATGACCGCGTAATTCGAGCCACGGGTCGAAATGCTGTTACTATGGATGGAATCGACGCGGCGCTAATGGGCTACAAATTTGTCGATGAGGCTCTGACAATATGACCCCGACCCTCAATCTGTTTCAGGAAATGCCTCTGGTCGCAATTTTGCGCGGGATTCTACCGACCGAAGTGGTCGCCGTCGGACAAGTATTGTACAAGTCGGGTATTCGTTGCATCGAGGTTCCGCTTAATTCCCCAGCCCCTTTGGACAGTATTGCCAAGCTTGTGGCGGTCTTGCCGGAAGACTGCTTAGTCGGTGCTGGCACCGTAACTTCTGCGTCGGACGTCGACGACGTTGTTGCCGCCGGCGGTAATCTTATCGTCGCGCCCAATACAGACAAGGCAGTTATTCAACGCGCTGTCGGCTTTGATGCAGTGGTGATGCCAGGTATTGCGACGGCGACGGATGCATTCAATGCCATCTCTTACGGTGCACGTCATCTAAAACTATTTCCGGCGAGTACTTACGGCCCTGATCATATGCGCTCGCTGAAGGTTGTGCTTCCCGACAACTGCCGTGTGTATGCTGTCGGCGGTGTGGGTGTCGCGGAGATGGGAATGTGGGTCGCCGCAGGCGTGGACGGTTTTGGCATTGGCTCAGAGATCTATCGCGCCGGCGATTCGGCCGAGGTCGTTTCCGAAAAGGCTAATGCGCTGACCTCAGCCTATAGAAATACACAAACTATGCATACCAAACCGCACGTTAACCCCCTTTCAAAACACTAGGAGAAATACTATCTTCGGAATCTGCTATTACCCCGAGCATTGGCCGCAAGAACAATGGTCAGAAGACGCAAAAATGATGTCAGAACTTGGTCTGACATATGTTCGTATCGCCGAGTTCGCATGGTCACGCATTGAACCGCGTGACGGTGAGTTTCAATTCGAATGGCTCGATAACGCGGTCGAGACTCTCGCCAATGCGGGCTTAAGCGTGGTCATGTGCACACCAACAGCGACACCGCCAAAATGGCTGGTTGACAAGTTTCCGGAGATACTTCCGGTCGATCCGGATACAGGACGTACTCGCGGCTTTGGATCGCGCCGGCACTACGACTTCTCAAGCGATGTCTACTTCGACGAAGCGATGCGGATAACAGAATTGATGGCCAAACGTTATGGCAAACACGACGCTATCGTAGGCTGGCAAACCGATAACGAAATTTGTTGCCACAATACCAACCTTAGTGCCTCGGACGTAGCCCGCTCAGCGTTTCAACAATGGTGCAGCCTGCGATACGCGTCGATTGACGCACTGAATGACGCATGGGGAAACGTATTCTGGTCAATGGAGTACCAGAATTTCTCGGCTATTGAGCTTCCTGTTGGAGCAGTTACGGAAACGAACCCGGCGCATCGTCTGGCTTATCGTCGCTTTTCATCCGAGAAGGTCTGTCATTTTAACGACAGCATGACCAAACTGATTCGTGCATACGCTCCCGGCAAGTTCGTCACACACAATTTCATGCCCATGACCTACACTGGCGTCGACAATTATTCCCTCGCCGCGCCCCTGGACTTTTCGAGCCACGATAGCTATCCGCTAGGTCGCGTCGATCAGCAACTCAAGAATAGTTCCGCCGAGGAGCTACGCAAGTACATGCGGACCGGCCACCCAGATGCGTCGGCTTACAGCCACGACCAAACGCGTGGTTTTAGCAAAGACCCTTTTTGGGTTATGGAGCAACAACCCGGACCGGTCAATTGGGCGGACAATAACGCGCGGCCTGCTCCGGGCATGATTCGGCTTTGGACTCTTGAAGCGTTTGCGCACGGCGCTGGCTGCGTTTCCTACTTTCGTTGGCGTCAGGCGCTATTTGGGCAGGAGCAAATGCACGCGGGTCTATTGCGACAAGATAATTCGAAGTCCGCAGCCTGGCCCGAAGTCGAGGAGGCAATCGCCGATGTAGCCAAGCTGTCACTATTGGATGAAACCAAACAACAAGCGGATGTTGCGATGATTACCGCTGCTGAAAGCGTCTGGGTCAGTGCCATCGAACGACAAAGCGAATCTTATGAGTTTGCCAACATCGAGTTCGACTACTACCACGCGTTGCGCTCACTTGGAGTAAGCGTGGACTTTGTAAATCCAGACTCCGACCTTAGTGGATACAAGTTGGTCATCGCACCCGGTTTGCCGATTATAGGCGACGCATTGATTAAGAAATTTAAGGCCAGTGACGCCTCTTTCATTTTTGGACCGCGGTCCGGTGCCAAAACTAGCGAGTTTAGTTTTCCTGGGAATCTACCGCCAGGTGAGTTACAACAAATCGCCCCGCTTCGAGTCCTGTCGATTGAGACTCTGCGACCTGATTGCATCGAAGGGCTTTGTTGGAATGGAAAGCGGTATGAGAGCCTCATCTGGCGTGAAGAGCTGGAAGTCATCGACGGAGACGTGCTGGCACAGTACGACGATGGCTTGCCCGCCGTTGTACGTTGTGGGAGCCTGTCATACATCGGTACCCTAACGGACACGCTTTTCTTGAAAGACTTTTTCCGGATGAACTGCCAAGAACTCGGCATAGAAACGAATGAATTCGGAATAGACCTGCGTATTATTCGACGCGGGAACCTGATGTTTGCATTTAACTATTCAGAACAGAAACAGGACCTACCGCTCGACAAAGGTGCGCAAATATTGCTCGGCTCTCGATCAATCAAGCCCCATGACGTCACGGTTTGGAAGCGAAATTAGACACCTTCTTCAGGTAAACATTTCTGAGGTGCGTCTAATATCGCAATTGGACGCCTGACTGGCGATCGTCCATTTGAGTTCAAGTATATCGAGGGTGTCGGCTCAAGTTTGTTAGATGGGATACGCGATGACACGCCAGGAAATATTTGGGCGAACGCATTAGTCAAATTCGTTTGCCCGCGGCTTGCTCGAATATCTGCTTCGACGGCAAGAATAGAAACCAGAGTAGGCGCATGATTTATTATTGATATTTCCCAGCGTTTTCAAATTTCTAATAGTCAGAGAATAAAGTGATTGTTCCACTGGCCCTTGGCCCCTCCTCAGAAGCGCTCCAAGCGTCTGAATTGCGCTTGTGTGAAGTTCTAAAGGTTGGAAAAAAATTGGGTGAAGGTGTTATCTGGGATGTTATTACCCAAGCGATTTGGTGGACGGATATTGAGTCATCGAGGATATTTCAATACCAGCCAGAGCGAAAACAGCTAAGATCTTGGGATACTCCAGAAAGGTTATGCTCGTTTGGGTTTACCAATAAAGACGGCTGGCTGATCGCTGCATTTAAAAGTGGGATTGCGCTATTTAATCCTGAAGCTCAGTGCGTTAAGTGGATAAGTCCAATTGAAGCAGATAATCCCCGCTCCCGACTAAATGACGGTTGAGTTGATCGGCAGGAGCATTTTCGGGTTGGCTCAATGATTGATAGTGAATTAGATGAGAGCGCAGATAAAGCAGGGTGGCCCCCGCAGCTTGGTGGACTTTATCGGTTGTCAGCTAACATGTCATGTTCAAACCTGTTGTCAGATATTCAGATATCAAACGGACTTTGCTGGAGCTTAGATTCAAAAAAAATGTATTTCGCTGATTCCGCTCAGCGGCAGCTTTATGCGTACGATTTTGATCAAAAAATCGGCAAAGTGTCGAACAAAATAAATTTTGCAGCGACTCCTGAAGGTGTTTACCCCGATGGAGATGTAATCCAAATTTTTTCTATTCCAGCCCAAAACCCTTCTTGCTTGTGCTTTGCAGGAGTAAACCTCGATTACCTGATCGTAACTACTGCTATGCAGGGTATCGCGCATGAAAATTTAGATACTGACGTAGACGGGAGTCTCCTAATATACAAAGCTGGGGTTAAAGGAGTTGGGGAGGCCCGGTTTAATTTAGAGAACCGATATCTCCATGACGACCTCTCTTTGTCGGAGACTCAGCCATGACGATCAATATTGGTATAGTGGGTCTGGTTAGACCCGATCCGGATCTAACCGTTCAGGGGCGGTTTGTTATTGATGATGAAGCAGGAGAGATACATTACTTCCTGACGGTCAACGACCCTTGGGCTCTAACTGAGACCTTCGAAAAAGAAATGCTATGGAGATGGTTACCAGGTCAGCAGCTGGGATCCTATGGTTCTGAAGTGTCTGAGGTTTACGCTCAGTAACTCAGAGCTTTTCATCTGACAAAAAAATCCCGCTCGATAGCGGGATTTTTTGTTTAAGGGCGCCGGTGATCCCTGCGGTTATTACCACCAGACCGCGTATAATCCACAGAGAATAACTACTACCGCTAGGGCCGAATAATTGAAGCTCTTAGTGGTAGAAAAATCTATTCCTTCCGTTGATATACCGTGAGATTGCTCCTGGTTTTTTTGCATCAAGGAAATTATTACCGCAGCGGCTAGGCAGATTACAAATACCAAGCCGACACGATCCATAAAGGGCAGGCTAGGCCAGAATATTTTAAGCGCGATAGAGAATACCGCTGAGCCAATGGCTGCAGCTAAAGCGCCTGCAGTGCTGGCTTTTGGCCAGAACAAACCGAGTAAGAAAACCACCACAATGCCGGGTGTAAAGAAGCCGGTAAATTCTTGGATGTACTGGAAGGCCTGATCAAAATTCCCGAGCAAAGGTCGCGCGCTGATCATGGCGAGAATTAGGGCTATGATACTGGTGATTCGGCCAACGCGAACCAGCTGCTCTTCAGATCGTCCCTTACGATAAAAGGAATATAGATCCAGAGTAAAGATGGTTGAAATACTGTTAACCATAGAGCCCAGTGAAGACACAATTGCCGCTAGCAGTGCCGCAAAAACCAAACCTAATAGACCAACAGGCATCAATTTCATCATCTCAGGGTAGGCTTGATCTGGGGATGCCAAATCAGGCGCAAGAATTACCGCGGCTATGCCAGGAAGCACCACTATAAGCGGCATTAATATTTTCAGGAAGGCAGCAAATACAATGCCTTTTTGGGCCTCTCTAATATTTTTGGCCGCTAATGCGCGCTGAATAATGTATTGGTTGAATCCCCAGTACGAAAGGTTCATAACCCACATACCGCCGACAAGAACAGAAATGCCCGGAAGGCTGGCAAAGTGTGGACTGTCTTTGCTTAGAATCATGTCGAACTTATCTGGGGCCTGTTCCATCAACAGCATAAAACCGCTAATTGGGCCCAGCCCGCCAGAAATGGTGTCTAGGGTAATGTAGGCAATAAACAATCCGCCCAGCACCAGCAGAACTACTTGAATAATATCTGTCAGCGCCACGGCTTTTAGGCCGCCGTATATAGAGTAGCCGCCGGCAAAAACGCCCAGGCCAATTAGGCCAGTGGTTAGGCTTAAACCGGTTACCGTATTAATAGCCAATGCGCCTAGCCAAAGAATGGCTGTCAGATTTACAAATACATAAACGCCCAACCAGAATACCGCCATGATGGTGCGCACTCGGTGGTCGTATCGCTTTTCAAGAAACTGCGGCATGGTGAAAATGCCGTGTTTGAGGAATACCGGCAGAAAGTATTTGCCCACGATGATGATGGTAATAGCCGACATCCACTCGTAAGAGGCGATGGCCAGTCCAATAGCAAAGCCCGATCCGGACATGCCAATAATTTGTTCGGCGGAGATATTTGCCGCAATTAAAGAGGCGCCCACTGCCCACCAAGGCAAGGATTTACTTGCAAGAAAATAGTCTTGGGTATTCTTTTGGTGACCGAGTTTCTCTCTAGATACTATTTGAGCAATGGCAAATAGGCTGACGGCATAAAGCACGATAACCGCTATATCGATTGGTGACAGGTTCATACAATTCCCTTCCTAATATATTTATTCGGCAAGTAATAGTTGATGCAGGGGGAGCGCAGCAGCGCCATATACAGCGGCATCGGCACTGTAATTCTTCGCGGGCACGATCGCTGGTCGAGCTACATCGGCCCAGTGATCTCCGTAAGCATCTATAAAGAGCTTTTCGATTATGTAATTCACAACGTTGGGCGGAAACTTGCCCCCCAGGACTATGGCTTGGGGATCCATTAGCACGGCAATGGAAGTTACTACGGGTTGGATATTAGCAATGGCTTGGTTCAGCCAGGCGAAGAATTTCTCGTCGCCACCCGCGAACATGCTTTCAATTTCTTTATAGCTGATATCGCCCAATGGGCGGTCTAGATTTTCAGCAAGGCTGCGCAGAGTGGGTCGAATGGTAGGAGCAGGAACTAGATGCCCGAGCTCAGAGGCATTTCCATGCGCGCCGCGGACCAGTTTTCCGTCAAGCACATAACCACCGCCCAAGCCATTGGCCATATGGATATAAAAGAAGGTTTTGTACTTTTGACCCTGTCCTGTTAACTGCTCGCCCAGAGTGGCTGCAGAGCCATCATTTTCAATCAGGATTGGGAAGGAGTAGTGGGCGCGAAACAGTTCGGCAAAGTCCAATCCCATCCATTTTTTCATGTCCTTTGGCGGAACAACCGTGTGACCATCAAGTACAAAATTTCCGGTAATGGCTACGCCCAGACCAACTATGCGTTCAGGGTTTGGCCCTTCAGCTGCGATAAATCCGTCGAGCTCTTCAAGTAAGGCGGGCATTGATGGCAATGGATCGTCAAACAGCCCGGTAACTCTTTTGCTTGATACGGGATCGCCTACAAAATTGAGCAGAGCAAAAGAAAGCGCATCGCGCTCGATAAATACTCCCAAAGAGAATGCACCTTTGGGGTTCACCGCTAAATTAGTTGAAGGTTGGCCTCGAGTATTTCCACCCTTGCCAGAAACAACCAGCAGGTCGCGAGCGATTAGTTCACGCGCTATTCGGGTGATCGCGGGGGCCGATACGCCACAATATTCTGCAAGACGCGATCTGGGTAGTTCGCCTGCTTCTAAGATATAGCCTAAGGCGGAGCGCTGAGTGCGATTTAAATCAAAGGTTTTTTTGATTTCATCAACAGAGTCGTTATTTTTAGCATCAGATTTAAGTGCGCTATTTGGAGTATTCATCAATTAAATACATAATTTTCTTGTGGTTTGTGAAAATTGTAACTCAGCATTTGGCCAGTTGCACCAATTTATTTAACAAAGTTAAGTAAATTGATATTCAGTGCTTGTGCAGGCCGTACTGGCCGCATCTGGTGGTAAAAAGAGATTATTGGATGAACTCGACAGCGGAGTAATTGTGCACCTCTACAAAATTTCAAATAACAATGGCGTAAGTCTTTCGGTCGCCGATATTGGTGGCGCCATTGTTTCCCTTAATGCGCCAAATCGTTCTGGCGATTCAGAGGATATTGTTTTGGGCTATGACAATGCCGAGCAATATCTAGCCTCAGAAAATCCTTATTTTGGTTCGATTGTGGGGCGATTCGCCAACCGCATAGCGGAAGGCAACTTCAGTCTCGACGGCAAAGACTATGAGTTGGCAACCAATAACGGATCCAACCACTTACATGGCGGCGAAGAAGGCTTTAATAGGCGGATTTGGAAGGTCGAGCTATTTGAGCAGGAAAGATATTCGGGACTAAAGCTTAGCCTGAACAGCCCAGATGGGGATCAGGGTTATCCCGGTGCTCTGGATCTGGAAGTCACCTATACCCTAACGACGAAAACGAATTAAGGATTGATTGCCGCGCAGAAACTGATGCGCCAACCATTATCAATCTTACCCAACATACTTATTTCAATTTGGCTGGGCACAACAGCGGTGATATTTTGGATCATCAGCTGCAAATCAATTCTGACCACTTTTTACCCGTTGACGATGGGCTTATTCCTTTGGGAAATTTACAGCCTGTGGCGGAAACTTCCTTTGATTTCTCTACGCCCAATGCTGTCGGTGCACGGATTAATGACGCCCATCCTCAGCTGGAGATAGGCAATGGCTATGACCATAACTGGGTTCTAAATAAATCCTCGGAGGAGCGCCTGCAATTAGCAGCTGAGCTTTGGCACGAGAAGTCGGGCCGGAGCGTTCGGGTATATACGAATCAGCCCGGTATGTAGTTTTATGCCGGAAATTTTTTGGACGGAAGTCTGCGAGGCAAAGGCGGCGCAATATATAACCAAAGGCAGGGATTATGCCTCGAGACTCAGCAGTTTCCGGACTCCCCCAATCAGCCGCAATTTCCTTCCACGAGACTGGGTTCTTCTGAGATCTACCAAACCACAACTAGCTACAAGTTTGGTATCCGTTAGCCACACGCCCGCTTATTTCTTCTTTCAACTACCGGAAAACCGGCGATAACTCGTCAGTTTGAGGTGGTTATACGCGTTATTGACCGCAAATTCGGTTATTCCGCTCAACATATTGCAAAACCTCCTATCTATATTTGGTTAAACATCTCTAGCAAGGCTTGACTATCAGCTTAAAAGCAATTAAATTAACGGTGTTAATTTAATTAGATTAAGTAAGTCGGTACTTATTCTCGTTGAAAGTTGTACCGATTAGTTTGACGCGTTAAGCCAAATCAACAAAAAGGATAATCAAGTGATAGAAACCCTATTTGGTTTTTACAGTAAGAGTCCGTCGGCTGAGTCTGGTGATCCCAGCGATGCTGATGTGGCCAAATAAATTAAGCGCCGCAAGTGGTCGGTATTTCTGGCCATCACTTTTGGTTACGGTTTTTACTACGTTTGCCACTTAAGCTTTAGCGTCGCCAAGAAGTCCATGGCCGACGCCGAGATATTCACTGCTTCTGAAATGGGCATTATCGGCTCCGCACTTTTCTTTGCGTACGCCTTTGGCAAGCTCACCAACGGCATTCTGGCCGATCGAGTTAATGTTCGCAGATTTATGGCCACCGGCCTTCTGATCTCGGCCCTGATTAATATAGCCCTGGGTTATACCACCACCTTCTGGTTTTTCCTTGTGCTCTGGGGCTTCAACGGTTGGTTTCAGTCTTTTGGTGCACCCTCCAGCGTTGTCTCTATCTCTCATTGGTTTGGGGGCAAAGAGCGCGGATCTTTTTACGGTATGTGGAGCAGTAGCCGCAACATAGGCGAAGCCATTACCTTTATCGGCATTGCCATCATCGTCAGCAGTTTTGGTTGGATGTGGGGGTTCCGGGTCGCCGGTATTCTCTGTCTGATTATGGCGTTTGTAATGTCGCGCTATCTATTTGAACGACCCGAGGTCTACGGACTGCCGGGCGTGGTACATCCCGCTTCAACAGTCCCCCGAAGTATTGGTCAGCAACAATGGGCAGTCTTTAAGAACCCCGCAGTTTGGATACTCGCTCGGGCCTGCGGATCCATTGATCGATACCTTGAGCATGGTGCTCTTCGGTTTAGCCCTGGGCGTTCTTTTGGTATATCTCGGTGGATTAATGGCCGTGGATATCTGCTCCAAAGAAGCCTCGGGCACGGCCTTGGGCATTGTCGGAGTGGCGAGCTATATCGGTGCAGGTTTGCAGGATATTGTCAGCGGTATTCTTATTGATGAGGCTAAGGTAGTGGTGGATGGCGTGACTATCTACAACTTCGATGCGGCGGGAAATTTGTGGATTGGCTCGGCTATTGTCTCTTTAATACTTGCCACTCTCGTTTGGAGCGCTAAGTCGCCTGACGATTAAATGTGGTACTTATGTGCTGCTTCTTTTTTTCCGTTTTATTTAGATTTGGATTTTTATGAATATTTTGGTAGTTGGTGGAGCCGGTTATATCGGCTCTCACATGGTCAAGCTTTTAGGCAGCGAGCGGTTCGAGGTTAGCACCCTAGATAACCTTTCTGAGGGTTATGAAGATGCGGTGCTTGCGGGCAGATTTATTAAGGGTGATTTCGGCGACGCTGAGTTTATAGATCAACTCTTTTCTGAAAATAAGTTCGATGCGGTAATGCATTTTGCCTCAAGCATTCAGGTAGGCGAGTCGGTTACCAATCCGGCCAAGTATTACAAAAACAACGTTACTAATACTCAGACCCTGCTGGACTGTATGGTCAAGCATGGCGTGCTTTCTTTTATATTTTCATCGACGGCAGCTGTGTTTGGTGAGCCCGCGTATTCTCCAATCGACGAAGCGCATATTAATCTGCCGATTAATCCCTATGGCCGCAGTAAATATATGGTCGAGCAAATATTGGAAGACTATGACCATGCTTATGGGCTGAAGTCTGTGTGCTTGAGGTACTTTAACGCTGCCGGAGCTGATCCTGAAGGCGAACTCGGCGAGCGCCACTTGCCTGAGACCCACCTTATTCCATTGATACTTCAGGCGGCCTCAGGCCGACGTGATGCGATAAGTATTTTTGGAGATGATTACGACACACCAGACGGATCCTGCGTTCGCGACTATATACATATCAGCGATCTGGCGGACGCGCATCTACTTGCTCTGAAAGGGCTTTTAGATGGCGGCTCTAGCGCAAAATATAATCTCGGCAATGGCGATGGTTTTTCGGTAATTGAAGTTATCGAAGCCGTTCGAAAGGTTACTGGCAAAGACTTTGCGGTGAAACACGAAGCCCGTCGAGATGGAGATTCTGCTCGCCTGATAGCAGATTCCAGCCTTGCCAAATCCGTCTTAGGTTGGCGGCCGCAATATGCAGACCTGGAAGTAATTATTGAACACGCTTGGCAGTGGGAGCAAAAGTTCTGAAAATGGGGCGCAGGGAAATCCAAATGAAAGTCCGTCAGGTCATATTTGATCTGGGAGGCGTGTTAGTTGAGTGGAATCCCCATTCTTTGGTAAAAAAGCATATTGAGGATGAAGCTGTTCAAGCAATAGTCTTGAATGAAATCCTTCTACATCCCGATTGGTTGGAGCTTGATAAAGGCAGTATTTCTGAATCAGAAGCCGCGATTCAAATCTCGCAAAGGTCATCACTAAACCATAACTTTGTATTAGAGATTTTCGAAAGAGTCCGTGAGTTTTTTACCCTTATTGAGCAGAGCGAAGACTTGCTAAATAAACTGGTAGACCACGGTATTCCCTGCTATGCGCTGTCAAATATGTCTGTCGAAAATTATGAATATCTGAGCAGCAATTTTGACTTTTTCAAGCAGTTCAAAGGCGCGGTTATTTCGGGGCATGAATCCCTGATTAAACCTGATCAAGAAATTTATCGACTTATTTGTGAAAGATTTCAGCTCAATCCAGCAGAAACACTTTTTATAGACGACACACTAGCAAACTGTGAAGCGGCGCAATCCGTAGGTATGCAAACCGTTCACTTTGACCGCGACTACCCCCTGAACATAGACAAAATAATTTCCGCCGAGCCTGCGCTCGTCGGCTAACTTAGAGAACGGAAACCTTCTGAATGACTGATATTAACTTGGCAGAAATACCCCATCGCCGGAAGAACCTATTAACAGGTGAATGGGTATTGGTATCGCCTCATCGCAATAAGCGTCCATGGCAAGGTCAGTTGGAAAGCACCAAAGCAGATGTACTTCCGCACTATGACGAGACCTGCTATCTGTGCCCGGGCAATTTCCGAGCTGGCGGACATAAAAACCCGAGCTACCAAGATACTTTTGCTTTTGATAACGACTTTGCCGCCCTAGTTCCTCGAGAGGTTGGTGCTACTGATTTGTCCGAGGGCTTACTGCAGGCTCATCCCGAAACCGGTATTTGCCGGGTAATTTGTTTTTCTCCCCGGCACGACTTATCTATGGCGGAAATGCGTCAAGACCAGTTGGAAAAAGTGGTAGACCTATGGCAGAAAGAATATCGAACCCTTGGTGCGTATGAAGATATTAATTACGTGCAAATTTTTGAAAACAAAGGTTCGGTAATGGGTTGCAGCAACCCGCATCCCCACGGTCAAATTTGGTCGCAATGCTCGGTTCCTGATGAACCCAAGAGAGAGCTAGAGCGCATGACGGCCTATTTAGAAGAGAATGGTCAGCCTCTGCTGATTGACTACCTTAATCTGGAGTTAGAGCAAAAGGATCGCATTGTTTGTGAAAATGATGGTTTTGTAGCCTTGGTACCCTTTTGGGCGACTTGGCCCTTTGAAATATTGGTATTGCCGCGCCGTCAGATGGAAAGCCTTGACGCCATGACTGATGCGGAAAAGGTTCTGCATGCAGAGATCCTAAAGTGCGTAACGGTCAGATACGACAATTTGTTCCAAGTTTCCTTTCCCTATTCATCCGGAATTCATCAGTCGCCGACCGACGGCAAACCGCATCCGGAATGCACCTTTCATATGCACTTTTTTCCGCCGCTATTACGTTCAGCTTCGGTGAAAAAGTTTATGGTTGGATATGAAATGTTAGGCGGTTCGCAAAGAGATATAACGCCTGAAACTAGCGCGCAATTGCTTAGAGATCTCGGCGATCTGCACTATAAAGTCGATCCGAATAGCGAGTATTCTAAAAGCTTATAGCGAACAAACTGTTTAACCCTAAGGCTTAAAGGCCGTATTCAAACAACCGGACATAGGTTAATAATACAAAAATGCACATAGCGGAAAGATGTCTAACTAAATTCAAAACCCAGTTTGGCCAAGATGCCGAGGCTAGCTATTTCTCGCCTGGGCGTGTGAATTTATTAGGAGAGCATACCGACTACAACGGCGGCTGGGTCCTGCCGGCTGCAGTGAATCTGGGCACTCATTTTGCTGTAGGCAAAAATAATACTAATCAATTACGTGTCTTTTCTGAACTGCTTGGACCGGCAACACCAATAGAATTGTCTGAAATTGCTTCAGCCAAACCCCAGGATTCTTGGCAGGACTATATTGCAGGTGTGGCTATTCAGCTGGTGCCTATTGCAGAATCGCCCTTTGGGTTGGATATATATTTGACCGGTGATTTGCCAGTGGGTGCGGGTATGTCTTCATCTGCATCGCTGACTACGGGATTGGCGGTTATTTTTAATGACTACTGGCAACTTAGAATGGGCATCGCCGAGATCGCCGCAGTGGGCCAAAAGGCAGAGAATGATTTTGTGGGTTTGGCCTGCGGAATTCTGGACCCCTTTGCTATTGCCGCGGGCGCCGAAAATCACCTGATATCCCTAGATTGCAGTTCTCTTGATTACGAGCTGGTGCCATTTTCAGGAAATAAATACCAAATTCTGGTAGCGGATACTCAGGTGCAGCGGAAGCTTTCGGACTCCCACTACAATCTTCGACGAGAAGAGTGCCAGAGAGCGCTTCAGGAGCTTCAAATCGATTTGGATATCAGTTCGCTAAGCGAAGCTAGCTTGGATGACTTGTTTAACTCGGGCCTGCTTAATAAAGACGAAATAGCATTTTACAGAGCGCGACATGTACTGGCTGAAAACAATCGAGTAATTGCCTCGGTAGATGCTCTGAAAAGCGGTGACATGGATCGCTTTGGCGTCCTAATGAATGAATCCCATATGTCATTGCGGGACGATTATGAGGTTTCCTGTGAACATCTCGATATTATGGTTGATGAGGCAAATTCTTTGCCCGGTATTCTTGGAGCAAAAATGACTGGCGCCGGTTTTGGCGGCTGTGTTGTAGCAATTTGCGAAGCGGATAGAGTGGAATGGAACAGCGCAAAATTGGCAGAAGCTTATCTTGCCAAATCAGGCATAACGCCGAAGATTTATTTGGTTAAACCTTCTCAGGGCGCAGGAATTTCTGATCCATTTGATGGAGCAGGAGCGCAGAGGTCGGGTTTATGGTGATCCAGTGCCACATTTGTTTGTTGATGCCTGCGCACGTTATGTAAAGGAGATGACTAAAAAAAGCCGTGATCGAGATATTCAGGATTTGAAGACTGTGATGCCTTATATCGGGCATTTGGAGCTCAAACAAATTCATTTAGGGACCCTACAGAGGTTTATTGATGAGCGCGGTGAGCTGGAGTGGGATGACGGCACTGTTGTGCTTACAGCTCTTTTACGTACAGCCCGAAAAATCATGGATGGAGAGGTCTTTCCGTGAAGGTTGCGATAATCGGCTTTGGTGAAGCGGGGAAGATGTTCGCAGAGCATTTACAGAGTCATGCTGATGTCCATGTCTACGATATAAAACAAGATGCTGAAATAAAAGCCCAAGTAGAGCAGTCTGGTATTCAGTTCCAGACCAATCTTGCTGACGCCTTGCGGGATTCTGCATTTATACTCTCTCTTGTTACCGCAGATCAGGCACCTATAGCGGCAAGCAAAGCTGGTGTGCATTTACGTCCAGACCAATATTTTTTGGAGATGAACTCTATAGCGCCGCAAACAAAACAAGCGAATATTCGATCCTGTTGCAATCTCGTTGACGTTGCGATTATGGCGCCAGTCTACCCTCTGAAAGCGTCCGTACCACTGCTTTTATCTCACCCAGAGGGGCAGGCGCTCAGCCATGAACTCAATTCGCTAGGCCTAAATAGTCGATATGTTGGCGCTGAAATTGGGCGAGCGGCGGCGATAAAAATGTGTCGATCAGTAATGATAAAAGGCATGGAGGCTCTTACCCTTGAGTGTTTTCAAACCGCTCGTTTTTTCGATGTAGAAAACGAAATAAAGGCGTCCTTGGATCACAGTTTTCCTGGCATGGGATGGTGTGAAGATCGTGTCGACTATTGGTTTGAGCGTGCAAACACCCATGGGTTGCGAAGAGCCGAGGAAATGCGCGAGGTGGCAAAACAAGTGTTAAAGGTGTGCCTACAACAGATAGCATTGAGGCACTCTCAGAAAACGATAGTGCAGTAGACGTGATGGGTGATACGAAACTTAAGCTAATCGCACACGAACTTCTTCAGTCTGTTCGATCTAACGCGACGATTGATTGGCATCATAGCGAGATGGCACGAGCGAAAATACGAGTCGCCGTAAAACGCATTCTTAAGAAATATGGTTATCCGCCAGACCTGCAGTCTGCGGCTATACAAACCGTATTGCAGCAGGCTGAGGCTTTCTCTGAGAAGTGGGCTGCATGATAAAAATAATAACTAATTAGCGAGTATTGATATGAACGTGTGGGTGGTAAGAGCAGAATTTGGTAAGCACGCAGATAATTTCCGTAACGGCGGATATGTTGCGCTGGACTTTTCGCTGGATAGGAAATGCCGGCTGCGGTTATAAAGTTGGCCTAAATGAATTTCAACAAAATTGGCAGCGCCCATTTCAAGACGCTTTTTCCGGCAAGGTCTGTATTGACGAAGCAAGAGTAACAGAGGGTGAATGGTGCTCTGCATTTGGCCGCCAAGAGGCGGTGCATTCCGGTGACTTTATGGGCATCCCAGCAACCCATAAAAAAATTGAAATTCGCTACATGGATTTTTGGAAAGTGGTTGATGGGAAAATTGTTGATAACTGGGTTATGGTTGATTTTCCAGCGA
>Ga0209712_10000407_pt1 | contig 39255 bp, 38 predicted proteins | sample ArcOceMetagenome_FD_187443 | JGI IMG/M metagenome (GOLD analysis project Ga0209712, IMG submission 187443) | Marine eukaryotic phytoplankton communities from Arctic Ocean - Arctic Ocean - Greenland ARC118M Metagenome (SPAdes) (version 2) | ecosystem: Environmental > Aquatic > Marine > Oceanic...
TAATATTTAAAGAAAAAAAAGCAAATTACCTTGGATACAACCCATTAAACGTATAATTTAGTTATAAATTGATATTATTTTAATACTTTTGGTTAACGATAAAACAAAATTTAATTGAAATTGAACAAAAAAACTGAAATTGACGGTATTGATAAAACAATTTTAAGAGCATTAATGAAAGATGCGCGCACTCCTGTTTTAGAAATTGCACGAACCGTAGGTATTTCTGGTGCTGCCATTCATCAACGACTAAGGAAACTAGAAAGCTCAGGGCTTATTGCAGGCTCTAAATTTATCATTAACCCAAAAGCTCTTGGATATACCACTATGGCATTTGTGGGGGTTTTTCTTGATAAAGCTAAAAGTAATTCAGACGCTGTGAAACAGCTTAAAAGAATCCCAGAAGTACTGGAATGCCACTATACAACGGGGAACTGGAGTGTGTTAATTAAAATTCTTTGTAAAGACAACGAACATCTAATGTCTGTTTTGAATAAAGAAATTCAAACTATTTCCGGGGTGTCAAGAACAGAAACTTTCATTTCATTAGACCAACAAATTGATCGACAAATTAAAATCTAGAGAAAATTCAACTTATAGCTAGAGTCACCCCCCCTTTGTTAACGTTTTCTGTACTTATGGATAAATATTAAAAGGGTGAATGAGGATACTAACGTAACTGTGTTTGCTAATATCATGGACAAACTTTCCATGTATATCCCATAAATCAACCAAAATACAATACCTATAAAAAATAAAGAGAATGTTGGCAACGAAAATGCCGACACATCTTTAGTCTTCCAAGTTTTATAAACTTGAGGCAAAAAAGCATAGGTCGTTAAGCTAGCTGCGATAAGCCCTATTACTTCGATGTTATCTATATTATCCAACAATGTTTACGATTTTACCTGGTACGACAATAACTTTTTTGGGGGGACGCCCCGCTAACTGCGCATGTGTTTTTTCATTAGCCATTACAGCTTCTTCTATAGCTTCTTTACTCAAGTCCAATGATAACTCCATAGTAAAACGCATTTTACCATTAAATGATATTGGATAGGCCTTGGTGCTTTCTACAAGATGACTCTCGTCAAACACAGGAAATGCAACTGTTGTAATTGAATCCTCATGACCCAACTGCTCCCACAACTCTTCTGCAATATGAGGTGCATAAGGCGCTATTAAAACCAAAAGAGGCTCAAGAACACTTCTTGAATTACATTTCTGGGCAGTAAACTCGTTTACGGCAATCATAAAAGTAGAAACCGAAGTATTGAATGAAAAATTCTCAATATCTTCAGTGACCTTTTTAATCGTTTTATGAAGGGTTTTTAACTGATCTTTGCTTGGATCAGCATCTGTTACAGTAAAACCATCCTTACCAACATAGAGCTTCCATAATTTTTTTAGAAAACCATGAACACCCGTTATACCAGCTGTATTCCAAGGCTTATATTGTTCTAATGGACCTAAAAACATCTCGTACAAGCGAAGAGAGTCGGCGCCATATTGTTCGCAAATAGCATCTGGACTCACAACATTATATTTAGATTTAGACATTTTTTCAACTTCTCTTTTGACTTTAAAGACAGCTGTATCAGTTATAAACTTAGCCCCCTTAAACTCGTCTCTCCAAGACCTAAAAGCCTCAATGTCTAACTCATCAGAAGAATTTACAAAAGACACATCTGCATGAATCCATTGAACTGTCTCAGAGGTGACTTTATCTGCAGAGATAAAAGTATTAGTCCCTTCAATTCGTCCTACAAACGCACTTGTTCCTAATATCATCCCTTGATTTATCAGTTTTTTAGCAAATTCATCAACAGGCACAATACCTAAATCAAATAAGAATTTTTGCCAAAACCGTGCATACAACAAATGCCCTGTTGCGTGCTCGCTACCGCCAATATACAAATCGACTTCTTTCCAGTAATTTAAGGCTTCTGAACTCGCAAATTCATCAGAATTATGAGCATCCATATACCTATTAAAATACCATGAACTCCCCGCCCAACCAGGCATTGTATTAAGCTCTAATGGAAATATTGATTTGTTATCTACCAGGCTGTTTTCAACAACTGCATTTTGCAATGTATCCCAAGCCCAGACATCAGCACGCCCCAAAGGAGGCTCACCTTCTTCTGTTGGGAGGTATTTTTCAACATCGGGTAGTGTGATTGGCAAATGATCTTTTGCAATCATTTGAGGCATACCATCTTTATAATAAACAGGGAAAGGCTCCCCCCAATAACGCTGTCTTGAGAACACAGCATCTCTTAATCGGTAATTCGTTTTGCCTAATCCATGTTTTTGAGCCTCCAAAGCTTCAATAGCTTTTTTTGAGGCTTCTTTGTAAAGTAATCCATTTAAAAAATCGCTATTAGCAATAATAGTATTGGCTTTATCTGTGTAGGCCTCATTAGTAATATCAACTCCTTCAAAAATATTTGGAATCTGTATGTTAAAATGCTTAGCAAAATCATAATCTCGTTGATCTCCGCAAGGCACAGCCATTACGGCTCCTGTTCCGTAACCTGCCAACACATAATCTCCTACCCAAACCGGAATTGGTTCATTTGTAAATGGGTGTTTTGCATAGGCCCCTGTAAACACTCCCGATATGCTCTTAACATCAGCCATACGCTCCCGCTCACTTCGTTTAGCAGTCGCTAAAACATAGGCCTCAACGTCTGCTTTTTGTTCTTTAGTAGTAATCTGATTGACCAATTCGTGTTCTGGTGCCAGGGTCATAAAAGAAACGCCGTAAATAGTATCCGGGCGGGTTGTAAAAACTTCTATAGTTGAATTATAATTATCTAGATCAAACACCACGGAGGCACCTACAGATTTTCCGATCCAGTTTCGCTGGCTCTCTTTTAATGCATCTGTCCAGTCTATTGTATTGAGTCCCTGCAAAAGTCGCTCTGCATAAGCAGAAATTCGCATGCTCCATTGCGTCATTTTTTTTCTTACTACCGGAAAACCTCCACGTTCGGAAACTCCGTTAACAATTTCATCGTTAGCCAAGACTGTCCCTAACTCAGCACACCAATTGACCTCAGTTTCAGCCAAATAAGTTAGCCTGTATTGTAGTAAAATTTGTTGTTGTTTTTGCATAGAAAATGCATTCCAATCTTGAGCAGTAAAAACAATCACTGAGTCGTCACAGGACGCCTGCACATTGGCATTTCCGTCTTCAGAAAATATCTTAATAAGCGCGCTTATAGGGGTCGCTTTATCTGTTGACACATTATACCATGAATTAAATAATTGTATAAAAATCCATTGGGTCCATTTATAATATTCCGGAGAAGAGGTGCGAACCTCTCTTGACCAATCAAAAGAAAAACCCATTTGATCCAATTGACGTCTGTAGGTTTTAATATTAGCTTCGGTTGTAACCGCTGGATGTTGACCTGTTTGAATAGCATACTGTTCTGCAGGTAGCCCAAAACTATCATATCCCTGAGGATGTAACACATTAAACCCCTTGTGCCGCTTGTAGCGCGCATAAATATCAGACGCAATATATCCTAACGGATGTCCAACGTGAAGTCCAGCACCGCTAGGGTAAGGAAACATATCCAAGACATAATATTTGGGTTTACTCGAACTGCTTTCGGCATGAAACGTTTTGTTTTCAGACCAGTATTTTTGCCACTTGGCTTCAATTTCATTGAAATTGTACATCATATCAACATCATTATAATCACAAATTTACACTTTATTTAGCAAGTAAAAAACTATGCTTAGTGAAACAGTAACAGAAAGGAATGTTAATTTGTTTTCAGGGAAATATGAGCCTTTTAAGTAAGTTTTTTTATACTTTTACAAATGTAAGACATTAGCTATGAGTTCATCCTTTGAGAAACATCAAAAACGCCGCTTAATTTCGTCCTATTTTTCGGTCGTTATTAGTATTGCATTAGTCCTTTTTTTACTGGGCACGCTAGGACTATTGGTCCTAAATGCAAAATCTGTGTCTGACAGCTTTAAGGAACAAGTTATTCTTACAATATACCTAGAAGACAGCTCAAAAGAAGTTGAAATAAAACAACTTGAAAAAAGTCTTGTTTATTCCAGCTATGTGAAACAAACGGAATTTATTTCTAAGGGGGCAGCAGCAGAGTTCATGAAGTTAGAGTATGGCGAAGACTTTTTGGATGATATTGGCTATAACCCATTAAAAAACTCCATTCAAGTCAACCTAAAAGCTAATTACGTAACCGCAAGACGTTTGGATAGCATTTCCGAAAGCACCTTGAAAAAGAACTTTGTTGAAGACATAAAATATGACAAAGACCTCGTGTCTCTTATGAATAGTAATGTAAAACGACTGAGTTTATGGATTTTAATTATTAGTGGAATTTTTGCAGCAATCGCGGTTTTGTTAATCAATAGCTCAATTCGCCTTGCTGTTTACTCAAAGCGCTTTTCAATTAAGACAATGCAAATGGTAGGCGCTACCAAAAAATTTATTCGAAGACCTTTTATTTGGAGAAGTATTCGACTCGGAATCATAGGCTCCTTAATAGCAATCGCAGGAATGACTATTGTATTGTACTATGTTGACCTTTCATTTCCCGAATTTCAACTAATTCAAAATAAAATACCCATAGGCATCCTATTTATCTCTATATTTTTGATAGGGGTTATAATTACTTGGTGGAGCACATTTTTTGCAACTCAACGCTTCCTAAATCTCAAAACAGATCAACTTTACTATTAATTACGCAGGAAAAACTACTTCAATTATTTTTAATTAATTATGGGAGAACAAAAACGAAAAGAATATAAAACGCCAAAATTTATTTTTAATAAACAGAACTATAAATGGATGTTTATAGGACTTGGACTTATCGCATTAGGGTTTGTTTTAATGGCTGGAGGTGGCTCTGATGACCCAAATGTATTTAATCCAGAAATATATAACATAAGGAGAATACGTGTGGCACCAACTCTTATTTTAATAGGGTTTGGAATTCAAGTGTATGCTATACTCAAAAACTTCAAGAAGTAAATGGACATTTTAGACAGTATACTACTTGGCATTATTCAAGGATTAACAGAGTTTTTACCGGTCTCTTCAAGTGGACATTTAGAAATTGGAAAAGCGCTTTTAGGGGATGATTCAATTCCTGAGGACAGTCTGATTTTCACTGTAGTTCTTCATTTCGCAACAGCGTTAAGTACCTTAATCGTATTTAGAAAAGATATTGTTCAAATTGTCTCACAGTTATTTAAATTTGAATGGAACGAAGACACACAATTCATTGTTAAAATAATAATATCAATCATTCCCGCTGGGATTATTGGATTGCTTTTTGAAAAAGAACTAGAATCCCTTTTTGGGAACAACATCTCTTTGGTTGGAGCAATGCTAATTGTCACTGCCTTGTTATTGTTTTTAGCCGATCGAGCAAAACCAACGACTAAAAAAGTTGGTTTTTGGGATGCCTTTATTATTGGAGTTTCACAAGCTATTGCGATGCTCCCAGGAGTTTCAAGATCTGGAGCTACTATCTCCACCTCTGTGCTCCTAGGAAATGACAAATCTAAAGCAGCTCGTTTTTCGTTCTTAATGGTCATTCCATTAATCTTCGGTAAAATTGGAAAGGACCTTATTAGTGGCGACCTTAGTTATGATGCCGCTAATTTTGGAAGCTTGTCAGCTGGTTTTTTAGCCGCGTTTATAGCAGGTTTATTTGCTTGTACATTAATGATAAAACTAGTTAAAAATAGCAAATTAAAATACTTTGCCTACTACTGTCTGGTAGTTGGTGTTTTAGCCCTTATCATAACGCTGTAAAAAAATGAAAACAGTACAAGATTTTTTAGATGGACAGGTACTATTAGTAGACAAGCCCTTAGAATGGACTTCCTTTCAGGTCGTTAATAAAGTACGCTGGCACATACGTCAGGCTTTTAATTTAAAGAAAATAAAAGTAGGACACGCAGGAACTTTAGACCCATTAGCCACAGGGCTTCTAGTGATTTGTACCGGCAAAATGACCAAACAAATTGATACATTTCAAGGGCAAATTAAAACATACACTGGCACACTCGTGTTGGGCAGTACAACCCCCTCATATGATCTTGAAACTGCAATAGATCAAACATTTCCAACAGCTCATATAACGACTGAATTAATCCATAACGCTACTGGTCAATTTATTGGTGAAATCGATCAATTTCCGCCAATTTTTTCTGCGTTAAAAAAAGAAGGGAAACGCTTGTATGAATTTGCACGTGCTGGGGAAGAGGTTAAGATTGATTCAAGAAAAGTAACTGTTACCGAATTTAAAATTCTAGCCATTAAAGACACTGAAGTTCACTTTAGTGTGACATGTAGCAAGGGTACATACATTAGATCCTTAGCCCATGACTTTGGAAAGGCACTAGAATCAGGCGCACATCTAACAGCTCTCAGGCGCACAAAAATAGGCGCATACAATGTGGAAGACGCTGTTTCCATTGATGAATTTATTTCAAGTTTGGAATAAATTACTAAGATAAAAACTTGTGAAAAAATATTTTAATTTACAGCCCTCTGTGAATCATCATGAGTCTATCTGCACAAAACACAGTAAAGGATAACGGGGTGTTACACAAAAGTGACTCGGAACACTCAGTATTTGAAGAAGATGGGTTAATTGGAGTTGAATTCACACAAAAGAGATTTGGACTTAGAGAATATGAAAACTAAAAAACGTTGCCGTTGGTGTTTAGGGAATGACCTGTATGAAACGTACCACGACCTAGAATGGGGAGTCCCAGTTTATGATGATGAGACCTTGTTTGAGTTTTTGATTCTAGAAACCTTTCAATCTGGGCTTAGCTGGATTACTATTCTCAAAAAAAGAGAAAACTTCAGGGCAGCATTTGATCAATTTAACTATTCAAAAATTGCTAAATATACCCGTGAAGACTTAGAGTCCCTGTTTGTCAATAAAGGAATTATTAGGCATAAATTAAAAATAAAAGCGGCGGTTTCAAACGCACAAGCCTTTCAAAAAATTCAATTAGAGTTTGGAAGTTTCAGCTCTTACTTTTGGCATTTCACAGACGGAGTTCCCCTAAAAACCATAAAAAAAGATTCTGAACACATCCTTTCTAACACCCCTTTAAGTGAAAAAATAAGCAAAGACCTAAAAATTCGTGGATTTAAATTTGTGGGCAGTACTACTATCTATGCGTTGATGCAAGCTACAGGGATGGTAAATGACCATGAAGTAAGCTGTTTTAGATATAATCAACTAAACAGTGTAGGGAACAATCTCTAGCAATTTCTCAATAACCTCAACTCTTGCTCTACTTTTTTTGTTCGCTCGAATAATAATCCATGGGGCAATTTCAGTATTCGTTTGATCAAACATTTTAGATTTATAAGAGGTGTAGTCATCCCAGAGTTCAAGCGCAGCTTTATCAACAGCACTGAATTTCCATTTCTTCACAGGACTTGATTTTATATCTTCGAAGCGCGAGAACTGCTCATCCTTAGAAATAGAAAAGTAAAACTTAACCAGTCTGATTCCAGATTCAATTATCATTTTTTCGAAACTATTAACTTGATTCATAAAAATATCATATTCTTCAGTACTGCAAAACCCATTTACGGGTTCCACAACAGCACGGTTATACCAGCTTCTATCAAAAAAAGTGATTTGACCATTTCTCGGTAAATTTTTTACATAACGCTGAAAATACCATTGACTGTTCTCTTCGTCAGTTGGTTTTGGGAGCGCAACTACATTAAACTCTCTAGGATTTAAATGCTGAGTCATACGTCGTATGGCACCGCCCTTTCCAGCAGCGTCTCGCCCTTCAAATATAACAACTAACTTCTCTCCTTCAGCCTCAACCCATTGCTGCAGCTTAATAAGTTCTTCTTGTAAACGCGCTAATTGTGTTTCATGATTCAAAATCTTTAATGCTTTTTGAACTGTCATATCCTCATGACTTAAAAACAGCTGTAGGCCGCGCTTACTATTTAGTTTTTTTAAATTTTTTGGTGTTAGAGCTTCCATAATTAATCTATTTGAGAAATCATTCTGTGATAGCGTTGAACTACATTTGGATCTGGAAGTACAGTGGTTTTTGAACTGCCTTTGCGATCGTATTCAAAACGTGACAAAACGTATCTAATACTTTCTAAACGCGCTTGTTTTTTACTGTTTGTTTTTATGATTATCCATGGACTAAATGAGGTATGGGTTTGGGTAAACATTTGTTCTTTATAAGAAGTGTACTTATCCCATCTAACCTGACCTTCTTTATCAACTGGGCTAAACTTCCATTGCTTAAGAGGGTTCTTTAATCTTGAATTAAAGCGTTTTTTTTGTTCTTCTTTGGATATTGAAAACCAAAACTTTATAATAATCACTCCGTCCTCATAAAGCATATGTTCAAACTCAGGAACTTGAACCATAAACTTGTTATATTGTTCATCAGTGCAAAAATCCATCACTGGTTCAACAACTGCACGGTTGTACCAGCTTCTATCAAAAAAAACGAGCTCACCTGGCTCAGGTAGTTCTTTTATATAACGCCTAAAATACCACTGACCTTTTTCTATTTCTGTTGGTTTTGTAAGTGCTACAACTCGCATAGAACGAGGGTTTAGATGCTCTGTAAATCGACGAATCGCTCCACCTTTACCAGCGGCATCTCTCCCTTCAAACAACACACAAATACGCTTTTTGTGTTTGGCTGCCCATTGCTGTAAATCTACCAATTCAGCCTGTAGTTTCAATAATTCACTGTCATAATCAACAAGGTCAATTAGTGAGTCGTAACGTTTTTTACTGGTCTTAGATTTTAAAATGTCTTTGAAGGACTCTTTACTTGAGTACAATTCGAAATCTTCTTTAGAAAGCATAGGCAATTAGATTGCTGTGAATTAATAGTTTATTTAGTTTGCAGAGGTCTTAAATACTGCATGAAATTTGATCGGGAAATCTGTTCAGCCCCTAAAGTTTCCAGATGTTCCGAATGAACTTGACAATCAATTAACTTAAAATTTGAATTTTGAACAAAGTTAATAAAACCAATTTTACTAGCATTGCTTACGTAGCTAAACATGCTTTCTCCACAAAATACATCGTCATTAAACTGGATGCCGTATAGCCCCCCCACTAGTTTGCTGTCTAGCCAAACCTCAACGGATTTAGCGAACCCCATTTTATGCAACTCACAGTACACATCAATCATTTGGTCTGTAATCCATGAACCTGTTTGGTGTTGTCTTTTAACTTTAGAACAGGCAACTATCACTTCTTTAAAGCTGCGGTTTATAGTAACTTCAAATTTTTGAGATCTTAAAAGCTGTTTACTACTTTTTGAGATCTTAAGTTTATTTGGATACAACACAAAGCGAGGGTCTGGAGACCACCAAAGTAAGGGCTGGTCGAGTTCGTACCATGGGAAAATTCCATTTCTGTATGCATGTAATACTCGCATTGAAGACAAATCTCCCCCGATAGCTAACAAACCGTCGCTATTTGCCTCATTCAGGGGAGGGAATTCTATAGTATCATTGAGCCACCGCATAGATATATTAAATGGAAGGATCCATTGATTTAACTTTGATTAAAACGGTAAATCATTTGGTTCGTCTTGGGTCAAGTCGGTTGCTGGCTCAAAGGCTTCTGCTGGAGGAACTGGTGCTGCACCAGCGGGAGCTTGCGCTTGCTGTAAATTTTCAATACGCCATCCTTGTATTGCATTAAAATACTTCGCTTCTCCTTGTGGATTAATCCACTCTCTTCCACGCAAATTAATACCTACCTTGATTGGCTGTCCAACCTGAAAACTATTTAGAAGATCTGTTTTATCTTGAACAAATTCCACTAAAATATGCTGAGGATATTGCTCTTCTGTTGTTAAAACTAATTCACGTTTTCTAAACCCATTAGACCCAATCGACTGTGTTTCGCCAATAACTTTGATTTTTCCTTGTAATTCCATTTTATAAATTCAATTTTTGTTTTGCAATAAATTAATATAACTATTTTTATAAATATATACAAATTTAACAAATTATGACGCCACCTAAAAGGAGAAAGCAATAATATAAAGTAATAAAATTAGTATAAATACATTATATTTAAATTTGAAAAAAATAAACCAATGAAAATCATCTCAAAACAACACTTGTTACGCTGGACAATGGTTGTCATTTCATTTCTAACCATTTCCTTGATCTTGTGGAATACTTATCAGTTTTTGCAGAAATTTAAAGAAGAGGAACGAGTGAAAATGGAGAACTTTTCTCAAGCTCAAATTGAGCTGGGAAAAATTATTGATCTCAACGGAAACATTAGTGATTTTCCGTTAAAAATCATTCAAAGTAACTCTTCAACCCCAATGATTATTGAAGACTCCGAAGGAAGTTTTCAATCTAAAAACATTAAACTTTCTTCAGACAATAATCAAGAGCAACTTAAAGCATTGACTGAAAAATTCAAAGATCAAAACGAGCCAATCCCTGTGATTTATAATGGAAAAACTCTATCTACAATGTATTATGGTGATTCTGACTTGCTCAACAAACTTAAGTACTACCCTTTCGCACTACTATTAATATTTTTACTATTTACTGCTGTTGTTTGGCTCTTTTACAAGAGCACACAGGCGGCCTCACAAAACAAATTATGGACAGGAATGGCGAAAGAAACAGCACATCAAATTGGCACCCCCCTATCATCACTAATTGGATGGACAGAGCTTTTAAAAACAGAAACTGTTAATCCTAATTATATTTCTGAAATAGAAAAAGACATCCAGCGTCTTGAAACTATAACAGATCGCTTTAGTAAAATAGGGTCAAAACCTTTACTAAGAATAAGTAATATTGTGTCAGAGACTATAGAGTCCTTTAACTATTTAAAAGCCCGAAATAGCAAGTTAATCTACTTTGAAATAAAGGCTCCAGAAAAAGAAATTTTTGTAAAATTGAATGTTGAACTTTATAGCTGGGCCATTGAAAATTTAGTGAAAAATGGAATTGACGCTATGAAGGGAGAAGGCAACATTAGTGTATCACTAGAGGCCACAGAATCTATGGTGCTAATAAATGTAAAAGATAACGGAAAAGGAATTTCAAAAAAACTATTCAAAAAGGTGTTTGAGACTGGATACACGTCTAAAAAACGCGGGTGGGGATTAGGACTATCCCTTTCAAAACGAATTATTGAAGAGTATCATAGCGGAAAAATTAAAGTACTTCACTCAGAAGTAGATATTGGAACCACAATGCAGATTAGTTTAAAAATACTATAAGAATGAAGCTATTTTATTTGCAATTTGTATAAAATCCTCAGGGACTAAGTCCTGCTTTTTCACAAACTGAGCATCTTCCATAGAGTTTAATGGAATTAGGTGCACATGCACATGAGGTACTTCAAGTCCAATAACCGTCATACCGACCCGTTTACAATCAATCGCTTTTTCTAAGGCTATAGCAACTGTTCTTGAAAAATCCATCAAAGCTAGATAAACTGATGGCTCCAAATCAAATAGCTTGTTAATTTCTTGTTTAGGGACACATAGTGTATGCCCTTTCGCGTTTGGATTGACATCTAAAAAGGCGAGGAACTGATCTGTTTCAGCAACCTTATAACAAGGGATTTCTTTATTAATTATTTTAGTAAAAATTGAGCCCATCAACTGGAATTAAAAAAGTTAGTTTATCTTGAAATCTTTAAAATTTCAAATTTTAAAATACCGTTGGGCACTTGAATTTCGGCAATATCTCCAACGCTTTTACCTAACAGCCCTTTGCCTATAGGAGAGTTCACTGATAATTTGCCTGCAGCTAAATCAGCTTCACCATCAGCCACTAAAAGGTAATCCAATTCCATACCGTTGGATTGATTTTTTATTTTCACTTTAGACAAAACTAAAGCTTTAGTATTATCTAGCTGAGATTCATCAATTAGACGAGCTCCAGCAAGAGTGTCCTCAAGTTTAGATATGCGCATTTCAAGCATGCCTTGCGCTTCCTTGGCGGCATCATATTCTGCGTTTTCACTTAAATCTCCTTTATCCCTAGCCTCTGCGATAGCCCTGGACGCTTTAATACGCTCCACATCTTTGAGCTGCTTCAACTCTCCTCTTAATTTCTTCAATCCTTCGGCCGTGTAATAAGATACATTGCTCATAACTAATAATTTTTAAAGTAGTCGTTTATTTAGGTTTTTGAATAGTCTAAAAAGAATTTAGAACTAAACATAAAAATCTCGTATTCACGAGATTGCTACACAAATATACAAAATATTTATCTTACACTAGTTTTTGTCGTAAATTGATACCTGAATTAAAATTTAGTTTTAGTGCCGACAAATACAATACCAATTAATAAATATGAGTCTTAAAAAATTAAAAACAATTGGAGCCGTAGCTTTAATTTTCTTGGGGTGCTCAAGCAGCAGCAACTACGATGCCTCATGCAATTTCTTGGTTAACCTTAACGTAGTTACATCGCTAAATCTTAATCTTTCACAATACAATCAGCTAACCTTTCCTAGCAATCCTGTATACGTTCCTAATGTTGGGAATGGAGGGATTATAGTTAACAATACCGGTATCGGTTATGTGGCCTTTGATGCCGCAGACCCTAATCATGTGTTTAGCGAATGTTCTATCTTATCTATTAACGGCATTGTGGGTGTTTGTAATTGCGAGGACAATAAGTACAACTTAGTTACAGGACAACCTATGGAGAACCCTGAACTTCGCTGTAGCCTCAAGCCTTATTTTGTAGAAAGCAATGGCAATACCCTTTACATTTCTAATTAAAAAAAAGCGTGCCTAGGCACGCTTTTTTAATAAAATATAATACTTTTTAGAATTTCAACGTCACTCCAACTAAAAAGTTACGAGTGGCTTGTGGATAGTATCCAGCTCCTTCTATAGTGGTTAATTGGCCAGGCACCGACCAGTCATCATCATACGTATAATAGTATCCGTTAGACACATATTCCTCATCAAATATATTATTCACCAAAGCTGAAAATACTACCGAACTAAAAACTGACTTTGGATTCCATTGGTAAGTGACATTTAAATCATTGACAAAATACTCTTTTAACTTTGAGGTGTCAGTATCGGTATTCCCCATGTATTGATCTCCAACATACTTGGTGAGCAAACTTAGACTAAAGTTCTCTAAAGGACTGTATATAAAAGCATTTGAAGCGACAACTTCTGGAGAAAAAGAAATGTTTGTGGTTCCAAAATCTTTTAAAACGCCGTTAACCTGAGAGTAGGTTTGCTTATTCTTATTTGAGCTCAGCGTTAGTGCAGGCTGTATTGTAAGAGCCTCTGACAACGAAATAGCAGCTTCTATTTCTAAGCCAAGTCTGTAACTATCGCCGCTATTGGTTCGTACGGGTGCCCCGACATCATCTAAAGCACCTGTTAAAATGAGCTGTTCATTGTATTGCATATAGTAAGAGTTTATATTTAACATAACACCCTCTTTGCTATAACGCCACCCCATTTCAAAATCATTTAGCTGCTCTGGTTTTACATCTGGGTTACTTTCAAAATCAGAACGGCTTGGTTCTCTATTAGCTCTTGCATACGAAGCATATAGGTTTGAACTCGACGCTAATTGATAAGACACTCCAACTTTTGGATTAAAAAAGCCATAAGACTCATCGATCCGCATATTTACTAAATCAGAAGTAAGTCCAGACGTTTTGTAACCAACATTTCTAAGTTGTAAATCTCCAAAAACATCAATTTTAGAATTTAATTGATAGGTGGCTTTTGCAAAAACGCTGAAGTCTGTTTTCTTTCCATTTCCAAAATAATACTGATCTCTAATTGAAGCTTCCGAAGCAAATTGTCTTGCCCAAATGACCTCTCCATAATGGTCTCCATCATAGTTACTGTAAGACCCACCTAAGGTAAGATCGACATCTGATTTTTTGTAGTTCGCAGTTGCGTTAATAACATAGAAATCATTATCTAACCAGCGTCTTCGTATAAGGTCTGTTGTTGAGCTTCCATCCGTAGACTCAACTATTCCTCCATAAGTACTTACCTTATCATCTTCTCTATACTGCTCATAATAGCCTCGACCAAATGTATAGTTCAAGCCTAAATTAGTGGACCAGTTTTGATTCATTTTTTGATTCCAGTGTAATTGATAATGGTCTTGCTTGTAGTTGTCAATTTCATTTTCATACGTGTAGGGATTCTGGCGACGGTCTTCTTCTAATTGCTGTTTAGTCAACCCTTCCCAAGACTGATATGTTTTTTCATGGCCTCCAAAAGCCAATGCCTTGATTAGCGTCCCGTTATTGTTATAGGTCCCTTGTAAAAAATACGATTTAAGATCTGAAAAAGCACGATCTACGTAACCATCAGAATTAATTTTTGACAGACGACCTGAGACCTCAAAAACATCATTGATCTTCCCCGTACTAAACTTAACAGAGTGTTTTTTAGTGTTGTAGCTTCCAAAGGAATTTGAAATTTCAGCAGTAGGAGCATCAGACGAAGCATCTGTTAAGATATTAATACTTGCTCCAAAGGCACCCGAGCCATTGGTGGAGGTACCAACTCCTCTTTGGAGCTGTAGACTTTCTACAGAAGAAGAAAAGTCAGGCATATTTACCCAAAAAGCTCCCAAAGACTCCGCGTCCGTAAATGGGATTCCATTAATTGTTACATTTGTAGAAAGCGGACTCACACCACGAACTCTAATACCAGTGTATCCAATTCCTGCGCCGGCATCACTGGTTGTGACTACTGAAGGCAAATAATTTAACAAAATAGGCAGATCTTGTCCCAAATTACGAGACTCTAATTGTGCCTTCGTGACATTGGAATGCGTAATTGGTGCATTAGGTTTTACCCTAACAGACTTCACCAAAACTTCCTCTAGTGTTTGTGTTTTTGTTGAATCCGTTTCAACTTGATTTTGTTGCGCAAATAAAACTGAGGTTGTCAGCATAAATGCAGATAAAAGAATATGATTTTTCATACGATAAAATTAATATCGAATAAAAAGAGGTAATTATTCTTTGTAAATTAGTTAAATAAAAGTTTGAAGCAAAGGCTTCGTTAGCCCCAATTAAAACTAAATTTTAATTGAAACTCATATCCCTAAACAGCATTATCTGTTCTAGGTTCAATGGGTATGATCTCAGCCGATTAAGGCACCCCTTTTTTGAGAACAGTGCAAATATAGTTTAGAAATATATTTTAAATGTAGTTTTTTTCTTTTTTTTCAATCACTTGAAAAAAATTAGTTGTTGACACTCACTTGATGCGCTGGCTTAAGAAGGTCATTAACCGTTTTTACTGGGTTAAAAGTAATAAGAGGGACCTCAATAAATACAGTGTTCCAATGGGCCATAGCTCCATTCCACAAGCCAGGCCTTTCAAGGGTCTTAAGAGGGAGGCCGCTCTTTGTCTTAAGACTAACAAAGGACGATGAAGGATCAACAAAATCTAATAAATTATATTTCTCACCTTTATAATTCTTAAGGCTACATACGATATCAACTGGATTAAAATGGGTTGATTCATTAAAAATAGATCTTTGCTCGTCATTTTGCATATCTATTTGAGACGACTCAATGATTTGAAGAGATCTTTCTGACTTAGACGTTTTTACCCAAAAAGGGCCACCCCCTGGCTCTCCTTCATTTTTTACCATACCGCACACACGTAATGGACGGTTAAGTCGATTGGAAATATATCTCAAAACATACTTAGTCCTATAATTTAAAAAACTATCTGGAAAATAAGTGTTTAATTTTTCAGACAAAAAAGAGATAATCTCTGCTATCATTTTATCAGACACCTTCTCTGCTGTTAATGCTTTTTGATACTCATAAACCTGTGATCTGAGTTCTAATAATGCGCCAGCCAGAATTTTCTTATGACGTGCAACCTCATGCTTATATTTATACGCCACAACATTATCAATGTTTTTTATAAATACGATGTCAGCCTCTAAATCATTTAAATTTTCTATGAGTGCTCCATGTCCGGAAGGCCTAAATAAAAGCCTTTCATTGTCTAAAAAAAACGTGTTATCTATGTTGAGGGCTATGGTGTCAGTAGTCTTTTTTTGGTAGGAAAAAAAGATTTCTAACTTACTCTTGGTAATGGATTCAACTTTGGTCTTAATTCGGTTAAATTCGTCAACAAAGTCCCCTTTAAAATCTTCAGATATTGTGAAGTGAACTTTCGTAGAGTCTTTACTTGAAGCGTATAAAACAGCCTCAAAAAGATGCTCTTCAAAAGCAGAAGAAAGCGTGGCGTTTTTATACTTATGAAAGGGAATTAATCCTTTGGGTTGATGTCCATAATTAAGTCCACTTTCGGAAAGCAGTTCCGAAACAAAAAGGTATAGCTTTTTACGTCCTTCCAAATATGCAAACTCCTCGTGTTTTTTAAGCAAGATTTGCAATACTTGATCATAAAAGGGAAGTTTTTCTAAACCCACCAAAAACAAGGAAATGTCCTTAGAATTGTAACGGTTCGTATAGGCGTTTAAACTGTCTTCGTCTGGGTCAAAATTAGTTAGAAAATGATATAAAAATTTAAACATTCGTGATGCAGAACCAGAAGCTGGCACGAATTTAAGTATCTCTAGTTTGTTTTGGTTACCCTCATAACTACTTATGAGCTTAGCATTTTTTTCTTCAGAAAGTCGAGATATACCATTTTCAATGGTGGCGGAAGCGACTAACTCAACGGGGGGTGTTCCTTTTTTAAAAAGTAAAATTTGATTTTCAACTTCATCAAGGCTGATGCCTCTCTCTGAAATTTGTTTGGAGATTGAATCTGAAAACCTCATAAACCTACTATTTTATTAACTTATTAATTTCTTCTGTTGCTAATTTAAGCCTTTCTGTTTTATTTCCCTTTAACAGAACATAAGGCTTCTTATATTTTTTTAATTGATTTTCAAAAGCCTGAAACATTTTTTGTCTGGCATATGGCTTATCTCTCAAACCATCAGCCTCCCAAGGCACATCAATATAGGTTAATAAATATAAATCGTACTCGTTTTTAATGGCAAATTTCTCTACTACAGGATCACAACCCCCTAAATAATAAGCTTCAGAATACACTTTTGTCTCCAACAAGTTAGTGTCACATATAAGTACTCTATTTGTTTTTTGGGATAATTTATTTTCTAAGAGCATTTGACCTATAGCTATGGGTAATAAATCACTTGGCTCACATGTTTTACCCTCATTATTCAATTTGTTCTGAAGGTATTCACGGGCGTATTCTGGAACCCAAACAGAATTATAATGTTTTGCTAAAGCTTTTGAGAGCGTGGTTTTACCTGTAGACTCTGGCCCAAATAAAACGACTCTTATACAGTCTGACTGCTGTTGTTTAAGTTTTTTTTCCATGCTAAAAATCCAAATATTGCTAAAATTGTAAAACCAAAATACTGTATACTAGAAAATGTCAACCCTTTATAAAAGTATAAGGGAACCGAGATAATATCTGCTACAATCCAGAAATACCAATTTTCAATTTTCCGTTTGGCCATAAGCCACATCCCTACAAAAAACAAGGCCGTTGTTAGCGTATCCACATAAGCGACCCAATGGGTCCACATATTAAAAAACTGATACACTTCATAAACGAGTACTAAAGTAAGTACAAAAATAAAAACGCAGATTATTTGTTCTGATTTTGTTGTTCTTGAAATTGGGGTAACGTTTTTATCATCTACTTTACGAGTCCATACGTACCAGCCATAAAGGCTCATGATAAAGTAATAGCCATTAATCATAGTGTCGCCTAGCAGCTGCCATTTAAATAATAAATAAACAAATATTGAAGTACTAATAAGCCCTGTTGGAAATACTAAAATATTATTCTGCTTGGAATACCAAACTGACGCAAATCCAAAACACACAGCAGTGAGCTCTAGAATAATATCTAAAACGGCATAACTACTGTATTGTTCAAATAAAAAATTAAAAATTTGGCTCATAGTCGCTACGGTCACTTTTTACGATTTTCATATTTAATACTACATGGTCTATAGCTTCAAAAGATTCTTTTATGGCTTGAGAGACAAACAGCATTAATGCATCAAACTCACCATAAATCTGTGTGCTTAAGGGGGTTTCAATCACTTTATACCCTGAATTTCGCAAAGCTTTGATAAAGGCTATTATTGGGGGCTCAAAATCAGCCTGTAAAGGGGTTAATGTAAATTCTATTGAAATATTCATATGTATTCGGTTAAAAGTTTGGCTCTGTAATAACACACCCAAAGCCCTCGAACTCCATGAAAGTAGCGATAAACTTCAACTTTCTATGGTCTTGCACAATCCAGGCAGTTGTTGTGTTCGATTCTTTACTAAAAGGAAGCACTATAAAATGTTTTTTAAAAATCATTCCTTTAGTTCCGAATAATTTATAAAGAGCCTCTTTAGTACACCAAACCCAGGTGAGTTTCTGGATTTGAGTTGCATCATTTTCATTTAAATAAAAACTTTCATAACCAACAAACTTAGAAGCAATTTTTATGATTTTGGGACGTTGTTTTTCTATATCAACCCCAACCTTAACAGTGCTTATCACAACCGTTGAAAAGTGATATGAATGTGAAATAGATATATGCTTTCCATCCTTCAAAAATGGTTTTCCAAAGGAGTCGTAAAACATGTCAGAATCTAAATAACCAAATTCTCCTAATAACATCCGAACACTTAAAAAGGCCCTTTGATGTAATTCACTTTTCATTCCTCTTACACGCTTTATACTTTCAGGGGTTAAAACTAATTTGCTCGTCAAAAACTCGATGGACTCAGAAATCTTCCATACTTTAACATTAGTTTGTGAGTTTAAATCGAGTGATTTGTAAAGTGGCATTTAAATTTTAAAAAGTTAATAGTTATCTTTGCAGTGTATAAAAAACAAAATTACGCTATTTTATAATTTTAAATCAAATTAGTGCACTAAAAAATTGCCTTATGAACGTAAAAACCACCCCCTACATCCCTTACAAAGTAAAAGACATGTCCCTTGCAGATTGGGGGCGAAAAGAAATTGAACTTGCTGAAGCAGAAATGCCAGGCTTGATGAGTCTTCGAGATGAGTATAAAGACAGCCAACCCTTAAAAGGGGCACGAATTGCGGGTTGTTTACATATGACTATACAAACGGCTGTGCTTATTGAAACTTTAGTGGCACTTGGAGCTGATGTAACATGGAGTTCATGTAATATATTTTCAACCCAAGATCAGGCAGCCGCAGCGATTGCAGCAACTGGAGTTCCAGTATACGCTTGGAAAGGCTTAAGTGAAGAAGAATTTGACTGGTGTATAGAACAAACCTTATTTTTTGGTGAAGATCGCCAACCTTTAAACATGATTCTTGATGATGGTGGTGACTTAACCAACCTAGTCTTTGATCATTACCCAGAACTAATGGCTGGAATTAATGGATTAAGTGAAGAAACAACTACAGGAGTTCACCGCTTGTATGAGCGCATGAAAAATGGGACATTATCAATGCCTGCAATCAATGTAAATGATTCAGTTACAAAAAGTAAATTTGACAATAAATACGGCTGTAAAGAAAGTGCTGTAGATGCTGTTCGTCGTGCTACAGATGTTATGTTAGCTGGAAAACGAGTAGTTGTTTGTGGATATGGTGATGTTGGTAAAGGAACTGCCGCATCTTTTAGTGGCGCCGGAAGTATTGTAACAATAACTGAAATTGACCCTATCTGTGCTTTACAAGCTGCTATGGATGGTTTTGAAGTTAAAAAACTAGAAACTGTTTTACCAACGGCTGATATCGTAGTAACAGCAACTGGAAATAAAGACATCATATTAAGCGCTCATTTTGAAGCAATGAAAGACAAAACTATTGTTTGTAACATTGGCCACTTTGATAATGAAATAGATATGACATGGCTAAATGACACACATGGAGACTCCAAAGTTGAAATTAAAGCACAAGTTGATAAATACACAATAAACGGAAATGACATCATTGTTTTGGCAGAAGGTCGCTTAGTAAACTTAGGCTGTGCTACTGGCCACCCAAGTTTTGTAATGAGCAACTCATTCACCAATCAAGTGTTAGCTCAGATTGAATTATGGACTAACAGGAAGGCTTATAAAAACGAAGTGTATATGTTACCAAAATATTTAGATGAAAAAGTAGCTAAACTTCACCTTGCCAAAATTGGAGTAGAGCTTACTGAACTTCGAAGTGACCAAGCAAGCTATATTGGTGTAGAGGTACAAGGGCCATTTAAGCCTGAGTATTATCGCTACTAAAAAGTTTATAACAACAAAAAAAAGCCAAAGTAACTACTTTGGCTTTTTTTTGTTTAAATTTATTTAGTAAAAATCAATTAATGGAATTCACAAAGGCCAAAAGAAAAGATCTTCCACCAGTCATGAAAATTATTGGAGAGGCACAAGCCTTTTTAGCGAGTCATAAAATTGAACAATGGCAAAATGGTTATCCAAATAAAGATACTATTCTTGGAGACTTAATAAATAATGAAAGTTATATCGTTACAACTAAAAACTCAACGCTGATCGCTACAGCCATGTTCTCTACCAAAAAGGAACCAACATACCAATCTATTGAAGGGGAATGGATTAGCGGAGTCAATTCAAGATATGGCGTAATCCATAGAATGGCCATTACAAAAAAATCAAGAAATAAAGGGGTTGCCAGATTTATTTTTGAACAGTGCGAGCAACAACTCTTACAACACAATGTAAACTCAATGCGCATCGATACGCACGAAGATAACTTGGCAATGCAAGGTTTACTTAAGAAATTAAACTACCATTATTGTGGAGTTATTTATCTTGACAATGGAGACAAGCGTTTGGCCTATGAGAAATGTTTAAATAATTTATAGCAAAAAAAAGCCTCGCAATGCGAGGCTTTTTTTTGCTATAATCTGTGTAATTAAGCTTCAAAAGGAACAATAGACACATAGGACTTATTGTTTCTCTTTTTTGCAAATTTCACAAGCCCATCCACTTTAGCGTGAAGGGTATGATCTTTTCCAGCATACACATTCTCACCTGGATTATGTGCAGTACCACGTTGTCTTACGATAATGTTACCAGCTATAGCTGCTTGACCACCAAAAATCTTAACGCCTAAACGTTTTGATTCTGATTCTCTACCATTTTTCGAACTTCCGACTCCTTTTTTATGTGCCATTTTATTTCGATTTTATTGTTTTATGATTTAGCTTAAGGCTGAAATTAAATCAGCTTTTTTCATAGCTGAAATTCCAGAAACCCCTTTAGCTTTCGCTAATTCTTTTAATTGTGCAACGGTCATTGCAGACAAGTCTGCTGTCGCTTCTGCCTTTGGAGCAGCAGCTTTAGCAACTGGCTTAGAAACTTCTTTCTTTGCAACTGGCTTTGCTTCTGCTTTTGGCTCAGCAACTTTAGCGGGTGTCGCTATTTTAGCTCCTGAAGCAACAATGCTTTCAATTTGGATTTCAGTTAAAGACTGGCGGTGGCCATTTTTAACTCTGTATCCCTTACGTCGTTTCTTTTTGAATACGATCACTTTATCACCTTTAAGGTGCTTTAAGACTTTTGCTCCTACTTGAGCTCCGTCTATAGCTGGGGCGCCTACTGTAACTTTGCTGCCATCTGCTAAAAGAAGTACGTTGTCAAAAGTGACTTTTTTCCCTTCTTCTGTTTGCAAACGGTTAACAAAGACTTTTTGGTCTTTTTCAACTTTGAATTGATGCCCTGCTATCTCTACAATTGCGTACATAGCGTAACGTTTTTTATTAGATTAATGTATGTTATTTCGCCTATCAAAAAAGTCAGGCGGGTGCAAATATAATGCTTAATTATTACTACACAAACAAAATGTTTCAAATAAGGGGAATTCCACAACGTCACACCAATAAGTTTTTCATGTTACATATTGATTTTAAAGTATTTATCGAATCCTTTAAATAAATTGTGGTTGTTTAATTTTATTCGTATGTTTAGGGTACTCAAATCTAAAACTAAATTATTATGAAAACTACCTACCTGCTTTTGGCAGTGTTGTCTTGCAACATTGTATTGTCTCAAGACTATCTAGACAAACAACCAGAAAATCCCGAACCAGGCAAATGCTACGCTAAATGTGTAACTCCTGATGAATTTGAAGAAGAAACTATTGTAGTTGAAAGTATTCCAAGTTATAATAAACTAGAAATCGTTCCTGCAGTTTACAAAACAGTTTTATCTAAAGTGATTTTAAAACCCAGTACTAAAAAATTCATTAATGTTCCCGCAATTTACAAAACCGTTGTGGACACTGTATGGACTAAAGAACCATATCATAAAATCACAATAGAGGATGCAGAATTCGAATTTATTGACAAAGAAGTGGAAGTATTAGCTTCAAGAGAATCATGGGTAGCTGGCGAGAAAGACCCTGACTGTCCTTCAATAGACCCTAATGATTGTCGTATTTTTCATTACAGAAAAGATCCTCCAGTCACAAGAAACATTCCCGTTAGTAAAGTTAAGACTGCTGCATCTACTCAAAAAACTAAAATTAGAGGCAACTATAAATTAGTAAAAAGAAACGTTGAAGTTAGCCCCGCAACTACAGTGTTTGAGACTATTCCGGCAATCACAGAACAAATTAGCAGAAAAGTTGTTGTGACCGATGAAGCCACAAGAGTGACATCTGTAGCTGCAGAACATATAGATGTTACCAAACGAGTCTTAGTGAAAAAAGGAGGTATGACCGCATGGAGAGTTGTTCCCTGTACAATTCCTAAACGCATAGGGGTTGTGCCAATTTATTATTCATCTGGAAGTGCCGTCTTATCTCAAAAATCAAAGCGATTAATTGATAAACACATATGGACTGTTTTACAAAGTAATTCATCTTCTATTGTGGAGATTGGATCACACACTGACTCTCAAGGAAGTGCTAACTCAAATTTAAAATTATCTGAGCGCAGGGCAAAAGTTGTCGTTGATTATCTAGTAAAAAAAGGAGCTAGCTCAGAACGTTTGATTGCAGTTGGTTACGGCGAAAATAAATTATTAAATGAGTGTGATGACTCAAAAAAGTGTTCAAATTTAAAGCACAAAGAAAATAGAAGAACTGAATTTAAAGTTTTCTAAATCGACAAATTTAACGCCTATTTAAAAAAACCTGAATTGATGAAACTCAGGTTTTTTTTGTTTAAAGTAAACGGCTTAAAATTAAACATCTATTTTTATGACATCAAAGTGTAACAAAATAAAATTAAAAGCTACTAATTAATTAATAATAATTAAAAATTAACTCATGAAAAAACATTTATTTTCTTTAGCTACTTTAGTTGGGATGACTTTAGCAGTCTCAGCACAAGAGGTTAAGTTTGAAGAATACGATCTAAGTAACGGAATGCATGTTATTTTACATCAAGACAATTCTGCTCCAGTTGTAACCACTGCTGTGATGTACCATGTTGGTGCAAAAGATGAAAATCCTGAACGTACTGGGTTTGCACACTTTTTTGAACATCTATTGTTTGAAGGAACCGAAAACATTCCAAAAGGAGAATGGTTTACTATTGTTACGTCTGCTGGAGGTACCAACAATGCCAATACAACCGATGACCGAACCTATTATTACGAAGTGTTTCCATCAAATAATGTCGAGCTTGGACTATGGATGGAATCTGAACGACTGCTTCACCCTGTAATTAATCAGGACGGAGTTGATACACAAAATGAAGTTGTAAAAGAGGAGAAAAGATTAAGAGTTGACAACAGCCCTTATGGTAAATTTCTTGAGAAGATTAAACTCAATATGTTTAAAAAGCATCCTTACAAAGGAACTACAATTGGTAAAATGGCGCATTTAGATGCCGCAACTTTAGAAGAGTTCCAAGCATTTAATGCTAAATTTTATGTGCCAAACAACGCTGTACTTGTGGTTGCTGGAGACATCGATTCGGCTGAAGTTAAAGTAATGATTGAAAATTATTTTGGACCCATCCCAAGAGGTGAAGACATTGAGAGAAACTTCCCAAAAGAAGATCCTATCACCGCTCCGATGAGAGCTAAAGCGTATGACTCTAACATACAAATTCCTGCAATCATGGCGGCTTACAGAACTCCTTCATTCAAAGAGAGAGACTCTTATGTGCTAAGTATGATCTCTACTTACCTAAGTGATGGAAAAACATCTAAGCTCTATAAGAAAATGGTTGATGACAAGAAAATGGCACTTCAAGTGGGAGCGATCAATCTTAGTCAAGAAGACTATGGTACTTACATCCTATATGGCCTGCCACTAGGAGATGTTTCACTCGACGATTTAGTTGCTGAAATGGATGAGGAAATTTTAAAACTTAAAAACAACCTTATTTCTGAAAGAGACTACCAAAAAATTCAAAATAAGTTTGAGAATAACTTTGTAAGCTCTAACTCAAGTTTTGAGGGGATTGCAAATTCACTGGCACGTTACTATATGTTGTATGGCGATGTTAATTTAATTAATAATGAAATTGACATTTACCGTTCTATTACTCGTGAAGAAATCCAATCAGTTGCAAATAAATATCTTAATGCAAACCAACGATTGTTATTAGAATACTTACCAGAATCCGAAAAGGAATAATCAATAAAAAACCTTAAAATGAAAACTAAATTATATATATTAATTGCCGTGTTTTTTATGTCTACAGGGGTTAACGCTCAGATTGACCGCTCACAGCAACCTAAACCAGGGCCAGCTCCAAAAATTTCTTTGGAAGAGCCGCAAGAATTTGAACTAAAAAACGGCCTTAAAATAATGGTTGTTGAAAATCACAAACTCCCAAGAGTATCCTTTAGCTTGGCTTTTGACAGAGATCCAGTTGTTGAAGGCAGTAAAGCGGGTGTCACTTCGCTATTAGGTTCGATGTTAGGAAATGGAACAACAAATATTTCTAAAGACGAATTCAATGAAGAAATTGACTTTTTGGGAGCAAGGCTCAGCTTTGGCTTTGGAGGCGGCTCAGCCTCTTCAATAACAAAATATAGCAATCGCATGCTAGAGCTATTGGCAGATGCAGCAATGAACCCCTTACTAACGGAAGAAGAATTTCAGAAAGAAAAGGAAAAGTTAATTGAAGGCATCAAATCTAGCGCCAAAAGTGTAGATGCAATTGCTGGACGTGTTGGCGGGGCATTAGCTTACGGCAAACAGCATCCATATGGAGAATTTATCTCTGAAGAAACGGCTAACGAGGTAACTCTTGAAGATATAAATGCTTATTACGAAAAATACTTTAACCCAAATAATACATACTTAGTAATTATTGGAGATGTAAAAACAAAAGCTATCATGAAGCTTGTGAAAAAACATTTCAAAAAATGGGACAAAGCAGACTCTATGACTACTGTAATTGTAGAGCCTAACGAAAACCCTAAAACTTTAGAGATTAATTTTATTGACATGCCTAATGCTGTGCAGTCAAATATCTCCTTGTCAAGCAATGTGTCTCTAAAAATGAGTGACCCAGATTACCACGCGGTACTAATTGCAAACAAAATACTTGGAGGTGGTTTCAATAGCTATTTAAATATGAACCTTCGTGAGGAGCATGGCTACACTTATGGTGCCCGATCTTCTGTTGGAACAGACAAGTATGTTTCTAGATTTAGCGCTGGAACAGCAGTTAGAAACGCAGTAACAGATAGTGCTGTGGTTGAAACCGTAAAAGAAATCAAACGCATTAAGGCAGAGCCTGTTGCTGCAGATGCCTTATCAAATGCGAAAGCTAAATATGTAGGTGATTTTGTACTAGCACTAGAAAGCCCAAGCACAATTGCTCAATATGCCATAAGCACTAAAGTAAACGAACTTCCTAAAGATTTTTATACGACCTACCTTCAAAAAATAAATGCGGTTACAATTGAAGATGTTCAACGTGTAGCTAACAAGTATTTCAGCGCTGAAAACGCTCGAATTATTATTGTAGGAAAAGGGAGTGAAGTCATCGAAAACCTTGAGAAAACAGGCATTCCAATCAATTACTTTGACACGTTTGCAAACCCAGTTGAAAAACCTGAATTCACAAAACCAATTCCTGCAGGCGTGACTGCTGCAACGGTGCTTGATGCTTACATTACCGCCATTGGCGGATTAGAGGCTGTAAAAGCGGTTACTTCCGTGATGGTATCTGCCAATGTTACTATTGAAGGAATGCCCTTTAAGCCAACCGCGGTAATTAAAGCAATGTCACCAAATATGTCATCAATGGAAATGTCTATTGAAGGCATGGGGACAGTCATGAAGCAGAAATATAACGGAAGCGAAGGGTATACAGAACAGCAAGGAATGAAAATGCCGATGTCAGAAACTGAGCTCGCTGAAAAAACAGAAGAAAAAGGCTTGTTTCCTGAAACATACTTAGACGCCACTACACTCACATTGGTTAGTCTAACAGCTGTTGAGGGAGCAGATGCTTACAAAGTAAAGTTGAAAGAGGATTCTTTTCGTTACTATGATGCGGCTAGTGGACTTTTGGTGAGAACTGAAAAAACAGAAGAAGCGCAAGGTCAAAAGGTCACTTCAGTTGAGGACCTCTCTGACTACAGAAACGTAAATGGCGTCTTATTTCCATTTGGTAGAAAAATAACTGCTGGTCCTCAAGTAATTGGAATGTCCGCAAGTAACATTACTATTAATGAAGGAGTTTCTGCAGACGATTTTAATTAATAAAAGCTCTAATACTAAAAAAGGTCGAAGCATTTGCTTCGACCTTTTTTTATGCTTTTTTATTCACTAGATAAACCCCTAACAGTATAAGTAATGATGCAAGCCCTTGGTTTAAACCAAAAACCTCACCATCTAATAGACCCCATAATAGTGCCACAAGTGGCATTAGGTAAGCAACCGAAGATGCAAATACTGGGCTAGAAAGTTGAATTAGGGTGTTAAAAATAATTTTAGCCATCACGGTTCCAAATAAAGAAAGAATTGCGACACAGCCAATTGACATATATATCGTGTCATTTTGAAAAGTTTCAGCTGTAAAAAAGTTAGAGAAGCTTAAAACTAAAACAGCTGGTATCACTATCGCCACAAAGTTACCCGTTGCTATTGCAATCGGCTTAACGTCTTGAAGGTAATACTTGATTATATTTACACTACTGGCATACATGACCGTCGCTAAAACCACAAAGCCCGCATAGAGATAATTTTGATCAGGATGAAGTTCCATGCTATTAAAAATAAGCATTGAAGCGCCTATAAACCCCAGGATCACTCCAAAAACTTGAGTTTTAGTAGACGTAATCTTAAAAACCGCTAGGCCAATCAAAATTGTATTTAAAGGGACCAAGGAATTTAAAATAGAAACGACTCCACTGTCGACTTCTGTTTCTGCGAACGCAAACAAAAAGGACGGAAAAAATGTACCTAAAAACCCCGTAATAACAATCCACTTCCATTGATGATTCTGAATCGTTTTAAGAGACTTGTACCCTATTATAAAAATAAATAACGAGGATATAACAGTCCGCAAACTCCCTAACTGTAGCGGAGAAAGGCCCAAAAGTCCTTTTTTAATTAAAATAAAAGAACTACCCCAAGTTAGCGCTAGTAGAAAAAGAAAAAACCACTTTTTTTGTTCTATGTTCATTAATTATAATTTATGGATTACAAAATTGAACAATAAATTAGAAAAACAATGAAATATCTTTACATTTGTTTGGACGTAAAAAAGAACTAACATGAAGCACTTAAAAAAAATTATAAGTATAGCCGTTATTTTGATTGCTTTTTTTTCTTGTAAGAATGATGGAAAAGCAGAAATTAAAACCGTTGAAATAGCCTCAGAAACAACCAACCAAAAGTTAGACCCTAATGCGATCTATTCAAAAGCAGAATTTAGCATTAAAGGAATGACTTGTGAAATGGGCTGTGCTAAAACCATAGAGAAAAAACTAGCAAAAATGGATGGCATGAAATCTGCTATTGTAGATTTCAAAAATGAACGCGCTTCAGTTGAATACGACGTTGCTAAAGTAAACCATTCAAGCATTACCAAAATAGTAAATGACGTCAGCTCTGTTTATTCTGTGGAAAACATGCAAACTATTACAGCAGCCTCCACAACTAATTAAGGCTTAGAAAGCCTCTTAATTACAATTCATTAATGCTTCAATTTCATCAACTTCAATAGGGATGTTCTGCATTAAATTTAAAGGAGCGCCTTTGGATTGAATCACCACATCGTCTTCAAGTCTAATACCCATATTTTCTTCAGGGATATAAATTCCTGGCTCAACGGTAAACACCATATTGGCTTCCATAGGGGCTTTTAGAGGGCCATAATCGTGCGTGTCTAGTCCCATATGATGAGAGGTTCCATGCATAAAGTATTTTTTATAAGCAGGCCATTTGGGGTCTTCGTTTTGAACATCTGCTTTGTCAATTAAGCCCAAGCATAAAAGCTCAGCGGTCATCATATTTCCAACCTCAACATGATAAGCATCCCACATAGTGCCTGGAACAAGTAGTTTTGTTGCTTGATTTTTGACGTTTAAAACCGCTTGATAAACTGCTTTTTGACGTGGCGTAAAACGGCCATTTACCGGAATGGTTCGCGTCATATCGCTTGAGTAATTGGCATACTCTGCAGCAACATCCATGAGTAAAAGATCGCCATCCTTACATTGCTGATTATTTTCAATATAATGCAAAACACAGGCATTATAGCCAGAGCCTATTATGGGTGTATAAGCAAATCCTTTAGAACGATTTCTAAGGAACTCATGGGTGTATTCTGCTTCTATTTCGTACTCCATAACACCCGGCTTCACAAACCCTAAAACTCTCCTAAATCCTTTTTCAGTGATATCACAAGCCGTTTTTATTAGTGCTATTTCTTCCGGTTCTTTAACCCCTCTTAGGGCTTCCATAATTGGAAAATTGGGGATTAATTCGTGTGTTGGATAGGATAATTTTACCATTTTTAAAAAACGATCTTCGCGTGTTTCCATCTCTACTGCTTGCCGGTAATGCTCATTATTGTTATAGTAAAAACGAGTAGATTCATTCATTAATTTTGAGAAAATAGACTCAAATTCTTCTAACCAATACACCGTCTTGATTCCGGACGAGGCGGTTGCTTGTGACTTACTAAGCTTGGCACCTTCCCAAATAGCAATGTGATCGTTAGTCTCTTTTACAAATAATATTTCACGCAGCGCTTCTTCTTTGGCGTCTGGACAGATAATCAAAATGCTCTCCTCTTGATCTACCCCACTTAAATAAAAAATATTTCGGTGTTGTTCAAATGGAAGCGTGCTGTCGGCTCCTGTAGAAAAAACATCGTTAGAATTAAATACAGCAATTGAGTTTGAAGTCATCTGTTGTGACAGCTTCAATCTATTCTTTATGAATAATTCAGGACTAATCGAAAGATATTTCATAGTGGGTTTTATTTAGCTCAAATTTAAAAATTTTATAACGCAATAAACAATAAAACAGTTAAATTACTCTGGTCTCTTGTGGTTATTTAAAACTATTCTAAATAACAAAATTATGTCTATAGTTATTGTCTAAAACCTTACCGTGAAGTACCTTTGTGTAGTTAAAAAATTCAAATAATAATGAGTGAGATTTTAAAGTCATCAATTGGAAGAAAGATAGCCATGGCGCTCTCTGCATTTTTCCTTATGTTTTTCATTTTACAACATTTTGCCATCAACATTCTATCTGTTTTAGACCCAGACACGTTTAACGAGGTGTCTCATTTCATGGGCACAAATCCGTTGGTTCAGTTTGTATTACAACCCATTCTTATTTTTGGTGTTATTTTTCACTTTGCAATGGGATTTGTTTTGGAGTTCAAGAACAAATCTTCAAGATCGGTGAGCTATGCTAAAAACAATGCGAATGCTAATTCTACTTGGATGAGTAGAAATATGATTTATAGCGGCGGATTTATTCTAGTATTTCTAGTGATTCATTTTATTGACTTTTGGATTCCTGAATTAAACATAAAATATGTGGTTGGAGATTCCTCCGGTCTTTTGGAAGATGGATCGGGTTACCGATATTTTGAAGAACTTCAACATAAATTCGTACCTCTTTGGCGCGTGGTGTTATATTGTGTTGGTTTTGTGTTCTTAGCATTACATTTACTACACGGATTCAACTCCGCATTCCAATCCGTTGGAGCGAACAACAAATATACTAAATCATTAAGAGGCTTTGGTAAAGCATATGCGATCCTAATTCCATTAGGTTTTATTGTAATTGCCCTTTTCCACTTTTTTAATAATTCACACTAAAACATAGGATTATGGCTTTAGATTCAAAAATACCTGAAGGTCCTTTAGCAGATAAATGGACCAATCACAAAAATAACATTGACCTTGTAAACCCTGCCAACAAACGTCTGTTAGATGTCATTGTTGTGGGCACTGGTCTTGCTGGAGGTTCTGCAGCAGCAACACTTGCAGAGCTTGGCTATAACGTAAAAGCGTTTTGTTTCCAGGATTCTCCCCGACGTGCGCACTCAATTGCAGCACAAGGAGGTATCAATGCCGCTAAAAATTACCAAGGTGATGGGGATTCTACCTACCGATTGTTTTACGACACGGTCAAAGGAGGCGACTACCGTTCACGTGAAGCAAATGTGCATCGTTTAGCGGAAGTATCCACCAATATTATTGACCAATGTGTGGCGCAAGGTGTTCCTTTTGCAAGAGACTATGGCGGCTTGTTAGACAACCGGTCCTTTGGGGGTGTTTTAGTTTCAAGAACCTTTTACGCCAAAGGACAAACGGGACAGCAACTCTTGCTAGGGGCTTACTCCGCTATGAACCGACAAATTGGTCGTGGAAAAATTAAAATGTACAATCGTCACGAAATGCTTGATGTGGTGGTGGTTGATGGAAAAGCTCGTGGAATTATAGCACGTAACTTAGTTACTGGCGAAATTGAAAGACACTCAGCACACGCTGTGGTCTTAGGGTCTGGTGGCTATGGAAATGTCTTTTACTTATCCACTAATGCGATGGGAAGTAACGTTACTGCTGCATGGAAAGCCCACAAACGTGGTGCTTACTTTGCAAATCCATGCTATACACAAATTCACCCTACCTGTATTCCTGTATCAGGAGATCATCAGTCTAAGCTAACCCTGATGTCGGAATCCTTAAGGAATGATGGCCGCATATGGGTGCCAAAAAATAGTGAGGACGCCAAGGCGATTCAAAATCGCGAATTAAAACCTACTGATCTTTCTGAAGATCAACGAGATTATTTCTTAGAAAGACGGTATCCTGCTTTTGGAAATTTAGTGCCTCGGGATGTTGCTTCAAGAGCTGCTAAAGAACGATGTGATGCTGGTTTTGGCGTGAATAAAACAGGCGAAGCGGTCTTCTTAGATTTTGCTGCTGCTTTTGTTAGATACGGAAAAGAAAAAGCGCATGTCAAAGGTTTAGACGAAGAGGATGAAGCTCTTATTCAAACTCTAGGAAAAGAAGTGGTAAAGAGTAAATACGGCAACTTATTTCAGATGTATGAGAAAATTGTGGATGAAAATCCTTACGAAACTCCCATGATGATTTATCCAGCGGTTCACTATACTATGGGTGGTGTTTGGGTTGACTATAATTTGCAAACAACCATTCCTGGATTGTATGCAATTGGAGAAGCTAACTTCTCTGAGCATGGAGCAAATCGTTTAGGAGCGTCGGCTTTGATGCAAGGGTTAGCCGATGGCTATTTTGTATTGCCATATACTATTGGAAACTACCTGTCTAAAGATATTAGAACAGGACCTATTTCAACGGACTCCGTAGAGTTTGAAGAAGCCGAAGCTAAAGTCAAGTCAGAAATTGATCACTTTATTAACAATAACGGGACCAAGCCTGTAGATTATTTCCACAAACGTCTTGGAAAAATTATGTGGAATAAATGTGGAATGGCTCGTAATGAAAAAGATTTAAAAGAAGCCATTGAAGAAATTTCAGCGCTTCGTGACGAATTTTATAAAGACGTTCGAGTGCCAGGTGCCGCTAATGAATTTAATGAAGAACTTGCAAAGGCAGGCCGTGTGGCTGACTTCCTTGAACTAGGAGAGCTATTTGCAAAAGACGCTTTGGTTCGAGAAGAATCTGCTGGAGGTCACTTTAGAGAAGAATACCAAACTGCTGAAGGAGAAGCCCAACGAAGAAAAGAGTTTCAATTTGTATCTGCATGGGAATACAAAGGCGCTCCAAAAGATGCTGAATTGCATAAAGAAGAATTAGTTTACGAAAACATTGAAGTTAAAGAACGATCCTACAAATAAGCACTGCTATGAATTTAACATTACAAATATGGCGACAAGAAAACGCCAAGGCTAAAGGAAAAATTGTAGAATATCCAATTCAAGATATCTCTCCAGACATGTCATTTCTTGAAATGTTAGACATCCTTAACAGACAACTCATAACCAATGGAGACACTCCTGTCGCTTTTGATCATGATTGTAGAGAAGGTATCTGTGGATCCTGTTCATTATACATTAATGGAGAAGCTCATGGGCCTGACCGTCGAGTAACAACTTGCCAACTACACATGCGTAAGTTTAAAGATGGTGATACTATTTTTATTGAGCCTTTTAGAGCTGATGCATTCCCTGTTATTAAAGATTTAGTAGTCGACCGCTCAGCTTTTGATAGAATACAACATGCTGGAGGTTTTATATCTGTAAACACTTCTGGAAACACACAAGATGGAAATTCTATTCCCATCTCAAAATACGATGCAGATGAGGCAATGGATGCCGCGACTTGTATTGGGTGTGGTGCTTGTGTTGCCAGTTGTAAAAACTCTTCTGCTATGCTATTTGTAGGGGCTAAAGTATCTCAATATGCCTTATTGCCACAAGGTCAAATTGAAGCTACAGACCGTGTTCAAAATATGGTAGCGCAGATGGATTTAGAAGGTTTTGGAAACTGTACCAATACAGGTGCTTGCGAGGTTGAATGTCCTAAAGGAATTTCATTAGAAACTATTGCACGAATGAATCGGGAATTAATTAAAGCGAGTGTAAAGTCTTAATCTGCTAACACAAACTCTTCTATAGTATCCCAACCCGAACGAACTTCAATAGGTTCTGAAGCGTAACTTATCCGCTCAGGCTGAATTTTACTTAAGTAATTTCCAGTATCATAACCTCCGTTTTGATTGGTGTCAAAAATAGCTCTTAAAAAATAAACACCAGGCTTAACATCCTTAAAGTCAACTGGGGTAGCATCTGAAACCATTTGTGATTCCACAACCTCCCCTTTGTTATCTATGATTTGCACAATTAACGGATAAACTCCGTTCCTGACAGTAATCCTTACATTGCCATAATCCGATTGAAGTTTCGTGGTGGCTTTATAATTTAAAGTATCGTTTGCTACGCCATAAAAATCTGTTAAAGCACCCGGTAATAGTTGGATGTTATAACTGTTTTTTTCTGTTTTATCAAAATCTAATACAATGCTGTTAATAATTGAATCTAAGACCATCATTGGTTTTTGAAAAATAGAGTCTTTATCCATAACTCGAACTTTTGATTCGTCTATATATTTTAAAGGAGTCGAGGCGCTTATTATATAGGAGTCTTGTAGCTTTAGAGTCGAAGAAAGAGACTTAAACACCAAAGAGTCCGATTTAAAATCTTTAATTCTCACAACAGCTGTATCAATAGACTGCCCACGAATAACTTCAAAAATTAAAGAATCAACTTCTAATTTAGGGCGATACCAATAGTTCAAAGTGTCTTTTTCTATTTCTTTAGTGATAACGGATGAAAAATCATCTGGGATATCAGATAGTATGTTTATAAGCATCGATTCAAAAGCACCTTCATAACCAAAAGCAATTTTATTTTGTGAGGCTTGTCGTGCGCGTACAAAACTATAATCTATAGATTCTTTAAACAGTTTCAATACATAAGCCGTATCTGACGGAACGGTAATAAATTGCTTTCTGTAGGCAATCTTATCTGTCTTTTGCTGGTAGGTGTAATTTGGACTCTCTTCCTTAAGCGCCATTAATAAATAGGATCCTTTTTTTATATTTTCAAGATTAAAACCAGACACACTATCTGTAACTGATATGTATTTTGGCTTTTGCTTATATACAATAGAATCGTAAAAAGAAGAATCTACTTCGTACAACAAAACAGCAACACGCTCGTCTACATCTTTGTTTAAAGCATCAGAAACGATTCCAGAAACAGAAAGTGAGTCAATATAATTTCCCGTAGAAAATACATACTTATAATATGGAAACAAATTACCCTCGTTATTATCTGCGATACTTTCTCCAAAGTTAAAAGCATAGGTGGTGTTGGACTGAAGAGTGTCAAAAATTTTAATAGTAATGACTTTACTTGCGGTCCCAACTGGCGAAATCTCTGGCTCAATATTCATTGGAGGGGATATGATAAGCTGTTTTTGAATGTTTTTCAGCTTTACATATTCATCAAATTCAATTTGAATTTCTTGGGCGTCAAAATTTATAGAAAAATTTTCTGGGGTTGACTTTATAATAACTGGCGGGGTAACATCTTTGTCTCCACCCGTAGTGGTGCCCCTATTGGCGCAGTGTGATAAAATCATACTGACTACAACTAAAAACCCTAAGTTAGCTATCTTCTTACCCATTAGAACTGCATTTAATGCAAAGTAACAACATATTTTAGTACTAACGAAAAATGGAATGCGTAATTGCAATAGTTGCTAAACTTAAACGCAGGTTAGTAGCTTTTTTTAAAACTAAAGCACAGGCTTCAATGGTAGCACCCGTTGTAATAACATCATCAACCAGCAACACATGCAAATGATCAATCTTGTAAAGGTTGACGCCAACAAAACTATTTGACACAGACTGGAAGCGTTCCTCTCTAGACTGAAAGACTTGCGTTTGTGTAAAAGTAGATTTCAGCAATACAGAATCTTCATACTTGGCATTCAAACTAATTGCTAGATACTGAGCAAACAGCGCGACTTGATTGTAACCACGTTGTTTGAGCTTACTAGGGTGTGCAGGAACAGGAATAACAACAGCTACTTCACTAAATGACTTACACTCGACCAACTCAGCACCTAACCATTTTCCAAATAATAGCCCGAGGTCTTCTTGGCCTTTATATTTTAATTTATGCAACAACTTTTGCACTTTCCCACCCTTGTAAAAATAAAACAAAGCCGTTGCTTCTTTTAGCTCAACGCGTCCATAAAAAATCTTTTTAATCGCTTCAGAATTATCATAATGGTAATTCGTTAAAGGTAATTCGTGCCGGCAGCTGATACAAATTTGTAATGTATTGTCTGATAAAACCAAACCACAGGCTTGACATGTTTTAGGAAAAAAAAGATTGAGTAAGGAAAAAAACATAGGAAAGAGATTTAGGAATTCATAAAACTAAAATTAAATCTCACATTTTTAAGCAAGTTTAACTCTTAATTCACAAGGTTTTTTATTTTTGTAACATGACAAATCAACCAGACACTTTTAAAAAGGTAATATCCCATGCTAAAGAATACGGATTTGTATTTCAAAGCAGTGAAATTTATGATGGCTTAAGTGCTGTTTATGACTATGCACAAAACGGTGTAGAGTTAAAGAAAAATATTCGTGAGTACTGGTGGAAAGCCATGGTTCAAATGAACGATAACATCGTAGGACTAGATGCCGCTATCTTTATGCATCCAACTACCTGGAAAGCTTCTGGACATGTAGATGCCTTTAACGACCCTTTAATTGACAACAAAGACTCAAAAAAACGTTATAGGGCAGATGTTTTAATTGAAGACTATTGCGCCAAGATTGAAGGAAAGATAGAGAAAGAGATTAAAAAAGCTGAAAAACGTTTTGGTGCTAGTTTTGACAAAAATGAATTTATAAGTACCAATGGCCGCGTAGTGGCCTATCAAGATAAAATTAAGGCTATTTTATCACGGATGGGACAGTCGCTAGAAAACGAAAATTTAGCAGATGTAAAAGCACTTATTGAAGAGCTTGAAATATCAGACCCATTAACAGGAAGTAAAAACTGGACCGATGTAAAGCAATTCAACCTGATGTTTGGCACCAAATTAGGGGCAAATGCAGAAACTGCAATGGATTTATATTTACGTCCTGAAACGGCACAAGGAATTTTTGTAAACTTTTTGAATGTACAAAAAACAGGCCGTATGAAAATCCCTTTTGGGATTGCACAAACGGGGAAAGCCTTTAGAAATGAAATTGTAGCGCGTCAGTTTATTTTTAGAATGCGTGAATTTGAACAGATGGAGTTGCAGTTTTTTATCAAACCTGGCACACAAGCAAAATGGTATGAGCATTGGAAAGAAGCGCGTATGAAATGGCATTTGTCATTGGGAATGGGCGCTGAAAACTACCGTTTTCATGACCATGATAAGCTGGCGCATTACGCGGATGCTGCAGCTGATATAGAATTTAAGTTTCCGTTTGGCTTTAAAGAACTTGAAGGGATTCACTCCAGAACAGATTTTGATTTGAACCAGCACCAAACCCATTCGGGTAAAAAACTTCAGTATTTTGATCACGAGGAGAATAAAAATTATACGCCATATGTTCTAGAGACCTCTATCGGATTGGACCGTATGTTTTTGGCTGTATTTTCTAATGCCTTGACTGAAGAAACTTTAGAGAATAACACGACGAGAACTGTTTTAAAATTACCTGCGGTCCTTGCCCCAACAAAAGCTGCCATATTGCCTTTAGTAAAAAAGGATGGATTGCCTGAGGTAGCGAAAGCTATTTTAAATGACCTAAGATGGGATTTTAATGTGGTTTATGACGAAAAAGATGCTGTTGGAAGACGCTACCGTCGTCAAGATGCCTTAGGGACGCCTTTTTGTATTACTGTTGACCATGACACTCTAGAAGACAAGTGTGTGACCATAAGATACAGAGATACTATGGAGCAGCAACGTGTCAAAATAGAAGACTTAAAAACAATCATAGAAAATGAAGTTGCCATGAAACACTGGCTTAAAGAACTGTAGTTTTTAATTTTATAATTAACCGATAAACCAATCTTGTGAAAACAAAAAAGCTTTTTTACCTTATAACATGTGTCGCTTTAAGTTCTTTAAAAGGGCACGCTCAATTAAATGCTAGTGTGATCGGAGATGCTCAGGTTCTCGATAACAATTGTTTTCTGATAACCCCAGCTCTTGACTTTCAAACGGGGGGAGTATGGTATGACAACGCCATTGACTTTTCAAATGACTTTACCGTTTATTACCAAAATTACTTTGGAAGTAATGATGCGAATGGTGCGGATGGCATGGCGCTAGTTTTTAAGAGAACCTCAAATCCCGTTATTGGAGTTTCTGGTGGTGGTGTTGGTTATGAAGGAATTACTCAGTCCATGATAGTAGAGTTCGATACTTGGCAAAATACTGATCGTAATGACCCTGTTTATGATCACATCGCAATAATGAAAAATGGAATTTCAAACCACACATCTGTGTCCAACTTAGCAGGTCCAATACAAGCGAGCGGAACTAGCGTCAACATAGAAGACGGCACAGATCACGAAGTTAAAATTGAATGGATAGCAAGTACTCAAACGTTTAATGTTTACTTTGATTGTGATTTGCGGCTTAGCATAACAGATGATATAAAAAATACTATTTTTGGCGGGGATCCTACCGTTTATTTTGGATTTGTAGGTTCTACTGGAGGAAGCGTAAATATCCACCGTGTTTGTTTTAACAATATTTCATTTGTTGATAATTTAACCATTGAAGATGAAACTATCTGTGAAGGAAACGATATACAAGTTGACGCAAGCATCCCTAGTGGCGACACTTATTTATGGTCTCCTGCAGAAGGAGTCAGTGATGTTGACAGTGCTTCCACTACGTTATCTCCAACGGTTACTACAACATATTTGGTATTAATTACCGATACTTGTGGAGACACTTCAACACAAAGCGTCACCATTAATGTCAACGATGGCTCTACTACATTGTTTGATCAAATAGCTCCTATATGTGTAGGAGACACACTTAACTCTCTTCCAACTACTTCAAACGAAGGCATTACTGGAGTATGGGCACCGGCAGTAGATAATACATCAACTACAACCTATGCTTTTACCCCAGACACTGGGCAGTGTGCCTCTGATACAACAATGACCATTGTAGTTGAACAAATAACTACAACAAGCTTTACACAAATAGACCCTATATGTGAGGGAGACACTTTTACATTCCCTTCTACATCAAATGAAGGAATTACAGGAACTTGGTCACCAGCTATCGACAACACATTAACGACCGAATATACGTTTACCACAAATGCAGGGCAGTGTACTTCAAACGCTACAATGACTGTTGTAGTAGAACAAGCAACAACACCAAACTTTACACAGTTAGATCCAATATGTAATGGAAATTCATTTACACTAGCCTCGACTTCAAACGAAGGGGTTTCAGGAACTTGGAGCCCGGCAATTGACACGACATTAACCACAGAATATACGTTTACGCCAGATGCTGGACAGTGTGCCTTAGCAGCTACTATGACAGTGGTTATAGAGGCTATAACTGCGCCTTCATTTACTATAATAGACTCTGTGTGTGAGGGAGATACTATCAATGACTTACCTACAACCTCTATTGAAGGTATTACTGGAACTTGGTCGCCTGCTCTAGACAATATATTGACCACCACTTACACGTTCACACCAGATCCAAATCAATGCGCTAGTACAACAAATACAGTAATTACAGTGATTACTAACAGCCCTTCTACTTTTAATCAATTAGCCCCAATATGTGAAGGAGAAGCATTGACATTACCCTCAACTTCTAGTGAAGGCGTTACTGGAACTTGGTCGCCTGCTTTGGACAACACATTGACTACAGAATACACATTTTTGCCTACTGCTGGGCAATGTGCAACTGAAGCCACTATGACGGTAGTTGTAAACCCTACAATTAGTCCTGTATTTACGGCAATAGACCCCATTTGTGAGGGAGAAATTCTAAATACTTTACCTACGACTTCAAACGAAGGAATCACAGGTGCTTGGCTGCCTGAAATAGACAGCACTCAAACAACAACCTATACCTTTACCCCAGACCCCAATCAGTGTGCTGTTCCATCAAATATTACGCTTATTGTGAATCCATTACCATCTTTAGTTAGTCCAACTCCTTTAGAGGTTTGTGATGATGGAACTCCCGATGGATTAACAGTCTTAGACTTAAGGGTTAAAGACGATGAGAT
>Ga0209712_10000408_pt1 | contig 39239 bp, 37 predicted proteins | sample ArcOceMetagenome_FD_187443 | JGI IMG/M metagenome (GOLD analysis project Ga0209712, IMG submission 187443) | Marine eukaryotic phytoplankton communities from Arctic Ocean - Arctic Ocean - Greenland ARC118M Metagenome (SPAdes) (version 2) | ecosystem: Environmental > Aquatic > Marine > Oceanic...
TTATAATTTATAACATAAGTTTTACATTTCAAGTTTATAGTTTTAATTAGAAATAATACACATTTTTTCGACCTTTATGAAGGGAAGAATTAAAAGATAGTAAAGATATGTTTGTCAATAATTCATAGTTTTAGATCATAAAAAAAATAAATTTATAAGTTTTGATTGTTATAATTTATAATATAAGTTTTACATTTCAAGTTTATAGTTTTAATTAAAAATAATACACATTTTTTTCGACCTTTATGAAGGAAAAAAACAAAAGATAACAAAAATATCTTGTTAATAATTCATTATTTTAGACTAAAAAAGTGAGTTCGTGGTTTCTACCCACTGTAATTAATAACATAAGTTTTATATTTCAAGTTTATAGTTTTAATTAAAAATAATACACATTTTTTTCGACCTTTATGAAGGAAAAAAACAAAAGATAACAAAAATATCTTGTTAATAATTCATTATTTTAGACTAAAAAAGTGAGTTCGTGGTTTCTACCCACTGTAATTAATAACATAAGTTTTATATTTCAAGTTTATAGTTTTAATTAGAAATAATACACATTTTTTTCGACCTTTATGAAGAGAAAAAACAAAAGATAACAAAAATATCTTGTTAATAATTCATTATTTTAGACTAAAAAAGTAAGTTCGTGGTTTCTATCCATTGTAATTAATAACATAAGTTTTATATTTTAGATTAAAAATAATACACATTTTTTTCGACCTTTATGAAGGGAAAAAACAAAAGATAACAAAAATATCTTGTTAATAATTCATTATTTTAGACTAAAAAAATAAGTTCGTGGTTTCTACCCACTGTAATTAATAATATAAGTTTTATATTTTAGATTAAAAATAATACACATTTTTTTCGACCTTTATGAAGGGAAAAAACAAAAGATAACAAAAATATCTTGTTAATAATTCATTATTTTAGACTAAAAAAGTAAGTTCATAAGTTTTAACCACTGTAATTAATAACAAAAGTTTTATATTTTAAGTTAGAAATAATACACATTTTTTTCGACCTTTATGAAGGGAAAAAATAAAAGATAACAAAAATATCTTGTCAATAATTTATTATTTTAGACTAAAAAAGTAAGTTCATGAGTTTTAACCACTGTAATTAACAACGAAAGTTTTATATTTTAAGTTAGAAATAATACACATTTTTTTCGACCTTTATGAAGGGAAAAAACAAAAGATAACAAAAATATCTTGTCAATAATTTATTATTTTAGACTAAAAAAGTAAGTTCATGAGTTTTAACCACTGTAATTAACAACAAAAGTTTTATATTTTAAGTTAGAAATAATACACATTTTTTTCGACCTTTATGAAGGGAAAAAACAAAAGATAACAAAAATATTTTATCAACAATTTATTATTTTAGACTAAAAAAGTAAGTTCATGGTTTTTAACCACTGTAATTGATAACACAAGTTTTATATTTTAAGTTAGAAATAATACACATTTTTTTCGACCTTTATGAAGGGAAAAAACAAAAGATAACAAAAATATCTTGTTAATAATTCATTATTTTAGACTAAAAAAGTAAGTTCGTGGTTTTTACCCACTGTAATTAATAACATAAGTTTTATATTTTAGATTAAAAATAATACACATTTTTTTCGACCTTTATGAAGGGAAAAAACAAAAGATAACAAAAATATCTTGTCAATAATTTATTATTTTAGACTAAAAAAGTAAGTTTATGAGTTTTAACCACTGTAATTCATAGCATAAGTTTTTTATTTTAAGTTAGAAATAATACACATTTTTTTCGACCTTTATGAAGGAAAAAGTCTCTATCGTCTAGTGGTTAGGACATTGCCCTTTCACGGCAATAACACGGGTTCAAGTCCCGTTGGAGATATCTTTATCTGAAATCATTTTTGAACTCAAGGATATGTATAGAAAATTTAATTAAATACTTCTAATGTAAAGGGAATCAATTATAAATTTTTTATTAGTCGGAAAGGTGACTGAGTGGCTTAAAGTGAAGATCTGCTAAATCTTTGTGCAAACAAATATTTGCACCGTGGGTTCGAATCCCACTCTTTCCTAGCTATATATATATGTTACAAAATATTAATATGTTAATTATTTCAACATCTTTTTACAATTTTAATCAGTCTCTTTTATATTTTGAGTTTCTACCTATATTAGTCTTTTTAGGAATTGCTATAGTGTTAGCGCTTATTATTGTAACTCTTTCTTTTGTATTATCTGTACAAAATCCTGACACTGAAAAATTATCTACTTATGAGTGCGGCTTTGAGCCTTATGAGGATGCTCGAAACATTTTCGATGTCAAGTTCTACATAGTTGCAATTTTGTTTATACTTTTCGATATTGAAGCTATGTTTTTACTACCTTGGAGCGTTAGCATTTCTCAGCTTAGTACTCTCGGTTTTTGGTCTATGATCGATTTTATTATTGAGCTGGGTGTTGGATTTGTGTACGTTTGGTACGTAGGTGCTCTTGAGTGGGATTAATTACACAAACGTACGTTAGGATAGAGCAATTGGTAGCTCACTGGGCTCATGCCCCAGAGGTTGTAAGTTCAAGTCTTACTCCTAACAAAATTTGAACCCATAAACTTATTGGCGATTATAACTCAGTTGGTTAGAGTATTAGGTTGTGATTCTAAGAGACACGGGTTCAAATCCCGTTATTCGCCTTCAAAACAAGTTGTATAAAAAGTAAAGCATTAAATGAATGCCTAAACATCAAAAAATATTACGGACGTTTAACGACGAAATGTTGTAGCGAGTGTTATTAAACGCTGAGACCTACAGATATCCGTATCGGAAAACCGAGCTTCGATAATGAAGCTTTTTTATGAAAATATGTTTTATATAATCGTAAAAATTTTAAAACTTGGCGAACTGAACCATCTAAGTAGCTAAGTAAAAAAATCAACCGAGAAATCGTTAGTAGTGGCGAGCGAAAATGATAAAGACTTAAAACAACAAAATCCGTTTTTTGAATCCAAAGAGCCATAGAAGGTAACATTTATATGAAGCCCTGTAAATTAAACTCTTGTTGTTTTTTTAGTAAAACGGTACAAGTCATGTACTGTTTGAAGATTGGGGGACCACCCTCAAAGTCTAGAAAATTTTGATGATTAATAGTGTATTAGTACCGTGAGGGAAAGGTGAAATAAGAATTTAGTGAAATAAATTTGAAAAAATACTGAAATTTAATGCTGACAAGCAGTTGAAGCTTTTTTAAATAACAAAAGTGACAACGTACCTTTTGCATAATGGATCAACGAGTTTATTTTAGTGGCGAGCTTAAACATATGTGTAGGCGAAAAAAAATTAAGTTTTAAAAAGCTTTTAAGTCTCTAAAGTAAGACCCGAAACTAAGTGATCTAACCATGAGCAGGTTGAATTTATAGCGGTAACGCTTATTGGAGGACCGAACCCGTGTATGTAGAAAAATACTGGGATGACTTGTGGTTAGGGGTGAAAGGCCAATCAAACTTAGAGATAGCTGGTTTTCTGCGAAATCTATTTAAGTAGAGCGTCCAAAAACTTTACTCTGGGGTAGAGCACTCGATAAATGATGGGAACGTAAAGTTTTACTGAATTTAATGAAACTCCGAATACTAGGTAAAAGATATTGGACAGACAGACTATGAGTGCTAAGATTCATAGTCAAGAGGGAAACAGCCCAGACTATTCGTTAAGGTCCCCAAAAGTAGTTAAGTGAAAAAGTTGTGAAAAATTAAAAACAATCGGTAGGTAGGCTTGGAAGCAGCCATCCTTTAAAGAAAGCGTAACAGCTCACTGGTTTAGATTTTTTGCGGCGAAAATGTATAGGGGCTAAAACTACTTACCGAAACGATAGATTTAAATATTTTAAATGGTAGCAGAACGTTCTGTAAATCAAAGAAGATTTATGGTGACATAAATTGAAGAAATCAGAATTGAAAATGTTGATATGAGTAGCGATAAACAGTGTGTAAAACACTGTCGCCTTAAGTTCAAGGTTTCCGAGACAAGGCTAATCCGTCTCGGGTTAATCGGTCCCTAAGAATATAACGAAAGTTTTTTTTGATGGGTGAATATATAAATTTTATATTTTTGTGTGAATGACAAAGTATGAAAACTATTTCTATTTCAAGGTTATAATAGGAGTTTTTGATTATTTTCAAGAAATAGTTCACACAATTAAAAAACCGTACTGTAAACCGACACAGGTGAACATATTGAGTAAATTAAGGCGCTTGGGTGAATTGTGTTGAAGGAACTCGGCAAAATGACTCCGTAACTTCGGGAGAAGGAGTGGCTTTTGTAGGGCAACCTATAAAAGCTGTCACAAAATCAAGGACAGCGACTGGTTAATAAAACCACAGGTCTCTGCAAAGTTGTAATATGATGTATAGAGACTGACGCCTGCCCGGTGCTGCAAGTATAATAGAAAAAGTTAAGGCTTTGACTAGAAACCCCAGTAAACGGCGGCTGTAACTCTGACGGTCCAAAGGTAGCGAAATTCCTTGGCATTTAATTGGTGTCCTGCATGAATGGCGTAACGACTGTCCTACTGTCTCCAACACAACCTCAGTGAAATTGAATTCTCCGTGAAGATGCGGAGTACCTACGGCTAGACGGAAAGACCCCGTGCACCTTTACTATAGTTATGTATTGTAATAAAAACTTTTATGTGTAGAATATGTGGGAAGTCATTTTAAGATGTTTACGCAAGTAAATAATTGAGACGTCAGTGAAATACCACTCTTAAAATTTTTTATTACTCATTTTTTAAGACATTGCATAATGGGTAGTTTGACTGGGGCGGTCGCCTCCTAAAGAGTAACGGAGGCGTACAAAGGTAAGTTCAAATTAAAACATTTTAATTGTAGAGCATAATAGTATATTGCTTGCCTGACTGTAAGATTGACAAATCAAGCAGGGACGAAAGTCGGTTATAGTGATCCGGTGATTCTGTGTGGAAAAGATCATCGCTCAACGGATAAAAGGTACGCCGGGGATAACAGGCTAATCACTCTCTAGAGACCCTATCGACGGAGTGGTTTGGCACCTCGATGTTGGATTATCGCATCCTGGAGCTGTAAGTGGTTCCAAGGGTTTGGCTGTTCGCCAAGGAAGGCGGTACATGATCTGAGTTTAGAACGTCGTGAGACAGTTTGGTCCCTATCTACCGTAGGCATTAAAAAATTGAGAAGATTAAACCCTAGTACGAGAGGACCGGGAAAAGTAAACCTATGGTGTATCGATTGTCACACCAGTGGCATAGTCGAGTAGCTAAGTTTATAACAGATAATCGCTGAAAGCATCTAAGCGAGAAACTGACTTTGAGATTGATTTTTTAAAAGACGTAGTAGAAGACTACGTGGATAGGCTTAATGTGTAAGAGCTGTAAAGTTTTTAGCAAATAAGTACTAACCTCTTTTAATTTTATACGACTTGATTTTATAACATGTTTTTATAACATAGAGATTTTAATTTTAATGAGTTTTAAGTAAATTTTACTTAAAATCTATTTGTTTTTGAGTTTGATCCTGGCTCAAGATGAACGCTAGTAGTATGCTTTACACATGCGAGTCGTACGAGACTTTTGTTTCGTGGCGAACGGGTGAGGAACGCGTAAAATTGTTACCTTTTAGTTTAGGATAAGACTAATCAATTTATTAAATTATAGATTGAAAAATATTCTTAGTTAATACTAAATATTAAAAAATTATTCCAAATAATTTGCTAAAAGATACCTTTGCGTAAGATTAGGTAGTTGGTAGTTTAATAGACTACCAAGCCTATGATCTTTAGTTGGTCTGAGAGGATGATCAACCACACTGGAACTGAGACAAGGTCCAGGCTAATTTTTTAGCCAGCAGTGAGGAATATTGGACAATGAACGAAAGTTTGATCCAGCAATACTATGTGAATGATGACGGCTATTTTGGTTGTAAAGTTCTTTCGTTTAAGATGATAATGACATTATTAAAAGAAGTTTTAGTCCCGGCTAATCTCGTGCCAGCAGCCGCGGTAATACGGGAGGGGCAAGCGTTATCTGGAATAACTGGGCGTAAAGGGTCCGTAGACTGTATTGTAAGTTATTTGTTAAAACCTAAAGCTTAACTTTAGAAAAGCATTTAATACTACTATACTTGAGTTTCTTGCAGAAGAGTAGAATTTCATGTCGAGGAGTAACGACTGCAGACACATGAAGGAATATCAGTAGCGAAGGCGACTCTTTAGTAAAAACTGACGTTGAGGGACGAAAGTGTAGGTAGCAAACAGGATTAGATACCCTGGTAGTCTACACTGTAAATTCTGAGTGCTGTAATTTAACATAAATTATGTTGGATTTTTTAAGCTAACGCCATAAGCACTCCGCCTGAGGAGTACGATCGCAAGATTGGAACTCAAAGGAATTGACGGGGGCCTACAACAAGTGGTGGAGCATGTGGTTTAATGCGATAATCCGCGCAAAACCTTACCAACCCTTGACATAAAAATAATTTTTCAAATTTGTTTATTCAAACACATGTTTGAAAATTGAATTTTTACAGGTGTTGCACGACTGTCGTCAGCTCGTGTCGTAAGATGTTTGGTTCATTCCTTTAACGAGCGCAACTCTTGTCTTTATTATGTTTTAGACTTTCGAAAACTTAAAACAAAAAGTTTTTCAAAGCTTTAAAAGAGACTATCAATGATAAATTGAAGGAAGGTGAGAATCAAGTCAAGTCCCTGTGGCCCTTATGGGTTGGGCTACACACGTGCTACAATGAAAATTACAGAGAGTTACAAAAATACAATTTAAGTTAATCTTTAAAAGTTTTCTTAGTTCGGATTACAAGCTGCAACTCGCTTGTATGAAGTTGGAATCACTAGTAATCGCAAATCAGCACGTTGCGGTGAATATGTATCTTGGCCTTGTACACACCGCCCGTCACATGCAGAGAGTTAATTTTACTTGAAGTTTTTAACGCAATATTAAAATCTAGATTTTTGATTTGTAGAAAACCATTGAGAAATTAATAATTTGGATGAAGTCGTAACAAGGTAGCTGTACGGGAACGTGTAGCTGGAACAAAATGATATAGTTCAGTTGGTTAGAACGTTGGAATCATAATCCAAATGTCGGGGGTTCGAATCCCTCTTTCATTATATTAGATAAAAAATGATTATTAATATTTTATTTTACTTATTCTCAGGGATACTAGTGTTAAGCTCTTTAATGGTAATCCTTGTTCAAAATTCAATTTACTCTGTACTATTTTTAGTTTTAAGTTTTATTTCTTCAGCAGGAATTCTTTTTTTATTAAAGTGTGAGTTCCTTGCTTTAATGTTTATCGTTATTTACGTAGGAGCCATTGCTGTACTTTTTTTATTTGTTGTTATGATGCTCGATGTAAAAACTACTAGTTTAAAAAAAGATACTTTAAAATATTTTCCTTTTGGAGTTGTTATTGGCGGAGTATTTCTAACAGAAATTTTAATGGTTGTTGGGGAAACTTTCAAAACAAATCCATATGAAAACACGTTTTTGCACAATTTTTACTTCAATTGGTATGAGAGGATGGATACTTTCACAGAAATTCAGGCTATAGGACAGGTTGTTTACACCGAGTACGTATTACAATTTTTAATTGCTGGAAATGTATTGTTATTGGCTACAATTGCAGCAGTTGTTTTAACACTAAACACTGGTATTGAAAGTGACAAAAAACAAGTTATTTTTCGACAACTTTCACGAAACTATAAAAACGTTTTGATTGTTTAAAATTTTTAAATCCTTGTTACACCTAAAGCTTATAGCTCAGTTGGTTAGAGCGTACGCCTGATAAGCGTAAGGTCAGTAGTTCAAATCTACTTAAGCTTATTTAAACATTTTATGCGTATTGAAACATTATTATTTAAAGAAATTGTTATTTTACCAGAACTATTTTTAGGGCTTTCTTTAGTTTATTTGGTATTACATTGTACTTTTTTAGCAATTAAAAAAAAATATCTTTTAATTCAAGATTCAGTATTATATTTGGGCGTTTTAGTTTTATTTTTGTCATGTGTTTTAGTGGTAAATGATTGTTTAGATGTTTTAGAACTAAGTTCTTTAAATGACACAATTATTAATGATTACGTAAGTTTTTCTTCAAAACTTATTATAGGAAGTTTATCATTATTTTGCTTATTAATGATTCAACCATATCTTGCTAGTCAAAAAATAAATCAGTTTGAATATATTCTATTAATTTTATTTGCTGTGTTAGGTTTATTTTTATTGTGTTCTTCTAATGATTTATTAACAGCTTATTTAGCTATTGAATTACAAAGTTTAGCTTTTTACGTTTTAGCTTCTTTTAAAAAAAATTCAACGTACTCTGTGGATGCAGGTATTAAATATTTTATTTTAGGTGCTTTTTCTTCAAGTTTATTTTTATTTGGTTCTTCGTTATTATACGGTGTTACTGGAACCATAAATTTTGAAGAATTTAGAGATTTATTAATTAATGTGTATCCAGGAAGTATCGACACAACATTCTCTGATATAAGTTTTTTCAATATTGGACTTATCAAATTTGGATTAATATTTATTTTAATAAGTTTACTTTTTAAACTTGCAATTGCACCTTTTCACACATGGGCTCCTGATGTATATGAAGGTTCGCCTTCAGCGTCAACTTTTTTTTTCGCAGTTGTTCCTAAGTTGGCAATTTTTGTATTATTATTACGTATTTTTTACTATAGTTTCTTTGGTCTTTTCGAGAGCTGGCGTTATTTTATCGTCATTTCAGTTGTTTTATCCGTCATTGTCGGTTCGTTTGGTGGGCTTGAGCAACGAAAATTAAAAAGCTTATTAGTGTATAGTTCTATTAGTCATATGGGTTATGCTTTAATCGCTTTTAGCGCAGGAACTTTTGAGAGTATTCAAATGCTATTTTGTTATTTAATTGTTTATAGTTTTTCTGGTTTGTGCGTATGGTCTATATTTTTGTTAACTCGTATAAAAAATAATTATTTACAAAAACAAAATAAAGATTTAACAGATTTAGTGCTTCTAGGAAAATCAAATTATATGCTTGCAATTTTTTTCACAACAGTGTTGTTTTCGGTTGCAGGATTTCCACCAATGATCGGATTTTTAGTTAAGATTAGCGTATTCTTAACAGCAATTGAGTCGTCTATGTATTTTGTCGCACTTTTAAGTATCTTATGTAGTGTAATTGGTACATTTTATTATATTAGATTAATTAAAATTTTATATTTTGAAAAAGTTCTTGTAGGTAAATTATACTATCCAATTAATTTACAAAGCTCAGTTCTAATATCAATTTTATTTTTCTTATTTATATTTTTATTTATCAATCCAACAATTTTATATTTATTTTCTTACAAATTTAGCTTACTTATATCGTTAGCTATTTAAAAATAATTTTAAATTTATGTTATATATTAAAAATATATTATCTTACATTTTAGTGCTACCGTTAATAGGAGCATTCATTTTATCATTTATTCCGTCATCAAATAGATCGTTACTAAGATCTGTTGCTTTAAATTGTTCGTGTTTAACATTTGTACTATCATTAGTTTTGTGGGTATTTTTTAATAAATCAATAGGAACATTTCAATTTGTAGAAAAATTTTTTTGGATACCTATTTTAAACATTAACTTTCCCATAGGCGTTGATGGTATTTCTTTATTTTTTATTTTATTAACAACTTTGTTAATCCCGATATGTTTGCTTGCAAGCTGGGACACCATTAATATTGATTTAAAAAAATACTTAATAGCTTTTTTAGTAATGGAGTTTTTTTTAATCGGAGTTTTTTGTGTATTGGATTTACTTTTATTTTATATTTTTTTTGAAAGCGTTTTAATCCCTATGTTTTTAATTATAGGGATTTGGGGATCAAGAGAACGAAAAATTCGAGCTGCTTATTTTTTTTTCCTTTATACGCTGCTTGGATCTGTTCTAATGTTATTATCAATTTTATACATATATTATCAAGTCGGTACAACTGATTATGAGGTGTTATTAACATTTTCATTTTCTCCGTTAGAACAGAAAATTATGTGGTTTTCATTTTTTGCATCTTTTGCTACAAAAGTTCCAATGGTACCCGTACATCTTTGGTTACCTGAAGCTCATGTGGAAGCTCCAACAGCAGGATCTGTAATTTTAGCAGGAGTTTTACTAAAACTTGGAACATATGGATTTATTCGTTTTTCATTCCCTCTATTTCCAGAAGCATGTTTTTATTTTGCTCCTTTTGTATACGCAATGTCTGTTGTTGGAATAGTTTATACATCATTCACAGCTATCAGGCAATCAGATTTCAAAAGGATTATTGCTTATACTTCAGTAGCGCATATGAACTTGGTGATGGTTGGTCTATTCAGTTTTAACATAATCGGGTTAGAAGGGGCGATTTTGCAAAGTTTAAGTCATGGGTTTGTAGCTAGTGCGTTATTCCTCATAATTGGTGTGGTTTATGATCGGCATCATACCAGAATGGTTAAATACTACGGAGGACTTGTACATACTATGCCAATTTATGTTTTAATCTTTTTATTTTTTACAATGGCAAATATAGGTTTACCCGGTACAGGTAGTTTTGTTGGTGAATTTTTAATTTTAACAGGTTCGTTTAAAGCAAACACAACGGTGACATTCTTAAGTGCTACTGGTATGATTATCGGCGGGTGTTACTCGTTATGGTTATTTAACAGAATAGCTTACGGTAACTTAAAAACTCAATATTTTAAAAATTATCTAGATATTAATAAACGAGAATTTTTAATTTTTTTCCCTTTACTTTTAGGTACTCTTGTTATGGGTCTCTACCCTAGTGTATTTCTAAACCCAATTCATTTTAGCACAAATATGCTTGTTGAATTTATGTATTTTTAATTTTAAATTCATGATTTATATTTTTGAAACAGAAATACCAAATAACAAATCTTTAATAATCTCTTTACAAAAAATTTACGGGTTAGGTAAGAAAAACTCAGATTTAATTTGTAAACAGTTAGGATTTTCAAAAAATTTAAAAACTTCTGATTTATCTAGCGATCAGATATCAAAATTAATAAAAGTGATTGAAAAATCGAACTTTGTAATTACGAATGAATTACGTAAACTTCAAGCTCTTTCGTTAAGAGGCCTTATAGAAATAAAATCATACAAAGGATTACGACGGATTTCTGGTTTACCCGTTCGAGGTCAGCGTACACATACCAACGGCAGGACAGCAAAGCGTCAAAAGCGATCTTAAAACTTTTTCTATACTATATATATTATAAATGAAATCAACTTATAAATTAAATAATTCGGTGTTTGATACTTTTTCAAACTCGTCATCTTCTTTTCAAAATTCTAATAATTCAAGTTTCATGGCTTCGTTTGTAACAAAAACATTAAGATGGAATAACAACTATGTTTTATCATTTGTTGATAATCATATTATTCACTACCCCACTCCTATAAACTTAACATATGCGTGGAGTTTTGGTTCGTCTGCAGGTATATGCTTAGTTATTCAAATTTTATCAGGTGTTTTCTTAGCAATGCATTATACACCACATATTGATTTGGCATTCAGTAGTGTTGAGCATATTATGCGAGACGTAAACAATGGATGGTTAATTCGATATATCCACGCAAACGGTGCGTCTATGTTTTTCATTGTAGTTTATTGCCACATTTTTAGAGGATTATATTATGGTTCTTATATGCAACCAAGACAGTTACTTTGGTGTTCTGGTGTTTTAATTTTCATTTTAATGATGGGTACGGCTTTTATGGGTTACGTATTGCCTTGGGGCCAAATGAGTTTTTGGGGTGCAACAGTTATTACAAGTTTGGTAACTGCTGTTCCTATTGTTGGACAGTCAATAGTTGATTGGTTATGGGGAGGTTTTACTGTAAATAATGCTACGTTAAATAGATTCTTCAGTTTACATTTTCTATTGCCATTCGTAATAGCAGGTTTAACTTTATTACATTTAGCTTTATTACATAAAGACGGTTCGAACAATCCTTTAGGAGTAGATAGTGGTGTAGACAAAGTACCTTTTTACCCATATTTCTTCGTTAAAGATTTATTTGCATTTTTTTGTTTTTTACTTGTTTTTGCAACATTTGTGTTTTATTTTCCAAACTCTTTAGGTCATCCTGACAATTATATTCCGGCAGATCCAATGCAAACTCCAGCACATATTGTTCCCGAATGGTATTTTTTACCATTCTATGCTATTTTAAGATCTATTCCTGACAAACTTGGTGGTGTCGTTGCTATGGGAGGTGCTTTAATAATTTTATTTTTAATTCCATTCACAAACACATCAGAGGTTCGAAGTACAACTTTCCGACCGATTTTTAAAATATTTTATTGGTTAATTGTTGCTGATTTTTTAATTCTTGGTTGGGTAGGTCAAAAACCTGTTAAAGACGTATACGTTATTGTGGGTCAAGTTGCTACAGTATTTTACTTTCTATTTTTTATCGTGTTAATTCCTGTAATTGGTATTATTGAAACAAAACTAGCACATAATAATAATAAGTAAAAATAAAAATTATCTATACATGTTATTTACTCCATTAGAACAATTTCAGATTATTTCATTATGCTCATTTAAATTGTTTTGTTTAGATTTTTCATTGACTAATATGCTATTTATTAACTTAATTGTTTTATTAATATTTAGTTCAATGGTTTACTTTTTTAGTGCGGACACAGATTATCTAGGTGAAACTAGCTATTTTTTAATTCCTAATCCGTGGCAAACTTTTGTTGAAATTGTTTATGAAACAGCTGCTCAGTTAGCTTTTGACAATTTAAACGAAGAAGGTGAAAAATACTTCCCATTTATTGCTGTATTATTTACATTCATTTTATTTAACAACTTAATCGGATTAGTGCCTTATAGTTTTACAATTACAAGCCATTTAATTGTAACTTTTGCTTTGTCATTTCCTATTTTTATTGGTGTTGTCATCATAGGGATTCAGCGACATAAAATTCACATGTTATCTGTTTTTTTACCTGCAAATACCCCAATTGGCTTAGGTTTATTATTAGTACCTATTGAACTTATTTCGTATATTTTCAAGCCAATTAGTTTAGGTGTGCGGTTATTCGCTAATTTAATGGCAGGTCACACTTTATTGAAAGTGATTGTAGGATTTGCTTGGAGTATGCTATTACTAGAAGATTTTCTTTCTGTGTTACATATTATTCCGCTGTTAGTACTTGTTATTTTAATGGGTCTAGAGTTAGGTGTTGCTATGATTCAAGCTTATGTTTTTACGGTATTAACTTGTATCTATTTAAACGATAGTATCAATTTATCTCACTAATTAGTTGTAAATTATTATCAAAAATTATGTTTATTAACATACACATATACTCAAAAAATTATAACTCAATAAAACATTTCATAAAGCTTTTTTCAAATAATGTTTTGTTAGAAAAATTTAAAGTAACGATGTCCGATTCCACATACCAAAACCCAACAAAAAAGAAAATTTTTACTGCTTTGAAGTCTCCCCATGTAAACAAAACAGCGCAAGAGCATTTTGAATACAGTCTCTATGTAAAAAAAATAAAGTTACATTCATACAAAGGGTTTCTATTATTAGTTTTTATAAAAAATTTAAAAAATAATCTGTTTTCAGATCTTAAGTTTAAAGTAGAAGTTGTTAATCAGCCTTTAAAATTTTGCCAAAATTTAAAAAATAAGGTTAATCCTGATAATTTTATATTAATCCAAAATTATCAGGGTTTAAAATCTTATATGAAGATTGTTAATAATTACGGTCGTTTAATTTTAAGATCGAAATATTTGTTTGGATAGCTCAGTTGGTTAGAGCAAAGGACTGAAAATCCTTGTGACGGCAGTTCAAATCTGTCTCTAAACATTATATATTAAATTGATTATGAAAAATCATTTAGCTAATATGGTTGCAAGTATTAAAAATGGTCAGTTGGCAAGAAAAGCTTACATAAACCAGACACGAAAAAAAACATGTGAGTCAGTTTTAAATGTTTTGTGGGATGAAGGTTTCATTTCCGGTTACAAAATATCAAAAACTAATCCAAACATATTAAAAGTTTTTTTAAAATACAGAAATGGAAAGCCTGCCATAAATTCAATAAAGATGATAAGTAAGCCTAGCTTACGAATATATTATTCATTGAAACAACTTTGGAAATTGGATTCGAGTGAAGGGCTTTTAGTAATTTCAACAAACAAAGGTTTGATGTCAATTAATGACTGTAAAAAATATAAATTAGGTGGAGAGCCTTTTTTAATAATAAAATAAAATGAATCACTTTTTAAAACGTTATATCGTTAAAATTCCCAAAAATATTGACGTCTTTTATTGTGATGAAAGACAAATTCTATTAGTAAACGGTCCTTTCGGAAAAAAACTTTTAAAATTAGGTGTTAAGCTTGAATTATTTCAAGATGAAAACGTTATTAGGGTCTTAGATTCTACATTTAAAAAAGTGTCAAATAAAGATAAAAAAACTGTAAAGAGTTTACGCGGAACAACAGTTGCTTTACTAAAACAGGCTTTTTTAGAAGTATCGACAGTTATATGTAAAAAGCTTAAATTGGTAGGCGTAGGTTTCAAGGCGTTCCCAATCGAAACAAAGTCTTACAACTTGATTCATTTGAAGCTTGGTTTTAGTCATAGTATTTATTTTAAAATTCCAAAGGCGATTGATATAAAATGCCATAAAACTGATAAATTATTTGTATCTGGCAATATTTTGAGCCAAGTAGCTCAAACGGCTGCATTAATTAGAAGTTGTAAAACACCAGAGCCTTATAAAGGTAAAGGGGTTTCTTATAGCAATGAAGTAATAAAATTAAAAGAAGGAAAAAAAGTTTAAATGAAATTAAAAAATTTTAAAATTAAAAAGTATACTTTGTTAAAACTTCATTTAATAAAGTATCAAACGTATAAACTCAGTACTAGAGACGTTCCAAAATTGAGTGCTGTTGATTATTTAGAGTTACGTTTAAAACAAGCGTTAAGTTTAATCCATTTATATCATTCTAGTAATAAAAGGATTTTATTTATAGGTTTTCCTTATATTAAAGACAAAATAGTACTTCGATCACTACAGCATTTTTTTATCCAAAAAAAGCTTTGGAGCAATGGGTTATTTGGTAATAAAAACGCAAGTACGCAAAAACCGCTATTATTAGGAAACCCTTTTACGAAAAAAGACCCTGATTTAGTTGTTTTTTTTAATGCAACAACAAAGGATGCTGGTGTTTTAAAGGAAGTATCTGCAATAGGTTGCCCCCTTATCGTCATAGGTAACCAAAGTTTGTGTAAAATAGATAATATAGTTTGTTCTGTTTCAGGATTTTTTCTTAGAAAAAACATGAAACAGTTATGTTCTTTCTTAATATATTCTATTTTAAAAAAAACGAAGAAATATATAAATTTTTATGATTAAAACAAAAAAATACAGACACAAACCTGTGTACAAAAAGTTTGCTTTTTTGAAAAAAAATGTTCAAAACAAATCAAAACTTCTAAATTTTAAAAAACGAAAATGGCAATTTTTGTTGTCACAATTGGCAAAAATAACAAAAACACGTAAAAATAATAGTTATTATAAATTTTATGATCAAAATGTTTACTTAACTCCTAAGTACAACAATTTTTTTTCAAAAAATTATAAGCAAAATTTATTGACTAAAAAAGGTTTCAACCTTTTCTACGGAAACTTGTTAAGCCGGTTTTTAAAAAAGAGTGTTTTCCAAGCTCAGATTTCATCAAATCGAGTTCAAAACAAAATAAATTCAAAGTTATTTTTTAAAGAATTGCTCGAGAGAAGGCTTGATACGATTCTTTTAAGATCTCATTTTGTGTCAAGTACTATGAATGCTCGTCAACTTATTTCTCACGGTCACGTTGAGATAAATAGTGTAAGAGTTTATGATTCTTCAGTTTTATTGAAAAAAGGTGATGTCATAACTTTTTCTAAAAAAAGTCACAAACTTTTGAAACATTTTTTATTAAGTGCTGAGTTTTGGCCACTACCTCCACAGACGTTACAGATCAGTTATAAAATTTTTCAAATAATAGTAGTCGACGACGTTAAGTTATCTAATAGTTCTGATTTTTTTTCTATGTGGCTAAACTTTAATGAAGTTATAGAATGTTATAAACGTTAAACGTAACTAAATTATATATTTCTTCAGTAGCTCAGTGGTAGAGCAAGTGGCTGTTAACCACTTGGACGTTGGTTCAAATCCAGCCTGGAGAGAATACTTAAAATAATAATTTTAACTTTTTGGAGGTAATCGGGCTTGAACCGATAACTTTGTGCTTGCAAAGCACACACTCTGCCAATTGAGTTATACCCCCTTCCTAATTTCTACTTAATAAAGTTAATATAACTATAACTAATCAACCATAAGTTATAGTCTAAATCTTTGTCAATAGTAGTTACTAAGTTATTATTTTTGTTAATTTTTTTAGTTCTAAATTTTTTAACTTCAATAAAATTAGCAATACTTGTAGAAATAGAGTAGTAATAAAATAGATACAGACTAATTAATAGTCCAAATAATTGAGCACCTAATGTTAAAAGATCAAATTGTGGAATAAATATAAAAGTATATACATTTAGCTCGTTTGGTGGAATTGGTAGACACGTCAGACTTAAAATCTGATTCTTTTCAAAGAGTATCGGTTCAATTCCGGTAACGAGTATATTATTTGATTTTGTTTAATCAAAATAACATTGACATTAATATTATGTGGTATTTAATTGCTGGGAAGCTTATGAGCGTTGTTAGTTATTTTGTTTTTTATAAAGTAGCATTAGATCCTACTGATTTAAACCTTTTAGATCGACTGTTTGGGTGGTTTTTCTTTGAACATGTTTTTGAGGAGTACGCTATAACTGCAGGTAAATTTTTTCTAATAAATGAGGATTTTAGGACACTTATTACAAATGTGTTAATTGTTATAAGAAATATTTTAATATTGTCACATTTTTTAACATTAACAGAGTTTTTATTGACTATATCTGTTTTACTTTTATTAACTTATTTTTTGTTTTATTTCTTAAAAATAAATAAAATAGGAGGTAAAAAAAATGAAGTCGGGATTCTTATATATTACACTTTTGTCATTTATATTTTATTGATTAAAACTTTTGTTTCATTTGATTTATTTGATATTTATTTTATTTTTAAGCCAATCTCGGCGTTAGTTGTTACTTTTTTTGTACCTTTAATTTTTTTTTGGCTGTGCTTAAAGCGTTATTACAAGGCTTCGCGTTCAAACAAAAGTTTGAAGAGCCAAGTATTTCTCGTAAAAACAATTTTGTATTTGCTATGTTTATTAATAATAGGCTTGATTTTTATAAATAGTTTATCGACAACAAACTTTCTAAGTAACAATTTTTTACAAGAATTCTTAATAAAAATAGTAATAATTTACACCTGTATTTATTATTTTTATTAAATTATATAAATGCCAACAATTAATCAGTTATGTAGGAAGAAACGATCCGTAAAAAAACGAAGAAATAAAGTACCTGCTTTAAACATGAGTCCACAGAAAAAAGGAGTCTGTACCAAAATATTTATGCGAACGCCAAAGAAACCCAATTCAGCTTTACGAAAATTAGCAACTTTAAGGCTTACGAATGGTAAGCGAGTTGCTGCTTACATCCCTGGCGAAGGCCACAATTTGCAAGAATACTCTACGGTACTAATACGTGGAGGTCGCGTGAAAGATTTACCTGGTATTAAATATCATTTAGTTAGAGGTAAGCTCGATTTTTCAGGTTTAAAACAGCGAAAAACTTCTCGTTCTAAATACGGAACCAAAAAAATTTCAAATTACTTATGATGAAAAAAAAAACGTTAAAACAAAACATATTTAACCGAATAATGGTTAATGGTAACAAAAGAACATCTGAGAAAGTTTTTTTTAAAGCTTTAAAACTTATTCAAAAAACAGCGCCTCAAAAAAGTTTTGAAGCAATACTAAAAACGGCAATAATTAATAGTTCGCCTTTATTGTACGTAAAACAGATTAAGCGAAAACGAAAAAGAACAATTGAGTTTCCGTTTTTACTAAATTCAAGATTAAAGCTTTCATATGCTGTAAAGCTTTTAGTATTAAACAGTAAGAAAAAAAAGGCACAGTCTTTCTATAAAACCTTTAATTCGGAATTATTGAGTTCTTCAAAAAAAGTGAGTTTAAGTTTTAAACAAAAAACTGACTTGCATAAAGACGGGTTTGTAAAACGAAAGTTTGCAAACTATCGATGGTTTTAGAACCCAATTTAGAATACGCTTAAAAGGACTCGAACCTTTAGCCTTCGGAACCGAAACCCGACGCTCTATCCAATTGAGCTATAAGCGCTAGCTTAGATATATTAACATGATTCAACAACAAACAATATTAAAAGTTGCAGATAATTCAGGTGCAAAAACTGTAAAGTGTATAAAAGTTCTTGGAGGTTTTAAAAAACGGTTCGCAAAATTAGGGAACGTTATCGTCGTATCAGTAAAAGAACTTCGAAATAAATCTCGAAAAACGTCAAAAGTAAAAAAAGGTGAGGTTTATAAAGCGTTAATAATTAAAACTAAAAGTAAACAGGTTAGTAAAGACGGATCTATAACGTTTTTTGATAATAATTCTGTAAGTTTAATAAACGCTCAAGGAAAACCATTGGCAAGCAGGATAGTAGGTCCAGTATCAAAAAAATTAAAGAAAGGAAAATATTCTAAATTTGCAAATATTTCCTTGGGTACTTTATAAATTTTATTATTTAAATGCATTTCTTTGAATATTATAATGAAAATATCGTAAAATACGATTTAATAAATAAATTTCGACATAAAAATTTGAAAAAAATACCAAAACTTCAATTCGTAAGTTTACGTTTTAAATTTCGGAATTATGATTTAAAACTGTTAGTTGCTGCTTTAGCTGCTTTAGAATTAATAACGTCTCAAAAAGGCACCTTATTAACGTCAAAAGTGTCTAGTGTTAGCTTAAAAATTAGAAAAGGTCAACCCATTGGCTGTAAGGTGATAATTCGTGGCGAAAAGATGCGGTTATTTTTAACAAAATTAATTAATAAAATCACTCTTAAACGTTCTTCAACTAAATCAAAAGTTCGTTTCGAACATAACATTTTTTCTTTCAAAATTTCCAATGTTTTGATCTTTAATGAGTTGGAAAAAAATTATCAATTTTTTAAGAATTTAAAAGGTTTAGATATTAGTTTTATAACAACTAAAAGTTGTTACAAAAGTTTTATTTTTTTAATGAGATCTTATAAAATTGAGGCTTAAAGAAAACGCAAATGTAACTCAATTGGTAGAGTGTAACCTTGCCAAGGTTAAAGCTGAGGGTTCAAATCCCTTCTTTTGCTAGTTTATGGATAAGTGGTCGAGTGGTTTAAGGCGTTAGTTTTGAAAACTATTGTATTGAGAAATACCGTGGGTTCGAATCCCTCCTTATCCTTATTAAAAAAACTTTTTGGTTAAATAACATAATTGGTAATGTATTAGATTGCAAATCTTGTAATATCGGTTCAAGTCCGGTTTTAACCTTCAAATTTATATATGGTTACGATAATTTGTATTATTTTAAAGATTCTTGCAATAGTGGTTCCACTATTGATTTCTGTAGCTTATTTTACAATTGCGGAGCGAAAATTTATGGGTAGTATTCAACGACGAAGAGGACCTAACGTTATAGGGTTTGTAGGTTTACTACAACCTCTTGCTGATGGTTTAAAGCTGTTTGTCAAAGAGACTATTTTACCAAGTAACTCTAATATTTATGTATTTTTATTGGCACCTATTTTAACATTCGTTTTAAGTTTAATTGGGTGGGCTGTTATACCTTTGTCAGAAACAATCGTTATTTCAGATATGAACTTAGGTGTTCTTTATTTACTTGCCGTTTCATCACTGAGTGTTTACGGTATTATAATGGCAGGTTGGTCAAGTAACTCGAAATACCCTTTTTTGGGGTCGCTTCGATCGGCTGCACAAATGATTTCCTATGAAGTATCTATAGGGTTTATTATCGTCAATATTTGTGTTTGTGCAGGTTCTTTTAACTTAAGCAACATAGTGTTAGCTCAGGAGAAAATTTGGTTTATAATACCTTTATTTCCAATGTTTATCTTATTTTATATTTCTATGCTAGCGGAAACAAATCGACATCCTTTCGATTTACCAGAAGCCGAAGCTGAATTAGTGTCTGGTTATAATGTTGAATATTCGGCAATGACCTTCGCTCTGTTCTTCTTAGGAGAATACGCAAACATGCTTTTAATGAGTACTTTTTCTTCAATTTTATTCTTAGGAGGATGGTTACCTTTATTTAATATTATACCTTTAAATATATTACCAGGTAGTTTTTGGCTTTCGTTAAAAATTGTTATTGGTGTTTTGTTCTTTATACTAACCCGAGCAGCATTACCACGTTATAGATATGACCAACTTATGCACATAGGATGGAAGTCCTTTTTACCATTGTCTTTAGGTTATTTATTATTTACAGTGGGTGTACTCACGAGCTTTAACTGGTTACCTAACTAATATTAAAATTTCTTAAAATAATAGTAATTATAATTAACTCATAAAAAATAATGAAAAAACTCCCTAAAAAGATTTGACTTATTACATCAGGAGGTGTTACTAAAGTTGCTAACAAAAAAAAACCAAAATAGAATATTTTACGGGTTTTTTTTATAAACAACAACTTTTTCTCAAGAGCGTCTATTATTAGAAAAACGAAGACGAAAGCCTGACCTATTAATATAGTTATGTAATATATTAAAATATAAAACGATAAATACTCTGTAACTCTCATTTCTAAAAAAATATTTATTGAACAGGTTGATGAATTTTGAAAACTCGAAAAAAATCTCCAACAACATTGCAGAACAATGCTATGTAAAAATAATATACTTAGTAATAAAAACACTAAACTTAACCGATAAAATAAATGTATTTGTTGATGTTCTTTTTTGTAAAGTGCTGGTGCAACGAAAAATTTTAACTGAAGTAACCCAAAAACGAAGGCCGTTTGGAAAGCTACGAAATAACTTAAATGAAGATATGCAGAAAACATGTCAGTAAGGTTTGTTGCAATAAAATAAAAATATTTGTCTTCAAATAATATAAGATTCGGTTTTATTAACAAAAATAACAAAATTTCTTTGTTTAAATACGAAACTAGTAAAGCAACGCACCATGACAGTAGTACAAGAATCATTCGATTCCGGACTTCTAAAAAATACTTATTAAACATTTTTGAAAAGTTCTTTAGGAAAATAGTTCAGTTGGTAGAACAGTGGTTTCCAAAACCAAAGGTCAGGGGTTCAACTCCCTTTTTTCCTGTTTTTTTTCTTCGTTAGTTGTAAGTTTCGTTTTTTTAATATCGTTTTTATATTGGTTAAGATTTTTGAAAAATCCCCAAACACCAATAAAACAAGTAGAAATAAAATAATTAATTGACCAAAGCTAAAATTACCCATTAAACTGTTTTACAAATAGGACTTACACCAAAATAATATGTGTGTGTGTATAAAGGCTTGTAGTTCAGTGGTAGAACGTACCGCTCATAACGGTTTAGTCGCAGGTTCAAATCCTGCCAAGCCTAATTTTCACTAAACAATGAAATTTGAATTAAAAAGCTACAAATTACAAAAAACTAAAAATTATTTTAAAAAAAAGCCCATACTTTTTATGTTTAATGTCTCAAACTCGAACTCAAAAAGTTGGCTACAAATGGAACAGGTATTCTATAAATACAACTTAAAATGTTCTAAAACATATAATACTTTATCAAAAAAATCTCTTGAAAAATCCATCTTTAAAAATACTGTTGTTTTAATGAGTGGATCTCTTTGTTTAGTATATTTTGGCAAAACAATGAACTCGCCGATTGAATTACAAAAAATTGTTAAAATAAGCCCAACAATGTCTTTCTTAGGGATAAAATTAAATAATAAAATCTATTCTTCAACACAGATAAAAACCTTATCAAGTTTAAACTATAATAAAACTATCAAAGTTTTTAATAACTCTTTGAAAAAATTGTTGAAACTTCCACACTATAAGTTAGGAAAATAATAATCGGAATAATGTGATTTGAACACATGACTTCCTGTTCCCAAAACAGGCACGCTACCGGGCTGCGTTATATTCCGGAAAAAAATTGAAAGAAGTAGGATTCGAACCTACGATGGGAAACCCAACAGATTTACAATCTGCCACTTTAAACCGCTCAGTCATTCTTTCATGAACAATTGAAAAATAATTTACCGTAAAACCATTCTTTTTGTTCGCCGTTTGATTCTTTTTAATTTTTTTGGTCGACACCCGTTGTGAGGAGACAAATTATAACTTTGAATCGATTTAATAAAAAGTCTATCTTTCAAGACCCTTATAATAAGAGATTCATAAAAAACTTTGGTGTTTTTAAAATGTAAAGCCACAGGTTTATCTTTTAAAAATCTAGCTTTTAATAACAAGACTTTAAAAATATTGATTAAAGCCATTGGTTGAGCTTTTTTTTGTTTTTTAGTTAACTTTATTAACCCTGCAGAAAATGATAATTTAGGATTTCCTTTAACGTCTGTAACATTAACTAACGTATTTGTTGGCGACAAGTTTATATTTATAATATAACTTATTAAACTTTCTTTTACTATTTTAGATTTTAAATCAGAAGAACTTTTAGTAAAATTATTTAAATCAAATTTTGAATATAAACTTTTCGATTTTTCTTCTTTAAGAACTTGCGCTAACGTTTTTGTAGACTTCAACCGATTTAATAAAAGTAATAACGCCGTAAGTTTTTCAACATACGTATGAGTCGCTTTACTATTATTTGGTAAATTCTTATGCGCTTTTAATATATTTGATAAAATCATAACTTAAATAATTTATTGTTAAAATGAAACTTAAAACTTTTAAACCAACAACTCCGTCGCAACGGAATTTAATTCAATTAAACAGGTCTGATTTAGAAAAAAAGCCTTTACTAAAAACCAAAATCAAGGGTACAAAAAACACAGCAGGTAAAAGTTCTGATGGTAGAATTACTTCCTGGCATCGTGGTGGTGGGCATAAGAAACGATACCGACAAATAAATTTTAATAGAACACACGACTCAATATGTGTCGTTACGAGTTTAGAATATGATCCTTACCGAACTGCCAACATAGCTTCGGCTTATAACATTAGTACCAAAGAATACGAGTATATTTTAGCCCCGAAAGATTTAAAAGTTGGAGACATAATTAAATCAGGATCAGCTGCAGATGCAAAAAACGGCCACTCTTTACCTATTTCAAAAATACCAATAGGAAGTCTGATACACAACGTCTCTGTTAAAGCCAATAGCAAAGCACAAATAAGTCGTGCAGCAGGTACTTTTTCACAATTAATAGAAAAAAGTGCAAATTCTGCAAGACTCAAATTAAGTTCTGGTGAACAAAGAAGTGTATCGATTGACTGTTACGCGACAATCGGTGTTGTGTCAAACGAATTCTCATTTTTGACAACTCTAGGTAAAGCGGGTAGAGCTAGATGGTTAAATAAAAGACCTACTGTTAGAGGTGTTGCTATGAATCCAGTAGATCATCCTCACGGCGGGGGAGAAGGTAAATCATCAGGTGGACGCTCTTCAGTAACTCCTTGGGGAAAGCCTACAAAAGGTGGTAAAACTAGCACATCGAAAAACAAACAAATTTTAGTAAAAAGAAAATAATCTTTTTTAAAAATGAGTAGAGCTAAATGGAAAGGTCCTTTTGTATCTAATAATCTATTACAAGAGTGCAAAACAACAAAAAGTGAAGTTTATACAAACTCTCGAGAATCTACCATCGTACCCAAATTCGTAGGTTTTATAATAAATGTTCACAATGGCAAGGGATTTTCTAAAGTTAAAATCACAGAAGCCATGATTGGACATAAATTAGGAGAGTTCTCCCCAACGCGAAAACGATTTTCGTTTAAGAAGAAAAAAACAAAATAATATTAATTATATTTAGATTTTTATGGGACAAAAAACAAATTCAACAATTTTTAGCTTAAGTTTAAAAAACGCCGAGTGGAAATCGAAATATTTAGAGAAAAATTTAGAAGAATCTTCATTGTTATTATACAAAGACGTTGAAATTCGAAGTTACTTAAATCGAATTTTCAAACTTCATGGCTTAATTATTCATAATTGCAAAATCGAATATGGCCAAACATCAACGAACTTTATAATAACGTTTTTTGAAAGACGATCCGAAACAATTAAATTTTACGACCAAGTTAATCAAAATAAGAAAAACTCTGACAATTTGGTAACAGTTGCTAACAGTAAAGAATTATTAAATCATCTTGTGAACAACATTCTAGTAGTAGACTTAAATTTATTTTGTAAAAGTACTACAATAAATCTTAAAACGCAAAATTTAAATCAAAAATTCGAGACTTTAGTTAACAAATCAAAAACCAACACTTACGAATACCGCACAATATTACGACAATTCAAACGCTTTTTGAAAACTCCTTTGTTTAAAGAGCTTATTAAAGTTTTGTTTGTTTCAGTTAGCGAAAAAGATTCAGCCAAATTGTTAGCTGAAGCTATTTCTTATTATTTTGAGAAACAAAAAAAACGGCATGGATTTGTTCTCTTTTTATTAAAACGAACTCTAGAAGAACTAATTCCATCAAACTTTTCACAAGTGAGTGGAGTCAAAATTGTGATCGCAGGCCGATTTAACGGTGTACCAAGGTCTAACAAGAAAATTCTTAAAGTAGGTAAAGTACCATTACAATCCTTCAATTCTTTAATAAGTTATTATGAAGATACAGCATACACCACAAATGGTACTTTTGGTATTAAAGTGTGGATATGTCATAAAAATTAAGCTTTTAAAATTATGTTTTTACAACCAAAAAGATCAAAGTACAAAAAAGTTAGAAAAGGAACCCTTCCAAAATTAGAGTTCCGATCAACAAAACTTCAATTTGGAACTATCGGATTGAAAGCTGTAGAATCTGGTACAATTTCTGCTAGACAGATTGAAGCTGCTCGACAATCCATAAATAGAAAAATTAAACGAAAAGGTAAGCTATGGATTAGAGTTTTCCCAAATTTACCAATTACGGCGAAACCAACCGAAGTTCGGATGGGAAAAGGAAAAGGTGCGGTAGATCACTGGGCCGTGAAAATTGGCGGAGGTAGTGTTTTATTTGAACTTTGTGGTGTGACAACAAACACTGCGATAGCAGCTTTTAAAACAGGAGGCGCTAAATTACCTGTTAAAACTATTGTTTTTACGTAATACCAAATACAATCAATATTAAAATAGAACATATAAGACAATTACTGAAAATTTTGATGACAAACTTTAAATTTATAAAATTGGCTGCTTTAAAGTTTCCGAAAATTTATATCATTTGTTTATTTTAAATAATAATAAAATTATTTTATGTTATTACAAGCAGCTAAATTTATAGGAGCCGGCTTAGCCACAATTGGATTAGCAGGAGCAGGAGTAGGTATTGGTACCGTATTCGGAGCACTAGTAATCGGAGTTTCTCGAAACCCTTCTTTAAAAGACGAGTTATTTAAACTTGCAATTTTTGGATTCGCGTTAACAGAGGCTATTGCTTTATTCTCGTTAATGATGGGATTCTTAATTCTTTTCGCTTTATAATTCTCACCATTTATAACTTTGGTTAGAATTTTCGGAAAGGGTATATAGCTCAGCGGTAGAGCATTGGACTTTTAATCCACAGGTCTTGGGTTCAAATCCCAATGTACCCAAAAAATAAAGAATAATATATATGGTTACTACAAATATAAATTATATTTTGAATATTATTATAGTTTTGTTTTTAATAGGGTCTTTAGGCCTTGTCTTGAATCGAAAAAATATTTTAATAACGATAATGTCTGTTGAATTAATGTTATTGTCTGTAAATTTAAACTTTGTAATTTTTTCAATTTATTTGGATGACATAACAGGGTACGTTTTTGTACTGTTCATCCTTACGATTGCTGCTACAGAATCTGCTATAGGTTTAGCAATCTTGTCGATTTACTATAAATTAAAACAAACAATACAAATGGACAAAGTTAAAAATATTAAAAGTTAGAGCCTAGAAAGGCGAAATTCTAACTTTTTTATCGGAAAAGACGGGACTTGAACCCGCAATCTTCGACGTGACAGGTCGACGCTTTAACCAAATTAAGCTACATTTCCAAGAACAAAATAAAAATGAAATCTTTAAAATATTTTCACATTAATAACGTAAAATTTAATTATGTATTGGAGTTTCAAAGTAGTCACACTAACGATTACTGGAAACACAATGCTCCTTTAATTGAATATTGTGAGACCATTGGTATTAATATACCACACTACTGTTATCACAAAAGTTTGTCTATTTCAGGAAACTGCCGTATGTGTCTTGTTGAATTAAAAAATTCACCAAAGCCTATAGTATCTTGTGCTATGAGCGCTAAATCATGTTTAAATAATAGCGAAATTTTTACAAATAGCCCACTAGTAAAAAAAGCAAGAGAAAACGTGTTGGAATTTTTATTATTAAACCACCCATTAGATTGTCCTATATGTGACCAAGGAGGTGAATGCGATCTACAAGATCAGTCACTTTTCTTTGGAATCTCGAAAAAAAGATTTTACAATTTTAAAAGAGTTGTTACAGATAAAAACATTGGCCCAATTGTAAAAACAGTAATGACCAGATGTATTCATTGTACAAGATGTGTAAGATTTGCAGCAGAGGTCGCTGGAACAGAGGACCTTGGAATGTTTGGTCGTGGACTTGATAGTGAAATTGGAACATACGTGACCAAAACGTTTCAATCAGAATTATCAGGGAACATCATAGACTTATGCCCTGTAGGTGCCTTGACCTCTAAACCTTACCCTTTTGTAAGTCGTAGCTGGGAATTGAAAAACGTAAACTCTATAGATTTTTCAGACGGGTTCGGCACGAACACACAAGTTTATTTGAAAAATAATAGTATTATAAAAATTAACCCTGAATATGACACGCACGCAAATACAATTAATTGGATATCTGACAAAACTCGATTTGCCTTTGACGGTATGTTTTCACCAGAGAGAGTTTTAAAAGGATTTATTCGATCAGGAGTTGGTAAAACGGTAACGTTAAATACGTGGAAAACACTGTTAGACGAAATTATTTTAACTTTATATTTTCAAGATCACTTAAATAAGCATTTTTTCCATACGAATAGTTTATACGTTGTTTTTGACGCAAATGTTGGCTTGGAAATTGTTAATTTGTTAAAAATGTTTTCAAACAAATACTCGTTTATAAAGTTGAGAAAAGCTGAAAACAGTTTGAGGAATAACGATTTAGAACAAAATTTTAGAACGAGTAATCACAATGAACTAACACAACAGTTAAATAACTCTAATATATGCTTACTTGTCGGTCTTAATAGTCGCTATGAAAGTTCAAGTTTGAACGTAAAACTTCGTAAACGTTATTTAGCGGGCGATTTTAAAGTTTTTTCATTAGGAGCTTCTTCTGAGTTAACTTTCCCTGTATCGTACCTGGGCCTTAATGTTGAAAACTTAAAGTCAATAGTTGAAGGAAATAATATATTTTGTCAAGAGTTAGCAAGTACTAAACCGACTATAATTGCGAGTTCTAGTATATATCAACGGAAAGACTCTGAAACAATTTTAGCCCTTCTACAGACTATTAGTAAAGCAAGCTCTAATAAGCAAAACCATGCAAATGATTACGTAAATATTATAAGCTCTGCGATTAATGAAACCGGTATTAACTATTTAAGTAAGTTTAAAACTTTTAATGAAAATGATTTGAATTCGAGTAGCGGGTTATACTTTTTAAATACGTCTTCTCGTACTTCAAACTTGAAAAAAGTTATTAGCCTTAGATTGTTAAAATATCTTGAAACTAATGATCAATTACCTAAGTTTTATTTAGAACAGAATAACGGTTTATTTACAAACACTTCTATCACAGCAAATTCAGCATACAAGGTTTATAACTACTTAAATTTACCCAACAGTACCTTTTTTGAGACTAGTAATACTTTTTTAAATACAGAAGGTATTTTTAAGAAAACCGTAAAATTTATTTCAACAAGCAAACAAACAAAAGAAGACTGGCAAATTATACGAAAAATTTTTGCTTGTTCTAAAAATGTTAATTTTGTAAATAATTACAAAGATAACAATTTGTTAAGTTTTAATAACAATAATTTAAACAAAATTAAAAACTTTACTGGGTTCTTGTCAATAGCGAACGGTAGTATTACTACAAGAGCGAACACTCATTTATTAAAGCCAATTTCAAATTTTTTTGTACAACCAATTAATGTTACAAAAAAGAAAAAACTTAAAGTATTTGGAACAAAATTAAAAATTTGGATTCACGATTTTTATATTGGTGGAAAAGATCTGTACAGTAAACAATCAAGTACTATGGTTAAATGTTCGAAAGCTTTACGTAATGACAAACACACATTTACTCACGTAAACTAAATAGTTACTGACACGTTAAGTTTTAAAATAGACATAATCCTAGGTATATATTTGTAAATTACCTGAGTTTACCAAAAAGGGGACTTGAACCCCTACTCTTATAAAGAACTAGAACCTAAACCTAGCATGTCTGCCAATTCCATCATTTTGGTTTTTAAATTTATTTGTATTAAAAAGGATCAACTTGTTTTATAAAAAACAAGATTACTTAAATATAAAATCTTTTATATAATTATAATTTATTTATAAAGAATGAACCACTTTAATGAACACCACCCCACCAATAAACAGTTATAAATAAAAATAACCAAACAACATCAACGAAATGCCAATACCATGCTGCCGATTCAAAACCAAAATGGTGGGTTGAAGTAAAATGGTTTAACATAATTCTAATTAGTGATACAAGTAAAGAAATAGTACCCACAAACACATGAAAGCCATGAAAACCTGTTGCCAGATAAAAGCACGAACCAAATACACTATCTGTGATAGTAAAGGGTGCATCAACATACTCCAAACCTTGAAAAAAAGTAAATATTGTCGCTAAAATAATAGTTAAAATTAACCCTACAATAGCTTGTTTTTTTGCTCTAACAATTATTGCATGATGTGCCCAAGTAACAGTTGCTCCAGAACTCAATAAAAAAAAAGTATTCGTTAACGGAATTCCTGAAGTTTGAATCGTCGCAATTGCTACAGGAGGCCAAACACCACCTATATTGAAGGCTGGCGATAAACTAGAATGAAAGAACGCCCAAAAGAATGCAAAGAAAAACATTATTTCTGACACAATGAATAAAATCATACCAAGTCGTAAACCTCGTTGAACAGAAAAAGTATGCTGTTCCTCAAAAGTTGCTTCTCGGATAATATCCCGCCACCAAATATACATAACATACAGTATTGTGATAAAACCTGTCAAACAAAGTCGTCCACCACCAGCAAAATTGTGCATATATAACACACCACCTGTGGTCATAAAAAAAGCCCCTAAAGAAGCTACTAATGGCCAAGGACTTGGATCAACTAAATGCCAAGTATGTCGAGTTTTTAAATACTTGAACTGCTCATTTTTGAACATATTATTTTTTGAAATAATAGTAAAATTTCTCTTTTCACTTACAGGCTTAAAATTATTTAAAATTAACTTAACAATTTTCATATATATGTGAAAATAAAACATGTTCGCTGATTGTCTAAACATAGTACAAAATATTTAGTATTACATCTTACAGGATTCGAACCTATGACCGTCAGCTTAGAAGGCTGTTGCTCTATCCAACTGAGCTAAAAATGCTACTTTTACCTAAAAAACAAAATTGTTTTTTAGAACACTTCTTTTTTACAAGTCGTAAATATATAATATTGAAAACTGTAATATGAGATTAATGTTTAAAATAATTGTTGGCTTGTGATTTTATTTTTTCCAAGAAATAACTAAATAAAATCCTGAAACAAAGAATAAAATAAATAGCCTAAAATCAACAAAACAGCCAAAAACTAGCCAGAATTGTCTCATACCTAGTAATAATGTACTACCTATCAAAATTAACAATGTTGCGTGATACAAATAATTTGTTTGTAGTTTACTAACATAAAACGCTTTGGTAGAAATAGCTCTTGATAAACCCATAGGACCGAACATTTCAATAATACCTCGATCAATTATTTTATAACTTACGTTGTAACCGAATTTGAAGAAAAATTGCCCAATATATTCATTATACACTTTATCAAAAAACCATTTTTTGTTTAAAAAATTATAAATTTTTTTACCTAAAAATGAAATTTTAAATCTAAATAAAGCTTTACTACCAAAAGTATAAAGTAAAAATGAACTCGTAGCACCGCACAAACTTAAAATTACGGGTAAAACTTTATAGGAATGCTCGATAAATTCAGCATCAATCATATTCATATTTTCAGGCAAGACATGCAATGAATTCCCCCAAAAATCGGTACCCAAACCTATAATCATATCTTTACTGTAATACCCTATGAACATACTTGGAATGGATAATATAGCAAGTGCCGTACATATTTGATAAGAAGAATCATATGCTGCGCAAATCACTGATTTATAACCATTCGGATTTGACAAAAAAGTTAAATAAATTAATCGTGTTGAATAAAAAGCTGTTAGAAAAGCGCCAACAGACCCCAGTACATAACTAAAATGACCTTCAGTTGTGTATTTACCGTACGCAACTTCTAGAATAACATCTTTAGAGTAAAATCCTGTTAAGAAAGGGAATCCTATAAGAGCTAACGATCCAATGACCATCATAGAATAGGTGAAAGGTACAAGATTTTTTAACCCCCCCATTTTTCGCATATCCTGCTCATCAGCAACTGCATGAATGATAGAGCCTGCACCTAAAAATAATAAAGCTTTAAAAAATGCGTGATTCACTAAATGAAAAATACCAACAGAATAATTGGATAACCCGCAGGCAAAAACCATGTAACCCAACTGACTACAAGTCGAATACGCAATAACTCTTTTTAAATCATTTTGCATTAAACCTACTGTTGCTGCAAAAAATGCTGTGCAAGCACCTAAAACAGTAATAATTTTTAACATATTTGGAGTGTATTCATAAATTGGTGAACTTCGTGCGATTAAAAAAACTCCGGCCGTTACCATCGTTGCTGCGTGAATCAAAGCAGATACTGGAGTAGGACCTTCCATAGCATCAGGTAGCCATGTATGCAGGCCTAATTGTGCTGATTTACCTATTGCGCCAATAAAAAGTAAAAATCCAATAATATCTATTAAGTTGAAACTTGTGTTTAAAAAAATAAAGCTGTCTTCAACAAACATAGGTGTAATTGCAAATACGGTAGCATAATCGACAGCTTTGTATTTAACAAAAATAATTAATATACCTAAAACTAAACCAAAATCACCAATTCGGTTTAGTACCATAGCTTTGATAGCGGCTTTATTAGCTTGGATTCTAGTAAACCAAAAATTAATCAGTAAATATGAACATAAACCAACACCTTCCCAACCAACAAACATCTGTACAAAATTATCGGCTGTTACTAAAATTAACATGAAAAACGTGAACAAAGACAAATATGACATGAACCGGGGTAAATGGGGATCATGCGACATATATTCCGTAGAGTACAAGTGGACTAAAGTAGAAACAAAAGTAACAACACAACACATTGTAACAGTTAAAGTGTCAAATAAAAAACCCCAATCAACATTTAATACTTCAGAGTTAATCCAAGTTACTAATTTGATATAAACAGGCGAACCAATTAATGCCACCTCATAAAAAGCAAAAACAGAAAGTAAAAAAGTTATAAAAAGTAACGTAACTGTTACTATCGATGAACCTTTAGGGCCTAATTTTCTACCGAATAATCCAGCAGTTATTGACCCAATTAAAGGTAAAAATACTAAAACTAAATACATTTTATTATTAAAATTTATTATAAGTAATAATGGACTCGAACCACCAACATTCTCGTTGTAAGCGAGACGCTCTGCCAATTGAGCTAATTACTTTAATTTTGGGATAAAAGGATTTGAACCTTTGAATACCCGTACCAAAAACGAGGGCCTTACCGCTTGGCTATATCCCACTTATACTAAAAATTATTCTGAGATTCCCAAGGGGATAAAAATGCGAACGTTCGATATTCTTGACATAGCTCTAAAGATTCGTTAACAACACGCTTTTCAATTTCATTGTAGCGCATCTCAATAAAACCACTTAGCGGGAAGTCTTTTCGTAAAGGGTAACCTTCAAAACCATAATCAGTTAATATTCGTTTTAAATTAGAATGATTTTTGAAAAAAACACCGTACATATCCCAAATTTCGCATTCATACCAACCTGCTGCAGGAAATAAACTTTCACAAGAATCAACCCCAAGTAATTCATATGTAAATGTTTTAACTCGTAAACGAAAATTATACCGAATACTTAATAATTCATAAACAATCTGAAATCTATATTTATTCATCGGATAATCTACTCCGGAAATACACGTTAACAACGTAAACTGGTATAAAATGTGATTTTTTAGAAACAATAAAACGTCAAATAAAACATCGGGCTTAACAATTAATATTAAATTATCGTTAAATATTTGAATTTTTTCTATGGGGCATACTTTTGATAAAGAACGTAAATTTTCTACTATTATTTGCTTATTCATATATATATAATCTTTATTGAATGACTTTTTATGCGTACTTATTAGTCACCTGTCTATTTGACGAAAAAGCTTCATAAACCACATAAAAGAAAAATAACGAAGAAATAGCTGAAACGTATGAACCCCAAGAAGCAATCGCGTTAAAATGATAAAACGCATCAGGATAATCGGGAATCCGTCGAGGCATCCCTGCGACACCTAAGAAATGCATTGGGAAAAATGTTAAGTTTACTCCTACAAAAAATCCCCAAAAATGTATTTTACCTAAAATTTCTGAATATTTTACACCTGTTAGTTTATCAAACCAAAAATATACACCACCTAACATAGAAAAAACGGCACCCATTGACAACACATAATGGAAATGTGCTACCACGTAATATGTATCATGTAACGCAATATCAATACCTGAATTTGCTAAAACTACTCCTGTAACACCTCCTACAGTAAATAAAAAAATAAAACCAATAGCGAACAATGTAGGCGTTCTTAAATCAATAGAACCACCCCATAGTGTAGCTAACCAGCTAAAAATTTTAATTCCTGTTGGGATTGCTATGATCATAGTCGCTGCTGTAAAATAAGCTCGTGTATCAATGTCTAACCCTACAGTATACATGTGGTGTGCCCAAACAATGAACCCAAGCACTCCTATAGAAAACATAGCATAAACCATTCCTAGGTAACCAAAAATAGGTTTTCGTGCTGCGCTAACGATAATATGACTAACAATACCAAAACCTGGTAAAATTAAAATATATACTTCTGGATGACCAAAAAACCAAAATAAATGTTGATACAATACGGGATCACCACCACCAGCTGGATCAAAGAAAGTAGTATTAAAATTACGATCAGTTAATAGCATTGTAATAGCTCCCGCTAAAACAGGTAAAGACAATAAAAGTAAAAACGCTGTAATAAGTACCGCCCAAACAAATAGAGGTAATTTGTGGAACGACAAACTTTTAACTCGCATATTAAAAATAGTACAAATAAAATTGATAGCACCTAATATTGAAGAAGCTCCTGATAAATGCAAACTAAAGATTGCTAAATCAACAGCACCTCCTGAATGTGATGTACCACTAGATAATGGAGGGTATACTGTCCAACCAGTACCTACACCAGCTTCTGATAAAATTGAAGCAACTAATAGCAGTAATGATGGAGGTAGTAACCAAAAACTAATATTATTCATTCGTGGGAAGGCCATATCTGGCGCTCCGATCATTAAAGGAACGAACCAGTTACCAAAACCTCCAATTAATGTTGGCATAACCATGAAAAAAATCATAACAAAAGCATGTCCTGTTACAATTACATTATACATTTGGTGATTATGCTCTAAAAAACTACCGTTAGGTTGAGCTAAGGTAATTCGAATATATAAAGATAAAGCGGTACCTGCTACGCCAGAAATTGCACCGAAAATAAGATACAAAGTACCGATATCTTTATGATTTGTAGAGAAAAGCCATCGAGTTACAAATTGATAAATTGAACTATTTAATAACATTTATAATTCCATTAAACAAGATTTAAAATTTACCTTGCGGATTTTCGAAGGCCACAGATTAAACCATTCCTAGCGAATTTTAGAAAAGACAGACGAGAAAATCTAAACGCACTGTTGAATTTACTTTTTCTACCGGTTAACACGCAACGATTAACTTGTCTGTTTTTGTGACTGTTGGGTTTTAAATCACCCAGTTTCAGCTCAGAATTCCAGCGAATTGTTTTTGTAACGTTATTATTTCGCATAATACTTTTTAAAATAATACATTTATTTTCAAACTTTAATCTTAAATTTCTTTTACTTTTGTCTTTTTGAATTTGATTTTTCATTTACTTAAATAACTTTTTTCTGTACCCAATAAGTGTGCTCGGTATGTTTGTTGTTTTTGATGATTTATTTTTTAAATTTGCTTCAAAACTTTTAAAATCTTTCTCTAAAAAATTAATATTAGAGTTAAGTTTTGAATTATTAGAAGCAGTAGTTATTAATAAACTGCCATTCGAAAAAATGTTTAAATTCATGTATACTTTTATAAATTAATTTTTTACCGATCAACTTCACCAAATACAATATCTTGAGTACCAATAATTGTAACAACATCAGCAATTAAATGCCCTTTTGACATATGATCTAATGCTTGTAAATGTGCAAACCCAGGTGCTTTAATTTTACACCGATAAGGACGATTTGTGTTATTTGAAACTAAATAAACCCCAAATTCCCCTTTTGGAGCTTCACTAGCTGTATAAGTTTCATTAAAAGGAACTACAAATCCTTGTGTATAAATTTTGAAATGATGAATTAAAGATTCCATAGATTGTTTTATATCTTTCCGAGATGGTGGTGTAAGTTTATTGTCACTGCTCTTTATTATTCCCGATGGAATTTGATTTAAACACTGTTCTATTATTTTTAAAGACTCTTTCATCTCAAAAACTCTGATTAAGTATCGATCGTAACAATCTCCGTTAGTACCTGTAGGTACGTCAAACTTTAAATTATCATAAACCTCATAAGGTTGGCTTTTTCTTAAATCCCAATTAACCCCAGAACCACGTAACATCACGCCACTAAAGCCCCAAGCCTGTGCGTCCGCGGCAGAAACAACGCCAACGTCAACTAAACGCTGCTTCCAAATACGATTTTCTGTTAACATTTCTTCAACTTCTAACAAACGAATATTAAACTGTTCAACAAACAAATAAATATCGTTTAACAGACCTGCAGGTATATCCATCGAGACACCGCCAGGGCGATAATACGCTGCGTGCATTCGTGCACCAGAGACTCGTTCGTAAAACTCCATTAATTTCTCGCGTTCTTCAAACGACCATAAAAATGGTGTCATAGCACCGACGTCCATAGCATGACAACCAACAGCAAGTAAATGATTTAAAATTCGAGTGATTTCTGCAAATAAAACTCGAATATATTGTGCTCTTAAAGGAACTTTTGCATTAAGCAATTTTTCGACAGCTAGACAAAAAGTATGTTCCTGAGACATCATAGAAACGTAATCTAATCGATCAAAATAAGGTAATGCCTGTAAATAGTTTTTATACTCAATAAGTTTTTCTGTACCTCTGTGAAGTAAACCTATATGAGGATCTGCCCGTTCAACAATTTCTCCTCTTAATTCTAGTACAAGACGAAGAACTCCATGTGCTGCAGGGTGTTGTGGGCCAAAATTAATAGTAAAATTTTTGATTTTCTTTTTTAAATCTTTTTTCTTTAACGTCATTTTTTTTATTAAAAATTTAACCTAATTCTAGTTTAGTCATAATATAATGGTGGAATTGTAAAGTTGGTAATGATACAACAACAATAGGCATAAAACCATGGTTTACTCCACAAATTTCACTACACTGACCAAAAAACACACCAACGCGTTTAATAAATAAATTTAATTGATTTAATCGTCCTGGGCAAGCGTCTACTTTTAAACCAAACGAAGGTACAGTCCAGCTATGTAGAACATCAGCAGCACTTACTAGTAACCTTAAATGAGTGTTTGTTGGAAGTATAACTCGTTTGTTTGTTTCTAATAATCTAAAATAACCTTGTTTTGTTTTAGGTAGGCCGTCCAAAACCATCATATAACAAACGTATTTTAAACTTTGTTCTTGTTTTTGACAAGAATTAAAGTCAGAAATTTCGTAACTCCAAAACCATTGATGTCCCAAAATTTTAAGAGATAATTCCGGTTCAGAAATTTCATCCATCGCATATAGTAAAGTAAATGATGGAGTAGAAAGTACTAATAAAATCAATGCAGGAATTGTTGTCCATACAATTTCCAATTCTTTAGAATGTACAAATTTAGAATTGTACTTATTGTTAAATTCTAAAAAATGAATAATTGTAAATGCTAGTAACCAAGCAATAAATATTACAATAACTGTTAGCAAAAATAATAGATGCTTGTTGAAAAGTAAAATACCTTCCATTGTAATACTTGCAGGTTCTTGTAAAGAAGTTTGCCAAAAAGCAGGGCTGTCACAAAATGTATAAGAATGGTGAATCATTTATATAGTTTTTTATGAAGAATAATTTTTTTGCATAAAATGTAGTTAAAATTTGGCTATTGACTAACCTGGGTTTGTTTTTTCCTTCATAAAAATCGAAAAAAATGTGTATTATTTTTAATTAAAACTATAAATTTGAAATGTAAAACTTATGTCACAAATTATAACGGCCAAAACTCTTAAACTTGTTCCTTTTACAATCAAAAATTATGAATTATTAACAAAGTATTTTCATTATGTTTCAATTCTTCCCTTCATAAAGGTCGAAAAAAATGTGTATTATTTCTAACTTAAAATATAAAACTTGTGTTGTTGATTACAGTGGTTAAAAACCACGAACTTACTTTTTTAGTCTAAAATAGTAGATTGTTGACAAGATATTTTTGTTATCTTTTGTTTTTTTCCTTCATAAAGGTCGAAAAAAATGTGTATTATTTCTAACTTAAAATATAAAACTTATGTTATTAATTACAGTGGTTAAAAACCATGAACTTGCTTTTTTAGTCTAAAATAATAAATTGTTGACAAAATATTTTTATTATCTTTTGTTTTTTCCCTTCATAAAGGTCGAAAAAAATGTGTATTATTTCTAATTTAAAATATAAAACTTATGTTATTAATTACAGAGGTTAAAAACCATGAACTTACTTTTTTAGTCTGAAATAATAAATTGTTGACAAAATATTTTTGTTGTCTTTTATTTTTTCCCTTCATAAAGGTCGAAAAAAATGTGTATTATTTTTAATCTAAAAAATAAATTTAAAATATGAAACTTATACTACTAATTGAATTGACCAAAACTTATGAACGTATTTTTTCCATTATTGAGAATCACAAATGTCGTATTTATGTCTTTTTAATCTTTTCTTCCATGAAAGTCTAAAAAATGTGTATCATTTCCAATCAAAACTACAAATTTAAAATATATAAATTACGTTATGAATTATAACAAGCAAAATTTATGGATTTATTTTTTTTATAATCTAAAATCATAAACTATTAATATCATATTTTTGCTATCCTCCAATTCTTTCCTTCATAAAGGTCGAAAAAAATGTGTATTATTTTTAACTTAAAATATAAAACTTATGTTACTAATTACACTGGTTAAAAACCATGAACTTGCTTTTTTAGCCTAAAATAATAAATTGTTGACAAGATATTTTTATTATCTTTTGTTTTTCCTCTTCATAAAGGTCGAAAAAAATGTGTATTATTTCTAACTTAAAATATAAAACTTATGTTACTAATTACACTGGTTAAAAACCATGAACTTGCTTTTTTAGTCTGAAATAATAAATTGTTGACAAAATATTTTTGCTATCCTCTAATTCTTCCCTTCATAAAGGTCGAAAAAAATGTGTATTATTTTTGATCTAAAGTATAAATTTAAAATATAGAATTTATACTGTGGATTAAATTAATCAGAATCTGTAAATTTATCTTTTTTATATCACGAATGGAATTATAAAAATTAATGTGCTGTGTTTTTAACTCTAGCAAGTAACCTTCTTCCATTAAATAAAAAAATAAAACGGCTTTAAAAAAAATCTTAGAACGAAGACAAAATGAATATTTAATCCTTTTATTTTAAATTAAAAATAATACACATTTTTTTCGACCTTTATGAAGGGAAGAATTGGAGGATAGCAAAAATATGATGTTAATAATTTATGATTTTAGATTATAAGGAAAGTAAATTCATAAATTTTGATCGTTATAATTTACGACATAAATCTTATATTTCAAGTTTATAGTTTTGATTGGAAATAATACACATTTTTTTCGACCTTTATGAAGGAAAGAATTGAAAGATAGTGAAAATATGTTGTCAATAATTCATAATTTTAGATCATAAAAAAGATAAATTTATAAGTTTTGATTGTTATAATTCATAGCATAAGTTTTATATTTTAAGTTTATAGTTTTAATTAAAAATAATACACATTTTTTTCGACCTTTATGAAGGGGAAAAACAAAAGACAACAAAAATATTTTGTCAACAATTTAGTATTTTCGACTAAAAAAGTGAGTTCATAGTTTTTAACCACTATAATTAATAACATAAGTTTTATATTTTAAGTTAGAAATAATACACATTTTTTTCGACCTTTATGAAGGAAAGAATTAAAAGATAGTGGAAATATTTTGTCAATAATTCATAATTTTAGATCATAAAAAAAATAAATTTATAAGTTTTGATTGTTATAATTTATAACATAAGTTTTACATTTCAAGTTTATAGTTTTAATTAGAAATAATACACATTTTTTCGACCTTTATGAAGGGAAGAATTAAAAGATAGTAAAGATATGTTTGTCAATAATTCATAATTTTAGATCATAAAAAAGATAAATTTATAAGTTTTGATTGTTATAATTCATAGCATAAGTTTTATATTTTAAGTTTATAGTTTTAATTAAAAATAATACACATTTTTTTC
>Ga0209712_10000412_pt1 | contig 38963 bp, 30 predicted proteins | sample ArcOceMetagenome_FD_187443 | JGI IMG/M metagenome (GOLD analysis project Ga0209712, IMG submission 187443) | Marine eukaryotic phytoplankton communities from Arctic Ocean - Arctic Ocean - Greenland ARC118M Metagenome (SPAdes) (version 2) | ecosystem: Environmental > Aquatic > Marine > Oceanic...
TCAATGCTGACCATAGCGCCTAGACAAATAAGTAGCAGGCCTAAGCCAACCATTAAAGTGTCTTTATTAACCTGCATTAAATAAGGCCTTTCTGGTGTTGCTTATCCATGAGTGGCGGGTGTGTTTGTTTTGAAATTGGTGAGGTACTTGGATCCCAAGGCATAAATCATTAACCCGGCGAGCACGAGTGCTGAAGCTGTTGCTAAGAGCGTATTACCCATAGCATGAGCGGTCTGAGTTTGAGCTAGAAAATCAATGTTCCATTGGTCGGCTAGGTAGTTGGTTAGATAGCCAAAGGCAAAGCCAACCCCGACAACACTGCCCAAATAGGCCGCGAGGGCGCGATTGCCCAGTTCACGCTTGACCAAACCCATGGTGGCGATGTTGGTGGCAGGCCCAACCAGCATAAATACTAATGTCGCACCTGGCGATACGCCTGAAAACAACAAGCCAGCGGCAATTGGGGTAGAAGCTAGGGCGCAGATGTACATGGGTACACCAATCAGGGCCATAACCACAAAGGCCATAAAACCATCACCCCACTGAGCTAAAAATTCGGTGGGCACATAGGTTTTGACCATCGCGGCAATACCCAGTCCAATCAGCAGCCATAGGCTAATGTCTTTGATAAGATCGACAAAGGTGAATGTCATACTGTCTTTCAGTCGCGTAGCTATAGTTTCAGGTGCGCTTGTTTCGGCATCGAGTTCACTGCAGCAGCTTGGCTCGGGTTCGGGCGTTTTATTGGCGCAACAGGATTGAACAGGCTCTGAAGTGATTGGCGCAGGCTCGTCCTTGTCGGCGCCCACTAACAATCCAGCAGTGATTGCGGTAGATATGGCTGCAATAGGTCGAATAACGGCCATAAATGGCCCTAGCATTGCGTAAGAGACAGTTACTGAGTCAACACCTGTCTCTGGTGTTGATATCAAGAACGAGGTAGTGGCGGCCTTAGAGGCCCCACTGCGACGCAGGCCAAGGGCCGCTGGAATTACCCCGCAGGAGCACAGGGGCAGGGGTGCGCCTAAAAGAGCCGCTTTGACGGTGGCCATTAAGCCGGGTTCGCCAAGATGTTTGGCAAGTAGCTCACTGGGTACAAAAGCCTTCATGAACCCTGCAACGGTAAAGCCCATGAGCAGCCAGGGTGCTGACTCAATAAAGAGACCGACAAAATTTTCAATTAAAGACATGCGTAACTACCTATTAATTTGTACTTAAAGCACCCAAAATGGTGCAGTGGGTGGCAGGTTCATCGCCGCCACAGCAGGCAACACTAAGGGTTTTTAATGATTGCTTAATCTTTTTCATTTCAATTAGGCGCTGATTAACTACCTGTATTTTGTTGTCCACAAATTCTTTTACATCTTGGCAAGATTTTTTGTCTTTGGTGACTTCAAGTTCCAATAGCTGATGTATTTCATTGAGCGTAAACCCGACTTCTTTAGCGCTGAGAATAAAGCTAATACGCAGTACATCAGACTTAGAATACAGGCGATAGCCCGAGTCAGTGCGGTTACTTGGGGTAATTAGCCCGTGCTTTTCATAGAAGCGCAGGGTGTCGCGGGAAATGCCTGCATGCTGCGCCAGCTCGCCAATCTTAAGCATAATATTTGACTCCATGAGCTCACTATAAAGTCTGGAGTATAGACCAGAGTCAAGGGTCTAAACAAATGACCCTCTCTCAGATGGAGTATTAAGCGCTTTTGGCCGCCGGTGCTTCAGATGTGCTGAATTTTAGCGCGTCATCACTGGCCAATGGTTGATTAAAGAGTGAGCGGTCTCTGCGGAAGTCTTGGGTATTGATCCACGGCTCTTGATCACCTTGCTTGGGGAACAAGTGCATCATGCGCTGCATATAACCGGCAGGGAAGTCTGCGATCCAGCTTCTTACCGGCATGTCCTGCAAGTTTGCCGGTACTACTGGCACAACGCTGGTGGTGTTGGTTTCAGTCATATGATTGAGAGTTCTACACACCCATTCTGCTGTTAGGTCTGCGCGCAGAGTCCAGGAAGCGTTAATGTAACCAAAGGTGGATACCATGTTGGGTACATCAGAGACCATCAAGCCTTTGTAGGTCCAGAGTTTGGCGAAGTCGACAATTTCTCCATCCACCGCTATCTCGGCGCCACCCATCATGACCAGTTCCAAGCCAGTGGCACTGACAATGATGTCAGCATCCAGGTGCTCACCGGATTTAAGCTGAATACCATTCTCTGTAAAGCTATCTATATGGTCGGTGACTACGGTCGCACTGCCATTTTTTATGGCGGTAAACAGGTCACTGTCAGGGACTAGACACAAACGTTGATCCCAGGGGTTGTAGCTGGGGGTAAAATGTTTGTCCACGTCATAGTCGGGACCAAGTTCCTTGCGCACCATATCAAGTATGGTCTTTTTTACTTTTTCGGGTCTTTTGCGTGTCTGTTTATAAAGAAACTCTTGGAATCGTGTATTGCGCAGACGTGTTAGAGCATAGGCCCAGGTATGGGGCAACAATTTGCGCAATCCATTGGCAAACCAGTCCTCTGAGGGGCGCGAAATAATATAGGTGGGTGAGCGTTGTAGCATGGTCACACTAGCGGCTTTTTCAGCCATTGAGGGCACTAAGGTAACTGCCGTTGCTCCTGAGCCGATGACCACGACTTTTTTATCTTCATAGTTTAAATCTTCTGGCCAAAACTGAGGATGTATCAGCTTACCTTTAAAGGCGTCAACCGATGGAAACTTGGGATCATGAGCCTGCTCATAGCTGTAATAGCCGGCGCACATGTGCAAAAAGTTACAGCTAATTTGTACACTCTCACCGGTATCCGTCTGAGCGACGGTTAGCGTCCAAAGGCTGGTTTCACTGTCCCAGTTGGCACTGGTTAATTTACTACTGTAACGAATCTTTTCTTCAATATTGTTTTCAGTGGCGGTCTCGCGCACATAATTAAGAATTGAAGGACCATCGGCAATCGCTTTTGCGCTATTCCAAGGTTTGAAACTGTAGCCTAGCGTATGCATGTCACTGTCTGAGCGAATGCCAGGATAGCGAAAAAGATCCCAGGTGCCGCCAATAGCGCCACGGCTCTCTAAAATTAGGTACTTATGGTCGGGGCACTGCTTAGTGAGGTGATAAGCCGCACCAATGCCTGAAAGGCCAGCGCCAACAATGACTACATCCGTATGCTCTGTTTGCATTTTTATAGTTATCTCTTAATGGTTAGCATTAATAGTTTAAAGGTTTTTTGTTTCTCAATAGTGTCAGCGGCATAGTAAAGAGTGGAAATACCCGATCATAGTTCATAGGAAATAGTCGTTGTGACAAATCCATCAGTTTGGCATCTGCACCAACAAAAATACGTTTGCGGTTTTTAAGCACACCGTTAAGAATAATATTTGATGCTCGACTTGGGTGCATGCCATTATTGCGGAAGAAATCAGCCATCTCTTCTTGGGTAGAGCCTATGCCGATAAGTTTGCCCATCATTGCTTGCATTGGGTTGACAGTATCTTTACGAACATTCATTCGAGCATTGGTAACAATATTCGTCCCGATATGGCCTGGGTGCACACAGTGGACCTGAACCTTGCTATCTTTAAGTTCCTTGGCGAGGCATTCAGTAAAGCCACGAACCGCAAACTTTGCGACATGATAGACCGATTGGTTGGGCACAGTGATCATTCCAAAAATAGAGGAAACATTGATCAGCGCAGCTTCGGGTCGTTTTTGCAAATGTGGTAAGAATGCACGGGTACCATTGATAACCCCATGCAGGTTTATATTCATTACCCAATCCCAGTCAGTTTCAGACATATCCTCAAAGCTACAGTCGACGGTAACGCCCGCATTATTGAAGACTAAATCAATTTGTCCATGTTGCTCAATGACTTGAGCGGGCAGTGCGTCGATGGCCGCTTTGTCTGCAACGTCAACAATATGGCTTGTTACCTTGACAGCGTAATCTTTCAGCATGGCCTCAGTCTCGGCCAGCGTTGTTGGGTTGATTTCACAGATCGCAACATTAGCACCTGCTTTAGCCAGCAACACAGCAAGGTAGCGACCCATACCTGAGCCGGCACCTGTAATGACGGCAACTTTCTTGGAGAATGACTTCATAAATACTGGATCCTTATAGTGGGTTGCCGCGCAAATTCCAAGAGGTACTGTATGAGATGACATTTATAGTGTCAATATGTGTTTTAGTCACCTAAAATTTCGAGATCTGATATTGGTTTGATAGAGCAGTTCACTACAATCGGTAAGTTCTTGTGCAATAACATGCACCACAGCGCCATCGGTTTCGATGACGCCCTTGACCATCAACAGCTGCGCTTTAAGTAGCGCTTGACGACAGCGCTCTTGGACGTTTTTCCAGATAACGATGTTGCTGTTGCCGGTTTCATCCTCTAAGGTTAAAAAAACCACGCCAGATGCTGTCCCAGGGCGTTGTTTTCCGGTGACTATGCCAGCCATGCGAACAAATCGCTGATGGCCCATTTCAGCCAAGTCACTGTGACGTTTGCACTGTCGAAAAAGCGGAAATTGCTCACGAAGAATGCTCATTGGATGGCGGCCCAGTGTCAGACCAGTATTATTGTAGTCAGCGTAGATGTTGTCGCTTTCACTGGGTGGGTTGAGCTGTGTTTCTAAGGTTGGCATTGAGTTTTCTAGCAGTGGACCATCGCTATGGATTGCCAGTGTTTGCCAGTGTGCCTGACGGCGATTGTTGGTTATAGATTGCAGTGCTCCGGCGCTACTTAAAAGGCTTAGATTGGCCTTGGAGAGACCGGTGCGAAGGGTTAGGTCGCTGAGGCTTTTAAAGGGCCTTTTAGCGTTTACAATGCTTAATACTGCTTTGTGATTCAAGCCTTTTATTAATCTAAAACCTAGCCTAATTAGTGGGTTATCAAGTTTATTTAATTTATTATCGAGATTATTTTCAAGGCTATGATCCCAGAAGCTATGATTGATATCGATGGGGTTTACACCAATATTGTGGCGTTGTGCATCTTGAACTAATTGCGAGGGTGAGTAAAACCCCATGGGCTGGCTGTTCATAATGGCGCAACAAAAAGCGGCCGGATAATGGCACTTTAACCAGGCCGACACATAGGCAAGAAGTGCAAAGCTGGCGGAGTGAGATTCAGGAAAACCATAGACCCCAAAGCCCTGAATTTGTTTGAACAGGCGCTGAGCAAAGTCCAAGTTATAGCCTTGCTTAAGCATTCCGTCGGTGAGTTTCTGCTCAAATTTAGCCAGCTGATTACTACCACCACCCTTACTGCTCCAACTGGCCATAGCACGACGTAGTTGGTCAGCTTCTCCGCCTGAAAAACCAGCGGCAACCATGGCTAGCCGAATAACCTGTTCTTGGAACACGGGAATACCCAGTGTACGTTCTAATACAGTTTTGATTTCAGGGCTAGGATAGTCAACTGTTTCCAAGCCTTGGCGGCGTTTTAAATAGGGATGAACCATGCCGCCTTGTATGGGTCCGGGTCGCACAATGGCGATTTCTATGACCAGATCATAAAAGCAGCGCGGCTTTAGTCGCGGCAGCATGGCCATCTGAGCGCGGGACTCTATTTGAAATACGCCAACACTGTCCGCTTTACACAGCATATCGTAGGTACCGGTATCATTTTTCGGGATGGCTTGCATGGTGAGTTGTTTGCCATGATGCTGCTGAATAAGATCAAAGCAGCGATGAATGGCTGACAGCATGCCCAGTGCAAGAATATCTATTTTCAGTAAACCCAGGGCCTCTATGTCGGTCTTATCCCATTGAATAACTGTGCGCTCAGGCATGCTGGCATTCTCTACGGGTACTAGGGTGCTGATGGGGCTGCGAGTGATAATAAAGCCGCCAACATGCTGAGATAAATGTCTAGGAAAGCCCATAATTTCTTGTAGCAAATTGTAAAAGTGGTCGATCAGTACATTGTTGTTGGATACGGCGCTATTACTTTGATCGTTAAACTGTTTTTCAAGGTCAGCGCGTCGATCCCACCAGGATAGAGACTGACTGAGTTGTTCAATAAACAGGGGGTCAAGGCCAAGTGCCTTTCCGACATCACGCACAGCACTGCGTGGCTTGTAGGTAATCACAGTAGCGGCTATGGCCGCGCGTTCACGGCTATAGCGTTTGTAAATATATTGAATAACCTCTTCGCGCCGTTCATGCTCAAAGTCGACATCAATGTCCGGTGGTTCGTTGCGCTCCTTAGAAATAAAGCGTTCGAAAAGCAGCGAAATCTGATCTGGGGACACCTCGGTGATAAACAGACAGTAACAGACCACAGAATTGGCGGCAGAGCCGCGGCCCTGGCAAAGAATATGACGGCTGCGGGCAAAGGCGACAATGTCATGCACAGTGAGGAAATAGCTCTCGTAATTGAGTTCAGCAATAACCTTTAGCTCATAATTGATTTGGTCTGTAACGCGCATTGATGGGCCTTGTGGCCAGCGTTTTTTAACCCCTTCATCGACCAGGTAACGTAGCTGTTCGGCGGCGGTTAGGTGATCGGGCACCACTTCAGAGGGATATTCATAGCGCAGTTCTTCAAGCGAAAACTGGCAGCGCCTAGCAATCGCAATAGTTTCCGCTATAAGTGCAGGCGGATATAGTCTGTCGAGATAAGATAGGCTGCGCAGACGTCGTTCTGCATTGGCAAAACGGCGTTTCCCGAGAGACATTACCGAGCAGTTATAGCGTATGGCGGTCAATGTATCCTGTAGGTTTTGACGTTCTTTGGAGTGCATGTGAACATCGCCACAGGCCACCATAGGCACCTCCCACAGCGCCGCTAAATTGCGTCGATAGTAATATTGGTTAGTCTCATCACCATCAAGCAGGTGTTCAACGCCAACCCATAACCTATCGTTAAACCAGTTGCTCAGTTGATAGCCTATGGCGTTATCAACATCAGCTTGACCCGAGGGCAACCAAATCAGTAGGGCATTGGGCAAGTTATTGCTCAAGTCTGACCACTCCAGTCGATATTCGCCCTTGTTGCTGCGGCGTCGAGCTAACGTGATGAGTCCGGACAATTCAGAATAAGACTGGCGGTTAGTCACCAAGACGACTAATTTTTGTTCATCAATGATGAACTCACTACCAATAATGAGTGGCAGCCCGCACTCACGTGCAGCCACATGCGCTTTCACCACGCCAGCCAAAGAGCACTCATCTGTAATGGCAAGTGCTTGATAGCCAAGAGTTGACGCGGTATGAATCAATTCCTGAGGATGGGAGGCACCGCGCAAAAATGTAAAATTGCTGACGCAGTGAAGTTCTGCATATTGCATAATCGCTTTAGGCTCAATTACTGTATATACATACAGTACCATAAAGTAAGCTAATTATGTGTGTGACATTTTTTAATGAATAACTTTAACAATAATTCTGCTATAAGCGGCTTTAAACTACACAATGGCGGCCTCAAAATGCATAATACCCGCACTATTTTTAAAGGAATGTTAAATGAAAAAGATACTTGTTTTACTGTTGTTATGCGCGTCTCAAACAGGCTGTTTAGCGGTAGCTGTGGTTGAGGGTGTTACTGATGTTGCTATTGCCGTAGTGACGGCGCCGATTAAAGTGGGTGGGGCGGTTATCGATGCAGTGTCCGGTGACGATGACGACAGTGACGACTCGGGAGACCTTGAATAAGTCGTTCGTCAGTAGACTGTAAAAGCCCTAGGCTAGGGGCTTTTAACCGCTGATGATAGCGCACTTGATATTTTAGCTCCGAGGATTAAACTCAGTCAGAATACAAAATGGCTGAGTTAATACTTGGAGTCCACGGCCTGAGAGCATAGCGTGTAGATAGGGGCAATCAGCATGGAAAGATATACAACATTTAAAGATTTTTATCCTTATTACCTAAGTGAGCATGACAATAAGTATACAAAACTGCTGCATTTTATTGGCACCACCATCGCTATATACTTTTATGTAAGGTTTTTCATAACCTTTGATTTTTTCTATCTGCTTTACTCATTACTCTCTGGATATGGGTTTGCGTGGGTCGCTCATTTCTTTGTCGAGCATAATAAGCCGGCCACGTTTAAATATCCGTTATATAGCTTTGTAGGCGACCACAAAATGTATGTTGAGATATTAGCGGGCAAGCACAAAATCTTTTAAGGTTAGTTGAGAAGAGTGATGTAGAGACTTAACTATAAAGGGTTCTAAAACAAAAACGGCACCTAAGGTGCCGTTTTTTTGTTCTAGTAACAGTGAAAAGTTACTTTGCTGCATCTAATGCTTGGGTTATATCAGCGATGATATCGTCGATATGCTCTATACCTACAGAGATGCGAACCATCTCACGGCTAGTGCCTGCTGCTTTCAGCTCTTCATCATTTAACTGACGATGAGTGGTGCTGGCGGGGTGACATGCTAAAGACTTTGCATCACCAATGTTGACTAATCGCTTGACCAATTGCAGCGCATCGATGAACTTACCGCCGGCGGCTTCGCCACCTTTGATACCAAAGCTCAAAATAGCTGATGGTTTGCCACTGACTACTGTCTTTGCCAGTTCATAGTACTTGTCAGTTTCAAGGCCTGCATAGTTGACCCAGTCAACCAAATCATGGGCAGCCAGATATTTGGCAACGGCAAGTGCATTATCCGTATGTCGCTCCATACGTATAGCCAAGGTCTCTAAACCCTGCAAAATCAAGAACGAATTAAAGGGTGAAATAGCGGCACCCATATTGCGCAGCGGCACAACGCGTGCGCGGCCAATAAAGGCGGCTTCGCCCAATGCATCGGCATAAATCACGCCATGATAAGACGGATCTGGTTCATTAAATGCAGGGAAACGAGGGTGATCCTTCCAGGGGAATTTACCTGAATCAATAATTACGCCACCCACCGAGGTGCCATGCCCACCAATATATTTGGTTAGCGAGTGAATGACGATATCAGCGCCTTGTTCAAATGGTCGGCACAGTATAGGTGTGGCAACGGTGTTGTCGACAATCACCGGAACACCATGCTTGTGCGCCATATCCGACAGCGCCTTTATATCAACGATATTACCGGCTGGGTTGCCGATCGATTCACAGAACAGGGCTTTAGTGTTGTCATCAATTAAGGCTTCTAGTGCATCGATATCATCACCGGAGGCCATGCGAGCTTCAATGCCTTGGTTGGGCAGAGAGTGAGCAAAAAAGTTGTAGGTGCCGCCATACAGTTGACTGACACTGACAATGTTGTCTCCGGCGCGAGCAACGGTTTGAATAGCCGCTGTGATTGCCGCCATGCCCGATGCAACTGCCAATGCGCCTACGCCACCCTCTAACTGCGCCATACGCTGTTCCAACACATCGCTGGTAGGGTTCATAATGCGCGTATAAATATTACCCGGCTCAGCTAGGTTGAATAGATCTGCACCATGCTGTGTATCTCGAAAACTATAGGAGGTAGTTTGATAGATGGGAACAGCAACGGCACGCGTTGTTGGGTCATCTCCAAATCCGGCATGGATGGCTTGGGTTTCAATCTTCATGGAGCGATGTCCTTATTGGTAATTTGTTTGTATTATAGAACATAGAGAAACACCAGCGTACAGCGCTCTTAGACCAGTTTATTATATTCTTAAAGCCAATCTGAATGGTCTTAGCCATTCCATTCAATGCACAGTAGGAATTAGTGTTGATTGGTTATCCAGACAGTTTGGTAGGGCTGTATCGTCATAATGTCATGCTGCCCCTTGCAGGGCTGCCCACTAATAAGGTCAAACCATGGCTCATTGTCGATAAGATTTATATCGGACAGGCTCACAGACTGAGTTACAAGGCTAATATTACTGATGCAGAAGATACTTTGCTGGCGATCCATGCTTTGACGCCAAAACCCGAATAATTGATCGCCCATATGCAATGTAAACTGAGTCGCATTGGGATGAAATGCGGGTTGCTGCCTACGCAGTGCAAGTAATGTATTTAGAGTATAGTAAATTTTGTGGTGGATACTTTGATGGTCTGATAGATGAGATTCTAATACTGGATAAGACCATTGATGGCGATTAATCGCTCGATTATGCCCACTGTTTCTGACTCGTTCATGGTCGTTTGGGGTACCTAATAGGCTATGAATGTAAATGCCAGGAATACCTTCTAAGGCAATCATGATGGCATGTGCGCAGGTGAAACGCTCAATTTGAAACTCGTCAGGTCCATGGTGGGTGCCTTGCAAGGCATCAAACAGTGAAATATTAATTTCATAGTGCTTCTTGTCACCATTCTCCAGCGCTCGCCATGAGGTGTAACCACCAAAAGTGCCCATAGTCTCGACTAGCCCATCGATTTCTTGTTCTGAAAGCAATCCCTCAGCGGGTCGTAATCCGATTCCATCATGGGAGGCGATAAAATTAAAATAGGCGGTTCCATGACGCGCCGGTGGCATGCTCATCATCCATTGTTTAAGAGCAGAACAATCTCCACTGACTAGTGTATTGAGCAATAGCGGTGGCAGAGAGAAATTGTAGATACAGTGAGCTTCATTACCGTTACCGAAGTAGGCAAGGTTTTCGCGGTTAGGAATATTAGTTTCGGTGATTATGACGGCATTGGGATTTTTATACTCGATCAATGTTCTAAGTAATCGCACTATTTCATGAGTCTGAGGTAAATTAATGCATGGCGTGCCCAGTTCTTTCCATAAAAACGCAACTGCATCGAGTCTAAATAACTTCACACCATTGTCTAAATACTGACGAATAATGGTCACAAAGGCCTTTAATACCTTTGGATTGCGAAAATCCAAGTCAACTTGGTCATGGCTAAAGGTGCACCACACATGTTGTTGACCCACGGTAGTCTGGGTCTCACGTAAAAGGGGATTGAGTCGGGGTCTAACCACATCGCTCAAGTCATCTTCAGGGTCCGCTGTCACGAAAAATCCTCTCCCCGGGTCTTGGTCCTTAATAAAGTTATCAAACCAACGGCTGCGCGCTGAGCAATGATTTATCACCAGATCAGCCATGAGTGAATAGTCGTTTGCGATGGCTTGTATGTCATTCCAATCGCCGAGAGATTCATTGACTTTGGAATAGTCGAGCACAGAAAAACCATCATCCGAGGTAAACGGATAAAAGGGGAGTATGTGGAGCGCACTAATACTGTCAGAAAAATATTTGTCGACAAAGGTCTTCAGCGTTTTAAGTGGCTTTATGTCCCTCTGGAGCACTGAATCACCGTAGGTGATCATGACTATTTCTTTTTGGTCCCAGAGGTTTCTGACCTGATTTACGACGTCCTGTTTGGGGTCGAGCCCCATCAGTCCGATTACATCGCTGGCAAGAGCATCAATGCCACTAGTTATTTGGTCGCCATAAATAGCATGCAAGTGCTCAATGACTCGATCATAGAGATGATAGTTAGTGTCCATTAGCTAGGGCTTCGCTGTGCTTATTTTTGATCGGGCGAACTCATTATGATCTGCCTCAACGGCCTCAGTTAACTGATCGAAAATGTCCGGGATGGCGCTGACAACACGGTTCCAGCTGGGAATGAAGGGGCGTTCTAGCGGTTTATTGAAAAACACATCCCCGGCTTTGATAATGTTTTGAGCAAACATTTCGACCGCTTTTTCCTCTTCATGAATATCAAGGGTTAGGCCATTCATAATGGCATCGTTATGACAGTTTTCAATAACATCTAAGGCCATTCGGTAGTAGGTGGCTTTTATCGATCGAAACGCCTCATGGCTAAAAGTAACGCCCTGTGTCGCCAATTTACGGAATATTGCTTTTACAATATCAATAGACATTTTTGATAGACCGCCGTTGTCATCATCCAGAGACAATTGCTGGTGTTTATGGTCATAGTTCTCGGCTATGTCTACCTGACAGAGACGATTGGTCGCGTAGTTTCTATACATTTCTGAGAGTACACCAATTTCAAGTCCCCAATCGCTAGGGATACGGATGTCGTTTAGCACATCGCGACGGAACGAAAATTCACCGGCTAGAGGGTAGCGAAAACTATCCATATAATTGAGATATTCAGTATGGCCAATGCTGGTTTTCAGTGCCTTCAGTAGTGGTGATATTAATAGTCTAGATACTCGGCCATTAATCTTGCCATTAGCAACGCGGGCATAGTAACCCTTACAAAATTCGTAATTGAACCGAGGGTTGGCCACCGGATAGATAAGTCGCGCCAGCAGCTCTCGTGTATAGGTAGTTATGTCGCAATCATGTAAGGCGATAGATTCGGCTTTATTGGATGCCAAAACATAGCCCATGCAATACCAGACATTACGACCCTTGCCGAGCTCTTTTGGCGCCAGATCCAACGCCTGAAGCTTTTGGTCAATGGCTTGAAGTCTTGGGCCGTCGTTCCACAAAACACGGTGGTGTTGAGGTAGTGGCGCAAAAAAATCCAATGCGTGTCGATACTCACTCTCATTAGCCCTATCAAGCCCAATAACCACTTGATTCAAATACGGGACGTGTTTTAGCTCATCGACGATAAGAGGTAACGCCGCACCCTCTAGCTCGGAAAATAACGAAGGTAATATAAGCCCAAGAGGGCGTGTTTTGGAGAACGCCAACAATTCCTCGTCTAAATCCTCCACGGGACGTCGAGAGAGATTGTGTAGCGTTGTTATAATACCGTTTTGGTGAAAGTCGCCCATAAAATACTCTTTGTTGTTGTTAAAATTTTTGTAACCACGCAGTGACTTCATATACCCAGCCTTCAGGACCGTTTTTCAGACTGGTAGTAATGTTTTCGGTCCTATTTACCACTGGTGGTGGATGGTGTGGTGATCTTATTATGCTTGCCGAGTCGGCCATCTTTAGCATTTCCACGTCATTCTTCCCATCACCCAGGGCTAGGGTATCGCAGCCTTTTATGTAGGGTTCTTGCAGGTAGAGACTTTTTAGTGCTAGCAGCGCAGCCCCTTTGTTCGCGTGGTCAGTAACGCTTAAAAAACGCCCACCTTGATGGACTCGAGCGCCTTGATCGGTTAACGCTTGGATAAAGACAGACTTTCGAGATTCGGTGCTTAACCAGACAATGGTTTCACTAAACTCTCGTTCATTGGCCAATGCAGCCTGGTGCAGACTCAATCCTGTTATTTCGGCGATGGCCGATGCGCCATTTCGAGTGAAAAGTGAGTTGAAGGTTTGGTATTCTGCCGTAAACTGTGCTGACAACTGATCGATAAGGCAGAGCCATATACTGCGTGGTTTACAGCTAGATTGAAGCCAAAACGTACCCTTATCTATCCAGCTATCACAGACAAACGAAAAATAGTCTTTCGGAATATAAATTCCCGCACCGTTCTCGGTAATGAAGGGGTGTTCATTATTAATAGCCCGCCGAAGGGGTAGCACTTCGCTGCGGGTTTTACTGGTTGTCGGTATGACAGGGATACCAATGTTGTTGAGCTTTTCAAGTAAGTTCGCAGCCGGTTCATAGCTGTAATTGTCATGATCTAATAGGGTGCCGTCCAGATCAGTAAAAATGAGTCGCTGCATGCCCGTTTTGGTGATTATAGCGTCAACCATGGTTAGCGTTGCTCCATTTTGGTGCAAAAGCGCGCGTGTTTGGACAGGTTTTCTAGTGCAATTATAATCATCACTGGTTTTGGGCCTTAGGTAGCGAGTATTATTAAAATAGTGCAACGGAACACACTAATGGTTCCATCTAAGAGATCAGCAATAATCGTGCCTGCTTTTAGGTGTAAATTATTCGGCTCTATAGTGATTGGCATAAACGCTACTGTTGATGGCATATAAACCAAAGATTAGACAAGCATAGAAACGTACTATTTCTCCCATTATGAATGTCGAATAAGAGTAATGCAGAGACGGGGTGCTGATGTGAAAAATCGTCAGCGCAATAAAAACTACAAAGGAAATTTTCATGTCAAATTCACAAGCAGCAAATATTGGTTTAGGCCACACTATTTTACGTCGTGCATTGCTAACACCAGATGCCAGAGCACTCACATTTGAGGGTCAAACCTTAACCTGTGCAGAGTTAGGTGATCAAGTGAGGCGCCTAACAACGATTCTTCGTGATGGTGGTGTTTCTAAAGGCGATCGTGTTGGTTATATAGGGCTTAATCATCCAGCATTCCTTGAGTTACTCTATGCTTGTGGTTGCTTAGGCGCAGTTTTTGTACCTCTTAATTTTCGTTTAACGGGCCCCGAAGTTCGGTTTATCGCCAATGATGCAGACATCACGGTGATGTTCGCTGATGATATGTTATGTCCTTTGATTGACTCAGAAAAGGCCAACCTAAACTGCACACGCTATCTCACCATAGAGTCAGATGCGGATGGTTGGGAGTCTTTGGCGCCACTCATGGCCGAGGCTAAACCAGCGCACGGCAGTGAAAATGTAGAGGCTGATGATATCGCCTTTATCATGTATACCTCCGGCACCACCGGTCTCCCCAAGGGTGCCATGTTGACTCATGGCAATGTGTTTTGGAACAGCATTAACGTCTGCTTCGGCGAAGATACCATGACCACAACGACTTTAACCTGTGCTCCTTTGTTTCATATTGGAGGGCTCAACGTAACCACATTGCTGTCTTTGGCTAAAGGTATTGAGGTAGTGTTATTGCGCAGTTTTGATGCAGGAGAAGTACTGTCTCTTATCGAAGAGCACAAGGTCGGTAGTATGTTTGGTGCGCCGACTATGTTCTTGATGATGGCACAACATGAAAACTTTGCCAGCACAGACCTATCCAGTGTCACTGCCTTGATCTGTGGCGGAGCGCCGGTGCCGGTACCATTAATCAAGACCTATGGTGAGAGAGGCGTAAGTTTCTGTCAGGGTTATGGGCTAACAGAAACGGCGCCATTTGCTAGCCTGTTGAGTAGTGATTTAGCCATGCTCAAGGTGGGTTCAGCGGGCAAAGCGCCTATGTATACTGAAGTGCGGATAGTGGATGGTGACAATAATCCAGTTGCGGCCGGTGTGCATGGCGAAGTCTGCATTAAAGGACCCAACGTGATGAAGGGCTACTGGAACCGCCCAGAAGCAACCGCAGAGGCGATTGATGAGTTAGGTTGGTTCCACAGCGGTGATATTGGTTATCTTGATGACGAAGACTTTTTGTTCTTGTGTGATCGAGTCAAAGACATGATTATCACTGGTGGCGAAAATGTTTATCCCGCCGAAGTAGAGAGCATCCTTTACGGTCATCCTGCCATTGTTGAGGTAGCAGTTATTGGACTGCCAAACGAGAAGTGGGGAGAAGCTGTCACTGCTATTGCCGTTCTTGAGGAGGGCGCGAGTCTCGACCTTGAAGGATTGCGAGCCTTTGCCAGTGAATCGCTGGCGCGTTATAAACTGCCCAGTGAGTTGCGTTTTATTGATATTTTACCGCGCAACCCCGCAGGTAAGGTTCAAAAGTTCAAATTAAAAGAGCAGTTTGACTCTTAGTTTAAAAAATTATCAGGCCGCGGACATTTTTATCTGCGGCCTGATATGTTACTTAAACATCGTCTTCATTAACAAAAGAATATCCTGCAAATCTAGCAGGTGGCTGGCAATTGGCGATATCATCAAACTTTTCTTGAATTTCGCTTCCTGTTGCAGCCCATGCCGCGTTGCCCGCATCAGCTTGTACCGTATTTCGATGAATATTTTTCCAGATATAATCGAAGGATGGGTCAGGTTTATAGGATGGAACTTCTATACTAAAGTTATAAGATGCCGTTGGATTTTCTAATTCATAAGCATCCAGCCAAGGAGTTAGGTCATTGGTAATTGTGTTTCTTAGCTGTTCGTATCCTTGGCCGTCATTAAAGCTACAAAACATAATGTCGACGTTATAAGGTTTTTGATTGGGTCCAATATCATCCCACGGGTTTGATAGGGCGCGAGGGCGGAAGGCATAGAATCCGAATACGTTCTCGTAGTTTTGGCCACCTAAGGTGAGAGTTTGAGAATGAGTAGATGCAAGTTTTTCAGAAGAGCCATTAGCTATCCACTTTTCCCATGCTTCGTCTCGAAGAGCCTTATTTTTCCAGGCTACAGCCCAGATGCCATCGAAGTTTTCATTAGGCATGCTAGGTACATATCCAAAGCTACTATACGGGACGTCTAGTGCATCAGCTTCTACAATCCAATCTGCCAAATAAGCAGCAAACCCATCATCAGAAAAGGAATCACCATTTTCTGCCCATAAGTAGTCAATATATCCCCAATAAGATGGATTAGCCTCAGCTAATTCAGTCATACTCGGTGTTGGATCTGCAGTTACTGCTTGATCTTCTGTCTCAGTGCAACCTGCCACAGCTAGTAGTACTGTAAATAAAATTATTAGTTTTTTCATAAAAATTCTCCAGTAGTTAGTTTATGCATAGCACATTCAGTATTGCATTTTTTAATCTTAACAACCACAGATGAAAATTTAGCGTTTCGAGAGTTTCGGCGTTAGGCAAATAGTCCATGGACAAACCATTGTTTGTTTGTAGACTCTCTAAATATCCAGTAGCGAGCGCCTTTGCTATCACAAGCAAGATAGTAATCGCGCTGCTGTTGGGATTGCCACCAATTACCACAGAGTCGTTCTGGGCCACTGACAATTGTTAGTGGTTTGCGCCAATACAACTGTCGGTTATGTAGCTTAATAGGCGCCGGCTCAGGGAGTAACCACAATGGTTTCTGTGTCTGACCAGGTTGTTGCTCGGAGCCGATGGGTTGATCAATAGCGCCTATATTGCCAGCCAACTCGGGTAGATGCTCCGCATTTATAGTGGGTCTTGATAAGGCCTCAACGCCTAGTCGAGCATTGAGGTTATCAATTAATTCAGCGGTGTTTTCTTGTAGAGTCATTTGATCACCAAACAAATCAAAACTAAGCCCGGGCATAACCGTGAATTGACCACAGTAAAGCGATATCTGTTCAATACTCCTCGGTAGATCTAAACGCTCTAATTGTATTCGACTCAGACTCAATAAACTTGACCAGCTATGATTGCTGCCAGATAGCCTAACGGTCATTAACTGATGCTTGCCCAGTAAAGGTTCAAATCGCCACACTAATTCATGGCTATAACATTGCCTGGTCATTAAGTATTGGCACAGACGCTGTAAGAGAGTCTTCATGGGAAATAATAAGCTCTCTTTGCTATACAGGCCTTGAGGGTTTTGGATTTCATCATGAAATTCATTGGCGGGTTTGAAGCGCGTTAATAAGCAGGGTTTCTCACCCTGGAGTTGTTGCAGAGTATCCATTAAGTCACTATTAAAGCGCTGGCTTAAGGCTGACCGAGGGAGCGACAGTAAATCACCTATGGTAGTCAATCCTAACTGCTTAAAGTTCTGTTGTTGCTTGGTTGTACTCGGCATTCTGTTCAGTGCAGTTGTCATTAGAGCACTCTGTATTTCAGCACTGTCGGGTAAATGCTGATGAAATTCAGTGCCGCAGAGTAATTTCGCCGCCAGAGGGCTTCTCCCGACGCCGCTAGTGGCATTAACCGATTGTGCGAATAGTTGGGTGTAAAGTTTTTTTAGCAGCTGGTTATAACCATTAAAAAGCTGGGCGCAGCCTGACAGATCTAACCACAAGCCATCAGTATCAATAATAACCTCAGGGCTAAAGCGGTAGGCGATCAGCGCCAATTGTTGCAATAACTGTTGTTCTTGTTGTGCGTTTTTTGTCAGCACGATTAAATCAGGGCAAATAGCCAGGGCGGTAGAAACTGACATCAGAGGATCGACACCCCAAGCCGCGGCATGTTGATTACAGCAATCGATACGCTGGGCATTTTTGTGTGAGTAGGCAATTGCAACTGGCACCTCTTTTAGAGGAACAGCCGTGTTAGCCGCTACCGCTTCAATAGCCAATTGAGGTAATTTTATGTATAGCCAAATATCCTGATCTACTTGATGAGGCGCTGTTTGCGCAGTTAGGGGTAGCTTCTTCATCGGCTAAGTATTCAGAAAGTGAAGGTCATCTTTTTTTGATAGTGGGTAACCGGTCTGTTGTGGTTTTGGGTAATGAATATTAACCGGCAACTTGTCTAGCAGTGTGCGCTCTGCCATTACATTGCCAACAGAGATCTGTATTTTTGCACCAGGCATTTTTCCTCTCAGTTTATGTAGAGTAATAGATAAAACATTAGGCTCTAGACTTTCAAGCTCTATGCGTAATAGGGCGGGAGAGTGAGCCTTAAGTGCAGCATGAGGGCTAAATAAAAAAGCAGGGACCAAACTTTCTGTGGCGGCTAACTGTAATTTTCTAAGTGCGGAATAGCGCGGTTGTGCTTTATTGGACCAAGCGAAAAGTAGTGCCTTGCCACGAATAGATTGTTCCGCTGCCCACAGCCATTCCTTACTATTTTTACTGCGTACAATTAACAGTTTTTCGAGAGGAATTCCGGCATTGACTAGACTTGGCGCATAGGGCTGATAAGGCGGGTCGAGCCACACACACAACTTACCTTCACTGGTGTAATGTTTTATCGTGGGCAACAGCAGGCTCAATTCACCTATGCCGTCTTGTTGGGTCACCAGTTCAGTGAGAGCCGACACCGGCCAGCCACCGAGTAGTAGTCTATTTAGTTTTTCGTTACCGGTAGTGATGACATGCTTACGCAGTGATCGATTGCGTCCTCGCCAAGTATCATGACGTAAAAGGAGGCTGTCTAATAATGGTTCACTGGGCATTTTTTAATTACTGGTAGATGAATTAATACTGTTTATATATACAGTATATTGATATTTTTCAGTCGATAAGTCAATAGAAATACAGGGTAGAAAAAGTAGATTTTTTTATTAAATCGTTAATAATTTGATGTTGGGAATCGTTGTACCAATTTTAGAGTGGGTGCTAAACTGAGCAATCCTTAAAAACATTTGAATAGCTGTATTTGATGTCTAAACCTGAGCCAGTAGATCAAATTATTGACCCCTCATGGTCCGTTTATGCGGCGCCGCTGATCGCCATTTTACAAGTGGCAGAACAGTTAGGGTTGAGTAAGCAGCAGTTAATGAAAGAAGTTGGCATAGAGGCCAGTGAGTTAAATATCCCTGAGCGTCGTTTTCCGGTCAATGCCTACTTCAGGCTCTACCAAGCGGCTTCAACAGCAGCTGGTGATCCTGACCTTGGACTAAAAGTCGGAAGATTAACTTTTCTAAAGGGTCTAAATTTACAGCTCTACCTTGCTACAGTGTGCAAGTCATTCAGGGACTACCTCAATTTAATGCCCAGTAACGTCAAACTCCGAGGAGATATAGGGAGGGTGACTACGCATCGAGAGGGTGATCTCATAGAACTTCGCTGGGAGCCATTATTGCTGGAGACAGGCCGTAAGCGCTTTGTCACCGATGAGATGTTGGCGGCGTCAGCAGGCATCTTTAATTCACTTTGTGTGATGCCGGTGCGCGTCATGAAAGCAAACTTCTCCTATTCCAAGCCCCAAGATGTGTCTAAATTAGAGGATACTTTTGGTCAAAACCTCAATTTTGATAAACCGTTCAGTAGTTTGTTCTTTCGCAGTGAGGCGCTCAGTTATCCAATGCTGCAGCAGGACTATCACGAGGGGCCTGATCAGAGTCATCCGTTTCGAGATTTTTTTGAAAATGAAGACCCGTCCGATCAATTACTTTTTACGCTAAAGCAATCAATTGTCCAGTATCTGCCTGAAGGTGAGGTCACTATTGATAAGCTCGCTACCAGCCTGCATATATCCCGCCGAACATTACAGCGACGACTCTCTGAGAGAGAGACTAACTTTCTCAATGTTTTACAAGAAGTTCGCTCCCGTGTGGCTCTGCGATACCTATCGGATGACCGTTTAGGCATTACCGAAATCGCGTTTCTGCTTGGCTATGCCGATCAGGGTTCATTTTCTAGCGCATTTAAGAGTTGGCATGGGGTTTCACCGCGCTCTTATCGACGAAAATAATCTATTCTGTTGGCGTTTATTCCCAATAAAATGGCACTCATTAGCTTGTCAGTCTATGCATGCCTACCTACTATCTATTTTAGAAGTTTTTCATTACCAACCAATAGGGTGCCACCATGTCCTTAGATTTTGATAGCGCACGATTACCCAATAAATCCTTAACGCAGGAACATCATGAATGGCGATCGCAGTTGCGACGTTTCTTTGATCGTGAAGTAATTCCCTACGCAGCACAATGGGATGAAGATGGTCATATCCCACATGAACTGTGGCCTAAAGCAGCGGCGGTAGGTATCTTGGGATTGGGCTATCCTGAAGAATTTGGCGGTGTGTCAGAAGGTATTGATCTCTGGTACAGCATTATTCTCAATGAAGAAATGGCACGTGTTGCTGTAGGTGGTGTTGGTGCAACCTTAATGGTGCATGGTATTGGACTACCACCGGTAATCAATTTTGCTAGCGACGAAGTCAAGCAAATGGTTGCGCCGCCAGTATTGGCAGGCACTAAGCGCATTTCGTTGGCAATCACAGAGCCAGGAGCAGGGTCAGATGTTGCCCATCTGACAACGACAGCGCGATTAGACGGTGACCATTATGTGGTCAATGGCTCTAAGACCTATATTACCGGCGGCATGAACGCCAACTGGTTTACCACAGCCGTTAGAACTGGAGGCGAGGGCGCTGGGGGCGTGTCGACGCTATTAATTCCAGCAGATGCTGAGGGTGTCTCGCGTACTGCCTTAGACAAAAAACAAGGCTGGTGGTGTTCTGATACCGCAACTATTTATTTTGATAACGCCCGAGTTCCTGTCGGCAATTTGATTGGCCAAGAAAACAAAGGCTTCAGCGTCATCATGAATAACTTTAATGCGGAGCGTTTGGCGATGGCTGCTGGTATGGAAGGCTTCTCTCGCGTTTGCTTAGAAGACGCGGTAGCCTGGGCCCGAGAGCGTAAAACCTTTGGTCAACGGCTAGCAGATCATCAGGTGATTAGGCATAAAATTGCAGATATGAAAATGCGAATTAATGCCACCCAAGCCTATCTTCAATTAGTGTGCCAAGAGGTGGAAGCGGGTAATGAGAATGCCGGTGATATTGCAATGCTAAAAGTTCAATGCAGCCAGACTATGGAGTTTTGTGCCCGAGAAGCTATGCAAATTCTCGGTGGCATAGGGTATATGCGTGGCAACAGAGTAGAGCGAATTTACCGTGAGGTCAGAGTTAATGCCATTGGTGGTGGTTCTGAAGAAATCATGCGCGACTTAGCTGCACGCCAATTTGGACTTTAAGCATCGGTTTTTCAATGACAATGAGCAAGCATGGGCTTTGGCTCGGCTATAACTTACGCTCACTTATGAGCGCTCAGGCCATGGGTGGCCAAAACAGTAACTTCAAATAACCTTTTGAGCTCTTTGCGCATATGCGCAAATATATTGGTGGAGACCAGTTATGATTTTTACCCCAGAACATGAAGCCATTCGCAATACTATCGCCCAATTTATCGATAAAGAGATCAATCCCTTCGCAGACCAGTGGGAAGAAGATGGAATATTTCCAGCTCACGCATTGTTCAAGAAAATGGGTGACCTTGGTTTACTGGGTATCTCCAGGCCAGTAGAGTTTGGTGGCATGGGACTTGATTATAGTTATGAGGTCGTATTCTCAGAAGAACTTGGCCGTATTCGAGCAGGGGGCGTGGGTATGGCTATTGGTGTGCAAACTGATATGGCAACACCGGCGCTAGCTAATCATGGCAGTGATGAGCTGCGTAAAGAGTTTTTGGTGCCTGCCATTGCCGGTGACATGGTGTGTTCTATCGCCGTATCAGAGCCACATGCAGGCTCGGATGTTTCGGCGATTAAGACCACCGCTGTAAAAGATGGCGATGACTACATTATTAATGGTACTAAGATGTGGATTACTAATTCCACCCAAGCAGACTTTATTTGTTTGTTGGCCAATACCAGTAGTGATGGGCCACATGCTAATAAATCACTGATCGTTGTACCGATGAATCTTCCCGGTATTTCGTTATCCGAAAAGCTCAATAAACTAGGCATGCGGTCCTCTGATACTGCGCAAATTTTCTTCGACGATGTGAGGGTGCCTCAGCGCTATCTAATTGGTGAAGAAGGTGCCGGTTTTCGCTACCAAATGGAGCAATTCCAAGAGGAGCGTATTTATGCGGCTGCAGGCAATTTAAAGATGATGGAATTCGTTATTAATGACACCATTGAATATACCCGTCAGCGCCAAGCGTTCGGAAAATCGATACTTGATAACCAAGTTGTACATTTCCGATTAGCTGAATTACAAACGGACGTCGAGTGCCTACGAGCTCTAACGTACGATGCGGTAGAGGGCTACATTAACGGACAGGACGTCACGCTAAAAGCATCTATGGCAAAGTTAAAGGCAGGTAGGCTATCGCGCGAGGTGACCGATAGTTGTCTTCAGTATTGGGGTGGGATGGGTTATATGTGGGATAGTCCCGTAGCGCGCGCTTATCGTGATGGTCGCTTAGCATCCATTGGTGGGGGTGCCGACGAGGTTATGCTTGGTATTATCAGTAAGCACATGGGCATTATGCCAAAGCGCAAATAAAAAAATGCCCCGTTACGTGAATAGCGGGGCATCTTAAATTACTACGTAAACTTTTCTTAAGCTAGGATCGGCCCTAGTTTCATGGCGATACCCATATCTCCCTGAATCTTTAGCTTTCCAGACATAAAGGCGGCAGTACCGTCCAGTTTGCCTTCAGCCATTTCCATGAAGTTCTCTATACTAAGCGCCATAGTGCACTGAGCATCGCTATCTTCATTACTGACCGTGTTAGGTACTTGAGTGGCATCTAAAACCATTACGCCATCATCGCCAAAATCAAACTTTAGCTTTGCGCCAAGTCCACAATCTTCGCCTACCTTCTCTATTAATCCTGCTGTAACTGCTTCTAATGACATAGTTAGATTCCTTTTAGTTGTTGTTCACATTAGCACAATAGGTTGTATGGCGGCCCATGTCACTGGCAAAAGCCATCGCTGCACTGTCATTTGGGTCAATTGCAATTCCTGCATCTGACTATCTGCATTGGAGCACTTTATTAAGCTACAGCGAAAAAATCAAGGTCAATAACCGTCATAAATCACTCTTCGCTATGATTGCGGCCGTTGAGTTAACGTCGTTAGTTGGCACGCTAGAGCCTTGTAATCTTGGTGTTATAAGCCCTACAGGGAAGGTAATTAGTAATGATCAAATTCTCACTATTATATAAAGTGGCTAGGCAAGGAGATATTCAGTCAGCATAATGCTCCATCAAATTGATATTGAGATAAAGATATGGACTCATCTAATCCGACTATCGACGTTCGTCAAGGCGAAGAGATTGATTCTAAGCAGCTAGATAAGGTACTCAAAAAAGTAGTGCCGGGTCTGCAAGGCGAGCCCAGCATAAAACAGTTTCCCTCAGGAGCGTCTAACTTAACCTACTTAATTGGCTATGATAATCGCGAGTTAGTTTTGCGCAGGCCACCCCCAGGGGCCAAGGCCGCCAGCGCACACTCTATGATTCGCGAGTATCGGGTGATTAGTGCGTTAGAGAAAGCCTATCCGGCGGTTCCCAAAGCATTCTTTTATACCGACGATGAAACTATGTTGGGTTCTGAGTTCTACCTCATGGACAAAATTAATGGAGTGTTAGTCAAAGACAAAATCCCTGCGCAGTGGAACTTTACAGAAAGCGACAACAACCGTTTTAGTAAGGTGATATTCGACAAATTGATTGAGCTACATACGGTTGATATCCAAGCGGCAGGTCTCAGTGAGTTTGGTAAGCCGCAAGGCTATGCTGAACGCCAGATACTGGGATGGAATAAACGCTTTGCCAATGCTCACACCCCCGATGTACCGGCTTTTGAAGATGTGCGTGAATGGCTAGTGGCTAATATTCCCAATGAAGCCACCAGCACGTTGCCCGCCGCGCTTATCCATGGTGATTACCGTATTGACAACGTTATGCTAGATCCTAGCGATCCATTCAATGTACTGGCCGTTTTGGATTGGGAGATGGCAGCGCTGGGGGATCCATTAATGGATCTGTCTAACGCGCTTGCTTACTGGGTGCATAGCGACGACCCAGTAGCACTAAAAGCTATTTTAAAGCAGCCGTCAGATGCCCCCGGCATGATGCGTCGCGAAGAGGTGATCGCTTATTATGGCGAAAAAACCGGTTTTGACGTGTCTAACTGGGACTTCTATGAGGTTTATGGCTACTGGAGACTTATTGGTATTTTACAGCAGCTGTACTTCCGCTATGTGAACAAGCTGACTCAAGATCAGCGTTTTGCTAATTATGGACAAGCGACTACCCAGCTGGGTGAGTACTGCCAGTCATTGATTGCTAAATCAATATTATAAAAAATATTATAAAAAAATAGTAAACCAAGGGTCATGAATATGGAAAAGGTAAAGTCAGCTAAGGGTGCCAAAGGGATATTACTCTTTTTATTGGTTCTAAATATTCTGAATATGGTAGATCGAACGCTAATTGTCAGTTTTGGCACGTCTATTATTAGCGATCTTAACTTGAGTGACTCGCAGTTTGGATTACTGACAGGCCCGGTTTTCGTATTCTTTTACTCCATTATGGGCCTGTTTATGGGTGCCCTGGCTGACCGAGTGCATCGTCCAAAGCTTATTGCCGCCGGGCTTGTGCTGTGGAGCGTCCTAACCGCCTTGTCAGGTATGGCGAAAAATTTCATGCAAATCGGAATGTCACGGTTATTTATCGGTGTTGGTGAGTCAGTCATGGCGCCGTCGGCTATATCTATGATTGCCGATCTATATCCTAAGGCCAAAAGAGGCACTGCCACAGGGATCTATTATTTGGGTGTACCTTTGGGTGCTGGCGGTAGCTTTATTGTGGCTGGCGTTTTGGGGCCAATGATCGGCTGGCGTAATTGCTTTTTTGTATTAGGCGCAATAGGGCTGATATTGGCCCTGGGTTTATTATTTCTGAAGGACCCAAAACGTGGGGCTATGGAAGAGCAGGCTGCAACAGCAGCAGAAGAGGGCCAAGCAGACTTGATGACCGGCAATTGGCGGCGCGTTGTGTCAGAAGTGATCGCGACGATTAAATCAACGCAGGCCTTAGGTTGGACCATGGTTGGCGCGGTGTTTTTACATATTCCACTGGGCGCTGGCCAGTTTGCCATTGTCTGGCTTGAGCGCGAGAGAGGATTCGGCATTGGTGAAATCAGTGCCACTTACGGGCTTATCTACATCATATTTGGTACTGCGGGTACTTTTTTAGGCGGCATCCTTAGTGATTGGTATCAGGCCCGCTACAAGGGGGGAAGAGTTAGATTCCTTGCATACCTAATGCTCTGTATGACCCCATTACTCATTTCTTTTCGCTTTGTTTCGCCCTCATCTTCGTTGTTCTACATTGGCATGGCGGCGGGAATGTTTAGCGTAAGCTCATTTTATGGCCCGGCATTTTCAACCGTACAAGATCTTACTCCCGTGCGTTTGCGAGGGGTAATGACTGGCTTACTATTGGTCGCCTGCAATCTTCTGGGCCTAGGTATAGGTGCGCTGATGACCGGTGTTCTCAGTGATGTCTTTTCCGCTAACGGTGTTTTTGAACCCCTCACTAAAGCGCTGTTAACAGCGGATATTATTTCCTGGGCAGCCCCCTTTAGCTTCATCATGGCCTCAATCTATTTGGAAAGAGCCAAGTCAAAGCCATTAACGCCGAGTTTGGTTAAATAGAGATTGGCATAGGCTCTCATGTTGATGGCATACAATCCAATGATTAAATAGTCACCGCAACGTACTATCTACTCCATTGTATGCCGGTCTGGACTATTTCAGGGAGTAATCAACATGAACGACAAGACGATTCGTATTGCAGGTGCTAGTGGTTTTTGGGGTGATGCTGCCCGCGCGACACCGCAATTACTGAAAGATGAAAACGTAGACTTTATTGTCTATGACTACCTTGCCGAAATCACTATGTCGATTATGGCCCGTGCCAGGGCGAAAAACCCAGACACTGGCTATGCCTTAGATTTTGTCAGTGCCGCGATGAAACCCAACCTTAAAGAAATTGCCCGTCAGGGTGTACGCATTGTGTCTAATGCTGGGGGTGTTAATCCTCAGGCCTGCGCTAATGCTTTGCGCGCGGTCATTACTGAGCTGGGCCTTAATCTCAAAGTCGCTTGTGTGTTGGGGGATGACATGATTAGCCAGCGCGATGAGGTTGCCGGTCATGGCTATAAAGAAATGTTCTCCGGTGATGATTTCCCTGCCGTGGACAAAGTGGCCAGTATCAATGCCTATCTGGGTGCTTTCCCCGTGGCAAGAGCCTTGCAAGAGGGTGCAGATATCGTGGTTACTGGGCGCTGTGTTGATAGCGCGGTGACTCTAGGCGCCTGCATTAATGCCTTTGGTTGGGGTCGTGATAATCTTGATCAGCTGGCCATGGGCTCCCTTGCCGGACACATTTTAGAATGCGGGCCTCAGGCCACCGGAGGCAACTTCACCGATTGGGAACTATCAAACAACCTTGAAAACATTGGTTACCCCATTGCAGCTATTAGAGCCGATGGTAGCTTTGTTTGCTCTAAACCCGAGGGCACTGGTGGTCTTGTCTCAGTGGGTACCATCGCTGAGCAAATGGTTTACGAAATCGGTGACCCTCAAGCCTATATTCTGCCCGATGTGGTCTGCGACTTCTCCAAGGTCACTCTGACTGAGGTCGGAGAAAATCTGGTTGAAGTGAAGGGTGCTACCGGTTTGGCCGCGCCAGATAGTTATAAAGTGTGTAGTACCTATGCCGATCAATTCCGTGGCGGTACCACCATGTCTTTTTATGGGTTTGATGCCGACAAGAAAGCCAATAAGCTGGCTGCCGCTATTTTCACCGCGTCACGCAGAACGCTTAAGATGTTGGGCTTGCCTGATTACACAGAAACCAGTGTTGAACTAATTGGCGCAGAGAGCCAGTACGGCGTTAATGCTGCCGTGGCTAACTGCCGTGAACTGTCCATGAAGATTGCTGTAAAACATTCAGATCCGGCGGGTATTGGAATACTCCTAAAAGAATGCGTGGGGCTTGGTCTGGCGACACCGCCAGGTTTGTCCGGATTTGCTGGAGCGCGGCCTAAGCCATCGCCTGTGGTGAGGTTGTTTTCCTTCGCGCTTCCCAAAGGCTCTATGAAGATTCAAATCGAAATGGATGGCACCTACATTGATTGCCCAGACACTCTGGGTGCTCCGCTAAAACGAGACCTCATTGAGCGCCCGCAGGCGCCCAGCGCGCCGCTGGACAGCAATACGGTGCATGTACCCCTGATTAAGCTAGCGCTGGCTCGTAGCGGCGACAAAGGCAATAAGGCCAATGTCGGCATCATTGCTCGCCAGCCTGAGTATCTTCCTTATATTTATGCCGCCTTAAACGAGCAAGCTGTGGCAGAGCGCTTTGCACACTTTTTACCCGAGGGTGCTACACAACAAAGCCTGTCCTACGTCGAGCGCTACCTCATGCCAGGTACCCACGCAATTAACTTTTTAATCCATGATGTGTTGGGCGGCGGCGGTATGGCGAGTATTCGCAACGACGCTCAAGGCAAGGGTTTCGGTCAATTAATGTTGGATGCTTCAATCCCGGTCAGTGCGGCTATTGCCGCTGAAGTTAACGCCTAAAAAATTACCTTAAAAGATAGATGGAGAAAGCCACATGGCAGTATTTGCCTCAAAAATAAACACCAGCTCAGAGACCTTTTTGCGTCAGCGCAAAGAAATGCTAGAGCTGGTCGATAGGCTCAACGAACTCAATGGCCGTGGCCGTGCAATCTCCGAGAAGCGCAAGCCTCGTTTTGATGCCCGTGGGCAGCTAACCCCGCGTGAGCGTTTAGCTCGTCTACTGGATCCTGGTATGCCATTTTTAGAAATCGGTAACATTGCCGGCTACATGGTCGATACCAAGAAAGAAGAAAAATCTATCCCTGGATCAACGGTTATCTCAGGTATTGGCTTTATTTCTGGGGTGCGCTGTGTGGTTGTTGTCGATGACAGCGGTATTTTAGCTGGCTCCTTAACTACTGCGGGCGGTTACAGAATTCGTCGCGCTGAGCAAATCTCTCTGGAACAAAAATTACCCTTTGTCCATCTAGTGGAGAGTGCGGGTGGCGACCTAATGAACTACACCGTAGAGGGCTTTAGTGTCGGGGGTGCGTTGTTTGGCTCCCTCGCACAGCTGAGCAAAGCCGGTATACCGGTGATCTCTATACTGCATGGCTCGTCTACCGCGGGCGGTGCTTATATGCCGGGCCTTAGTGACTATGTTATTGCCATTAAGGGCAGGGGACGGGCTTTTTTGGCTGGGCCGCCACTACTTAAGGCTGCTACCGGTGAAATAGCCACCGAAGAGGAGCTGGGCGGCGCAGAAATGCATGCGACGATCTCGGGCTTGGCTGAATACCTTGCTGAGAACGACGGCCAGGGGCTGCAAATATGCCGCGAAGTCGTCGATCGTCTGCAATGGAATGATAACTGCTCATTACCACCCAAACGATCATTCCTTGAGCCCATCTATGATCCGGATGAGATAGCTGGGGTTATTCCAACGGACTACCGCACACCCTATGACATGCGTGAGCTGGTCGCCCGCGTGGTTGATGGCTCGGACTTCTTAGATTTTAAACCGCGTTTTGGCGTCTCTACCGTGTGTATTCAGGCAGAAATCTTTGGTCAAGCGGTGGGTATTATTGGTAACAACGGGCCAATTGATCCTCAGGGTGCCAACAAGGTGACTCAGTTCTTACAACTGTTAGATCAGGCCAATATTCCCGCATTATTCTTTCAAAATACCACCGGCTACATCGTCGGCACCAAGTCTGAACAAGCGGGCATGATTAAGCATGGATCAAAAATGATTCAGGCGGTGCGCAACATTGATGTGCCGCGCATTACCTTTATGACCGGTGCTAGCTTCGGTGCCGGCAACTACGGCATGTGTGGGCGCGGTTATGATCCCGACTTCCTTTACACCTTCCCCAACGCCAAAATGGGCGTAATGGGCGGTGAGCAGGCTGCTAAGACCATGTCTATGGTAGCTCGCGGCAAAGCGGCCGCTATGGGCGTAGACGCGGACGAGGAGATGCTAGCGCAGCAAGAAAAGATGATGGCGCACATCTTCGACTCACAATCTGATGCTTTTTATACCTCAGGCCACATGATGGACGACGGCATGATTGATCCGCGAAACATGCGTAAAACCTTGGGGATGTTGCTAGAGACGGTGCGTGAAGGCCGTTGCAGAAAATTGCGCCCTAACAGTTTTGGTGTTGCACGTCTGTAACCTGATTAATTAAATAGCGGAGATAATCACATGAGTGATCTAGCTAAAACACAGTTACCCTCAACAAACACGCTGATCCTAGAGCGACAGGGCTCGGTATTAAAGATCTGGTTTAACCGTCCCGAGGCCAAGAATGCCCTGAACACAGAGATGACTGATGAGCTCGTCAACGTGCTCACGCTGGTTAAAGACGACCGCAGCATCCGCACTATTGTGTTGCGTGGTAAGGGTGGCTTCTTCTGTGCGGGCGGAGACATCAAGGGCTTTAAGTCCGGTATGCAGACAGTTGATGCTGCCGAAGTGGCCAAGAGTAATCGTTCCTTTGGTGATGTTATGAGTATGCTAAACGAGCAGCCTCAGGTGGTAATTATCTTAGTAGAAGGAGCCGCCATCGGTGGAGGGCTGGGTCTTGCCTGTGTTGCTGATGTCACTCTGGTTACCGCTGATGCACGTTTTCGGCTCAGCGAGACTAGCCTGGGCATTCCCCCGGCGCAGATTGCGCCCTTTGTCACCGAGCGTGTAGGTCTTACTCAGGCCCGCCGTCTGATGCTTACCGGTGCGCGCTTTAAGGGAGAAGAAGCGGTTAAGTTGGGTATTGCTCATGGTGTTGCCGACAATGTAGAGGATCTTGAGGCCCAATGTGCGGCTATTTTACAGCAAATTAATGCCTGTGCCCCAAGTGCCAATGCAGTGACCAAAGGAATTCTGTTTGAAACCTTACGCCGTCCAAGAGCGGACGCGTTGGATTTTGCATCCCGGGGTTTTGCCCAGTGCATGCTCAGTTCCGAAGGGTTGGAGGGTGTCGCGGCTTTTGTAGAGAAGCGTAAACCTTATTGGAATGAAGAGATCTAGCACGCCTTATTTTGCGAACTATAAACGATATAAAACAAATGGTTAGGAAATAGTATTCATGAATAACTTTAATAGCATATTGATTGCCAACCGCGGCGAAATAGCCTGCCGAGTCATCCGTACGGCCAAAAAACTGGGTTACCGAACAGTGGCTGTTTACTCCGATGCTGACGCGGGTGCGCCCCATGTTCAATTGGCCGATGATGCAGTGCGCATTGGCCCCGGACCGGTTGGCGAGTCCTACTTAGTCCCAGAGCTTATTTTGCAAGCCGCTGTCAGCAGTGGTGCAGAATCAATTCACCCTGGTTATGGTTTTCTCAGTGAAAATGCGGCCTTTGCTGAAGCAGTAGAGAGTGCAGGGCTGGTTTTCATAGGGCCGACGCGCGAAGCGATTGATGTCATGGGTAACAAGGCCGAGTCTAAGCGCCGCATGATTGAAGCCGGTGTGCCCTGTGTGCCTGGTTATGAGGGCCACGACCAGAGTGATAAAATCCTATTGGCAGAGGGGCTTAAGATTGATTTACCTCTCATGGTCAAGGCCGCCGCCGGTGGTGGCGGTCGCGGTATGCGTTTGGTTCACGATCAGGCTGATCTTGCCAATGCGATAAAACTAGCCCGCGCCGAAGCAGAAGGGGCCTTTGGTTCAGGCGAGCTTATCCTTGAAAAAGCCATTATCAAGCCCCGGCATGTGGAAATACAGGTATTTGCCGACACCATGGGCAATACCGTGCATCTGGGTGAGCGTGATTGCTCGGTGCAACGGCGCCATCAAAAGGTCGTTGAAGAGGCCCCCTGTCCGGTAATGACCCCGGAACTGCGCGAGAAAATGGGCCAGTCGGCGATTGATGCGGCTAAAAGTGTTAACTATCGCGGTGCCGGAACAGTTGAGTTTTTGCTCGATGACAGCGGCTTCTTTTACTTTTTGGAAATGAACACTCGCCTGCAGGTGGAGCATCCTGTGACCGAGCTCATTACCGGTCTAGACCTGGTGGCGCTGCAAATCAGTGTTGCCCAAGGCGAGCCTCTTGGTTTGAGCCAAACTGATATCAATTTAGAGGGCCACGCCATTGAAGTGCGCCTATACACGGAAGACCCAAGCCAAGATTTCTTGCCCGCCTCTGGGCCAGTTGATCTTTGGGCGCCAGCCTCAGGTGTGGGTGTGCGTATTGACGATGGTATCTCCTCGGGTCAGGCTATTTCACCGTTTTATGACCCCATGGTGGCTAAGGTTATTGGTTATGGCCCAACCCGTGAGACGGCGCGCTTACGGCTGATTGGCGCACTTAAGGAAACCGTTCTGTTTGGCACGCCCAACAACAAAGATTTTTTGATTCAGTGTCTAGAAAAACAGAGCTTTATTGACGGCGCGGCAACCACCGCCTTTATTGCTGAAGAGTTCTCTGAGGCTGACCTTGCAGTGGCGCCGGTGAGCTTTTCCGACAGTGCAGTGGCAGCAACGCTTGATCTTTGGTTAGAGAACAAAGCGCATTTTCAACGCAGCCTACTGGTGAGTTGTGAGCTTAAAAATTGGACCATTGCCAGTGCTATGGTCTCACGCAAGCAATATCAATTTGGCGATCTCACCCATGACCTGTCGATATCACCCGTAAACAGCAGTGCAGATACCTATCATGTCACTGACGCCACAGCCGAGCAGAGCGCTGTGATCCAGGTAGTATCCATACAGGACAACATGGCTGTGGTGCTATTGGATGGGGTTAAGTTAGTCGCTCAGTTTATGTGGCTCAAGCGCGGCCAAATGTATTGCTCTATTGGGGGTCGCGGTGCCTTCTTTAAAGATCTCATTATTTTAGACGGTGCGGTGGATGAAGCCGTGGGCGGTGGTCGTGTTATCGCCCCCATGCACGGATTGTTACTTGAAGTCTTGGTTAAGCCAGGTGATGAAGTCAGCAAGGGGCAAACCTTAGCCGTACTTGAAGCCATGAAAATGCACTACGAGATTCAAGCTGAAATTGACGGAACAGTCGATGAAGTTACTGCGGTTGCGGGCAAGCAGGTTGCCGCTGATGATGTACTTATTGAAATTAACGAAAAACAAGACGCTTAACGCACAAATATAGGGGTATGGTATGGCATTAAAACTTTGGCATTGCGCCGGTTCACGATCAATTCGTCCGCTCTGGACATTGGAAGAAATGGGCCTTGATTACGAGCTTGAAGTCATGCAATTTCCACCACGATTCATGCATGCGGGTTACTCAGAGATCAACCCCATAGGGACCGTGCCGTTTTTTATCGATGATGCTGGTGGCTCCGAGCAGATTATTCAGATGACCGAATCGGCCGGTATTAGCCAATACCTGGTTGATCGTTATGGCCCCAGTGATTTGGCTGTAGGGGTTAATGAAGTTGGCTACGGTGACTATCTCAACTGGATACATCGCAGCGATGCAACCCTGACATTCCCGCAAACCCTGGTCTTGCGCTACACCGTTCTTGAGCCAGAGGCAACGCGCCTACCCAAGGTTGCGGAGGATTACACCAAATGGTTCTACTCGCGCCTGCGCTCGGTGGAATTAGCCACCGCAGATAATGAGTTTCTAGCCGCAAATCGCTTTACTATTGCTGACATTGCGGTAGGATTCGCGCTGCACTTGGCTGAGAAGCTGGGCCTAGCCGGCGGGTTCAAACCAAACACTGCGGCCTACTATGAGCGATTAAAGGCGCGTCCAGCTTTTCAAAAAGCCACGACGCTATGAGTTCAGCTAAATAAAACAATAAAAATTGGGGAAACCAATGACCAAGCATGCCGTATATCCAAATCTGTTTTCACCACTTGATTTGGGGTTCACCTCGATTAAAAATCGTGTGCTCATGGGCTCCATGCACACTGGTCTTGAAGAAGCCGACAACGGCTTTCCACGACTTGCTGAGTATTTTGCTGAGCGCGCTAGAGGCGGTGTTGGCATGATGATCACCGGTGGCATCTCGCCCAATATGGAAGGCGGTTTTGGCGCTAAGTTGTCAACTCCCGAAGAAGCCGAAGACCACCGCCTAGTGACCACAGCGGTGCACGCAGTGGATCCAGACATTAAGATTTGTATGCAAATTTTGCATGCGGGCCCACTGGCCGGTACCCCAGCCTGTGTTGCGCCATCCGCAATTCCCTCGCGAATCGCGCGCATGGTGCCCAACGAATTAGATGAAGCGGGTGTTCAAAAGCAAATTGATGACCATGTGCAGTGCACAAAAATGGCTCAGCTGGCCGGTTATGATGGGGTTGAAATCATTGGCTCTGCGGGCTATTTGCTGAGTACTTTTTTGGTCGAGAAAACCAACCAGCGTGATGACCAATGGGGCGGTAGTTACGAGAATCGAATGCGCTTCCCGTTAGAAATTATGCGCCGCTGTCGTGCTGAAGTGGGCGAGAACTTTATTCTAATCTTCCGCATCGCCGCCATGGACATGCTCCAAGGTGGCATGTCGTGGGACGAGGTTGTGCTGCTGGCGAAAGAGATGGAAAAAGCCGGCGCTACTATTATCAGTACCCACTTTACTTGGCATGAATCTACAGTTCCGACTATCGCCACCATGGTGCCAAGAGCCGCCTTTGCTGGGGTTACTGGCCGTTTGCGTAAAGAGCTTAAGATTCCAGTTATTACCAGCAATCGCATCAATATGCCCGATGTTGCCGAGCAGGTGTTGGTCGATGGTCATGCAGATCTAGTCTCCATGGCGCGCCCTATGCTGGCTGATGCTGACTTGGTCAATAAAGCATTTGAGGGCCGAGAAGATGAAATTAATACCTGTATCGCCTGCAATCAGGCCTGCTTAGACCACACCTTTGGCGGCAAGTCGGTGAGCTGCTTGGTCAATCCAAGAGCCGCCCACGAGACGCTACTTAACTATCATCCTACCGCAACCCCGAAAAAGATCGCGGTTATTGGTGCCGGCCCAGCGGGCATGTCCTATGCCACTGTTGCTGCTGAGCGCGGCCACGCAGTGACCTTATTTGACGCGGCCAGTGAAATTGGTGGCCAGTTTAATTTGGCCAAGCGGGTGCCAGGTAAAGAAGAGTTTTATGAAACCCTGCGTTACTACAAGCGCATGTTAGAAATTTATGATGTTGAGGTCTGCCTAAATTCTATGGTGTCCGCGGAACAGCTCAAGCAGGGCGGCTTTGATCACGTGGTGGTGGCGACGGGTATTACCCCGCGAACGCCAGACATCGAGGGCATCGATCACCCCAGTGTGGTCAGTTATATCGATGTGATTCGCGGTAACTGTGAGGTCGGCAAGCGTGTTGCCGTCATGGGTGCCGGTGGTATTGGCTTTGATGTATCAGAGCTCATTATGCACAGCGGTGTATCTGGTGCGCTTGATCGAGACGTATTTGCCAAAGAGTGGGGCATCGATTTTGAAAACCATCCACGCGGCGGTGTCACCGGGGTTGTACCTCAGGTCGCTAAAGCCGACCGTCAGGTTTACTTACTGCAGCGCAAATCTACTCCGGTAGGCCGTGGTTTAGGCAAAACTACCGGTTGGACGCATCGTATATCACTGGCTCAACGCGGCGTGAAAATGCTCAATGGCCTTGAGTACCATAAAATTGATGATCAAGGCTTACATATCAGCACTGACGGCATGCCTGAACTGCTTGAGGTCGACACAGTAATCGTGTGTGCTGGCCAGCTTCCCAAGCGTGGGCTGTTTGATGAAATTACCGCGATGGGTATGGAGGCCAGTTTGATAGGCGGTGCTTATGAAGCTTCAGAATTAGACGCCAAGGCGGCTATTAATCAGGCCAGTTATTTAGCTGCTGCGATTTAAATCATGAAAAACACCGCTTTATGGCGCTATTCGCTATCTGTTCTGTGCTGCCTGCTGATTGGCTGCGATGAATACAACAACGACACTATGACGCGTTTGACCATTGCTCAGGGCAGTCTGTTAGCAGATCAGCCGACTGCAGATACCGTTGGGCAGGTGGTCAGTTTCCGAGGTATACCCTATGCCTCTGCGCCTATCGGTGAGCGGCGTTGGGCCGCCCCGCAAAAACATAATGGCTGGCAGGGCACTCGACTGGCGACTGAGTTTGGCGCGGCGTGTCCGCAAACCCTGTACCCACGGTATAGCCCATCATTTAGAGAAATGAACAATCAATCTGAAGACTGTTTGTTCATCAATGTTTGGACCAATAATTTGGGGTCTCGCACCTACGGTAATGAGTTATTACCGGTAGTGGTTTGGATACATGGTGGTAGCTTTATTCACGGCTCAGGCGATAGCCCGGCGACCATGGGTGGCCCGTTAGCGGCCAAGGGCGTGGTGGTGGTCAGTTTTAACTATCGTCTCGGTGTGTTGGGTCACTTGGCGCACCCACAACTGTCAGCAGAACAGGGTGGTACCTCGGGTAATTACGCTGCGCTTGATCAAATTGCTGCGCTGCAATGGGTCAAAGACAACATTATTCAGTTTGGTGGTGACCCAGATCGAGTCACCTTGATGGGCCAGTCTTCGGGGTCAGTTAGCGTTAACAACCTTTTAATCAGTCCCCTTGCTAAAGGCTTATTTCAGGGCGTTATTGGGCATAGTGCCGCCTCATTTGCTACCCAGCAGACCCTAAGTCAAGCCGAGCAAGTAGGTGAAAAATTTGTCGCAGGGGCCTTAGCTTATGAGTTTAGAGGAGGGCTTGATGGTCAAGACCAAGTGCAATACCAGGGGCAAGACGAGCAACTGCTGGAAACCCTGCGCGACATTCCCTTTGAAGATTTACTCGATGTGTTCAGCCAACTCAAATCAGAGCTTACGCCCGGTTCTAAAGGGTTTAAACCTAATATAGATGGCCAGATATTACCGGGCCAGGTGCGCAACCAATTCAGTCAGGGTAATTTTCATAAAGTGCCCACATTACTGGGGTACAATCGTGACGAAGGCAGTGTTTTTGCCCTTTATCCAGAGAATAGAATCGCTACCAATCACGCCGAATTTGAACAGCGAGTGAATGCGTTTTTTGGGCCGGCAGCGCCACTCCTGTTAAGTGTGTACCCAGAAATCCAAGGGTCTACGCAACCTTACACTGACTTCTGGCGAGATGGGGTGTTAGTCTGGTCAATCCGTCAGTGGGCCACCGCTAGCGCAACTGCACAGGTGCCAACGTGGTTCTACCACTTCAGTCATACACCAAGCACAGAAGTCGGCCAGCGCTTGGGTGCCTTTCACTCCGCAGAATTACCCTATGTATTTGGTACAGTAATGGCGGATCAAGATGATGATAAGGCTGTACAAGCTACAATGATGGCCTACTGGGTCAATTTCATCCGCTATGGCAATCCCAACGGGGCTCTTTCCAGCAGTATTGTTAATGGTCTTAAAGGGCCTGCCGAGCCGAATCGCCCGGGTACACAGACGCAACTGCAATGGCCAAAGTTTGATGTTCAGGGTACCTATTTCGACGTTAACGCAGCACCCAGCGTAGGCACTCAGTTGAATGCGCCTCAAATGAAAGTTTGGGACCTTGTGTTATCCCAATAACATGACCAGCGGGACGCTTTTATAGTCCCCTTGAGGTATTGAGTGGGGCAGTGAAATGGCCGCTGGTGGTTTCGCATATTGATCATATTATGGTCTTAAGGAGCGCGTAAGCTTGGTCAGTCGACCAAATCTGGCGTTGCTGCCACTAATAAGAATATGGTATTGATTCGCAAGTTGTATGCGTTGCGGTTTAGGTAGATGCTGGGTGGCTTCCTTTAATCGAGCAACAAATTGACATAAAGGTATACTGTTGTCAAACTTGTCCTAATGACAAAACGAGCATCGGGTACTGACTGTAAAAATATGCCAAATATAGCCAAAGAAAATAAGCGCGAAGCAATACTCAATGCTGCTTTTACAACGTTCAAAAATTACGGTTATCGCAAGACATCAATGCACGATATTGCAACTGCTCTTGGCATTTCGAGGGCGTCTCTGTACTCATACTTTGAAAATAAAGATGACATTTTTCGCTGCGTATTAATATCCGTCACTGAATCTGGATTAGTTGAAGCGAAACGATGCTTAGGGTTATCAGCGTTAGATCTGACATCAAGAATCGAGGCTGCGTTGCTAGCAAGATACCTCCCCCTGCATCAGATGCTCATTGAATCAGTCCATGGTGAAGAGATTGCGGAGACTTATTTTCGCCTTTGTGGCGACAGCTTTGCGGACTCATTTGCGCAATCTAAGGATATACTGACGGCTGCCCTGAAGTCGGCAAATCGTAAGAAAGAGATTGATCTGAAGGCAGCTTTGCTGACGGCGCCTGCAGTCTCTGAGCTTTTGAACCTTACTCTTTTAGGTCTCAGGCATACTTCAACGGATATAGATATCTACAAAATGCGGGTAAACCGTTTTGTGAGTGTATTTATGCGTGGGCTGCAAAATCCTGCGGTGTTAACCGACACCTAAGCGCATATACAGTGCACAGCGGCGATAAAAGTATACGCTGGAGTCCCAATAGCCTAGATTTCGACGTAGATTGAATCAAGTGGGAATGTGGCCCTCTCCAATACTAGAAATAGCATTAACATGCTGGTTATATCCGTTACAAACAACCAAGCTGGGTCGTTCGATCCAATCACAGTTAAAGAGTCCTACTCACAAAAGGGAGGTTTGCCTGCGGGACATAAAGTAATAGCCAAGGCTGGGTTGGATAACTCCAATATCGATTTGTTCGCAATCAATGCGGCCTTAGGGCCTTTTTTTACCGCAAAAAAAAGCCTGCAATAAATGCAGGCTTGCTCAATGAGCCAGTAACTTACTAGGGTCTAAATAAGGTCTAAAAGTCGTACTTAACGCGCGCTCCAAATACAGCACCTTCATCAATGAACCTGAAGTGTGAGCCGGCCAGTACAGGAACGTCAACACTCTGAGCAAATACTTCCTTGTCGAAGATATTACGCCCAAAGGCCATTACTTCCCAATCCTTGCCGCGCAAACCTAAGCGCAGGTTGGTTTTGCTATAACTATCGATACGATCTAAAGGGTCGTTGTCTCCATCAGGGGAGAAATCATCGCTATAGTTGAGTTCACCGCCAACGAAAAACTCCATGCCATTGCCGCTCACATCGGTAGTGTAATCAAAGAACAGTGCAGCAGTGTATTCCGGCGCGTAGGTGGTCTCCTTTCCTGACAGATCATTGTTGGTGAATCCGGCAGGTGTGCCGCAGGCTTGGTCTACATCAAGCTGGATCGCGGTACAGGGGGCAGTGGGGTACTTATCAAACTCAGAATCCAACCAACCACCGCTGGCGCCCAAGCGCAGATCATCCGTAGCCTGCCAATTGAGATCAACCTCGACCCCTTGCACTATGGTAGAGGCTGCATTGGTGACACCAAAGCCCACGCCCTTAAACACCGATACTTGCAGATTGTCATACTCAGTGTAAAAAGCCGCCCAGTTCATGGTCATGCCGCCATCGAGCAGCGTGTGTTTGCCACCAATTTCGAATGCATCCACCTCTTCATCTTGAAACTCGAACTCATCAGCAGGGTCGGTAAAGACCATCTGGACAGGGTTAGGTGCCTGACCGGCGACATAGCCAGCCGGCTCTCCATCATCAGCACCGGTGAATCCACCGCTTTTAAAGCCCTGTGTAAAGCTGAAGTACAGCATGGTGTCATCAATAACGTCCCACTGAACATTAACCGACGGCAGCCATTTGTCCGTTGCACGCTTTTCCTTGTATTTATAGTTGTACGAGTTAAAGTTTTCCGCCCAAATAGTCGCCAAAAATGGATTCATACTCGGAGTAGAGAGCCCCGTATTGTCATCGGAAAGAAACTGACTGGTCTCCACGTCCTTATTTTCTTCGGTATAACGAAGACCAACGGTTACTCGAAGCGAGTCGCTAAGGTTAAAGG